>Ga0272441_10013371_pt1 | contig 11814 bp, 10 predicted proteins | sample SSMProp6N_FD_193582 | JGI IMG/M metagenome (GOLD analysis project Ga0272441, IMG submission 193582) | Marine sediment archaeal communities from Little Sippewissett salt marsh, Falmouth, MA, United States - SSM-Prop-6N | ecosystem: Environmental > Aquatic > Marine > Wetlands > Sediment ...
AAGCACTCGGCGTAGTCGAGAGGCTCCAAAGGCTCGGCGAGAAGCGTGATCGATCGCTCAACTACCTGATCGTTGAGGCGATCCTGCAGTACCTCGACCAAGAGGGAGTCTAGTTTTTCAGCTTCTACCGGAGCGACTGACAACCACCTTCGTGATCGCTTTCTTCTGGGTTCTCCCCGTACTTCGTTCCGCTGTCCTGTTTCATCCCCCTAGAAGACATGCTACCCTCCGAGCGTGCAGTCAACCGCATGGAACGATGGGGAGTGCGTGCTGGGAGACTGATCGCTGGGGTCTGGGCAGAGGCGAGCTTGCGTATCACCGGAATAGCGCTTCGTCCAGGCCCCAACTCCTTGATCCGCCCGCCTTGGATGTGCTAGATTAGGCATACGCAGCAGTATCGCTTTGACGGGAGCGGCCTCGGCAGTAGGGAATGGGTCTCGAACGCGAGGCCGTTCGCTTTTAGCCCCCGTCGCTCACATCGATTGGCGAAGCCCCTGCAAGGGATAGGCCGGGAGCCCGCCAGGCCCTTCTAGTCCGTGCTGCTTCCGGGGCGTTCCTGAGGTATTGGCCATGTCCATCTGCCGACCCGAACGTCCCCGCCTGGCGGCAATCAAATCAGCTGGTGGGTATCTGACTGCATCCCAGCCAGATGCGCCGACAGGAAGATCACACCGTGATCCCTCGTCCCCAAGGGCACTCTATCTCAATCAGAACCGCGAACTGGTGCGATGACCAGTAACCCGTAGGGGCCAGATCGACTCGGTAGAACCCACCCTGCATGTTGTGGAAGCCCCGGACCGCGATGCCTCTCCCGCTACTCATACCGCAGGGCCTCGACGGGGTCGAGCTTCGACGCACGCAGCGCCGGGTACAGCCCGAACACCATGCCGATGAGCAGAGAGAATCCACAAGCGAGAAGGGCCGGATACACCGAGATGACGAATGGCCAGTCCCCGATCCCCGCACCGAGCCACGCGCACAGCCATCCGATGCCGAGGCCGAGCAACCCACCGAGGAAGCAGATTAGGATCGCCTCCACGAGGAACTGAGCCCGGATGTCGCGGGGACGCCCGCCGATCGCCATCCGGATCCCGATCTCCCGCGTCCGCTCGGTCACCGACACGAGCATGATGTTCATGATTCCGATGCCGCCGACCAGCAGGGAGATCGCTCCCACGCCGCCGAGGATGAACGTCATCGTGTTGACGCTCTCCTCGTACGTCTCGATCGCTTCCTTCTGGACCTGGACCGTGTACGGCGCGCGGCTGGCGACCGCTCGCCCGCCCGATGAGGAGATCACCGTCAGTCCGAAGCCTCGTCCGTCGAACATGCTAGTCGTCGTCGTGGCGAGCTTCTCGTCGAGGATCGTCTCGATCTCGATCGCGGCCTGCTCGACCACCTCTTCGTCCGCTGCCTGGGCGATATACGAGCTGAACTGACGCGAACCGGAGAGAATCTGCAGCGTCGACAACGGGATGTACACGGTGTCATCGAGGTTCTGGTATCCGACCCGACCGCGTTCGCTCATCACGCCGATGATCCGGAACGCCGTCTCCTGGTTGGAGATCTCGAGCTTCAGGCGCTGCCCGACGGGATCGCTGTCGCCGAAGTAGTCCTCTGCCACGCCGGCGCCGAGGACGACGACCTTACGATCGTCGTCGAGCGGATGCAGGAACCGGCCGCTCGATGCGTAGAATCCGTCGAACAGCTCCTGGTAGTCCGGCGTCACCCCCACCATGCTGACCTGGTACGTCTCCCCGCCGATGACGGCCGAGCCTTGGCCGGAGGCGGTCGGGACGACTTGGGAGACCGAGGGAGCGGCCTCGAGATCCGTCGTCAGCTCCTCGGTCAGCGTCCGAACCGACGCCGCCGACTGCATCGCCTGAGGGAAGATGCTGATGGTGATCGTCCGCATGCCGAGCCCGGCGATCTGCTCCTTCATGTCGGCCGTCGCTCCGTTGACGATCGCGATGATCGCGACCACGGCGGCGACGCCGATCACGATGCCGAGCACCGACAAGCTGGTGCGGAGCTTGTGTGCTCGCAGCGCCGTCAGCGACGTGCGCAGCATCTCAAGCAATCCCATGGCGATCCTCCTCGATCCGCCCGTCCCTCAGGACGATCTCCCGATCCGCCAGCCGCGCGATTTCCTGCTCGTGGGTCACGATAACGACCGTTCGGCCCTCGTCGTGCAGCGATGAGAACAGGCGGATGATCTCCTCCGACGTATGGCTGTCGAGGTTCCCGGTCGGCTCGTCGCCGAGGATGAGCCGGGGCGAGTTGGCCAGCGCGCGGGCGATCGCAACCCGCTGAGACTGACCGCCGGACAGCTGTGTCGGCCGATGGTGCGTGAACCCGCCGAGGCCGACCCGTTCCAGACACGCCAGGGCACGGCCGCGCCGTTCCTTCGGACGGACGCCGGCGTACGCCATCGGGAGTTCGACGTTCTGCAGCGCGGTCGACCGAGCGAGGAGGTAGAACTGCTGGAAGATGAACCCGATCTTCTCGTTTCGAATCCGCGCCAGCTCCTCGCGAGACAACCGCCCGAGATCGTCGTTGTCGAACAACGCCGTCCCCGATGTCGGGCGATGCAGCGCACCGATCACATGCATCAGCGTGGACTTCCCAGATCCGGACGCGCCGGTGATCGCGACGTATTCGCGTTCGTCGATCCGGACGTCCACGCCGCGAAGCGCGCGGTAGACGACCTCGCCCATCGGGTAGTCCTTGGTAACGTCCGTCAGCTCGATCATGGCATCCCCGGGAGTCCACCGCCCGAGGGCATCGCGCCGCCTTGTGGGAACCGCACGCGCATCCCGCCGGCGTCTCCACCGTCGCTCGGAACCGACGCAGCTTGGAGCAAGATGACATCTCCCTCTTGGAGTCCTTCGGTCACTTCGGCGTACTCGTCCGTCGTCACGCCGATCGTCACCTGCTGAGGCGTCGTCTCCCCGTCGACGAGCTTCATCACCGTCCACCCTCGCGGCGACTCGCGCACGCCGGAGATCGGAACGCGGAGCACGTCGGATGCGGAAGCGATGGTGATCTCCATCTCCACCGTGTAGCCGACCAAGATCGACGGATCCGCCGCGGGCAGGCGGCCGGTCACGGAGACCGTCGTGCTGTTGAAGCTGGAGACGGCCATCCCGCCGACCTCGACGATCTCGACCGGCCAGGTCCGATCCGGCAACGGTTCGATGGTCGCCAGCGCGGTCTGCCCGGCGGCCACATCGGGCGCGTCGAGCTGGTCGACGGTCGTCTTGATGTACAGCTCACTCGTGTCGATCAGGACGATCCGCCACGATTCCGATGAGGTCGTCGCCTGCTGGATGGTCGTCACGACGCCGGCGAACGGCGCCCGCAAGGTGGCGTCCTCGTAGTTCGCCAGCGCGATGTCGTACAGCAGCTCCTTCTCGCGAATCGTCGAAGGGATTCCCTCGGCTTCCGCCTCCTTCAGCGATCGCTCCGCTTGGAGCAGCGACAGCTCCAGCTGTGTGCGGTCGAGCTCGACCAGCACCTGGCCACGGTCGACGCGCTGGCCGACATCGACGCGAATCTCATCGACGCGGTCGCCGTCGAACGTGAACGTGTACTCCTGCTTCGGGGCGACCTCACCGTAGACGACGAGGGTCTGCTTCAGATCCCCGCGGGTGACCGTGTAGGTCGTCTGACCGACGGACGCAACCGTGTTGGAGCCGTCCGGGCGGCTCAGCAAGAGCGGGACGGTGACACCCGCCGCGATCACCACGAGGGCAGCGATGCCGAAGACCCAGATCCGTTGCTTTCGCTTCATTGGAGCCACTCCTCCCAGTCCAGTTCGAGCCCGACCGCGTTGCGGTAGTTGAAATACGCAAGCAGGAGGGAGGCCTCGCGCTGATTCGCCTCGAGGACGAAGGCGTCCCTCGACTCGACGTACAGATCCCAGTCGGCGTCCCCGATCGACCCCACCTCGTACTTCACGGTCATCACTTCCTCCTCCAGGGACCACTTCTCCTCCTCCAACGCGAGTCGATCGAGATCCCGGAGGGATTCGACCAGGCTCGCGCGCTGATTGAGAAGGGCGTTCCTCTGCTGGGTCTTCGCTCCAGCGAGTTTCTCCTCGGCGAGGGCGAGGTTCGTGCGGGCGATCTCGATCTTGTGTCCACGCTCGGGAGAGAAGAAGTCGAACTCGATCGAGCCGCCGAGAGCCCACGTGCCGTTCGTGTATCCGGCCTCGATCGACAGGTCCGGGAGCACGTCCCGAAGAGCGCTCGTCAGATCGTCCCGGGCGTCTTCGACGGCCCCCTGCGCGGATCGGACGGCAGGCGAAGCGTCGACGGCGGCATCGATCAAGCCTTCGTCTCCGACCAGCGCTTCGACCGCCTCGCGAAGCGCGTCGGCCGGCAACTCGAACGGGAAGAGCTCGATCGGCTCCGTCGTTCCAAGGATCTCGCGGGCGAACGTGTCGAAGTCTTCTTCGTAGGCCGTTCGGAGGCGATCCAGCCGAATCTCCGCTTCGAGGGCGTCGAGCCGGGCCTGATTCAGGGCGGTGGCGCCCTTGATCCCCTCCTCAACGAGCGCTCCGACCGAGGCGAGTTCATCGTTCGCCTGTTCGAGCTTCTGCTCCGCCTGCACGACCGCGTCTCCGTCGGACAGGAGCTGGCAGTACGTTTCGATCGTTTCGAGGATGACCGCGGCGCGCGCGTCGGTGAGATCAGCCTCCGAATCGGCGACGGCGTCCTTCTTCCGTTCGATCTCCGACAGCGCGCTGCTCGACTGCGAGAAGTCGATCCGCTGGCTGTACTTCAGGCTCCACCCGTTCATCGCCCACGAGCCGCCGTCCACGTCCCACGCGAGCCCCAGGCTGCTGGAAAGCTGCGCCGAAGAGCCCAGCGGGAGCGATACGCTTCCGCCGAGGGAGCCGGCCAGCTCGCCCGACAGGCCGGCGAGCGTCAGGCTGGGAAGCCTGAGCTGGAAGGAGAGCGCCGGCAAGCTGTACGAGGCCAGCGAAACGTCGAGCTCGAGTTCGGCCAGTCGAAGCGACAGACTCGCCTGCCGCAACTCCGAGTGCTGGCTGAGTGCCCGATCGACGGCCTCTGCGATCGTCGTGCCCGACGTGCGGATCGACGGGACCGCGAGACCGATCCCCACGGCCAGCAGAACCGCAAGACCTCTCCATCTCATCGATACGCCCTCCTTTGTCGGCTCATGGCCGACTCGACGAAGGGTGGCGCCCCTCGGTCGCTGCATAGGATAGAGTGCGCTTCCGATGGATGTCGGGCAAAGGTGAGGCAGAATTGTGAAGAAGCTCGACGTATCGTCGTGTGCTCAACGTCGGCTTGCCGGGTTATCGGGACATCGGGTCTCGGCCGATCGGGGCCGGGCCTTGAGTTTGTACGCTCTCGATTCGATCTCACACACTGCGATGTGGGCTATCGGACTCGCTCAACCGCCCGATGCTCACAAGACTTCGCGACTGGGCATCGAGGGGTTCCAGAGTCGTTCACCGAGGGGGTACAAGCGAACGGGGCGTGTGAAATGACGATAGGGCGTTTCGCGCCCTGCGCGAGCAACGCTGACGTACCCGTAGGGTCCGCGTTCGCGCTGGCGAGATTCGCTGGCTGTTCGCCGGCGGCCCATTCGGCCGGACAACCGAAGCTTGGAATCTCCCCCGGGTGGCGAAGAGGCGGCAGCACTCGGTCCTGACATGACGCGGAGCTTCAAGAAGGAGATCGAGACGAAGCATGCAGTGAACGGCGGGCGGAGCTATCCAGTGTGATCGAGCAGCCGGCGAAGCCATGCCTCGACGTCGGCGAGGACGATGTGCTGCTCGGGCTCATTGTAGATCTCGTGATGGAGGCCGTCATACACCTTCAAGGTCTTGTCGGTCGAGCCGGCGAGACGGTGCACCATCTCGGCGCCCTCCGGGGAGACCAACCGGTCCTCGCTTCCCTGAAGTACCAGGAGGGGGATCTTGATTCGAGGAGCCTCCTTGGCGACGCGGCGTAGCGCCTTCAGCATCTCGCAACCGAGTCGGGCCGTCGTCTTCCCGGTGTAGACGAGCGGATCCTCCACGTAGGCTCGAACGACGTCCGGATCGCGGGACACACCGGACGCGTCGACCGCGGCGACGCCGAGTTTGGGAAAGACGGCAGACAGCACCCTGCTGAGCAAGACGGTGACCGGCGAGATGTTGTCGGGGATTTTCACGAGCGGTCCGGAGAAGACCGCCGCGTTCAGGTCGGATGGGTGGTCAAGCAGGTAGATGGTGCCGATCAGCGCACCGAGGCTGTGCCCGAGCATGATCAGCGGCGTTTGCGGCTGCCAGTCTCTGATCATCTCGACGTAGGTCTTGAGAACCGACACGAAGTCATCGAATCGCTTGACGTAGACACGCGTCCCGGCGGATCTACCGTGCCCGACGTGATCGAGTCCGTAGATGGCGTAGCCGCGCGGAACGAAGTGGTCGATCACGTTTGCATACCGTCCGCAGTGCTCAGCGAGGCCGTGCACGATCAGAAGCGCCGCCAGAGGCTCACCATCCGGAAGCCAAGACTGATAGCGGATGTCCATGCCGCGAACGCCACTGAACGACCCTTCCAGATGCTGCATCAAGGTCTCACCCCGCTCCTCGAGTCCGATGTCCGACTCCAGCCCTTGGATCGTTCCACAGCGCGGCTCCAGCGGGCAAGCAGTTCCTCGCGACGCTCGGAGGACATGCGAGGGAGGAATCGCTTGTCCTCCTTCCAAAGCCGGGTGACCGCATCGAGGTCATCCCACAACCCGACAGTGATCCCGGCGGCGTACGCCGCTCCCAGCGCAGTGGTTTCCAGGTCGGCCGGTCGGACGACCGGAATCCCGAGGACATCGGACTGAAACTGGCAGAGGGAGTCATTCGGCGCTACTCCGCCTCCGACGCGTAGCTCTGCCATAGGATCTCCGACGTCGCTCTCCATCGCTCGAACCACATCGTGCGTCTGGTAGGCGATCGACTCGATCGCGGCGCGAACTAGGTGTGCAGGACGCGTTCCGCGTGTGATTCCGACGATCAGCCCGCGTGCAGTCGCGTCCCAGTGCGGGGCGCCGAGCCCCGTCAGCGCGGGCACGAAGACCACCCCATCGGTGGAGTCAACGGATTCGGCGATTGCGTCTGACTGCGCGGAGTGAGCGAGGAGCCCCATCGAGTCGCGGAGCCACTGAATCGCGGCGCCGCAGACGAAGACCGATCCCTCTATCGCGTAGGTCGTTCTCTCGTCCGGGAAGGTTCGAGCGATGGTGGTCAGCAGTCCGAATCGACTGTGGAAGCGCTCCTCTCCCGTGTCCGCCACCAGGAAGGCGCCGGTTCCCCACGTGACTTGTGCCTTTCCTTCCTCAGCGATTCCCTGGCCGAGCAGCGCCGCCTGCTGATCCCCGAGGACGCCGGCAATCGGAACGCCACGACAGGATGCGACCTGAGGCTTGACCGTCCCGAACACGGAGAGACTGGGGCGAACCTCGGGAAGAGACGCCCGTGGAACGCCGAACTCGGAGAGCAGCTCCTCGTCCCATTGCCGTCGATCGATATCAAACAGCATTGTCCGGGAGGCGTTCGTGTCGTCGGTTGCATGCTTGCCGGTCAAGTGCCAGACGAGCCACGAGTCGATCGTGCCGAAGATCACCGCTCCCCCTTCTGCCCGTTCTCTGAGGCCGGGAACGCTTCGGAGGAGCCACTCGATCTTCGTCGCCGAGAAGTACGGATCCGGGCGAAGCCCCGTGCGTTCTTCGATCAGCCGGCCTGCGTCTCCGTCGGCCAGCTCGCGGCACCGTCCGTCCGTCCGTCGATCCTGCCAGACGATCGCTGGATGAACGGGCCGTCCGGATTCCCGGTCCCAAGCGACAATCGTCTCGCGTTGATTGGCCAAGCCGATCGCAGCCAGGGATCCATGCGGCAATCCGGATCGGGTCAAGACCTCATCGAGGACCTCGAGGGTCCTTTCGAGAATGAGCTCGGGATCCTGCTCGACGCAACCGGGCTTGCACGTCGTGATCGGCACAGGCCGATAGGCGCCGTCGAGCGGCCGTGCGTGCTCGTCGAACAGCACGAACCGGACTCCGGTAGTCCCCGCGTCGATGGCGCCGATCCGCGGCCCTACTGAGCTTTCCATCCGATCCCCCTGTGATCGTCGCCGAGATCCGGCGGTGGAGACAGTCTAGCACGACGTGAGGCACTCCGCTGCGTGGTGGCGCCATCGGCCCGATGTTTGGAGGCTCGCTCTCCCGATTGGGTGCAGCCCCGGGCAAACCAGACCGCCTCCAAGTGCTCTGGAAGAGGAGGTTTCGGAGCCAACGATTCCGTTCATGGGAGCGGGCGACGGCTTCCGCGCGCCGTGGGTTGGAGCCCCATCCTACTCGTCGCAGAGATACAGGTGAAGGTAGAACCCCTCCGTGACGGAGTCTGAAAGCCCTTCGAGGTCCCAGACGGTGAGGATGACGGTGTACGAGCCGGGAAGCCAGAACGTCCGCTCGACGACCTCTCCCGCGAGTCGGACGCCATCGCTCCAGCTCCACTCGTAGCGCTCGAGCGGCAGGCCATCGGGATCCTTCGACCAGGCGGCGTTGAACTCGATGGCAATGGGGGTGAACGAGGCGTACCCGGGACTCACGACATCGCTTCCCGGCGGTACGTCGAATCGCATGCGCGCTTCCGGGGAGTGGACATCGATCGGCCACTCGATGCCGACAGCGTCGATCCAGAACGCCGCCTCGAGGCGGGGGCCGTCAAGCGCCCAGTCGATCTCCCACATCCCGAACGCGAGGATCGTCCCCTCGTAGACAAGAACGCCGTCTTCGTTCGAGGACAGCGTGAAGGTCGCGCCGATCCCGATTGCCTGAAGTGGCGTCAACGGGTCGCTGAAGACGACGCGGAGTCCGACGAACGTCGTTTCGTTTTCGTTATTGAACACGCCGACGTTGCGCTCGGTCCGAATGTGCTCGTACGGCTTTGCCAGTGCCGGTGTAGCGCAACAAGCCACGAGGACTGCAACGGTCACGATCATCCGTGCTCTCATGTCTGGTTCCTCCCCGGGATCGGTCGTGTCATCCTATCACATGCCGTCTCCACGGACTTCGATGGACCGTCCTCGTATCGACGGGCAAGCCGGGTACAATCCCCAAGGGCTGAATCGGAGGCGCGGCGCTCGAATCGGGCGCCGCGAGCGCCCGGTGCGAGGCAGCTTGCGAGCACGACGGGTCCGGCACGTCCGCCGGGGAAGGGGCGCAAGCATGGTGCACCGGTTCAGTGGGGTAGGCCTGGTTGCCGTTTCAACTCTGATCGTCCTGGCGTCGACCGCGCTCATGGGATGGGGAGCGGGGTTCGACGACCTGATGACGGCGTTCTTCGACGCTTCCAATCCTGACGGGAAACCGGAGGCGATCGACGAGCTGGTCCGGTCGGGCATCGGCGTGGCGGACATCGCGAATCGTCTTCGAGTCGGGCGGACGTACTCGGATGAGGTCGAGCGGGACTGGGCCGTCCACTATAACGCATGCATCGACGGCGTTCCGAGACCGTTCCACGTCTTCGTTCCCGAGGACTACGATCCGGAGACGCGGTATCCGGTGCTGATCGACCTGCACGGCGCCGTCAACCACCCGGCGTATCCGATCGAGGGACTGATCTCACGCCGCGCGCTGTGGGGGCCCACCGCGGCGGCGGAGGGATGGATCCTCGTGATGCCGCACGGAGACGAGGGGGCCACGTGGTGGAGCGAGGCCGGCCGGGCGAACCTCCTATCGCAGCTTGCGTTCGTGAAGCGGACCTACAACGCCGACGAGAACCGCGTCTTCCTCTCCGGATTCTCCGACGGCGGGTCCGGAGCCCTGTGGATGGCGGCCCACGATCCGTCGGCGTGGGCCGGCTTCGTCGCGACGTACGGCCACCCGCGGGTCGCGGGCAACGGCCCGTATCAGACGTACCCGAGGAACCTCCTCCATCGCCCGATCCGAGCATCGAACGGTAGCTACGACGAGTTGTACCCCGCACCGGAGATCTGGCTGTACGTCGACCAGTTCGTTGCACTCGGCGTCGACATCGATTGGGTCGCCCACCCGACGACGCACAGCCTCGACGGCGTCTCGTATGAGCGACCGGCGGTCATCGCCTTCGTCGGAGAAGTCGAGCGCGATCCATTCCCCGAGCGCGTCATCTGGGAGACGTCGGACATCGCGGTGGGACGGTGCGATTGGGTGGTGATCGACGAGATCGCCGACGTTGGGAACAACGTCGGCTTCAAGGATGCCAACATCTGGCCGCTGAAGGACGAAATCCGGTTCGGCGCGACGTTCGGCTACCAAGGCGCCGATGCGGGCTTCGCCGTTGTCGGGGTGCAGCCGTGGTCGATCGCGCACTTCGCCGGGGTCAAGACGGGGGATCGAATCGTCCGGATCGATGCCTATCCTGTCGAGACGGGATACGAGGTTCCCGCGATCATCGATGCACTGAACCCCGGCGACCCGATCGAGATCGAGGTCGTTCGGGGTGGCGAGACGATCGTGCTCGACGGCCAGGTGACGCCGATCGAGCCGATGTACACGCGGGACCGAATGACCGGTTCGATCGAGGCAATCACCGACGGGAATCGAATCGACGTTACCGTACGGAACGTCGCGCGGTACACCGTGCTCGTGAGCAGCACGCAATTCGACCTGGCTCGACCGATCGTCGTGACGACCAACGGCGCCGAGACGTTCTCCGGCGTCGTGGAGCCGGACGTTCGGTTCCTCCTCGAGCAGGCCGCGAGGGACGAGGATCGACAGGCCGTGTACGAAGGTCGGATCGAGATCGTCGTCCCGCCGGTTGAGTAGCGTCAAACGGGCTCGGAGGACTTCATCGGAGACGTCCGCAGCTTGTAGGATGTGGCTCCCATCCGGATCCAGGAGGCGACATGTCCGACATCGAGATCGGCCAAGAGGTTCACAGGAAGCTTGCCGTGGACCTATTCAACCGCGTGTGGGAGCTGCTGGACAAGAGCGATCGAACCTCGGAAGAGATCGACGAGATGATCCATGCGGCCCACGCGTCGCGGCACCACTGGGGTGAGATCGGTACGTCGCTCGAGTTCGAACGGGGCGAATGGCAGATCTCGCGTGTCTACTCGACCCTGAAACGGTCGGAACCCGCGCGGTTCCACGCAGCGCGATGCCTGGAGATCTGCGAGGGGAACGGAATCGGCGACTTCGACCTCGCATTCGCCTACGAGGCCTTGGCGAGGGCGCATGCCGTCGCGGGAGATGGCACGAAGAGCCGCGAGTACATCGCCCTGGCCGAGAGGGCCGCCGAGGCGATCGAGGACGAGGGAAATCGCGGCTACACGCTGGGCGAGATTGCGAACGTGAAGGAGATGCTCTAGCTTCCCGCCGGGGAAGGAGGGATCGAACGATGCGACTGCGGTGTCCTGGTTTGAGCGGCCAGCGCCTGACCTCGATCCTCGTTCGGTGCCCGACCTGCGGAAACGAGGTCGAGATGTTCTCCGACGAGTCGGCGGTCCGATGCTCCTCCTGCAAGACGCCGGTTCGCAAGACAGCCGCTCCGACGTGCGCGCGGTGGTGCAAAGCGTCGGCTGAGTGTCTCGGCCGTCGATCCTCCGCCGAGGACGAGGGGACCGTCGAGCCCTGAGATCCTCGCACGCCCCTCGAATCCCCGGTCCGCCTACCGTCTCTCCGACGGTACACGCACCGAGAGAACTGCATTTGGCGCGTTGACGGGCCGGGCAATCCGTCGTATGGTAAGGCAGACTGACAACTAGGCCGTTTTCACACGGCGGCTGCCTCTCCGCGGCAACACTGCGCGGGGACTTC
>Ga0272441_10013372_pt1 | contig 11814 bp, 8 predicted proteins | sample SSMProp6N_FD_193582 | JGI IMG/M metagenome (GOLD analysis project Ga0272441, IMG submission 193582) | Marine sediment archaeal communities from Little Sippewissett salt marsh, Falmouth, MA, United States - SSM-Prop-6N | ecosystem: Environmental > Aquatic > Marine > Wetlands > Sediment ...
AAGGATTGTTTTGTTTTAAGACAAAGGGCTGCCTGATTTAAAAAGTTTACAATTAAAAGAATATATCATCATTGCGGTTCACGAAGGAGTTTTTGTTTGATCTGTGAATGATGAGCCGGCGGGGAAAAGCATCTTTTCGGAATGCATATCTTTTCCCCGCACATGCTAAACCTGATTGGCATTTTAGCATTCTATAAATTTTAATGTCAATCGAAGCAATAGGAGTTTGTTTATGTTAAAAAACTTAATGTTAATAATCAGCTTAGTGATTATTCTTTTCACTGGACAAACACCCCAGCTATATGCTGATTCATGTCAACCAGGTGAATACAGCGAACAAGAATATTGCAGATGCACAGAAATTCAATTATCATTCTGCACAAGTGGTAATCCGAGACACTGGAATATTAATCTATGGGTATGGCTAAACAAACCTGCTTGTATGGACGAGACAGAATACTGGTCTGGAATCCCCTGGACAAACTGCAGTGGAGACAAAAATACGGTTGTTACATTTTGGGTAGAACTTTATACAGAAGACGGTGTAGATGGGTGGCCTGAATGCTGGATTGAAAGCACAGACAGCATACCTTTTATTGCACTTTGGCTAAAAGTATGGGTTACTGAACCAACAGAACCTGAGTGGGCACCTTGTACAACAACAGATTGTGGTGGTCAGTTTCATGTCGAGATGCCAATTCGAGAACGCGATTTTGAAGGTGATTATCGATATATGAAATATGCGTCCTCTGCCGTGATGAATAGTGACCAGTGGTTTTGCTATATGCCCTTGTGCAATCCTAATTATGGTCAATATACTATGTACTACACTCAGAGTGAATGGTGTGGTCCATACTCACCTGAAGTTTTGGAAGATACAAGAGATATAAATGGTCCTTACAGACCAAACTATTAAATAACAAATTTTGCCGGGAGCGTTTCGCTTCCGGAATTTTTTAAACCGGAGCTAGATATGAAGATTTATTTGACAAGATGTATTGTAATCCTGTTTTTCAGTTGTTTTTTAACATTTTGTTATGCATCTACCCAATTTGAAGTCGGTATAACCTGCGACAGTGATGTTTATTATACTGGGGAGACAGGGAAGGTTTCTATATCGGTGGCTAACAACGGTCAAAATGCTTTAGTCAACATTTATATTATTTACGTTAATCCCGCAGGTGGATTTTCTTATTACACGACAAGCAACAATGGTGAATGGGTTCCCCGTTTTAACAATACAAAACGAGAAGTAATGATACATTCAGGTTTCAACCTTCCGATGGTAGAAGTTGCAGATATTTATTTCAAGGAAAGTCACGATATATCCCAACCACCGTCATTCGGACAATATACCCTGTATTTTGCCCTTGTCGATTATGAAACAAACCAGGTTATCAGCAATATTGCAAGCAAAACCTTCGATTATCAAGGAGTTCCAGATAAAGGCAATTGGACAGGTTATTTTCATCGGGAAATTAGATACTTGGCTATCGAAGGTGACAAATTATGGGCAGCAGGAGTGGGGTTGACTTCGATAAACATGATAACAGATGAAAAGCAATACTATACAAAGGATAACGGGCTTGTAATCAATTCAATTTCAGATTTCGCAGCAGGATCGAACAGTATGAAATGGCTGGCTACCCAAAATGATGGATTGATGTCTTTTGACGGAACCTCATGGAATTATTACAACCAGACCACCGGGGATATTGTTGACAATAATTACAATATTATTGCTGTTGATCATGATAACAAGCTTTGGTCTTCTCAAACAGGTATGATATGGGTTTTTGATGGTGAAAACTGGACAAGCTTTTATAATAAGAATATGAGCAGCGTAAGATATATCGGATTCGATCCCGAAGGCAATGCATGGTTCGGTACCTTTGATGACGGTGTTTTCAAATATGATGGTTATTCGTGGGTAAATTATACATCTACGAACAGCGGGTTGATAAGCGATTATGTTATTGCAATAGCATACGACGGGGAAGGAAACGTCTGGTTCGGTTCTTGTGACAAGGGTGTATCCATGTTTGACGGTGATGAATGGATTTCTTATGATACAGAAAACAGCGAACTTGTTGATGACAACATCAGTTGCATATTCATCGATTCACGAGGAACTAAATGGATCGGGACAAGATACAGTGGTGTATCTATGTTCGATGACAGGAAATGGACAACTTACAATACGGAAAACAGCAGCCTGAAAAACAATAACATCTCCGATATAACCGAATATACCGATGGGAGAATGTTTTTCGCAGCAGACGGTTTAGCCTTTTTTGATGGTGAAAATTGGGATGAAATCTCGTTGGATAACAACGGACTTTTGGACAATAAATGCAAGTTGATAGCTATCGACTCATTAGAAAGGAAATGGATTGGTAATGACACAGGAATGGTCATGTACGACGGGGAAAGCTGGACGCACTATACCGAATCGAACAGCGATTTGGTTTCAAACGATGTATATGAGATTGCGATAGATTCAGAGGATAATCTATGGATTGGTACAAAATATCAAGGGTTGTCATTTTTTGATGGTACATCATGGACAACATACGATTTTGCAATAGAGGATTATAAATACAGCAACAGGATTTATTCAATAGCTTTCGATAAAAATGATGAAGTTTGGATTAGTACGGGCACACCAGCATTATATCATCTAAATAATGGTACATGGGATAGGATTGATACATTTACCAAAGTTTTAGAAAATATTACCACATACTCAATAGCATTCGATTTAGAAAATATAATGTGGCTCGGAACTGATGATGGGGCGTTCTCTTATGATGGTTCTATATGGACCCATATTGAACAAACCAGTAATGGTCTGGCATCTGATGATATACGTGTTGTTGCAGTTGATTCCCAGAACAGGAAATGGTTCGGTTCTCAAGACGCTGTAGTTTGTGTTTTCGATGGTGATACTTGGCTTAGCTACGATTATACAAACAGTACTATCTTCAAAAAATCTGCTATAAATGACATCAAGTTTGATGATGATAATAAAGTTTATATTTGTAATGAAGGATTGACCGTTTTCGATGGAACAAGCTGGATTACTTATGACAAGTACAACAGCGGTCTTTTGAATGAAGTAAGTTCTATAGCTATCGATTCCGATGGTAAAAAATGGATAGCATCCAGTGGTGGTGGGATTTGTTCGTACAAAGAGAATTAATACTTCTTTTATTAAATCTTTAGGAAGGTGTTAAAAACATGATTATCAAAAGGCTTTGGTCTATTATTTTCGTAATTTTTTTTATTAGTTGTTCCCATAATTCAAAAAACTTCGACACTTTAAAAAAAGAATCGAGTTTTTATGAAATATATTTGGATAGAATCGTATCAGATCATTGTGATGGTTCATATTTAAACGTGGAATTGAAAAACGGTAGTGGTATGTTCGAGGGTATGATAATAGTCTCGAAAGGAAGTTGCATCAAGGTGGCTAAAGTATTAGAAACAGATGAATGGATTCCAGTAGAAACCACAGGTACATTCGTTGTAAACAAGAAATTGGATATGTATGTCGAAGGGGACTGGGACGGGAAGTGCATGGGAGCAAAACACACAATAAATGGCACTCTTACATTTTATGACTACGAATTCAGCTCCGATCCAGAAAATCCACTCATCTTCATGATGACTGATAAGGGCTATCAATATTTGCAGGGGAAAGGTGAAGTGAAAGATCTTATCAGCGGGAAGGAGTTTACCTTTAGCTGAGTTTAATGTGAAGAACTATAACAATTTCTTTCCCCTACCCTCGAAATTCGGACTGACAGCAGCCGATGCACGCAGGGAAAATTCCGTTTTGCTTATCCAGCCTGTCCCTCAAATTTTTCAGAATGGGATGAACCCATGCATCATCGATTTTATCTTCCCTGATATTACCGACCGTGCGGTTGAAGCACGACATGATGTCACCATAAGCACTGACATACAACTTTGTCCAGGGAGAACCGCATCGATATTTGGTTATATCTATTTTCCCTTCGTGATAGGAGACTATCTCGTCATAGGTTACCGATTGGGGGGAAAACCTGACCTGAATTTCCGATTTTTTCTCATCTTCCCTTATCTTCTCGAGTTCTGTTTTGAGAATATCTATATCAATTTGTGAGTGTTTGGCTGGATTTGATATGATTTTTTCGATACCTGAATTATCTTTGATAAAATCCAATCTCGAGAAATTGCTTTCGATGCTGCTGCATACGAGAAAGCTGCAAACATCCGCTTTTAAATCAACTGCAACTTTATAAATCTCATGTAAACCTGATACGGTGTCTTCTGTAATAACTGTTTTTATGTTAACAAGTGGGTATCTTCTTTTAAGCTTTTTCTTTTCCCTCTGGAGTATCTTTATGTTATCGACTACGGTTCCAAATGAATTTTTGACACCCGAGACCCTGTCATGGATTTCCTCTGGACCTTGAATTGAAAAATCGATAAATAAAAGCCCTTTGGAAACCAGACTCCTGCATGAATGGGGGATTATTCTTTTTATCTTGTCTTCGTTGAGTGCAAAACCGTTCGTGATTATATGACATCGGTTTTTGCGGGTGCAGATATCGATTATTTCGTGAATATCTTTCCTGATAAAGGGTTCTCCGCCTGTCAATGTAACAACTACCCGAGATGGTAACTGGGAAAGGACATTTTCTATCTCGGATGGTTTGATCTCTTTGTCAATACTGTCTTTCAATCTTTCATCTTTGAATAATTCAGTGAACTGGCACATACTGCAGCGAAAATTACATCTGTATGTCAGCTCGAAAAGTGCCTGCAGAGGGGGGAAAACACCATTGCGTTTGATGTTTTTTGATAAAAGACAATAAAGATCCACAACTTTACTGTATGCTTTCCCGTAGTTTATTAACTTTGCCATTAATTATTACTCCAGAGTTTGTTCTTTGCTCTTCTTAGCCATTTTTTTATATGAGCGAAATCTGTAAGTTCTCTTATGATGGTTTTCAGGGTCCTGGGCTTTGTATAAAACCTGATATAAGCATACCGGTACAGCCATTTCAACTTAAAAGAGGAAATACCAGGTGGAGAATAAGGTTTCGTATCCGGTGTAATGCTGCTCCAGTCGACACCCGAAAGTTCACCACGGTTGATTAGATCCTCGTAAGCTTCACTCCCGGGTAGCGGATGAAATGTGTAAAAAGTAACATAATCAATATTCGAAGAACATGCAAAACTGATAGTCTTTTTTATATCCTCTATCTTTTCAGTAGGGAAGCCAATGATGAATTGACCCATAACAGAGATGTTTGAATTCGATTTTATCAATGCAAGCTTCTCGGAAACCTTGTCAAGTGTAAGGGACTTCTTCATATCTTTTAAAATCCTCTCCGAACCGGATTCTATACCAACCGAAATAGACCTGCAACCTGCTTTTTCCATAGATTTTATAGTTTCAGCATCAAGTGCATCCAGCCTCACTCCACCAACACTCCAATCGATCTTCCATCCACGTTTTTGAATCTCATCGCAAAGAATTAAAACATCCTTCTTCATCGTGATAAAATTATCGTCGATGAAGTCGAAATTACGAATATTATATTTATCATAAAGTAGTTCCATCTCCTCGAGGACATTCTCTATGCTCCTCTTTCTCACCTTCTTCCCCGAAACGACCTGAGCTGCACAAAAAGTACATTGATATGGACAGCCCCTAGAATAAAGGACTATTCCCGTCGGTACATTTTTCAACCAGAAACTCCACCTGTCCGAATAACCATTGGGATCAATTAAATCCCAACTCGGGAATCCAAGGGTATCGAGCTCCGTCTCATAAGCTGGTCCATTAGAATGAATAGATCCATTCTTTCGGTATATAAGCCCGGGAATTTCCTCTATTTCCGTTTCACGTCCGCCGATAAGGTCTAAAAGCATTGGAAAGCCTATATCTGCCTCCCCTTTGAATGCGTAATCTGCTTCTGAGAAATAGTCCATGAGTTCGTCCGGTTCAGCACACGAGGGATGTGGACCACCAAGAATAATCTTGATTTCTGGCAAATTCTTCCTGACAGCATCTATAGATTTCCTGACTGAGGGAAGATCGAGAGAGAAAACTTTGATACCAAGTACATCCGGTTTTATTTTAACTACTTCAGATGTAAATTCTTCTATAGAATGTTTGTCCTTCTCGCATTGGAATATAAGAGCTTCATGACCCTTTTGCCTTATTCCGGTAGCAAGATACCCCAGACCAATATCAGGTATCCGTTGATAGCTCTGTCGAATTACCGGAGTTGTTAATAAAACTTTCATATTTTTATTTTTCAAAATCCTGGAAGTCTTCAATCAGCCTTTTGAATCGGGATTTATAGATAAGGTTATAAGTATCTTTCTTATCAGGGAAAAGTTGAAGTACACTTCGCTTCGTGTTCTTTAAAAGGATGTCGATATCTTCTTTTGTCAGCTCTTTTGTCATAAGTGTATATGCAGCATGATCCACGAAGAATTTCAATTGCTGCATCTTTATAAACTCATTGAAAATCTCTTCTGGTTTAAAGTCTTTCATAATCTTCCAATACCAATTTCGATTTGATTATAAAACTCTATATGATAAACGATTCCAAAAAAATTGACAAATAAGTTATAATAGTTTCCAAATATACATGTAATCTTTGAAATGAATGAGGTTAACAGGATGATTAGGTTCTTACAAACATTTATAATTATGATGATTTCGGTTTGCTTTACATGTTGTGGTAATGATGGAAAGGAAACTCTTGATAGAATTACCGATTCAACTGATCCAACCATACAGGCTAATCAGGAAAAAGCCTTAAATATCCTCGAAAAACTTATCGTTGCTGAAAAAAGGTTCGCTGTTAAAAAAGGATATTACGCAGATTTGGATCTCTTGAGGGAAAAGGGATTTTTTACTATTCAGGATTCAGAGATTGATAATTCCGGTTATAATATCAGGTTAGAATATAATGGTGTCAAATTTTTGAAGATTTACATGAATCCCATAGAATATAAGAAGACTGGTGTCATCTCCTTTTTTGCTGACGAAACAAGCAAGATCAGGGGAGGTGATCATGGGGGTAAAGATGCTTCAGAAAGAGATCCCGAAATTTTTGATTAATATTATAAGATTGTTGATATCAAGAATCATAGTCTGTGAAATTTGAAATCTAACATCAAAAGATACATCCTGACCATCTTCGGAGCTATACTCCTCGTCCTTGCATATCCAAAATTCAACCTGCCATTTCTTGCTTGGTTTGCCTTTATCCCGTTTTTCATGGCGATTAAAGATCAGGACAGCCTAAAAAGACTCATTCACGGATTCATCTTCGGTTTCGTCTTCTTCTACGGCACCCTGTACTGGATAAATAACAGTGTGATAATTTATGGTGGAGTCAAATGGTATGCTTCAATATTTATCGTTGCATTGCTCAATGCATATCTTGCCATTTATATGAGCCTGTTCGCATTTTTACTGCCTGTACTGAGAAAAAGGTTGTTCAATTCCATCATCATCACAGCTCCGGTTTTGTTCGTCGCTTTGGAACATCTTCGAGGTTGGTTCCTCACCGGTTTCGGCTTTTCAAGTCTCGGATATTCGCAGGTTGACTATCATTCTCTAATCCAAATTGCAGATATAACAGGACATTACGGCATTTCATTTATTGTTATCCTGGTTAATGCTGCAATATTCACCCTCCTAATCGAGAAAAAAACGAAAAAGGAAAAGATCAGGATAACCACTTTAACCTGTTCAATCTTGATTATTTTCAATCTATACGGTTTCATCAAATTACATGGCAAAAAAGACGCTCCAAAATTGAAAAGTGCTGTTATTCAACCCGATATACCTCAGGAGATCAAAAATGAAGCGACTGGAAAAAGAGGAATCTGGGAAGACTGCCTCGATCTGACAATTCAAGCTATAAACGATAGTCCGGAAATCGTCATCTGGCCAGAATCAGCCACGGGTACTATTTATAACGACAGTTATATCCTCCATAGTGAACTTGAAACCCTTACCAGAATTCTTGAATGTGATATAATCCTTGGATCTGTTTATAGGGATAATAATGACAGGATTTACAATACTGCATTTCATATATCCGAAAATGGCAAAGTCAAAGATCAATACGATAAAATCCACCTCCTTCCATTCGGGGAATATATGCCTCTCGCTAAAGCTTTTTTCTTCATTTCCCGAATGGTACCGGCTATTTCTGATTTCTCACCAGGAGTTGATTACAAGGTTTTTACCCTGAACGAACACAAAATTAGCAAAAATCACGTAAAATTCTCTGTAATAATATGCTATGAATCCTTGTTTCCAAATATGGTTAGAAAATTCGTAAAAAAAGGGGCAACATTCATTATAAATATCAGCAATGATGCCTGGTTTGGCAAGACAGCAGGTCCTTACCAGCACTTCAATGTTAATATATTCAGGGCGATTGAAAACAGGACACCAATAATCCGTTCTGCGAATACAGGAGTATCAGGTTTTATTGACAAATACGGTAGGGTGACAAAAATTACACCAACATTTATAAAAGCACAAATATCGGAAACTCTTCAATTGAGAAATGACACAACCTTCTACACCCGCTTCGGCGATATTTTTGCCTATATTTGCATTTTCATTGTTGTTTATGGGATCATATCAATCAAATTTGAAAGTGGTGGTAAAACAAGGTAAGAATTTCTAAAGAAAATTTATAAATGATCCGATTTCATTAATGTTTGTGATGGTTCAAGAGCGTTTATGATCTACTTTTAAATTCTTCAAACATGTTATATTACTATCAGCAAAATATCTCTATAAGTAAACAAATTCAATTTTATCAATAATCATCAATAACAAGAGGAGGTCTTGAATGAGAAAAGGTATGTCCATATCCTTTGTTGCCCTGCTCGTATTGGTTGCGACAACACTTGTCTATGCCAAACCGGGCAATCTCGATGATGAGATCGTAACACCAACATACAGCTACCATGTCTGGTACACAAACGACACGACTGACGGGGATTATTTCGATAATACCCGGGCTAATTATGTTGCTGACTGTCTTGATCCTCATCATGAAAGATTCACCGATCTGGGCTTCAAAGCACCATATTTTGCGGATACACCCAAAGAAATATGGATCTATAACTCATCAGATACAGGTGGAGCGGATTACTGTAAAATTACACTCGATTCTCCCGGATTGGGAGCAAGCTCCGAAAACTGCCTCTGGCTCGTGACAGGTCATGAACTTTTTCACCATGTCCAGTACGCTTATATCGCTCACGGCTCATCCAGTTGTGGTGGATGCGGAAGTAAATGGGGTAAATGGACATGTGAAGGTACTGCTCGTCTGATGCAGGATAAAATATTCACCGATCTCGATAACGATGCCGGTTGCATCACATATCAGGGTGAAACAAACAGTTACCTTGCTAACCCGAATAGACCAATTACAAGCCTTTCTTATAGCTGCTGCTTCCTGTGGAATTATCTTACCGAACAATTCGGTACTATCTCAGCGGAACCAGAGGTTGGTGTCGATGTCATTATCGATTATTGGGAAAGAGCTGAAGATGCCGATTCTACCGATCCCTGGGGCGTTTTCAAAACTATGGTACAGTACTGGAGCGGGAATTCACTTTCAAACGTATTCAGGGACTTCTGCATTACTAACGTCACAAAAGATTACGATGTATCTATGCTGTCAAGTTCTGGCAAGTATACAGTCATAGATACAACTCCTTTGAACATGGTCAATCATACAACAGTAACTCCAAATGGAACTTTACATAATTCAAGTGTCAATTCCTGGTCTGCAAAATATTTCAAGGTCGATACGGTTCCGGGAGATTGCACCGCAATAGGTTATAAGTTCGATGCCGACAAGCATCTCAAATATGCTCTTATTGCTATCCGCAGCGGAAAAGTTGTGGATATATTCAAAGGAAGTGGCAAGGTTTGGGTCAAAACATTCCTATCATCCCCTGCTTATCCTCTTGATGAATTATGGGCAGTGGTCATGGGTAACGACGATGGAAGTTCATTTGAATATACCGCTGACCAGGGTCAGGTTAAGCTTGATCTGATCCTCCCTAACAGCACCGATCAGGCTTTTGTAGGTGAAAATGGTGAAAACGGTCGATTCCTCGTCTGGGTCGATATCACAGGCGTATCCGGCTTATCTGAAGGCGGAAGCATTATGGGTCTTGAAACCGACGATTTTACAGTTCGGGTTGGAACGGAAGAAGCTCCGATCTTGAGCGGCGGATATGTCGGCGGTACTTACATGCTTACATGTTCAGCTCCATATCAGCCTTCAGGTGGAACTATCTTTGACCTTAGAGTTACTATATGTGATGAATATTCATCTACTGAAAGATATTCAATTGTTTATGGGAAAATTATAAATGAAAAAGTTCTGGTCGTTGATGCATCAGGAAGTATGCTCAATCCTTCAGGAAATACTAAAATTGCCGCAGCTAGAAGCGCTGCAAAATACATGCTCGCAGGCTCACCTGACTGGGATTATCTCAGTGTCGTTAGATTTCAGGGTAATGACTCCGAGATTGATGATGACGCAAGCGTTGAAGAACATCTTAAGGAAATCAGCGGAAATAGAAGCACATTCCAGAGCGCAATAAACTCGATTACTCCCAGCGATCCTCCCGGCTGGATGACTTCAATCGGGGATGGTTTATATACAGGTCAAACCGAACTCGATTCAAAGGGCGATCCCGCAAATCCACATTACATGATACTCTTGAGCGATGGGAAGGAAAACGAGGCGAGATACTGGAATAAATCATATTCCACATTGACGCCTGTCTCCGATTTCGTCGTACCGAAAGATACGGTCGTGCATACAATCGGTCTCGGTGAAGATGTCAACCAGGAAGTCCTGCAGGACATTGCCGTAAAAACTCATGGAAACTACTATTACGTGCCGTTAGAATCAGGCACCGAAGATGTCGCCGCGGCAGTCTCCAATGTCCTGGCGGATACATATAAAAGCATCGAGGAAAGAATAGCAAAGCAAGACAGGTTATATTACTCTGCCGGCACTCACAACGGATCTGATACTGTCCTGGAAATGGTCGTCGAAAAAGGTTCCGTTATCAGAAATGGTGTGGTCAGTATCCACTGGTACCCATCAGCAACTTTCAACGTAAACCTGGTTGATCCTGACGGAAATACTTTGACCGATAGCTCTGCAGGTGTTGATGTCTATTCTGAAAAAGAACATATCGTCTACCATATCGACAGCATGAAAGAAGGAAAATATGTCGCTACAATGAAAGGCTTCAAAGGTTCTGTCGAATATGTTGCAAGTCTATCAGGAAAAGTCGTGGAAGGCGTTTCAATGGATATCTTCTTCGGCGCTATGCCAGATGACGGTTATGCAAATAACCAGTACTCCGCAAACTACCTGAGAGGGCTGCCAATGCCAATCTGGGCTATATTGACCACTCATAAGGCTCCACTTACAGGCGCTATCGTCGATGCTCTCATTACAAGACCGGATGGTACAACTAATAATATCCAGCTCTTTGATGATGGTGAACACGGTGATGGTAAAATAAACGACGGTGTTTATGGAAATATCTACACGAGAACCGACCTCGCAAGCCTCGACGGTGTTAAAGACGGCGCCACAACTGGAGGCGGCGGTATGGTCGGCTCCTATCATGTTCACGTTGTTGCTATGGGAACATATAACAAGGCTGATTTCAACCGCGTAAGGGACGGGGCATTCCAGATCTGCGAAATTTTCGATGATAGGGAAGTCAATCCCGATC
>Ga0272441_10013375_pt1 | contig 11812 bp, 8 predicted proteins | sample SSMProp6N_FD_193582 | JGI IMG/M metagenome (GOLD analysis project Ga0272441, IMG submission 193582) | Marine sediment archaeal communities from Little Sippewissett salt marsh, Falmouth, MA, United States - SSM-Prop-6N | ecosystem: Environmental > Aquatic > Marine > Wetlands > Sediment ...
TCCATCGCCCGGTAGTTCTCCGGGCGCACGGCAGGGTGGATAGAATTGCTGGACGCCAGGATGTAACCACCGCCCGGCGCGGCCTTTGCGATGGTCTCCTTCACCGCCTCTTCCACCTCTGCTGGCAACGCGTGCGGCAGCACCTCGGTGCAGTCCACGTTCCCCACCAGCGCAACACGGTCCCCGTAGCGGCGTTTGACCTCTCCGATATCCATACCGGCAATCGGCTCCAGCGGATCGATCGCATCGATGCCTGCCTCCACCATCATCTCCAGGATCGACCAGAGATTGCCGTCCGTGTGCTTGATGTAAGGAACGCCCATCCCGTGTGCGGCCTCGATGCTGCGTTTGAGATACGGCAGAATAAACGTCTGGAAATGCCTCGGAGACATAAAAGGCGCCTCCCGGCCCGCATAGTCGTCTCCCGAAACGATGGCATCGGCCCCCGCATCCACCGCCAGGCGCATCAGCCGGATCTTGTAATCCACCGTCATCTCGGCAAGCGCATGGACCAGACCGGGATTCTCGATATAGTCCATAAACAGCCGGTCCATACCGCCCCGCAGATAGTGGGAAAACTCAAATCCATCATGCGTCAAAAAGACAACTGCCTTGCGCCCCTTGAACCGCGCAACGGCCGACCGCAGGGACTTGATCCGGAAATCCCCTTCCGGGTCCGGCGGCGTATACCGACGCAAGTCTTCCTCGGACTGAATCGGCCCGGTGACCGGATACGGAATGCCGAAATCCGTCGATCCCCACACAATGCCCCACTCATCCACCACGTACTGGTCTTCCCGAACGTCCTGCCCCTGAAAAAATCGCTCGATCTCACCCGCCTCCGGCGGCCGCAGAGAAACATCCTCAAAGATCGTGACCGCGTCCAGGTCCTCCTGCTCGGCAAATTCCTCCAGGGACGCCGCGCCCCATGCCGACAGCGTGGGTTCGTTCACGATCAATTCCCAGACCGGCACCCGGTCCGGTTGCTCTCGCCGCAGCGCGGCCATAAAACGATCATAACCGGTCATCGCGCATCACCTCAATGATCCTGTGCCATCAGCCTGCATAGTTTGTCTGTACCCCGTACTCCACGAACTTCTCGCACGCAAAATCCTGCACCCTGGGGTCCAGGCCGATGGACGTGTTGTCCCCGTAATAGCCGGCCACGAACCCACCGCGCCCCCGCCACAGCTTGTCCAGCATCTCCTGCACCTTGCCGTCGATTGCGGCCTCATCGCGTGTCTGCAGCGTCGTCTGGATATCCACGGGGCACCAGAACGTGATCTTGCCGCGCGCCTGATGCCCGGCAAGCGTGTCGATCCCGTGCAGATCCGGCTGGTCGAACTGCAGCAAATCGACCCCCGCCGCCATCAGGCCCGGCACAATTGCCCCGACCTGGCCGCAGGAATGCATGAAAACCCTGATGCCGCAGTCATGCGCCACGCCGCACAACCTCTGGAAACGAGGGTAAAACTCATCGTGCCACAGCGCCGGACTGACCAGCGTCTGCGTCTGCGTGCCCCAGTCCTCCCCAAACATCACCGCGTCCACCCCTGCCGCTGCGTAGTTCCGGATCATATCCTCCAAAACGCGGTCGATCCGGTCGTGAAGCGCGTGTATCCAATTCCGTTCAATCAGGATATCCACCAGATACTGCTCGAGCTTGCGCATCTTGCGCGCAATATTGAAGGCGAATCCCGGCATACCGCCGGTCAGCCATTTGTCGGGCGCTTCCTGCCGTTTCTGCCTGGCGCCCTCGTAGTCCTCCGGCCTGGAGTAGTCCGGCAGTTCGTACGAGTCCAGAGCGGACATATCCTCCAGCACCCCACTGACCACCTCACCCTTGGACGTGGGATCGATCCGCCCCCACGTATTCCCCCACTCATCGGTCCGCTCCCACTTGGACTCGCCAATCTGTATCCATCCGGTCGCATGGGTCCTCGCCGAATTGCCGCACCGGGCAAAATCGGAATCGCCAAAGGATCGAGCAACCCGTTCCGGTCCTTCGTAATCCAGCGTTTTTCGAACGATCTCGCGTGAAGTCATCTTTGGCATCCTTTACCTCTCCAGAACGTCCAACTCTTCCATCATCGCCTTCATATATCCCAGCGCAAACGCCCGCGCCAGCATCGGCGAGTCGCCTGACATTCTGGGCCAGTGATCGGGCATAATCGTCCCGGAGAAACCCACTTCCTTGTATGCCTTCAGCGCCTCATGCATGTTCACATCGCCGTCGTCGATAAAGCACTCATCAAACCGGGGAACCGCGCCCTTCATATTTCGAAAATGGATGTGGTGGATCTTTCCCAATCCCCCAAAATAGCGAATGGCCTCAATCACATCCACGCCCATCTCCGACACGGTACCCTGGCAAAAATTCAGGCCGTTCGACTCGCTCGGCACGGTTTCGATCAGCCGTTTCATCCCCTCCCAGCTCCCCACCACCCGGGTCTCGCCCCTCAATGTGGGCACCGGCGGATCGTCCGGATGGCAGGCCAGCTTAACGCCCGCCTTCTCCGCCACCGGCACGGCGCGTTCCAGGAACCAGGTAATCCGGTCCCACACCTCCTCCTCGGTCGCCGCGAACTCCGGCTCGGCCGGCGCCTGTTTGGCATAATCGTAATCGAAATGACGCACCATGACCCCACCACGACCGTTGGGCAGAGACTGCGATCCGTAGACGGCCGCCAGGTTGAACACATACTCCGCGGTCGGAACGCCTTCCCCGCCAAGCACGTTCAGAGACTCGCACACATCCACGATCTCCTGCTCGCGCTCGGGCCGTCCCAGCCGGATGTTCCAGTGCTGGCTGCCCACCTCCTGCGGCAGCAAGGCGACGCCAATCTTCAAACCATGGTCTGAAATTCTCTTCTTGTCGTTCAAAAGCTTCTCTCGCTGCACCGGCCCCCGCCGCTTTTCATCCATATAATCCCCGGAATTCACCTTCACATGCGTCACGCCCAGTTGCTGTGCGAACTTGAGCGTCTCATCCGTACCATCCCACCCGATGGTCAACTTCATCGCGCGCGTCCTCCTTGCATGGGGTTCACCTCACAAAACGCACCGTCTGGATCTGATAGGGACGGAACGGCGCCCTGGCCGCCCCGTCACAAACCTCCACCTCACCAATGCGCCGTTCCAGCGTATCGCAGTAAACCGCCTGTCTGAATGCAAAAGACGGGCGGACGGACGCCACGCCATGCGAGCCGTAAAGCTCGGCCAGGCGGACGACCACATCGCCCTTGCCGTCCTCATCGAACTTAACCGCAAAACACTTCACGGCCGGGGTATCGATGCGCATCCCCGCCTTCCCCTCCACCGCTGCGCCGCGCCTTCCCCTCAGCGCGGCAAGCGGCCAGTTCAAATCGTACGCCGCCTCCACAAGCCCGTCCCTCCGCCAGTCGCCGCCGTGGGCGAACAGCGAGTAAGTGAACCGGTGTTCACCCTTATCGCTCACCCGATCCGGGCGGATGGGCGCCTTCAACAGGGTGAGGCGCATCACGTGATCTCTCACATCGCACCCGTATTTGCAGTCGTTCATCAGCGCCACACCGAACAGGCCCTCGGACAGATCCACCCACTTGTGACCGCACACCTCAAACCGGGCCTCCTGCCACGGCGTGTTCCGGTGGTTATCCCGCTCCAGCACGCCCGCGGACGTATCCGTCGTGTAAACGCGCGAACGCACGGTTACGGGGAACGCCACCTTGAGAAGCCGTTCGGTCTCCTGCCAGTCCACCCACGTCTCAAAATCGATCCTGGGCGCATCCGCATAAAGCCGGATCATCTGCTCGGCCTGGCTGCTGCAAAACGATCGGCGCAACCGAACCGCAGTACTCAGCGGGCCGTTCTCCACCAGCAATCGAGATGTCCAGCCGGGGATATCGACCGGATGGTCCTCATAATTGGGCAGAATATCCCAGGCATTGTAGTTCCCCGGTTTGTCCTCAAAAAGCTGCCACGCGTTGGCCGCCGCGCCTTCCGGAACAATCTCCCGGTCCCGCCGTTTGTCGTAAATCCCCACCAGTCGATGGGCGCGGTCGAACCGGAGCCTGAAAAAGGCATTCTCCAACACATCCGCCGCCGCCCTGAACGCAGTGCATGGCGTCGCGTCGCCCGACGCCATAATCGCAAAACTCCGGGTTCCCAGCGGAGGGACATCCGAGACGCCCACAACGGTTCTGTCCATATCGTGCGGAACAACCTGCTTTTGCGCCGGGTAACGATGGCCTTCGTCGTCCTCCAGCGCGCAACCGGCATCCAGACCGACCGCATCGTCCAGAATCGCAAGCCCGCCCCGTGCATCGCTGAAAGGGTTGAACACGCACACGTCGCTCGGCCCCGCCTCCGGCGCAACCACGGAAAGCGCGCGGTCCCTCTGCGCCATAAACGCGTCCCGCATCCGGGCATATGTCTCCATCGCCTCGTGGTAAACCGCGTTCGTATGGCTGCCCGGCAGGATATCGTGGAACTGGTTCAAAAGAAGCAGTTTCCATGCATCGCGGAGTTCTGTCACCGGATAGGCCATACCCGCCAGTGCGGCAAGCGCGCAGAGCGTCTCGGCCTCCTGTGCCAGAAACTCCCCCTGCCGGTTCTCGCGTTTCAGAACGCCCTTGGTCGTAAACGTGCCCCGGTGCATCTCCAGATAAAGCTCGCCGTCCCAAACGAACAATTGGTCCCGGCTTTTCTCGCAGGCAGTATGCAGATATTCCTTTCCCGACGTCAGCCTGAGCGCCGGCAGCCCCGGCAGCTTTTTGAGCCGCTCGTAGTTTTCCAGCATCTCCTCCGTCACGCCGCTGCCGCCGTCCCCGTAACCGTACATGTGCAGCGACTCATCGCACACATCCTTATCCTGGAACGCCTCCCAGCTCTCAATCACCTGTCCGGGTTCCATCCACGTAATAAAATGCACCGGCGGCACGCATGCATGGACCTCCGTGCCGTCCAGTCCGCGCCAGATGAAATTGTTGTGAGGAAACCGGTTCGTGTCGTTCCACGTGGACATCTTGTTGGACACGAAATGATCGATCCCCCCGATCTTCAGGATCTGCGGCAGAATGCACGTATTCCCGAACACGTCGGGCAGCCAGCAATTGTCCACCTCTACCCCGAACTTCTCCAGGAAATACCGCTTGCCGTAGACCACCTGCCGGATGAGCGCCTCTGCGGACGGCACATTGCAATCCGGCTCGATGTACATCCCGCCCACCACCTCCCACCGGCCCTCTGCAATCCGCCGCCTGACCTCCTCGAACAACTCCGGATAACATGCCTCAAGCGTCTCATACGTCCATGCCTGCGTGTGGGCGTAGCCGAAATCCGGATAGCGATCCATCAACCGCAACTGGATCAGGCATGTCCGGGCATTCTTCTGAACGGACTGCGCCACCTTCCAGTGGTAGGCAATATCCAGATGCGAGTGCGCCACGCAGGCCAACCGTCCCGCGTGGCCATACACATCCCCCCCCGTGAATACTCGATCCCTCAGATACGCCCGGATGCGCGGCACAGCCGCCGCAAGCGCATCAGCCTCGCTGTCGTACAGCGGGAATATGCCCAGCAAGCCATTCACGTCAAATTCCAGGCGTTCCCGCACCCCTTCGGGCGTCATACGTCCAAAAACCATGCCATAAAGGACGTCAAGATCGTACTTGAGGGACAGGGCCTCATCGTTTAGCACGACCAGATGGGGCGGGTTAAAACGCTGCACGCAGCCCCGGATATGCCTCGTGGTCACGGCCCGGTCGTCATCCGGTTTGGAGCGGGTGTAGGCCTCCATCATCAAATCGAACGCCTGCCCCGGCTGCGCATCCTCCGCCAGAATCGCCCGCGAACGGTTCGGATCTATTCCGTCCAGCATCCGCCCGTCTTTGTAGACAATCACCTCGGCGCCGGTCGCAAATTCCAGCCACACCCTGCTCCCGGCCATCGCGTCGGGAATGCGCACAGACCCCACGAACTGCGCTGTGCCGTCCGGGCGCCCCCAGAAATCGCCTGCCTCGACGCCCTGGAAATCCCCGTCCCATTCGTAGCCCTCCGGGAAATACTGCCCGATGCGGACCTTCCAGTTCTCCGTCGGCGCCCTCTGGGCCACAATAAGATCGTCTATCCGGGCGAACTGGAGCCTGGCCCATTGCTCCAGGGACATGCTCCTTCTCACGACTTTGACATGGGCCATAGAGAGATACCCTCATTTCGCCTTTTGGACCTAACCCCCTACCCCTTAAAATACGGCAGGTGCTTGTGGATCACAACCGGGCATGGGCGTGCGAATGCCTTCCCGAACACCTGTTCGCACCACCACCTCAGGCATTCTCCCGCCGCAGGGCAGGAAGCGCAGTCCGCATGCGCGCCGAGGTGGACCGTATCGCCTGCCAACTTCTCGAACGCCACGTCGCCCCCGTCCACGCGCACCTTGGGCTGGATATGTTTTGTAAATACCCTGACCACGTTCTCTTCTGTGAATTCCATCATTCATCCCCCGTGTCGTTCCAGCGTATGCGCGCCCGATCCCACGCCATCCACGAACACCCACGCCCCCTCCGCCATGCCCAGAACCCGTTTGCCGTCGAGCGACACCGTTGGGTCATCCCGGTCCAGACGCGGCAGCCCCACGCGGGCGGACGTATTGCCCGGGATATCCACCTCCATAAAGAAAGACGCGCCAGGCCGGTTGTTGAACCGCACGGCCACAGGTCCCCGGATGGTGGGCATGGTCATCTCCGCAAAGGCAAGCGGGCCGGGCTGTGGACGGATGAGGATCTTCGCGAAACCGGGCGCCAGGGGATTGATGCCCATCAACCCTCGAGGGATGAGGCTGGCCGGGGCCGCGCCCCAGGCGTGATTCCAGTCCTGATTGGGCTTGAACCGGTTGTCCCATGCCTCCAGGGCAATGGTCGATCCCACATCGTAAATCATGTGCGCCCATCCCCGTTCGGCCGTGGAGGTCAACAGCGAAAGCGCGTATTCCCCCTCTCCGGCCCTGTAGAGCGCCTCCATCAGAAACTGCGAGGCGTAAACGCTGCAGGCCATCCCCTTGCCCTTGATAAACCGGACCACCTCGGAGATGTGCGGCTCCGCAACCAGGCCGAACGCGAGGGCAAACATATTGGCGTGCAGAGAACTGTGGATGCTGCCCTCCCCGTCCAGCGCCAGCCCGGTCTCAGAATCGACGAGCTTCTCCTGGACCGCCCGCTTCACCTTCTGCGCGCGCGCGCGGTAACGCCTGCCGTCCTCCGTCTTGCCCAGCGCGTCCGCAATCCGCCCCATCAGCGCCACGGCGCGGTAGTGCAGCGTGTTGACCACCGTATTGACCGGACGCATATCGTAGCCGTCCCGCTCCCCCTGGGGCCAGTCCACAATATCGCGCATACCGCTCGTGAAATGTTCAGACGACCTGCCCTTGAAGTGGGTGGACGCCAGCACCTCGTCCGTCACCAGGCCCGTCTGCGTGCTGATCAGGCCGTCTTCCCGTGCAAGCGACGCCAGCGTCTTGGCCTGAAGATCCGTGTAGAAATGCGCCAGTGAAGACGCATCGCCCGTCTGCATGTAATCGTTCCACGCGATGAGCACGGAGTCCAGAATCCACTCCGTGGGCCACGTGGGATGAACCATCAGATACTCGTGGGTGTACCGGGCCATGGTGAATTCCCGGTCACAGCAATAATGGCCAAGCTGGTTGATATAGGCGTCGGCCTCGTAGGGAATGCGTTCCCGGTCGCCGTCTACGTACACCCCGCAGAAACTGGTCGCCTTCATCGTATAATGGCAGAGATCCCACACATCGTTGAGCGCCTTGCTGGACGACGTGAAATGCGCGGCGTCGTCGTCGAACGGAACCGTCACGGCAATCTGCCGGATATCGTCCCGCCGGACCGGCGCAGGGGCGCCCGCGATCTCGCAGTAACGAAACGGATAGACCTCTCCCGTCTCCTTCGGCATCAGAATGGCCATACGGCCCGTGTTCCGCTCATCCGTCGGAATCTCGACCGTATACGTATGCGTGCCCTTCTTCACGGGCAGCGTCAGCCGCTTGTAGCGGCGGGAGCCGCCCGGGTTGGGATGGATCGCGTGGCGCCCTGCCGGCGCCTCGCCAAGATGCACCTCAATCTCGCCGTCCGATGGCGACGTCAGGGTCAATTGCACCGTGCCGAACGCCGCCCGGCCGAAATCTACAAACGTCCTGTCCTGGGCCACCTGCGCCACGCGCAGCGGTTCGATGCTGTGCTTTTCCAGCGGATACCGGGCGGTCGTGTAGGCCTCGGTCAGTTCGCCCGTACAAAACGCCTGAGACTCGGCGTAAAGGCTGGCCTGGTTCTGCGCGTTCCACGTGCGCACCTTCCAGTAATAGATCGTATCGGACGCCAGCGGCTTCCCGCCGTACGGGATGTGAAGCGACGTACTGTCGGAGTCCCACTTGTCGCCGGGATCCGGCAGGCCGGAGTCCCACATATCGCCCTCGTCGCGCGCAAGGGTTCTCTCGTCGGAGGCCACCAGAATCTGGTAAGCAACCTGGTGCGCGTTTGGGGCGGCATCGTTGAAAATCCATCCGAACTTTGGCCGGGGATTGCGGATCACCGTGCGTTCGGGATAGGCCATCAGCTCACACAGCAGCCCGGTAGGCGGCAGCGCAGTATGGGTAGTCATAGCGTCACAAATCCTTTCAGCGTCCGTTTCTGCCCCGCCACATCCAGAATGCGCCGGATCATCAGACTCTCTTTTCTGTCAATCGAAGGCTTCCCGTTCTCGAACAGTTCCAGCGCCGATGCCGCCGTATCCAGGAACATCTTGCTCGAATCCACGGCAATGTACTGCGTCCCCTCGGCGGTCGTCACCGAGGCGGCATAGGGCGTCCTGGCATTGGTATAGACATTCACAACGGCCGTGCGGTTGCCTGTAAACGCCAGCAGCAACTGCGCAAAATGGCCCGTCCCCCGGCGCATGAGGCGTTTCACGCCCGGTCCCATGCAACTGACGGCCAGTTCGACCGGGTGGATGGCGTACTCGTCAAACGAACTTCCACCCCCCCACGTCACCATGTGCTTCACCTGCTTTGCGCCAATTTCCTGCACCTCATCCTGCACATTGGTGTAACGCAGCACGGACGTGGTCTGCATGGGCACGCGGTACCTGTCCGCCAGCGCGAAAATGCGTTTGGCCGTCGCCAGGTCCGGGGCAAAGGTCTTGTCCACATAAGTCGCCTTGCCGTAGGGGAACACCTTCTGACAAAGCGCCATGTGAACCTCTGGCGCGGAGGGCGCCAGAACGATAAAAAACTCAACCGCCTCGTTCAGCGCATCCATATCGGAGAAATACGGCACCGCGTTCTTCTCCGCCCACTCCCGGCTCTGCTTCACCTTCATCCCGTTGCACCCGGCAACGACAAATCCTCGGTCCTCAAGTTCGTTGCGCAAGAGCTTCAGATACGTGTTGGCATGGAAATTCTCCAGGTTGTCATCCACAAATCCGATGCGTCTTTTTGTCGCTGTCATCGCCTAACTCCTCGCAGGGGGTTTTCCGGTGACCGGGTTCCGACGTCTGGTATAGGACAGGTTGTAGGTGAGCACAGAGGCGGCCACACAGAGCATGCCGATAATCGGAAAAAAGGAAGGGGACTCGTCCGGAAGCAACGTCCAGCTCAAAATCGCCCCGAAAACCGGGATCACGAATTTCCACAGATTCAGATCCGAGACCCGGACGCTCGGCTGCTTGAGCAGGATGAACCACAGAGAAAAGGCCACGGCGGAAATCACGGCCAACCACAGAAGCGCTGCATAAAATACGCCCGGTTGAGCGACCCCTGGCATGCCCTCCAGAGGGAGGGAAACCAGCAGAAGGGCAAGGCCGCCCAGAAAAATCTGACACGAATTGAGCAAGATCGGATCGATATGGTGCCGGTCCCTTGCCACGATCACATTTCCGACGGCCGACGAAAGGGTGCCCAGGGCCAGCAGCACGATGCCGAGAAACTCGCTGAATCCGGCCGGCGTCCAGGGACTCCGGCTGATACTCAGGACCACAATACCCATAATGCCGAGGGAAATGCTGGCGGTCTTGCGAACCGTCATCTCGTCGTCGGCCATAAGAAAGTGGGCCGTAATGGCGCTGACCATTGGCGACGACCCGATCACGATGGCGCCCAGCGCGCCGGAAACGAGCGTCAGCCCCGTATAGAAAAGTCCGTAGAGCAACGCCGTCTGAAACAGGCTCAGCACCAGGATATTCTTGAACCGCGCGACCACCGTCCGAAGCGGGGCCTGCGTTCTCCACCAGAACGGCGCCAGCATCAGCCCGGCCAGCATGAACCGGATGCCCGCAAAGGAAAGCGGTTTGGAGTACCTGAGTCCGATCTTGATGACCACAAAAGGCGTGGACCACAACAGGCATGCCAGGATGGCAAGAAACGCAACTCTGAGCTGAGATCGCTCTCTCAAATGGATACCGTTGAAGTGTTTGAAAAGCGTGACTTGCCGTGTCCGGCGACCATCTCCGCAAACCGGGCGCCCGTTTCATAGGTCTTTTTAAGGAAAACCCGCTCGTCCTCCATCCCCATATTTTTCATGCTCACCTCCATGCTGACGCACTTATCGTAAGCCGACGTCGCAATGATCCCGGCCAACCTCGGCCAGTCCACAGTCCCCGAAAACAAAAGCTTGTGCTGATCTTCGGTGCTGTCATTGTCGTGGAGGTGAAGGGAAATCAACCGGTCTTTCATCCCGGCCAGATCGTCCAGCGCCTTGCGGCCGATGATATTGCCGTGGCCGGAATCGTAGCAAAGCCCCAGAAATTCCGGACCGTATTCGGAGAACAGTCTGCGGATATCGGGCGTATTGTCGTTCAGCGTCTCCAGTGCGATCCGAACGTTTTGCTCCCTGGCACACGGCTGCAGGTCGTCCAGGGACTTGTGAATCTGCGTCCAGAACGTATCGACCCGTTCTTCCTCCTTGGGCGCCTTGGCATGGAGGATGACCACCTCGCCCGAAAGCCTGGCCGTCATCTCGATCCTGTTCTTGACCAGCTCGACGCCCGACAGTCGCTCGTAGTCCCGCGACGAGAACCAGCCCTTCTCATCGCCGTGGGAGGCATGCAAATCCAGAAGATGCAGGCCAAAGTCTCTCAGCCACGTCTCAATGGCGTCGATCTCCCACCTGGAATACAGAAAATCTGTGTTCCATTGGTGGCACCAGTGCACATGTGAGAATCCTGCCTCGGCAATTCGTCTCAGATATGGCTCGGGACATCCCGTGCCGGTCGCATAGTCTGTCGTAACGGAAAGCATGTCACCCCTCATTTCCTTGTTCAAATCATCCCGAAATAACCCAGGCTGTCCCTGATGAAAAGGGCCGCAAATAGCAGCAGCACGATCCCCAGAAACCGGATCGTATAGATGTAGTGACCGCTTTTCAGAAACCGGCGCGATTTCCCGACCACAACGGCCAGCAGGATCTTGGAGCCTACGAGAAACACGTAAAAAGACAGGACGAACGCCCATGCGGACAGGGCGTTGGCATCATAGGCCCTCAACACCATGGGCGAGCCAATACTGAGCCAGAACATGTACGGGGCCGGGTTCAGAAAATTCGCAATCACGCCTTTTCGTAGTGACCGGGGGCCTGCGGTCTCCGGGCCGATCTCAATCGCTTTCGCCGACAGGCTCTCATACCCCAGGTAAAGGAGAAACACCCCACCCAAAAGGGAAATCGTACCCATCAACGGCTTCACATCCGACAGCCTGGACATCACAAAAATCGTGACGCACACGATGGGCGCATCCGACACCAGGGGGGCAAATGAAATCTTGACGCCTTCCCGG
>Ga0272441_10013376_pt1 | contig 11810 bp, 8 predicted proteins | sample SSMProp6N_FD_193582 | JGI IMG/M metagenome (GOLD analysis project Ga0272441, IMG submission 193582) | Marine sediment archaeal communities from Little Sippewissett salt marsh, Falmouth, MA, United States - SSM-Prop-6N | ecosystem: Environmental > Aquatic > Marine > Wetlands > Sediment ...
TGGATCATGTTGCCGACGCGGTCGATTCGACACCAGCGGACGCGGTCGTTCTCGTAGTCCCCAGCCATCTCGGGGGGAAGGTCCGACGCACCGTCGGGGGAGGAAATCCACCCGCCGATGATGAACCAGTATTCACGGGACCCGAGTTCCGGCAGGAGCGCAACACGGTCGCCCACGTCCCACGGAGGGATGTCGCCCCAACTCTTGCCCCCGATGGGGCAGGTTTCGGCCCACGGAAGGTGTGAGGTGGGAACGTCGTCGTCGTGTACACCATATACGCGGACGCGGTACCGGACCCGCTGTTCCGCGTCGTTCACGTCTGCGATAACGCCTCGCGCCACCCCTATCGGTGCATAGGGCATTCTGACCTCCTACTACATGGGTACGATGGTCTTCGTGACCGTACCGGGGACGGAGACGCCCGAGGTGGCCCCCGATACGCTCGCCTTCGCGGTACCCTGCGTCTGTGCGTCCTCCTTCGGTACGATCTCCTGATCGACCTGCTGCTTGTCAGCCTTCGGAGCGCGGGCCGCTTGACCCGTCTGTGCCTCCGATGGCTGCGGTTGCCGGACACCCTCGCGGTACATCTCAGCGGAGGTCACCCAGCCGCTTGAGTCAATCCTGTGTGTGACTCGATTGGTACGAAACTTCCCCGACAGATAATACAGCGTGTTGTCCGGTCGGTAGTAGTTGACCGTCACGTACTCCGGCGGAACGATGGCATGTGTGCCCCGAACCTCAAGGTCTGCCGTGTATGTTCGTTCGCGGAGATTCTGCATCTTGTGGGCGACGAACTGGATGAACTCCTGATCCGTCCGGGCCACCACGCTGATCTTCGCCTTGATGTCGTCCCCGAGCTTCTCGTAATAGGCCGAGTCCGGGTTGACCACATTCTTGCCGCCCTCGACGGGTCCGTCGTCCGTCGTGTTGCTTTCCGTCCTCTGCCCTTCGGCGGCGTTGATCGACTCGTACTGAGCCGCCCGACCGCCCATGATGGCCATGAACATGTTGGAGTCCTGCGGGGCGAACCTGATCACGTCGCCCCACGCGTCACGAGCGAAGGTGTACACCGCCGCTGAGCGCGTGACGTAGTCGGGGGAGTGGAAGTGCACGGCGTCCCGGGTGAAATAGAACCCGAAAGCTCGCTCGTTCACATTGATGGCCTTGGGGACCAAGTACTCCTTGATGAACTTGAGGTCGCTCTCGTCGGCCATGCTCATCTCCGGCAACGTGCCGACGCTTTCCTCGACGGTCGAGCGTCCATGCTGATCGACGGTTACCCAACCCCACTTCGCCGCGATGTCACGGAAGATTTCGGTTGCGGTCTTTCCGGCGGGCCACGAGCGCGGCTTCAACTCCTTGTTCAGGAGCGGTTCGACGGCGGGTGCGGCCATGAACTCGATGACGATGGTGATCCCCTCAGGGGCAACCGAGGGCATGAACTTGAGCACCTTGCAGATGTACGGGGGGTATTGGTTGATCCCCCGACCATCGTCCCAACCCCACCGCAACGACATACGCCTCTGACTACCCGTCACGATGAACAGGTTCTCAAGGTCCCCGCCGAGCTTGTCGAACAGCGTCAGTGTACCCTGCCACACAGCGTCACTCGTGAGCGTGAGTTCAAGAGACTGGAAGTGGTCCTGCGCCTGAATGTCCACGAACACGTCGTCCGCCGTCTCAAAGAGTATCTCGATGAGAAGGTTCGTCAGCGCGTTTGGTGTATTCGTGGCCATGCTAGGTCCTCGATATGTACGCGAGTACCGCCGAACGCGGCGGAATCACGAGCTTCTGTCCCACGTACATGTCTGTCTCTTGGTCGATGATCCCGTTCGCCTGCGCGATGACCCACCACAGTTCCTCCCGACCGGCCCCGTAATACTGCACCGCCAGCATGTCGAGCATGCCGATCTGGAACTTGCGAACCTCGTGGACTACGGAGTCCTCGTACGCCTCAAGGAACTCAGGGGGAGCCTCCCAAAGAGCGAACCGCGCACCCCACGTTTCCGTGCTGTACACGTTCGTGTCCTTGTACCGGCTTGCCGATGACAGCGTCAGCGTCTCGCCCATTAGGCACCCCACCTGTTGTTGACCGGGAACAGCCCGATATCCCTACGCACGACCGTAAACTCGCACTGTACCTCGGCTGCGTAGGGGAGCAAAGTTGAAGGTTCAAAAGGTGGCATCCACTGAATACCGACCTGTGTCGCGATGACCAACCCCGAGAACAGTTGGCCGATTTGGAGGATACACGTCGGCGGCGCATGCGACAGGTTGTCGTCCCCGACGTACGGGTACTTGAGCGCGTCGAGCCACATGGCCGGGGTACGGACCTCCTTGATGAGCACGTCGGACAGCGTCAGACTGCCGGATGTGCTCAACCCCTGCGACTGGAACTTGAAGGTGATCGGGATCACCTTGTTGCCCGTCCCCATGTACATCTTGTACGACTCCGCTCGACCGATCACGTCGATGCTGGCGTAGTTCACATCCGACTGCTCGCTGATCCCTTCTTCCAAGTCGATGAAGTGGAACGGGAGGTTCTCGTCCTCAAACTCCCACCCATTCGGGTTCATATCGAGCCAGATAGGATCGAGCGACAGGATCGACCGCTCTGCCATTGGCGTTTGGATGACCTCACCCATTACAGGTTACCTCCGGCCATAGCTTGTGTTTCGGGGCCGGTGGTCCTCGCCACGGGTCGCCCGCCCGCCGCTGCGAGTCGTGGACCAGCCGTTCCACGCACTGCCGCGATGAGTTCCAGCAACAGCGTGTTCGTCTCACCCAGCCGTTCGTGTACAGGCTTGTCCGTCGTGTCCGGGTCGAGTTGAACACTGATTGCCTGCTGGACCTGCGCCGGTTCGATCTTCGGGACGGTCACCTTCTGCTGTACACCCGTAATCTCACCGGCGGCGTCCACGATGGCTCGTAGTGCGCGGCCTACCGATGGTGCCGACTTCACGATGTCGGCGGACCTTTCCGAGGCCCGCTGGATGATGTCGGCCACAGGGGCCAAGCGTGTCGCCATCTTCGCGACACCCGTGACGGCCACGTCAGCCACCTCGACGGCCTGCTTCACGTTGTCCATCGCCGCCGGGGGCATGTCCTTGAACGCGGTGGCAAGCCCACCCACGATGCCCTTGAGCGAGGACGTGAACTTCGGCATGTTCTCCGCGAGTGTACTCATGGGGCCACTGAACACCCAACCGTCAGCGAGGCCCCCGATAAGGTCGCCGGATTCCTCAACGGCCTTCGCCAACGGGTTGAACCCCTTGACCACCTCTGCCGCTACCTTGATCGCCTCGACGGCCTGTTGGGGCGTGTCCTTCAGGAACTCCCCCAATGCCGCGAAGTTGTGTGTCAGCGTGGCGAGCGTGTCCACCATAGGTTTCGACTCTGCGGCGAGCTTCGTCATGGGCGACTCGCCACCGAAGAAGGCTATGACCTTTTCCGAGAGTTGGGACAGGAGGCCGGGGGCCACGTCTTGCAGACCACCCGCTACCTCCGCGTAGTTCTTCACGAAGCTCGCCATCGCGGAGATGACCGGCGTGGCCTTCTTGAGGTTCGCGATGTCGCCGTCGCCAACTTTGGAGAACGACTCCCCGAGTTTCTTCACCGTCTCGATGATCGTGTCGCCTTGGTCAGCAAGCAGTTCCATCGAGTCCCCGGTGAACCAGTTGACCACAGCCCCGAGGACACCGCCGGTAGGGGCGGCACCTGACAGCGAGGACTCGACCTTGGCGTAATTCGACATGAACGTAGCCGCTGCCTCGACGGGCTTCGCGGAATTCGCCAACGCCTTCAGGTCCTCGTCGCTGAATTTGAAGTTCTTGACCATGCCCGAGACTACGTTTGAAATCTGCTTCGACTTCTTGGACAGTCGAACCAGCGGGGAGTCCGTGCCGAACCAGTATGACAGTGTGTTACCCAGCAGGTCGCCCACGAAGCTCGTGATGTTCAACGCGGTCACCGCCGTGGATACCAACACGAACCCACCAAGGAATTTCACGGCACCCATCATCCCGTGAATCGCCGCGTCTATCTTCTTCGGGTCCACGCTGAACGCCTCGACCATGCCGTTGATCACACCACCGAGACCCTCACCGGCGGAACCACCCATGCCGAGTGCACCGAGGCCCTTCATGGCCGCGCTGAAAATGATGATCCCCGGCGCGGACGCTGCGAGTCCCGCCCCAAGTGCAGCCATACCCGCGCCCATACCGATGAACGCGGGACCGAGAGCCAGCAACCCACCGCTCAACGCGAGAATCTTCCCCGCGTCCATCGTGGTCAACAGGGAGAAGAAGGTACCGATCTGTGTGAAGATCGTTTCCAGCACGCCTGCCACCGACGAGATGAAGTGCTTCGCCACGTCACCGATGACCGTGAAGACGTGCTGTACAAGGTCACCCAGTATTCGTAGTGCTGGTTCCGCAACGCGCATGGCACCCGCGATGGCGAACAGACCAGCCACGAGTGCCGCGAACCCGAGCGCACCCGGGCCGAGCATGGCAACGCCGAACCCCTGAATCACAGGGATGAGCGTCATGAGACCGCCGGAAAGGCCCTGCATGAACCCAAGGACCGCCTGCCCGAGGCCACGACCGATGCCCGCCGCGAACTGGCCGATGCCCTTCCCTACGGATGCGATGGTCTCACCCAACCCACGGGTCGCCGGTGTGAGGCCCTTGGTCATGGTCGAGGCGGTCGCCGTGGACGCGGCTTGTACAGCCTTCTGCGCCTTCAGGAGGCCCAACAACTTGACGGGGAGGGTCACGACCCACTTCGCCATCCCCGCGAGGCCCGGGATGAGATGCTTCGCGAGTGACGCGCCTGCACTGATCGCCTGACCGGCGAACCGAGCGAGGTACCCAGCGGACAGTAGTAGCTGCGGGTTGAACTCCTTGAAGAAGTCCATCACGTCCACACCCTGTACACCGAACAGTTCGAAGCTGCCGATGCTCTTGACCACGTTGGAACTGAACTTCTCAAACCACGTCGTGGAGTTCTCCGTCTGCTCCGTGATCGTCTCCATCCCCTTGCCCACGGGTACGACTGCCGCTTGCAACTCGTTCATCCGGTCGCGGTTCTTGTCCAGTTGCTTCCCGAGTTCCTGAAGGGATGAACCCGTCATATCCAGCCCGAGTATTTCGGCTAGCTCACGCGCCTCCATGCTGTCGGTTGCGTTCTTGAACTTCGACGTGAGGTCTTCCAACAGGGGAGCGAAGTTGCCGCTCGCGAGCATACCCTTGACCTCTTGAGCACTACGACCGAACGCCTTCTTCGCGAGTAGCTGCGATTCGATGCTGTTCTTGGACGAATCCACCATCAGCTTGCGGATGTCGTCGGCGGACGATTCGAACCCGTCCGGTAGGGACGCGGCGACGTTGTTGAGCGAGTTGACGAGGTTCATCTGCTGCTCTTGGGTCATCTTATAGAAGGACGACCCGAGGTTCTGGAGGTCACTCACCGTCTGCTGCGTGAGTTCCGACATGTTCACGCGCCCAATACGCGACTGCTTGATCATGGTCGCGGAGACCGATTCGAACTGCTCCTGCGTGAGGTTACCGACGCGCATCGTCTCCTTGGCAAGCTGCGCGAGTTCGTCGGTGGTCGTGCCGGTCGCCGTCGCGACGGACGCGATGGCACCGGCCATGTTGGTCGCTTCCTCCGGGTTGAACCGTAGTTGCGCGAGGTCCGACATCGCCTCACCGAACGACGTGAGACTCACACCCTCAAAGCCCTTCGCGGCCTCTACTGCGCCCCGCTTCACCTCTGCCAACTGGTCACGCGTGAGGCCCCACTGCGTGTTCATCCGGTTGATGTTGGTGACGAAGTCATCGATCTGGTCGCCCTGCGCGGCAGAGAACGTCTGCTGTACACCGTCGTACATGCCGGAGACGAGTTCGCCCGCGCCACGCAGTGCCTCGTTGAACGCGAGGAACTGCGCGGGGGAGAGAATCTTCTTCAGGAGGCTCTTGTACGTGTCCTCCGTGTCCTCGCCCACCTCGTTGAACTGCTCCATCGCCTTCGACGCGTTGGTGATGCCGGGGATGTACTTTTGCTTGATGGCCTTCGGGAGCGACAGCACGTACTTCTCAGCCGTCGTGAATTCCTCGTTCATGCGTTCAAGGACTTTGGCTATCTTCTCCTGCGCCTTCGGATCGATACCGAGTGACTTCGCTTCCTCCAACTTGGACATGACCTTCGCGAGCGACTGGATGTTGGCGAGCGCGTCCGCCGCCATCCGAGCTTCTCGCGACGATGTGCGTGCCGTGAGGTCCTGCACTACGTCCTTCGGGAGGACCATCTCCCCGGGCGTCAACATGCCGAGCACGTCGTCCAAGTTGCCGGTACCGGGGACGACACCACCTTCCGCGAACTTGGGGAGCTTCTTGAACATGCCCACCATGTCCGGCGGTTGCGGGGTTTCCTTGTACAGTTGGCGCAGCGGGAGGCTCGTGTCGAAGAACTTGTTCTTCTTCGTGGGTACTACCGCCGTCATGTGCAGCTTGATCCCGGCCAGTGCCTTCGACACCGCCGTCTGCACGGTCGCACGGAGCTTCGCACGGCTCTTGGAGTCCATGACCACGTTGATCGCCTGCGTGATGGGCTTCGCCTGCTTCTGCACACCCTTGAGAGCGTCCTTGTACCCCTTCGACGCTTCCTTCGGGAGCTTGCGAAAGCCCTTGATCACGTCGGTGACGGCAGCGAGGCCCTTGTTGGCCTGCGTGAACGCTTTCGCGTTCCACTTCGTGAGGGACTTCGTGAACCGCACGTAGTCCTTCTCGGCCTTCGCCAGTTCCGGCGAAAGCGTGTTGTCGAGTTGGAGATAGAAGCCGATTGCGTCGTCAGCGAAGCTCATATCGACCCTCGATTACACAACGGAAACGGCGAGCGGGGCCATGACAACCCGCTCGCCGCTACCGCTTCCTGCTCCTACCCGCCTTGTTGGCCTTCTTCACTGCCTCATCGTGGAGACGCTTCTGCTCCATGAGGTCCTCGTGCCGCTTGTGAACATGCCACTGCATCGTGTCGAGAGACATGCTCCCGATGTACTCGCCAGTGTACCCCCCACCGCCGTAGTTCAGCAAGAAGTACTGCCACGAACGCAGCGTCTCAAGGTCACAGTTTGGTTGGCTGAAAGAACTCGCCCGTGAAGGGCATCCCCAACTCGTTTGTGGCCCCACACCCACGACAATCCGGGTACACCCGGAGGTCGATCTTCGGCTCACGCTCATCGACGGCGATGCGCATGGTCGCGGTGTCCTTGGCAGTCACGTCCGGCGAACGGATGAACGCCTCCTTCTTGCTGATCGGAACGTCCTCGCCGTTGATCGTCACGATCTGGAGAGCGAACCGGTACAGATACGACTGGTCGCCCCGGTCCACCGACTGCATCATCGTGCGCTTCGTCTTCTTCACGAGACGCTTCTCGTCCTTGCCGCGCAGGAAGCGCATGGTGAGGACCGCCCCATTGTCCGGCAGCGTCACTTCAAACGGCTCCGCAAGCTGGAAGTCGTCGCGGTCCAACTTCTCCCGCATGCGCTGCACGATCTGATCCGGGGTCTGTTCCTCAAGGTCCTCAAGGATGTTGATGTCCGCCTTCTGCATCGTGTTGCAGAACTGACACTTGTAGTTGAACTCGTAATGCGGGCCGAACGTGATGGTGCGGAGCGCGAGCAACGCGGCCATCCGGTCGGACATCAGCAGTTCCTCGTGCGGAAACTCGTTGGGGAGCTTCACGCACGCGGCGAGCATCTGCTCCATGCGCTCCATGCCGCGTGAGCCGCTGGAGAGCAGGAGTTCTTCTTCGGTGGATGAGAGCTTGCGGACGCCGACTTCGCCGTCAGGAATCTTGTCGTCGTAGAGGGCGCCCCGGGAGGGCAGTTGCGCCTTCGTGTAACCCAATTCGGCCATCGTATTCCCCCTTCGCTGTAAGGGTGTATGGCCCCGCCCTGTTGCGGGGCCAGTCAACTCATGACATCAACCCAGCCGTTGGCCGGTCGCTAGACGCTGAAGCCCGTTGACGGATACGCCTTGTCGATGGTCAGCGTCATGGTGATGTTGAGAGTGTCCTCGCCCGTGAGGTCGATATCGCCGGGGTCGAAGCCCGAAGGCCAGACACCCTGAATATCGTAGTTGCGGATGTGCTCGCCGTTGGGCGCGAACAACTCAACCCACCCGTTCTTCTTGTACGTGGACGCGAGGCCGATCACGCCGGTCTTCGGATCGTAGACCATGTTCGCCCACTTCCAGAGGAAGTCGGCGGTGTTCTTGTCCACGTAATCCTTGTACACGACGGACAGGTCGTCGAACGTCGGCAGACCTGCGAACTTGCGCCGCTCGTTGACGTACCCGACCTCGATGATACCCATCGTCCGCTTCGGAAGCGGGAACGACATGAGCGCGAGGACGAGGTCGTCGTCACCCTCAAGGTCTGAGATGTGGAGCAACGCATTGTTGACGCGCTGCGGCTCCCAGTGCTGTGCGCCGACGTGGTCGGCTACTAGCTGGATCGCCATGAGTAAACCTCCCTACCTAGAAGCCCAGTGTGACTCCGGTCCTCGTCTACTACGCTGCTTCTTCGAACTCCGCGCCGGACGCGTACACCGAGAAGTCGAGTTCGATGCCTTCCGCCGCGCCCTGCGGGATGAGGAACAGCTTGCCCTTCATCCTGCGCGTGCGGCGGTACAGCGTCGTGTTCGTCGTCTCGTCGCACTGCACCCTGAAGTCCTCCAGACCGCGTGCGCCCGCGATTTCGGTCAGGTGCTTGTTGCAGACCTGTTCGAACTTCTTCCACGTCAGCGGATCGTTGGGTTCGAACACGAGGTACCGAACCGACGTGGCGCACAGCTTCTCCGCGTGGAGCAGTAGTCGCCGGACGTGCACGTCCGTCAACTGAGACCACGCACGCTGGAGCGTCCGGTTGCCGTAGATCGTGGGTCCGCCGTTGGCGAAGTCCACGATGGGGTTGACGCGGTTGTCGCCGGTGAAGATCGGGCACAGTTCGTTCCGGTCGTCCTGATCCGGGCTGTACTCGACCTCGCTCGCCGCGATGCGGCCCCGGTTCTCGCCCGCGATGGGGAACCACGGGGCGCGGGTGCGGTCGGTGTACGCCATCTGGGCGGCGACGAAGCCCGACGGCGGGAGCCAGATGTCCTGCAAGTTGTACTCGTCGTACACCTTGCCCCACGACCACGTCAGGGTCGCGTAGGACGAGTCCAACGGCGCGGTCGGCGCGTCGGGGTACGACGTGAGGTCCCCGTTGTGCCAGTCGATGATGTCGTCCTTGTCGAGGCCGAACGGCGGGTCCACGAGCGCGATGCAGTCGGCGCGGGACTCTGCCACGTCGATCATGTCGTTGATGACCGTCGCGTTGTAGAGGCCCGGAACGGCGAGGACGTTGAACTCGACCGTCTCCGCGTTCCTCGCGGCCTTGAGACCCGTGGACGTGGTGCCGACGACCGTGCCGATGTAGTCGGCAGCCACGAGGCCCGTGATGCCGTCGTCGCCTCCCGTGAGGTCGTACGTGTTGTTGGCCGGATCGCCGTCCACGAGCACGTCCACCTCGATGTACTCCGAGGGGTCGATCTCGCCCACGATGCCTTCCTCCAACACCTTCTCGACGTACCGCGTGTCGGTGGGGTCGGTCGTCATGTTCGTGAACCGCTCGACCGTCTGAAGGACGAGCGTCTTGTCCACCGGCGCGAGGACCGAGATGTCGAATGCGTCTGCGGCAGCACCCGGAGCGGTCGCGTCGGTGATGACGATATCGATGTTGTCCCCGAAGGTCCCCTTGTACTTCGCATAGAAGGTCATGAGGACTACGGTACCGCCCGGAACGGCATCGACACCACCGGTCATGCCGGTGACGCCAATGTTCGCCGCGTTCTCCTGAATCGCGGCATTACCGTCGATCCCGCCGGTGTCCGCCGTCAGGTCCATCTGCGGAATGGTGACCGTGCCGTCCACTGCCGTCACGTCGGCTGCGGAGAGTCCCACAGCGGCGACGAGGTTCGTCAGCGTGGCGGCGGCGTCGGCACCGATGAGGACGGGCAGGTTGCCCGGGGTGTACGATGCGTCGTCGTCGAATTCGAAGGTGTACTCCTTCGTCGCGGCGTAGTTGACCGACGACACGTTGAAGCCGTTGGCCATGATCGCGGTGTGAAGGAGAGCCATCGCCGCGTACGGGTCGGTGACGCCGGTGATGTCCACCCAGACGTTGGGGGCGGGGTCGGCCAGTGCGAATTCGAACGTCACGGAGGTCGCACCGTCGGAGATGACGACCTGATCGCCGTCCTGCGGCAGGGCGGACCCGATCAGCTTGACCGTACCGACGGCGGGGTTGCTCACGTCGCCCCCGGCCATGCCGGTCACGGCGATTCTCGCACCGCCGACGGGGACGGTGATCGCGACGTTGCCCGCCGCGCCGTTCGCGTCGTTCTCAAGGTTGAGCCACGGGACTACGTCGTGAAGCGTGACCGTCTCGCCGTCCGTCGGGTTGTTCGAACCCGTGAAGGAGACGGAACCGGTCGCGGCGACTGCGGGCGTGCCACCCGACGGGCCGGACACATCGACTTCCGACTTCGCCGCCGACGACGTACCGACGCGGAGGTACTGCGCTCCGTCGCCCTGCTTGAGGTACTGGTCGAGGCACTGAAGGCCGAAGTCATCGACCAACTTCGGGCCGAACTTCTCGTAGCCCTCCGTCACGTTATCGACACGGGTCGGGGTGTCCATCGGACCCCAGCTTGCACCGCCGACGAACAGCGGGCGCGTGAGGCCCAACTCAACGGCGTACGCAGACAGGTCGAATTCGTTGACCCGCACACCGGCACTGAGAATTGCCATTGCTCATCTCCTTTGCTCACACACTCGCCACGAAAAAACGCGAGGGAGGATACTACGACGCCTTCACCTCGCGAATTCTGATGTAGCCCTGCGCCTCCAGCTTCTTCGTGTGCTTCGTGACGCGGGTCTTGTCAATCGGCTCGCTCATCCCGTACTTCTTGAGCGTCACCGTGCCGGGACGGCCCTTGTCGTCCACAACGGGGACGGGAAGCTGCTGGCCCAGACGGTTCTTGATTACCACCTTCACGGGAACCTCCCTCACACAGTGTGCCCGTTGTACGGGCCATCAAACTGCTGGATGTATACCGCCTCCACGACGGTCGTTTTCGGAACGCGCAGCGCGAGCGAGTCCGACTTCGGCTGCGTCAGGAAGACAAGACCCACTTGCACGCTAGAGTCGAGGGACCGCTGGACAGTGTGGGCGGGTGCCGCAGCATCGTCCTCTAGCGTTATGATGTTGGTTCCACCGGTGGTGGACGTAGTCGCGATTATGCATAGGTACGGACGGGTCGCAAGTGAAAACCACCTGTATTTTACTTCGTCGCCAAGGTCCTGCGAATCCGTCGGGTCGATCTTCGTCTGCGGGTACACGCGATGCACGGATATGTCAGAGACGTACACCTCCTGATCCGGCTGATTGGTGATACCCGCGATGCGAGCAAGGTAACTCCCCGAATTGACTACGCTCCAGAAGTGAACCTTCTTCCAGAGTGAAGTCGCGGGGAGGATGAGGCTGTCGGCGGATGACACAGTGTCAAGCGTGAGGTCCCGCTGTTCGATCTCCAACTCGACGCGCCCCGTCGCACGATACTGGAACGAGATGCTGAAGATGTCGAACCCGTCGCTGTCCAACCGCGTCGGCGTTTCGATGAGCAAGACCTTGTCGGCCTGCTCCGCGACGTTCATGAGCATCGTGAACGGCATGCCACGCGTCGGCGGGGTGTAAGGGGGAAACT
>Ga0272441_10013377_pt1 | contig 11810 bp, 8 predicted proteins | sample SSMProp6N_FD_193582 | JGI IMG/M metagenome (GOLD analysis project Ga0272441, IMG submission 193582) | Marine sediment archaeal communities from Little Sippewissett salt marsh, Falmouth, MA, United States - SSM-Prop-6N | ecosystem: Environmental > Aquatic > Marine > Wetlands > Sediment ...
GTTGATAATTAAAATTTTATACAGATACAATTCGAGTTCAAAAATAGTTTTTTATTTATATGGCTATATTGTTAAGAAATTAAGATTTTATTACAATTATTATTTTATGTGGTAAAATGAAAAAAGCCCCAATTTTGGGGCTTTCAGAATAATTTATATGTTTTTTCGATTACTTAACTTCTTCAAAATCAACATCGGTTACTTCTTCATCTTTGCCTCCATTTTCATTTTTATTTTGAGGTTCTTGTTGAGCCTGTTCCGAACCGCCTGCCTGTTGTTGTGCATTATACATTTCTTGCGAGGCAGCTTGCCATGCAGTATTTAATTCAGCAATGGCTTTATCAATAGCTTCTAAATCCTGAGCTTTGTGAGCTTCTTTAAGTTCATTCAATGCTTTCTCAATAGGGCCTTTTTTATCATCTGGTAATTTATCGCCAAATTCTGTTAATTGTTTTTCGGTTTGGAAGATCATTCCATCAGCTGTATTTAATTTATCAATTTTATCTTTTGCTTTTTGATCTTCCTCAGCATGAGCTTTGGCTTCCTCTTTCATTCTGTTAATTTCATCATCAGACAAACCAGATGAGGCTTCAATCCTTATTTTTTGCTCTTTACCGGTGCCTTTATCTTTTGCATGAACATTTAAGATACCATTGGCATCAATATCAAATGTAACTTCAATTTGAGGTATCCCTCTTGGTGATGGAGGTATACCATCTAAATGAAACCTGCCAATGGTTTTATTTCCACTTGCCATTGGTCTTTCACCCTGTAAAACATGAATTTCAACAGATGGTTGATTATCAGCTGCAGTAGTAAATGTTTCAGATTTTTTAGTTGGAATGGTTGTATTTGCCTCAATTAATTTGGTCATAACACCACCTAATGTTTCAATTCCCAATGATAATGGAGTAACATCCAATAAAAGAACATCTTTTACTTCACCTGTTAAAACGCCACCTTGTATAGCTGCTCCAACAGCAACAACTTCATCAGGATTAACGCCTTTTGATGGTTTTTTACCAAAGAATTTTTCAACAATACCCTGAATGGCAGGAATTCTTGTTGACCCACCAACCAATATAACTTCATCAATATCTGATGCTTTCATATTTGCATCTTTTAATGCTATTTTGCATGGTTCAACCGTTTTTTGAATTAAACTATCGCACAAACTTTCAAATTTTGCCCTTGTCAAAGATTTTACTAAGTGTTTTGGGACTCCATCAACAGGCATTATGTATGGCAAATTAATTTCAGTTGTTGTTGAACTTGATAATTCAACTTTTGCCTTTTCAGCAGCTTCTTTTAATCTTTGAAGCGCCATAGGATCTTTTTTAAGATCAACACCTTCATCTTTTTTAAATTCTTCTGCAAGCCAATCAATTATTACCTGGTCAAAATCATCACCACCTAAGTGCGTATCACCATTAGTTGATTTTACTTCAAATACACCGTCGCCCAGTTCAAGAATTGAAATATCAAATGTTCCACCACCAAGGTCAAAAACAGCAATTTTAATGTCTTTATTTTTTTTATCTAAACCATATGCCAAAGAAGCTGCTGTAGGTTCATTAATAATTCTTTTAACTACTAAACCTGCAATTTCTCCTGCTTCTTTGGTAGCTTGTCTTTGAGAGTCATTAAAATATGCAGGAACTGTAATTACAGCTTCAGTAACTTCCTGCCCTAAATAGTCTTCTGCAGTCTTTTTCATTTTTTGCAATACCATAGCTGATATTTCCTGAGGTGAAAATTTCCTGTCGTCAATTTGTATTCGAGGCGTATTGTTTTCGCCCTTAATAACTTTATAAGGCACCCGATTAATTTCTTTCTGAACCCTGTCATATGTTTCACCCATAAAACGTTTTATTGAAAAAACAGTTTTGGTTGGATTTGTAATTGCCTGTCTTTTGGCCGGATCACCGACTTTTCTTTCATTATTTTCCACAAAACCAACTATTGAGGGAGTTGTTCTTTTCCCCTCACTATTTGGTATTACTACAGGTTCGTTACCTTCCATTACCGATACACACGAATTTGTTGTTCCTAAATCTATACCTATTATTTTACCCATTTTTATTTTATTTTAAATTATTATTCAAATTTTTTATCATTTTGTTGTATTAAGTCAATGATTATGCCAATAAATTATTTTAATTATTTTATGAAAAATTGACATTGAATATTACTTTATAATTATTTTAATATTTTAAGTAGGTGACAAAACGACAGATTATTTTTCATTACATACTAATCCAGAAAATAATTAAACTTAAAGGCTTAATTAATCAAATAATGCATATAAATATATCTGTATTATAAAAAAATTATCAACTTTGTATATTAATTAAATACGATTTATTATGACAACAGATTATGTGCAAGCCAAAAAGGTTACAACTCATGTTTTATATGAAATGAAGCTCAGAGGTGAAAAAATATCGATGTTAACAGCTTATGATTATTCTTTTGCCAGAATATTAGACCAGGCCGGAATAGATGTGATTCTTGTTGGAGATTCGGCATCAAATGTAATGGCAGGGCATCAAACAACAATTCCTATTACCTTGGAGGAAATGATATATCATGCTGCATCGGTTGTAAGAGGCGTAAAACGGGCATTGGTAGTTGTAGATTTGCCTTTTGGTACATACCAGGGAAATTCAAAAGAAGCATTACATTCTGCCATACGCATAATGAAGGAAACTGGCGCCGGAGCGATAAAATTAGAAGGTGGTGAAGAAGTGAAGGAATCAATTGAGCGTATTCTTTCTGCAGGAATTCCGATAATTGGACATTTAGGATTAACACCACAATCAATTCATAAATTTGGTACATATGTAGTTCGCGCCAAGGAAAAAGAAGAGGCAGATAAGCTTGTAAAAGATGCTAAATTATTGCAACAACTTGGTTGTTTTGGAGTTGTGTTGGAGAAAATTCCTGCAAAATTAGCCGGCAAAGTTGCTGGTGATTTAAAAATACCGGTTATTGGTATTGGTGCAGGGCATAATGTTGACGGACAGGTACTTGTTTTGCATGATATGTTGGGGATAACACAGGAGTTCTCGCCCCGGTTTCTTCGAAGATATCATAACTTATTTGCAGAAATAACAGGGGCTATTCAAACATATATACATGATGTAAAATCGCTTGATTTTCCGAGTGAGAAAGAACAATATTAACTTAAAAAATCCGATATGTTTTTCATACCGGATTTTTTTTGTTTAATAATAAAAATATTTATTATTCAATTTCAACCAAAATAGCCCCTTTCTCGACCGATTCGTTAGGTTTTACATTAATTTTAGTAACCTTACCATTGATATGAGAAATAATTTCGTTTTGCATTTTCATGGCTTCTAAAATAAATAAAGGGTCACCTTCTTTTATGCTTTCATTTTCTTCAGCCAAAACTTCAATTATTTTTCCTGGCATAGGTGCTGAAACCTCCTGAATCTTTGTTTTGGGTTCATTTTTCTCCAGGTATTTTTTGCGCTTATATGAAGTCGGAGTCTCAATTGAATAATCATAACTAACACCATTTACCAGAAGTGTATATTTATTCTGGTTTTTATCAACAATTTCGGCGGTGTACCGCTTGTTATTCCATTTAAGAAAAAACAAACCTCCATCTTTAACAATTTCAATGTCGGCCTGATGTTTGTCTATTTTAATACCTTTTTCCTGATGAAATGTAATTTCATGTTTTTTCTTCCCACTGCCATAGGCAATGTATTTCATTGCCCCGTTTTTCTCTCCTTTCGAAAATTTCATTTTCATAATTTATAGGTTTAGGTTATAATGATTTTAATCTTTTATTCAGTAACCATGGAGTAAGATTTTTACCCTTTTCATAGTCAACCACTGCTTCTTCATCAGATTGAACTTCAAGCAAATAGTCGAATGCAGCAATAAATGCAGCCATTTCTTCTTCACCAGGTTCCTGATGAAATAGTTTTGTCATTTCAGTATCAATAAACGATGTACTAAGATCGCCTTCTCTAAATGATTTTGTATTTAAAACTGCTTTGTGAAATGGTATTGTTGTTTTAAGGCCCTGAATCCTTATTTTATTTAAAGCCGTAAGTGAATTGGTTATGGCTTTTTCTCGTGTTTGCCCAGTTACAATTAATTTAGCAATCATCGAATCAAAATATGGTGTAATAGCTGCTCCATCGGAAACACCTGTATCAATCCTGGTTGTTTTTCCATTTGGATAGCAGAAACGCTCGAGAATACCTTGATTAGGTGTAAATCCTGATTGAACATCTTCGGCATTTATTCTGTATTCAATTGCCCATCCTTTTAATTTGACATCTTTTTGGGTAAATGGTAATTTTTCTTCTTCAGCCACTTTAATCATTAGTTCAATTAAATCAACACCAGTTACAGCTTCGGTAACAGGATGTTCAACCTGGATTCGTGTATTCATTTCCATGAAATAGTATTTATTATCTGAATCCAGTAAAAATTCAACTGTGCCGGCACTATAATATTTCACTGCCTTGGCAATTCGTATGGCATCTTCTCCCATTTCTTTTCTAAGTTTATTATCTAAAGCTGGAGAAGGCGATTCTTCAATAAGTTTTTGATGTTTTCGCTGAATAGAACATTCCCTTTCACCTAAATGAACAATGTTTCCGTGTTTGTCTGCAATAATTTGAAATTCAATATGGCGTGGATTTTTAATATATTTTTCAATAAATACTGATGCGTCGTTAAATGCTTTTTGCGCTTCTGTTGTGGCCAGTTTATAGTTTTTTTCCATTTCCTTTGGTTTTTCAACAATCCTCATTCCTCTACCACCACCACCTGAGGCTGCTTTTAATATTACGGGGTAACCAATATTTCTTGCAATCACCATTGCTCTTTTAAACGAACTTACATTTCCATCGCTACCTTGAATTAAAGGAATTTTATGTTTAATTGCAATTTGCTTGGCAATGGTTTTATTTCCCATTTTATATATTGCATCGGCCGATGGGCCAATATATATAATATTTACTTCCTGACATCTCTGGGCAAAGTAAGGGCTCTCGGCCAAAAATCCATATCCTGGGTGTATTGCATCAATATTTTTTTCTTTTGCAGCGTTAATAATTCTTTCTATATCTAAAAATTCGGGAATATCTTCAATACTTTCTGAGAAATCGATTATTTCATCAGCCATTTCAAGATACATGGCCTTAGGCTCTTTAGCTGTTTTTATTACATATGTTTTTATCGCAAGTTTTTTTGCTGTATTTATAATACGTACAGCTATCTCCCCTCTGTTAGCAATAAGTAAGCTTTTAATTTTCATACTTAATATTATAATGGAATATTTCCGTGTTTTCGTTCTGGTATTTGTAAATGCTTATTTTCCAAAGCTTCAAATGCTGTAATTAGTTTTTTTCTTGTTACAGCCGGATCAATAACTTCATCAATAAATCCTTTTTCATCTGCAATATACGGATTTGCAATTTCATCTCTATATTTTGCAGCATATTGTTTTTTAAATTTCACAGGGTCTTCAGCTTCTTCGAGTTCTTTACGGTATAATACGGCTACAGCCCCTTCGGGCCCCATAACAGCAATTTCAGCAGTAGGCCACGCAAAATTAAAATCACCGCCAACATTTTTACTGTTCATTACAATATATGCTCCACCATAAGATTTTCGCAGAATTACAGTAATTTTTGGAACAGTTGCTTCACAAAAGGCATATAATAATTTTGCGCCATGTTTTATTATTCCGTTATGTTCTTGATCAATTCCGGGTAAAAACCCTGGTACATCTTCTAATACAAGCAATGGAATATTAAAAGCATCACAATATCTTACAAACCTAGCACCTTTCATTGATGAATCAATATCTAATGTACCTGCTAAAATTTTTGGTTGATTGGCAATAACACCTATGGTTTTTCCATTTAACCTTGCAAAACCAACTACTAAACTTTGTGCATAATTTTCTGATGTTTCATAAAAACGTTGATTATCAACAATAAGTTTAATAATTTCTTTTACATCATATGGTTTATTTGGATCATCCGGTACAATATCGCGAAGTCTTTCTTCTATTCTGTCTGGTGGGTCTTGTGATTCAATAAAAGGTGGATTTTCAAGGTTATTAGATGGAAAATAAGCAAGTAATTTTCGAACTCCTAATAAAGTATTTTCTTCGTCATCATAAATCATTTGGGCTACACCACTTTTTTTAGAGTGGGCTTCTGCTCCACCTAGTTCATCAAATGTAACTTCTTCATTTAACACCTCTTTTACTACATTAGGGCCGGTAAGAAACATGTAGCTGGTTTTGTTGGTCATAAAAATAAAATCGGTAAGTGCCGGTGAGTAAACAGCCCCTCCTGCTGCAGGCCCCATAATAACAGAAATTTGTGGTATTACTCCTGATGACCGTACATTTCGATAAAATATTTTTGCGTATCCTGCCAAACTGGCTATACCTGCCTGGATTCGAGCTCCACCCGAATCAATTATTCCAATAATAGGGGCACCGGTTTTTAATGCTAAATCCTGCACTTTAACTATTTTTTCTGCATGAACAGAGCCAAGTGAGCCTCCCATTATTGAAAAATCTTGTGAATATACATAAGCTAGTCTGCCACTAATTTTACCATGACCAATAATTACACCATCGCCATATTCTTGTTTTACTTTGCCAAAATCAACAGATGCAGGCATAACGAAAGCATCAATTTCTTCAAAAGTATTTTCATCAAATAAAAGTTCTATTCTTTCGCGGGCAGTAAGTTTACCCTTTGCATGTTGTTTTTCTTTTGCCTTCTCATTTTGTTCAACATAATATTTCTGATTTCTTTCTACAAACTTCCTGAAATATTTCCCATTAGTATCCATAAAAAGCTATTTGTGTTTAAGTTTTAGTTGTAAGGAAATTGATTTATTGTTTTGGAGATATATAAACCGGATTCAACAATAGTTGCAACATCAATATTTTTGTCAAAACCATATAGTATTTATTATATTTAGTTGACTAAAAAAAAGCCAGCCAAATTTTTTACGCCGTAAATTTAGCCAAATAATTATGAGATAAAAAATAATTTTTATCACGAAAAGACAATTTGTTAATAAACAATTCTATTATATTATATATATCAATTTGTTATATAATGCTTTATAAATAAAAATATTTTTAAATGATTTTTATAAATATTATTAAAATCCTATTACTGTAATTCCAGATCCGCCATGCTCAACATGTTCATCTTTATAAAATGAAATAACATCAATTGTTGCTAAATATTGTCGTACTAATTGTCTTAATACCCCATTGCCTTTTCCATGTAAAATCCTTACTTCTTTTGCATTTATTATTATGGCTTCATCAATAAATTGCTGAACAATTTCGAGGGCTTCTTCAACTCTTTTTCCGCGAATGTCGATTTGAGATTTAAAATTAAGTTTCTTTTTATTCAAATTATAATCAGAAATTATTCTGGATGCAGTTTTATTACCTGTTGTAATTTTATATTTATCATTTTCTGTAAATTCAATATTTTTGATTAAAACTTCAGTTTTAATATTTCCAACTGCAATTTCAGCCTTTTTAGCTGATATGGATATTATTTCACCAATAATATTTTGAGATTTTATTTTAACAATATCTCCAATTTCGAATGATTTTTTTAATTTACTTGTTTTTATATCTTGCTTTTTGGGTTTGGTAAGTTTTTTTTGTTTTTCTCTAACTTTTTGCTTTTTAATATTTAATAATTTGTCATCATCAATTGCTTTATGAGTTATTGATTTTTTATATTCTTCAAGTTTATTTCTGATTTCCTTTGTTTTTATTTTCTCAGCTTGAATTTTTCTAATTTCGCTAATGGTATTTTCAATACGTTTATTCGTATTGTTTAGTAAACTTTGTGCTTCATTTTGAGCTTTATCTAAAATTTCTTTTCTTAATTTTTCAATTTTTTCTAGTTCATTAGTATATTCTTCAATGGTTTTTTCAAGTTTTTTGTTTTGCGTTTTTATATTTTCTCTTTTTTCTGTCCAGTATTTTTTATCCCTTATTATATCTTTTAAATTTTTATCATAATCAACATGTTTTTGTCCTATTTTTTGTGTGGCAGATTTTAGGATATGCTCAGGGACGCCAATTTTTTTAGAAATTTCAAAGGCAAATGAACTTCCGGGTTCACCCATTTGGAGCTGAAATAAGGGCTCCATTTCGTGTGTATCAAAAAGCATAGCTCCGTTTTCGATACCTTGCTGTGAAGAGGCAAAATGTTTTAAGTTTGTATAATGTGTTGTTACAACGCCATATGATTTTAACTGATTTAGCGAATCTAAGATGGCTTCGGCAATTGCACCTCCAATCATAGGTTCAGTGCCAGTTCCAAATTCGTCAATTAAAAATAGTGTTTTATTGTTTGCATTTTTAGTAAAAAATTTCATGTTAAGCAAGTGCGAACTGTATGTGCTTAAATCATCCTCTATAGATTGTTCGTCACCAATATCAATAAAAATATTATTAAATATGCCAGCTTCTGAATTTTCCTGCATTGGAACCGGAAGGCCACATTGTAACATATATTGCAATAAACCTACTGTTTGTAAACATACAGATTTTCCTCCAGCATTAGGCCCTGAAATAACCAGTATTCTTTTATTTTTATTTAATTTAATAAATAATGGCACAACTTTTTTATTTTCCTTTTTATAAGTAAGAAATAATACAGGATGCTTTGCATTTTTCCAGTTTATAAGTGTTTCGTTATGGATAAAAGGCTTAAAGGCTTTTATTTTTTTCGAAAATAATGCTTTGGCCCTTATAAAATCAATTTGAGCCAGAAAATCGTATGAAAGCAGTAAATCATTAATATACGGCCTGATATTATCTGCGAAATTAACCAGAATTTTAACAATTTCGCGTCTTTCAGCATATTCAAGATCTTTTATATCATTGTTTATTTCGACAATTTCGGCAGGTTCAATATAAACGGTTTTCCCAGTTGCAGATTCATCATGAATATATCCTTTTATTTTGCGTTTGTTAGTGTAAATTACAGGAATTACTGCCCTTCCTTCACGAATAGAAATAGTTACATCATCATCAATAATTCCTTCGGTTTTGGCATGTTTTAAAATATGCTGGAGCCGTTTTGAGATAGAAGATTGTTTGTTTTTAATTGATTGCCTGATATTCTGAAGTTCCTTTGAAGCATTATCCTTTATATTTCCGTCTTTGGTAAGTATTAATTTAAATTGATCAAAAATGTAAGGGTAAATAGAAATATGTTTTGAAAGTGCATATAGTTTAGGATATTTTTCCTGTCTCGTTTCTAGAAAATAAGTTATGTTTTTGCAGTTTTCGAGCGATTTTTTAAGATCCAGTAATTCTTTTGATTCGATAAAAGTTCCTGGTGATTTTATCTTGTTTAAATGTTTTGTGCCATCAATAAATGTTCCCAGCGGAAAGTTTTCTTCTATATTAATAATAGTAGTAAACTCAACTGTTTGATATAGTAATTCCTCAATTTCAGATATACTAGTAAGGAATTTTATTTCTTCTGCTTTTTGTTGCCCGAGATTAAATAAACACAATTCTTTTATTAATTGCTTTATTTTATTAAATCCCAGTTTTTCTTCTATATTAGTTGGATAAATCAATTGTTTTTTTCGACAAAGTTATAATTTGATTAAAATTATTTTTCAAAAATGCATAAATCCTGCTTATACTAAAAAAGATTATGCAAGAAACTTTGATATAATTTTTTAAAAGCAATAAATTGCGTTTCGAAATAATATTTTTATGGATAATTATAAACGCATTGGTATTTTAACTGTGTTTGCCATTTCAATGGCTTTTTTCGAATCGGCAATTGTTGTTTATTTAAGAGAATTATACTATCCTTTGGGTTTTGCTTTTCCCTTGAAACAAATGTCGTCAAAAATTGCTATGGTCGAGATTATGAGGGAGTTTTATTCCATTATTATGTTAATAGCTGTAGCCTTTATTACCGGAAAGCATAAAACAAACAGGTTTGCCGTGTTTATTTACTGTTTTGGAATTTGGGATATATTTTACTATGTATTTTTAAAATTCATTATTAATTGGCCTGAATCGTTTTTTACCTGGGATGTTTTATTTCTTATTCCAACAATATGGACTAGCCCGGTAATAGCTCCTATTATTGTATCAGTATCAATGATTATACTTGCTGTTATTATTTTTTACAAAAACCTGACAGATAAAATGATTGGTTTTTCGTTAAATGAATTTATTATTCTTATAATTGGAGCTTTAATAATATTTATATCTTTTATTTGGGATTATTCGCATTATGTTTACCAGTATTTTTCTTTTTCTGAAATTTTTAAGAATATAAATAATCCAGATCTTGCCCAGGTTATTTTTACTTATATTCCACAAAAATTTAACTGGTTTTATTTTTGGATTGGTGAGGGTGTAATATTAATTGCTATATTATTATACTCTTTTAATAATAAGAATAATAATTAATAAATTGATATTGAATACTATACATAAAATAATCAAATGTATTTTTTTTGTAGTTATTATTTTTTGCTTTAACCTTTTGCAATTAAAAAGTCAGCAAAGCGGATTAAAAATAAACGAATCGTATTATATTGAAATAGGAGGGATGGAGCAATGGATTTCTTTACAAGGATATTCGAATGAAAAACCTGTATTATTATTTTTACATGGGGGTCCTGGATCGCCCGAAATGCCTTTAATAAAAAAATATTATCCGCATTTAGAAACTAAATTTATTGTATGCTACTGGCATCAAAGAGGAGCTGGTTTATCTTTTTCGAGAAAAATAAAACCAGAAACAATGAATATGGATCAATTTGTAAATGATGCCTATGAACTTACACTTCATTTAATAAATAAATTTAACACAGAAAAGATTTATATCATGGGGCATTCGTGGGGTGCACTATTAGGCCTAAAACTTGTATTTAAGTATCCTGATTTGTATAGTGCTTATTTTGGAATTGGTCAGGTTATCCATCAATATGTTGGAGAGAAAATTTCTTATAATTGGGTTTTAAATAAATCAGTTGAAGATGAAAATCAAAAAGCAATAAAAGAATTAAAAAAAATAGGAGAACCGCCGTATGGTAATGATGTAAAAAGCTGGACAAAAGCGCTTAAAACCCAGCGAAAATGGGTTAAATATTATGGTGGAGCAGTTTATGGCAAGCAATCGGCAAAGCAATACTATAGAGATTATTTAGAATCGGATTATATTAAAAAACGACATTTATGGAAATATTACAAAGGAGTAAAATTTTCAATTAAACATTTATGGATGGAAGAACTAAATACAAATTTATTTAATGAAATAAATGTATATAAAATTCCGCTTTATATATTCCAGGGAAAATATGATTACCAGGTTCCGCATGAACTGGTTAAAAATTATTTTGAAGAAATAAATGCTCCAAAAGTTAGTGTGTTTACTTTTTATAAATCTGCCCATAATCCAATATTCGAGCAAACATGGCAGTTTAATAAATACCTGGATGATATATTAAATTCAGGAAAAAATAATTAGCCAATTTTGTTGGCAAGGTTTATATGTTATTTTGTGAGACTAAAATCCTACTTTGCATTAGCTTCGGCAAAATAGAAACATGGTGTAACCTGACTGCTATCTAATGTTTATAAGATAATCATTTATTGCATCAAAAAATATTATTCGTTAATAAAAATTTTCATTCAAATATTAGGATCGTTATTCTTCGGAAATAATTTTTTCCGATGTATCTCCTGTTTTGGCAGCCTCAAGTAATACTTTCATCATTTT
>Ga0272441_10013378_pt1 | contig 11809 bp, 12 predicted proteins | sample SSMProp6N_FD_193582 | JGI IMG/M metagenome (GOLD analysis project Ga0272441, IMG submission 193582) | Marine sediment archaeal communities from Little Sippewissett salt marsh, Falmouth, MA, United States - SSM-Prop-6N | ecosystem: Environmental > Aquatic > Marine > Wetlands > Sediment ...
CAAGATTCTGTGAAAAGCGGATTTGGTTGTGGCAGACAGTATTCAACAGTGTCTTTCCCGCGGGGAAATATTTCAGGCCATCCGGGCCGAATGCCTGGTAAAAGAGAACGTTGTGGAACTGGGGCATGTCATCGCAGGAAACGCAGCGCGCAGGAGTTCCGAACAGCAGATCACTGTTGCCGATTTGACGGGCGTGGCGGTCCAGGATATTCAAATATCAAAAGCTGTTTTCGAAAAACTCAACGGATGAGGACTTATCTTCAGAAACCTAAAAAAAACCCAACTGTCTGAACCGCCCGAGGGAAAAATCTGGATTCATACCGATCTTCCGGAGTAAACAGACTGTAGTGCGCTACAGCAACCCTGCGGTTTGGAGCGCCTCCTTGATCGAGGATGCCTCCTCCTCATCCACGGGAACTGTGGGAAGCCGGGGATCTCCCGCGGGTCTTCCGAGAAGCCTCAGGGCCGCCTTGATCGGTGCCGGAAAATTAACGGCGTCACTGATCGACCGCGCGATGGGTACCAACTTGTAGTAGATCTTCTTCGCTCCGGCCACATCTCCTCGTTTTGCCAGGTCCATAACCTGGATAATCAGTTTAGGAGCGATGTTTCCAAGCGCCAGGATCGATGCAGGCGATCCCATCAGGGTGCTCTGAAAAATGAGGGTGTCCGCTCCATTGATCGGCACGAACGCATCCCCGAATCTGCGAATGATTTCCGCGAAGTAGGAAAGATCTCCGCTCGCTTCTTTGATACCGACGATATTGTCATAAGAGTGCAGGAGGCGTTCGATGGTTCCGAAATCGATCTCCACTCCCGTGTGCTCTGGCAGGTTGTAGAGGATTACGGGGAATCCCAACTCGGCCACCGCAGCGAAATGCCTGAACAGTCCGTCACTGTTGGGGATGATATTGAACGGTGTTATCACCAGAACAGCATCGGCTCCAGCCTCTATGGCATCCCGGCTGAGCTCCACGGTTCCCCGTGTGGTGGGCGTTCCCGTTCCGGCAATCACCGCCAGCTCTTTACCGATCGCTTCCCGGGTTGTCCTGATCACCGTAATCCGCTCTTCCCTGGACAGATTTGCGGCTTCGCCTGTCGATCCATTACAGACAATCCCGGCGCAACCGGCCTTTATCAAAAACCGCGCCGTTTGCTTCACTGCATCGACGTCCAGCTCTGCGTTGGAGTCGAAGGATGTGACCATCGCCGGGTAAAGCCCATCTATCTTGATACCCGCCATTCTCTCACACCTCCACTTTTAATATACCGAATGATCATGGAAAATCATCGGACGTTTTCCGCCTCGGACGGTTGAAGCGGCGAGCCGAAGAGTCCATTGATACCGCAATCGGGATCCAGGTATGCCTGGGCATCGCCCGTACTCGGTAAAAGCCGGTCTCTGGCTTGATCCTGCACCCGTAGACGGAGCCCCGGCTGCCGTGGTGCCCCCAACTCCGACACCCTGTACTTCAGCGGATAGGTATTATCCCAGTTTCTTCAGATCGTAGCTACTAACCATTCGAGTATTGAAGTTAACCAGTTCTACCTAATTTGATTCTCTCCTTTAGGAATCGTTTCAAAAAGTCTAGTTTAATCTCCTTTTCTCCCATTATTCCTTGTGGTCTCGTAATTAAAATTACAATTAGAAAAATACCTAAAAGTACAGTCGTGAGTCCCAGGAACGGCGGAAAACTCAATCCCAAAACACTAAATCCTTCTTCAACAGGGGCCAAAACTTCAGTAAAGCAGGTAATAATAGCAGCACCCATTACTGCCCCGCTTATACTTCCCATTCCTCCAATTACAATCATCGCTACTACATTAAAAACAAAGCCCAAACCAAATGCCTTAGGAAACAAATTCAATATCAAGTGCACCCATAAAATTCCACCGATCGAAGTGAAGAAAGAACTTAGTGCAAAAGCATATGTCTTATATTTCAGCAGATTTATTCCCATGTGTGCTGCTAAATCTGGATCCTTCCCAATTACAATAAAAGCCCTGCCAATGTAGCTCTTTTTTAATTTCAATCCCAAATATATTAAAAGAATTGCAACGCCCCACACCCACCAAATATTGGTGTAATCAGGAAATTGCCTCAAACCCATGGGGCCGTTTGTAATTTTCGGTATGTTTTCAGCGATGGTCATCATAATTATATTAAATCCTAATGTTCCTGTAACAAAATAGAAACTTCGCAAGCGTAGGGCCGGTAAGACTAGAATAACTCCAATTATCGTACCGAATAATGCTCCTATCAATAACGCAGGAAGGAATGGAAACTGAGTATTTAGGATAAAAGAGGGTAAATGTAAGTTTATAATTCCATTTTTAAAAGAAGGGGGAAGAGTCAAAAAAGCAGTAACATATGCTGCAGCAAGCATAATCCCCCCATGACCTATAGAAAAGAAACCTATCCAAGCATTTGTGATGTTCAGAGAAATGGCTAGTATAATATTTATTCCGAATAGTAAAAACAATAAATGCCAAAAACCGGACAGGTAAGTATCCAAAACAAAAAGTATCAGTATAACCGAAGCAGCTCCTACAATATATTTTACTAGTGAATATATCACTTTGGGATTTTTCATATTTACCTTCTATTTAATATTCGCTCTGAACAGACCGCTGGGTCTGAATATGAGTATCAAGAAAAACACGCCCCATACAAAAAGCGATTTCAGGCCGACAAGGTCTGGAGGCAAGAATGCAATAAACAGGTTTCCACCGATTGCAAGAAAATATCCCATAACCATAGCCCCAACAATGTTCCCCACACCCCCCATTACTGAAGCTATAAAAGCGTAGACAACGGCAGTAAAACCCATACTGGCTTGAATCGAACCAAATAATATTCCCTGTAAATATGCAGCTATGCCTGCAAGACTGGAAGAAATTATAAAAGTTATTATTATTACCTTTTCTGAATTCATTCCCAGACATTTGGACATTTGAGCATTGTAAGAGATACTGCGCATGGCAATGCCGATTTTAGTCTTCTTAACAAGGTAGATGAGTACTAAACCTATTACTAATGTAACTAAAACAATTGCTATAGTTTTATTAAAAAGAAGTATGTCACCAAGAGAATGTAATCCTTTCAAAAAATCAGGAAGCGAAAAACTCTTCAACCGGTCATCGAAAATCATTACCGCCAAATTTCTTACTACTATGGAAGCTCCCAAGCCTGTAATAAAAAGGGTGACCATGTCTGCGCCCCTGACAGGTTTGAAAGTCGTTCTTTCTATAACGAAGCCTACAACTATTGAAGCAGCGATACCGATCAAAAACACCAGCCAAAAGGGTAAATTCCAAATATTTATACAAAAATATGCAGCAAATGCCCCTAACATAAAGACTTCACCATAAGCAAAATTTACCAAATTGATTATACCAAAGGTCATAGTGTATCCTGCAGCTAATAGAGCAATTACGCCTCCATACCCAAGAGCATTAATAATTTGTTGTAATAGATAATTCATTATGTTTAGTCCTCTTTTTGATGCGTAGCGATCCCTAAATAAACGTCCTTGATCCCCTCATTATTCTTCAATTCTTTGCAGGGTCCTTCAATTGCAATTTTTCCTTTTCTCATTAGATACCCATAATTTGACAACTCCAAAGCAAGTTTTGCATTCTGCTCTATCAATAAAATTGACACTCCGCTATCATTAATTTCTCTTAATGTTATGGCTATTAGTTCAACTAATTTGGGAGCCAGGCCCAAAGAAGGTTCATCCAATAGTAGTAAATTCGGATTGCTCATTAAGGACCTTGCTATAGCCAACATTTCCTGTTCTCCCCCACTAAGTGATTCTGATATCTGATTTTGCCTTTTTTTAAGAACAGGAAACAAAGCATACACTCGATCTAAGTTTTCTTTAAACTCCTTATGGGTTTTTAAAAGATAGGCACCTGCTTGTAAATTCTCCTTCGTGGTTAGATTTGCGAATATTTCCCGTCTTTCTGGACAGTAAGATATTCCCAACATAGCAATTTTATAGGTAGGAAAGCGTGTAATTATTTTCCCTTTATATTTTATTTCACCTTTTCTGATATTCGTCTGTGAGAGGATTGTCTTAATAGTAGTTGTTTTACCCATACCATTTGCACCAAGTAAGGTTACAATTTCTCCTTCATTTACTCTTATGGAGATATTATTCACTATATCTATTTTCCCGTAACCAGCAACTACATTATTCATTTCAAGCAATGGTAGGCTTGGCATTATGCTCCTCCCAGATATGCGTCTAACACTCGCTTATTCTTTTGTATCTCTTCCGGCGCTCCCATTCCAATGATGCTTCCTTCATTTATGGCGATTATATCTTGACAAATATTCATTATGACAGACATATCATGCTCAATAAGGAGAATGGATAATCCAAATTTTTCCTTCATCTGTGAAATAAGATCAATCAGTATATTGGTTTCATTCGGATTTAAACCGCTAGCTGGTTCATCAAGCAAGAGGGTTTCTGGCTTCAGTGCCAAGGCTCTGGCTATACTAACTTTCATTTGCAATCCGTGAGAGATATCCTCAGAACGCATGTTGGATAAATCGGCAACGCCTAAAAAATCCAAAATTTCATACGACTCATCTTCTATTTTCTTCTCCTCCGCCCTGTATTTGGCGGTTTGGAACATTGCATCAAACAAATTATAAGTCATATGTGCAAAGAAAGCTGTTTTTACTTCATCAAGTACAGTGGGTAATTTTCCTGGTCTTACTTTCTGAAAAGTTCTTCCTATTCCACTCTTTACTATTCTATCCGGCGATTGATTAGTTATATCAACACCTTTGAATAATACTGTTCCACTATCGGGCTTAAGTAAACCTGAAATCAAGTTGAAAATAGTAGTTTTTCCTGCTCCATTCGGGCCAATTAGACCTTTCAATTCCCCCTTTTTCAATGAAATGGAGAAATTCGAAACCGCTTGCAGTCCGCCGAAATTCTTATTCAACTCCCGTATCTCTAATATTGCCTTATTGTCTTCACTCATAGAGTCATCCCTTTCCGTCGATAAGAGGCCCTATTATTTTCGTTAAGAAATACAGGGGAAGAGAATCTTCTGAAAAGTTCTCCTCCCCCGTTATCCAATATCCCGTGAGTATTACCTGAAAGGTAGTACCTCTGTCCCCGGAGGAGTGAAATCATCATAGTCTTGGAAATCATAATAAGTTCGTTCCCCATTCTTCACTAATTTCCAAACTACTCCCCTTGTAGGAGCTCCTTCGGCCGTGAAGGATAAAGGTTGCGTGGTTTCTGTAAAAGTTGATTTGGCGATCATGTCCCTTATTGCTATTCTCTTATCTGCAAGGTCTGCCGTATCCCACCAACTTTTTCCCTTTTCGTCAATTACAGAAGAAATGGCTGTTTTTATTATTACTAGGCAATCATATGCCATTGCTCCGGCAGAGCCCATTTCCTCGCCATACTTTTCTTTGTACTCTTTAGAAAAAGCAATTATTTCATCCGAAAGATTCGGCTGGTTCATAGAAAAAAGAGCCGAAAAAAGCATGCCCTCCACGGAATCACCACCGATTTTAGTGAGTACTTCTGTATCGACACCGTCACAACCTATAAAAGGGGTTTCAATTCCCAATTCTCTTGCCTGCTTTGCGATTTTTGGACCATCCTCCGGCCATGTGGGTAGTACAATTGCCTGAATCCCTAACTCTTCAATTTTCGGTTTAAGCCTGGTAAGCTGAGCCGTGTAATCATCATCCCCTGTATTATAAGCGGGTATAAAAGGAACCGGATCTTCTTTTCCAGTAACCTCCTTAAAGAAGTGAATGATGTATTCGGTGAGTTTGGTACCATAGGAGCTTGCCACGTCTTTGAATATGGTAACAGTGTCATAGCCTAGCTCATAATACATATAATGCGCAATCGCTCTTCCTTGATTATTGTCAGGACCAGGAGCCATGAACATGTAATCTCCAACCAAAGGTATTGTGGGAGTAGTGCCTAGGATATCAATAAAGGCGGTCTCTGCATCCTGGAAAATCTTACCCGCGGCTGTGGCGGTTGAAATATCGGAACCACCATAACCAGCTACTACATTTTCTGTTTCTAACAGACGATGGGCTTTAGAGGCATGTACCTCCGGTTTACTTTGACCATCAACAGAAATCAGCGAGATGGGATAGCCATGTATTCCTCCTTTGGCATTCAACTGAGGCAACAGGAGATCGTTAGCACGCTTATACTCGATGCTCTGTTCAGCTTCATCTCCGGTAAGACTTATAATAGCTCCAATTCGAATAGCATTCTCCTCTACAGCGGCTCCCGGATCTTCCTGTGCCCCCCCTCCAAAGACAACCATGGTCGAAATCAGCAACAATGTGCCAATTAAGAAAACAATTCTTTTCATTTTGATCCTCCTGAAAAAATAAATTCTTACCTCGAAAAGGTTGCTTCTGTTTCTCTCACATCTTGCTCACCTCCCTTTTAGTTCACTTTCATTTTAATATGCGCTTCTAAATGCCATTTGCATTTAGAACTTTTGCAATCTTCCTTTTTTATCAACACATTTAGGAAACTGCATATAAACAACAACATCATAGCCGGCATCAGCAGCTTGACCTATCCTGACATTGCCTGCAACACTGATCAACAGGTTTGTATCCTCCAAAGGAATTCCCAGTTTATAGGAAATAAAATCAGCCATTCTCTTGGCACATATTCTAATCGCCTCCTCTAATGAAGGAGCATTAGCAACAACATACCAATGTTCTTCACTCTCAATAAACGGAGCCGGTATAAATCTCTTTTCAACTATTTCATGAATTTTAATAGTAATTTCTGCGCCGCACTCAACCCCGATGCATATCTCGCCTTCACCCATGGCTGCATGAACATCACCCATCTGGAGAAGCGCCCCTTCCAGGAAAACTGGAAAATATAGCCTTGCTCCTATTCCAGCCTCGGAACAATCCATATTCCCTCCATGGCTTCCTATCAATTCCGTTGGTATTCGACCCGGTGGAGTCGTTCCAATTGTTCCAATATGGGGTTTATTTTCTATTTCAATATCTTCATTAAAAATAGTCTTATCGTCCTTTACCGTTACTATCTTTGTATACGGCGTTTCTACATACTGTTTCAGCACACCTTCTCCAGGAATCAAAGCCATTGTACCATGGCTATTACATTTGATATCCAATATCTGTATTACCAGTATATCTCCCGGCTCTGCTCCTTTAACAAAGAGCGGCCCCGTGCTGGGTTCCTTTCCAACTGGATTCAAAAGGTCTTCGTCCTTTTTAACTTTCCCACCCCAACAATCCAGGGTTTCAAAGACAACCTTATCCCCAACAGAAGCACTTGCGACGGGTTTATTTTTTCTGTCAAAATAATATGTGTACTTTTCTCTTCCAATTCTCACCATTTCAATAGCCCCTCACTCTTGAAAATTCAAATTACTCCCTTCCTCTCATAAAGTTTTCCAGCGATTCTGTATCCTTCAGAGCGGTGATGAGTCGAGATAGTTCTTCTTTCGTATTATATGGCGCTATTCCTATTCGAACGACACCTCCTTTGTCCCCAAGCCCCAATCGTTCCACCAGCTTGACCGCATAGAAATCTCCATCCCAAACAAATATACCTCTATCACCCAGATACTCAGCAATTTGTCGAGGGGTGTAATCGTTGTGTGTTATGGAGACGGTTGATGTTCTTGGATAACCTTCAGGAGGCCCGTAAATCGTTACTTCTTTCATGTGAGAAAGCTCATCGATTAAATACTTGGTGAGTTCCTCCTCGTAGCTTTTAAATGCCAGTAGCCCTTCTAAAATCCTTTCTCGACGGGTTGGCTTTTGGTTTGCGGTTTTACCCTGATATTCACTGCCATATTTTTTTCCTGCCTCAGCCACAAAATCAACCGCCTCTGCAGCACCCGCAATGCCCTCCTGGTGCAAAGTACCCGTTTCCATCATATAAGGTGGGTAATTGTGCTGTGCATTTACCTTTAACGGGGTCAGTTTGCTCAAGACGCCCTTCTTTGCATACATTACTCCTATATGTGGGCCAAAGAACTTGTAAACCGAACACAGAAGAAAATCCGTTTCGATTCCTTTTACATCAATAGGTCCATGTGCAGCATAATGTACGGCGTCTACAACCGTATAAGCACCTGCATCTTTGGCCATGGCTACGATTTTCTTAACATCGGTTATTGTACCTACACAGTTTGAGGCATGGGTAACAGCCACCACTTTTGTATTGGGAGTAATTTTTTTTGCAAAATCATTCATATCCAGGGTGCATGTATCTACATCGACCTTCACCTCATCAACAATTATCCCTCTCTCTTGGAGCTGCTGCCAGGGGCCTCGGTTTCCCTCATGGTCTAACTCAGTAATAATTACTCTATCACCGGCCTGCATCTCTCGCATGAGCGCCAGGGATAGGGCGAAGTTCATTGTTGTCATGTTTGCCCCAAATACAACCTCGTCCCAGGAGCAATTAAAAAAATCAGCAAATACATGTCGCGCACGATCAATCATTTCGTCATTTTTCTTACTTGTGATAAAAGCACCCTCTGTGTTTGCATTCATGGTCACAAAATAATCTTCTACCGCCCGTATGACACGGCTAGGCACCTGATACCCGGCAGGTCCATCCAAGTATGCAGCCGGCCTCCCTTTAATTTCATTTTTGAGAGCGGGAAATTGACTTCTCATATATTCATTTAGTGATGCTCCAGACATTGATACACCCTCTTTCAACAACTGTCTTCAGCTATGCTTCAGTTAGCGTTAAGCTTTTTGTGTCCGACAAGAGTAGCAAAAAACTACTTTTTTGTCAACTCAACATCTAACAAAAACGTAAAATTTCATCGAATTATAGAAAAATTTTGAAATATTTTACATATTTAGGTTATGTTTTTGACTTTTTTTTCTAGCTTCAGCAATAAATCACCCTTGACGACAATTATTTCTCCCGGCCCGGCTTCCTGCCTCTTGCGCGGGGGTTGGTTGGGGGCAGGAAAAATTTTTTCTTAGCCTGTAAACCTCCTTTCACAGTAATAGGGTATCTGGCGCTTGCATTGTGATATTCTTTCGAACCCCTCTTTTCTTGGGGTATCCGAATATCAGGTGCCTCGAGAAAACGCATTGTAGGGCCTCCACGAAGAAAGGTATCGCTGTGATAATGAGTCTCCCTGATGGATATCCCCTCATTTGGCTTCTCCAGACGAATCCGTAGATCGCCGATGACTCTGAGCTTGTTCTAGACGGTAGCTAGGGATATTGAGCTCCAAGATCACGCTGTGGTGTACCAGACGGTCGATTGCCCCTGCGGTGGTCATGGTGATCGCCGATTCTGGCCACCGCCCTGCTGGATTGTCTTCTTCATTACGCGGTCACCCTAAACATCCGTGGAGAATCATATCGGCTGAGAAACCGGCGTGAGGCCGGGATCCCAATTCAAGAAAATTGAGGGGAGGAACGCTATGAAAGGAGTTGGGTAATTTCGTCGGAAGTGTCAAAGAAAAACTAACGATACTGTCCAATTTCAAACCGACGTTGACACGAAGACCATAATGAGTGAATCAAGCGTATCTTTTGTTAGGATGGATATCCACAAGGACAGCATTCCTTTCGCAGTTCTGACAGAGGCATCTCCATCGCCAGTCCTTCAAATCCGGATACCAAATACCCTCAAAGTCGTGGATGAGATTCTAGACGAACTACATAGACATGGGACGGTGTTTGCTTGCTATGAAGCGGGGCCATGTGGATACGGACTTGCCCGCTATATCTACAGCAAGGGGATCCAATGTCAGAAGTTTGCTCTTAGCCCAAAGTCACCAAAATTCTCGGGATTGGGGCATCCAGTATAGATAGCTTCTGGATAAATTTCTGTAGTACGTTTATAATACGTCAAAATCACTTGCAGAGGGGTCAGATAAATGGAACAGATCACCTTCGAGTATTGGAAAGAGTTAAAACTTTGAGTGGGAAGTATTGTTACTGTTGATCGCATTCCGAACACAGAAAAACTCTACAAAATATAAGTAGATATCGGATTGAACCGAACAATTCAGATTGTCAGCAGCGTTGTTCCCTACTACAGTTCTGAAGAGCTCGAAGGTAGTAGCATCATTGTTCTTGTTAACCTGAAACCGACCCGTTTTCATGGTGAGCTCTCCGAAGGGATGCTTTTACGTTTCATTTCTTAACCTTGAATATAGATAGTCTAATTAAAATCTGACACTACGGAAAATAAACGAGGCAGAGTCAGATGACTACAGAATAAAAGATCAGAAGAAACCAAGTTGGATTTCTGAAGGTTACGAATAAAAAAAATGATTACAATAGCGAATGCAGCTAAAGCGTCGTTTGGGGGAAAGAGCCTTGATTAAAATCGATAGAACACATTTTTCGTATGCATACGATAGGAATATTGAGCCAGCCGCTTTCGCTTCTGTAGGCGACACGGTGATTTTTGAAACATTAGATTGTTTTGGCGATCATATACAAAATGAAGACGATCATGATCATCCAGGTGATGTAAATCCCACCACCGGTCCGCTTTTCATCAATGATGCAAAGCCCGGAGATATTTTGGTACTAAAAATACTTGATATAAAATGTGAAGACCATGGTATTTTAATGATGGTTCCCTGGGAGGGAGTCTTGCGGAAATTTGTAGATGCACCTTATACAAAGATTGTAAAGATAGAAAACGGCAAGACCCTTTTTAATGAGGACCTCTTTGTAAATAACAAGCCTCATATAGGAACAATAGGAACGACCCCGGTAGGGAAAATTGCAACACACTTCATTGGAAACCACGGTGGGAATATTGATTGTCCCGAAGCTGGAAAAGGTGCAACTATCTATTTACCGGTTTTTGTTGATGGTGCGCTCCTTCAGATAGGAGATGTTCATGCAAATATGGGGGAGTGTGAGATTTGCATCGGGGTCGAATGTGGCTCCGAGGTCACCATCGAAATTATCGAGTTGGTAAGAAATAGACATATACCTGCACCAATCATCGAGCAGCGAGACTATTGGTATACCCTAGCCACTGCTCCTGCACTTCAAGAGGCTGTCCGAATTGGTTGTAAACGAATGGCCGATTTCCTTTGTCTCAAACTGGGAGTTTCAATTGAGGAGGCGACGCTGCTTATTAGTATTGTAGGTAATGTCCGTATCGGGCAGGCAGATGAATGTGACGCTGGCGTGAGCATCTTTGTCCAGTTCCCTAAGTACGTAGATAGTAAAGGCAGATTATCTGCATTTTAGTCATTTTTTTTCTTGTTTTACGATGTAGCTCGAGGCATTCAGCTATCACGAGGCAGAAAGGAAGTGTACCATGGTTTTATGACGATTTAGTCTTCAACATTTAGTGAAATACACTACTGTCTGGTTATGAATTAAATAATAGTAATTGATAATCCGAATCGCTGTTTTGCAACGTGTAAAGGAACTTCAGAAGCCTGTCCGGGTAGTCTTTGGCAGAATAGAAACCGGTCAGAACAATCGTTTGATCACATCGTAGCCCAACGGTTTTGTCGATCGGATGGGAATACAGTCTACGAAGCTGAATGTTGGTCTTGGAACGGGCCACGAAGAAAGCACAGAATTGTGTCAGGGTGTAGAAGCGGGTAAAATCAACATACCCGCGATCCATGATGTAGTAGGAACCAGGTTCTGGGATAAGATCATCCAGGATGTTCACATCATGGTTGCATTGAAGAATAGGGTCCTGGAGGGAACCGACTGTGCATACACCAAGTGATTTCTCAGCTGGTGTCCGTTACGCTTTCTTTGTTCGCCCTCTTTCCAACTCCC
>Ga0272441_10013379_pt1 | contig 11809 bp, 8 predicted proteins | sample SSMProp6N_FD_193582 | JGI IMG/M metagenome (GOLD analysis project Ga0272441, IMG submission 193582) | Marine sediment archaeal communities from Little Sippewissett salt marsh, Falmouth, MA, United States - SSM-Prop-6N | ecosystem: Environmental > Aquatic > Marine > Wetlands > Sediment ...
TTTCTCGTCGCCGCAAGGAAATCAAGTGATTGTTCTAATCGCTTTTGTATGAATGGTTTAGGTCAAGGAGACTGCCGCGTCGCCCGGGGACTCGCTCCTCGCAATGACGGGTTGGGGGGGGGCTTTTGGCGGGGGAATCAGGCCGTGAGACCATGTGGCACAGCCGCCCCGGGTGTGTTACTAGATGCGCCACTCATTCCCAAAGACTTCCGCATCCGGGGAGGGCTGTGCCACACGTCTTTTCACCAGGGCCGTGCCCCGTGCGGTGTCTTCCCTGACTTCACGCCGTAAGGGATTTTGCCTACAAGAACGTAGGGGGTTCTACCTATATTATAGGTAGATGTTACTTGACTTATAGTGCGTGTTAAGATATCATATCCGAACATGCAATCTAGGATAGCCTGAGGGGCTGCGCAAGGAGGATGCAAAGCGTGGTGGCCCCGCCGGAAGGGCGCTCAAGGTTACGGCGAATGGACGTGTAGCTGGTGGGCAGGTAGGCCATCTACCGAGTTGTAATTTGGATGTATGACAGACCGAAAGGAGACAAACAGACGGGAAACTCATAATCGGCTGCGTGTGAAGGTACTGCTCTTGGGGATTAAGAAACGGACAACTGGGAAAGGGAGCATTCAAAATGGATCAGATTTACAGAGCATACGCCCCCGTCGTATTGCCAGATTGGGAAGAGAAACTGGGGACGGGCTGGCTGCCGCCGCTCCCCGATATGCGTGACTACACCGAGGAGACTGAGGATATCGTTGAGATGGCGGAACGCTTGCATATCGGGACGCCCTCGAAGCCGGTTGCCGCGCTGCCGGCGCAAGTGGACCTGCGACAATGGTGTTCGCCAATCGAGGACCAGCGCGGCCTGGGTTCGTGCACGGCCCACGCGGGGGTCGGGGTCGTCGAATATTTCGAGCGGCGGGCCTTTGGCCGGCATATCGAGGGTTCGCGCCTCTTCGTGTACAAGGCGACGCGGAATCTTATGGGCGTTGTGGGCGATACCGGCGCCTGGCTCCGCACGACCATGGGTGCGCTGGCCATGTGCGGCGTACCCCCCGAGGTGTACTGGCCGTACACCGACCGAAAGCAGCCCGGCAAGAGTGATGAACGGACCTTCGATGAGGAGCCGTCGCCGTTTGTCTACGCGTTAGCGGATAACTACGAGGCGCTCCGCTACTTCTGCCACGACCCGCAAGGCAAGAACGTACCCACGGACAAGGTGCTCGCCACGGTGAAACGGTATGTCGCCGCGGGTATCCCCTCGATGTTCGGCTTCTATGGCTTCCCTTCGTTCAACAACTGCAATGTGCCGGGCGGGATTCCGATTCCGTGCCCGGGTGAGCGTGCCGTCTGGGGTCACGCCATCGTTGCCGTAGGCTATGACGACGGCAAGAAGATCAAGAACACAAAGTGCAACCGGGAGACGAAAGGGGCATTCCTGATTCGGAACTCCTGGGGCACAGGCTGGGGAGACCAAGGCTACGGCTGGTTGCCTTACGAGTACGTGCTTAAGGGCTTGGCCAACGATTTCTGGTCCCTCTTGCGGCTAGGGTGGATCGAAACCGCACAGTTCGGCCTCTAAATCCAAGTTAGTCCACCAGCTCTGCTGGTGAGAATTCGTGAGGCTGTGCAGTTCCGCCGTCTATTGCTGGGTTCGGCGTTCAGCACCCCAGAGCCTCGCCGCCGAATTGGACCAGTCATTGTTGTCCTACAGCCCCGAAGGGGATGAGGAAGTGCAGCCCAGGGCGAGTGCACCAACGGGAGTCCGTGAAACGAGCTCTGGGAGGGCGGTCGGACTCATCCAGGAGTCCCGGAACGGGCCGACGGACCTGTTGGCAAGCGCCTGGCTTCCGTCGGCCCCTTCGGGGACTTGTTGTCCGGCATTGCATTCCCAGGGCTCGCGGACTCGCCCTGGGCTTTACTCCGTCGTCCGCTCCGCGGACTGTTGCCCCGAGACATTGGGTCGGGCCCTTCAAGGGGCCTTCCTCAAGCCACCAACTCTGCCAGTGGTTCGTGACTCGGGCGCCCCCGGTGGTGAAAGCAAGCGCAGGCGGCCCTTATGACCCCGGCTTCCAGGTGAGACAATTCAGCAGGATCTGGCAGTAGTCCGCCTGCTCGAAGTCGGAGACCGCATGGCCGGGCTGGAAATAGAAGAGGTAGCCGCGGCCCGTTTGTTTGTACCAGCCCGCGCGGTCCTGCATAAGGACCTCGCCGGTCTTCGCGTCCTCATAACGCACCCCGAACAGGACCGTCTTCGCGCGCGCGTCCGTGAACTGGTGATTGAAGTAGACTTCGGTGTTCGCGAGCGCGATGGCGGGCAATTCAACGGTCGGACTCGGCTGGTCGGACGATTGGTACTCGACCTTCCGCGGGTAGGTCACGTTGTGCGACGTGATGTAGTGGCCCGGATTCACGTTCACCAGTGTGAAGGTGACCCCATGGACCCAACGGTAGTAGTGCTCGGCCCCGTCGGTGCGGTCGAGTTCGATGCCAAGGAAGGCAAACCACCCTTGGGTCTCTTTCTTCTTGGACGAGATGCCATGATGCAAGACGACCAGGCGGCCTCCCTCCTGCGCATATGCGATAAGCTGCTGCGCGCACGCGTCGGGCAACGCACCATGGACGAACTGGAACACCCCGTCGTACCCGGTGAGGTCGCCGGGGAGTTCATCTGGTTTGGCCTTCTCGACGTCGTACCCGCCCTGGGCCTGCAGGTAGTCCGCGAGCACGGCCATCTGTGGCCATTCGTCGGCGACGATCAGCACCTTTTCGGCCGTTGCTTGAACGGCGAGACAGGAACACGGCAGGCACACGAAAAACGCGATGCTACGTGACATGGCTCTCTCCCCGTTTACACAGACCTGGACGGCGTACGTACGGCCGCACAGGCATCACTTTCTCTTCTCGCTCCGGTTTCGTTTCTCCACGATCCGGTTGTAGACTGTCGAGCAGTGCTGCGCCAGGTCGCGGTCGAGGCTGGCCTCGTCAAGCTTGGCCACAACGCCTTTCAGGGCGCCGAGATCGACGTCGCGAGAGAAGAAGACGAAGTAGTCTTCACCGCGCAGGTCGTAGAACTTCTCGGCCGCGGGTACGGCCTGCGGGCCCATGAATTGCGCGACGCCGTGGCGCCGGGCGCGCTTCGGGTCGAATGCCTCCGGGTTCCAGTAGTAGTCGTTGGCCGTGACCGCGAAAAACTTGCCGATGGGTTTGACGCCGTTGACGTTGATGTAGCTCGTGCGGTCCGCGCAGTAGTCGACAAAGCCGTCCAGGTAGCGGGCGTGGAAATTCCGCAACGGCTGGTGGTAGTGCCAGGTGTTGTCCCAGTAGAACAGGGGGCGTCCCTCGCCGATGAGATCCTGGTAGTGGGCGATGTCCTCGATCGTAATCGACCGGCTCTCCGTGACCGGGCCGGTCCACACGATGCGGATGTCCTTGTTCTTCCAGGCACGGATGTCTTCCATGTAGGCGAGCGTCTCGTCGAGCAGCGGATTCTTTTCATTCCACCTGGGATGCTGTCTTCCTTGGTAGTACGGGGGGCAGAAGCAGACGATGGTGTCCCGGTCCTTGGCCTTGACCGCTTCATACACCTTCTGCATGACGAACCCGTGGGCCTCACCCGGCCGCTTGAACTGCTGCTTCTCCTCGGGCTGCAATTCCGGCCGCACGTCGTCGTAGCACATCATGATGTGGCGGGCGGGCGTCAGGTCCATGGTGTCGGTAATGGTCTGCACGAGCCGGTCCACGTGCGCAGGGTTTCCGCAATCGACGGGACGGCTCCGCCGGCCCCCGATATGGAACTCGGCCATGAAGTGAATGGTCTGGTACGTTCTGATGTACTCGCCAATGACCTTGAGGCCTTCGCGCTTCGCGTCCGTCAGGCCCTCCCACTGCATGCCCGGATAGCACGCGGCAAAACCGTTGATCTTGTACAGCATCATCCAATCGAAGAAATCCGTCCCGGGCAGGTGGTACTCCGAGGTGTAACGGACCAGGAACGTGGGCCAATCGCGTATCGACGCCTGTTGCACGACCAGCTTCCCGTCGCGGACGTGGATGAGTTGCAGGAGCGACGCGAGCCCGTTCGCCAGTCCCGCATTGTCGCGGCCCACGCAGAGCACCCCCTTCTCATTCACCTCGAGCACGTACCCTTGCGGCTTCAGGGCCTCGGCCTTGTCCGCCGCGTTGAAGGACTTCAGGTAGGGTTTCGCGCGCTCGTCATCGACCACGGTGAGAACGATGCCATAAAGGATCCCCAGCTTGCCCGTCTCGCGAACCTCCGGGAACTGCTGCTTGTACGCATCGAGGCGCTGATTGACAAGTCGCTCGACCAGGCCGCGTGCCGGGCCGTCGTACGCGATGGTCAGGTGATAGAACCATTCGCCGCCAGGGCCATCGATGAGGAGCGTGTGCGCATCGCGGTACTCGACCTCCCTTGGCGTCGGCACGATTGCGCCCGAGTAATAGGGCGGGCCCATGTGCCGCGCCGCCTCGCACGGCATGTCGCACCACGCGTCTGCACCGCATGCAAGGACTGCAACAAGCGAACCGAACAAGACCCATCGCCGTGCCATCGCGCGTTCCCCTCCTGTGTTCCCTGGAACCTGCGAGGCGCATCTTAACACCCTCCAGCAGGAGTTTTCACAATGGCCTATCGCCGCCTTCACCTGCTCTATCTTCTTCATCTCCGTCTTCGTCGCCGTTTGATGCGGCCCGGAGTCCTTCTGTCGACGTGCTATGTTGAATTCTCGGAACGTTGCGGTACCAGTTCCAGCACGGCATAGATGCGCACGCGAGGAAGGGTGAAGGTTAGCAGGCCGGCTTGGACTTGGAACGGCAGCGCGACGCCCGTATCCTCCTCGGGCGTGTGCAGCCGGACCGCCGCAACGGCGAAGTCCTTCGGAAGAGGCAACTGGATCTCGATGTCGTCCACGGCCTCGACCGGGTGGCCGTCGGCGTGTACGGACACGTTGTAGTTGACCACATGGAGCACCAAGCGGCGGCCGGTGCGAGGGTTCGCAGATGCCGCGAACCGCAGTCCCCGCGCCAGGCCTCGCGTCGCGATCAACGGCGGCATGCCCGGTATTGTTGCGCCCGCGTGCCACGCCTCAGCCGCAGGGAGAACATCCTGGACCGGCTGCCCGTTTAGGGTGCCGTTCTTGGCGTACAGGAGGATGTGTCCCCCCGCGTCGGCAAAGGACCGCAGCGCGGCGACCTGGGGTTCCGTCATCTCGAGTTTGCTGCCGCAAATCACCAGCGACGTGAGAGCGGCCAGGTCGGGCGGGCTCAGCGTCTTGTCCATGAGGACCCGGAGCAAGCGGTGGGATGCCGCGAGGTCGTCCGCCAGCGTGCTTGTTTGCGCAGGATTCTGCCTCATCCCACCGGGATTGTATCCCCAATACCCGTAGAGCAGGCCGATATCCGCATAGGGCCGTGCGCCCTCGTAGAGGCTACGGGTCCTCTTGAAGAAGCCTGCGTACTTGCGCTGGGGCGCGCCCTTGGTCGCCGTAGCATTGCCGTTGCTGAAGGCGGCGCATTCGGCCATGCCGAGTTCGCAGAGGTTGCCGGCCCCTTTGCGCAGCGTCGGGTAGTCCAGCAATATGGCTCGAGCGGGGGAGTGCATGGTGAACAACAGTTCGCCGATGTGCGTGCGATAGGCCTGATCGAGGCACAGCGGGTCCAGGCAGACCAGGTCGCGCGTCGCTTCGAGGTGCGCCGGGTCCGTGTAGCGGTACGCGAGCGCCACGCGGAAGCGGCCGGGCCGATCCGGGGTCCACTCCGCGCGAAGCGTAATCGGCGGGCGCTTCGCTTCAGGACGCAGACTCGCGCCGCCCACGGCCACCTCGGGCGTCAACGCGATGCGCTCTTCGCGTTCTGTACCCACCTCAGAAAGGATGAGGGCGAAGTCCTCCGCCCAATCGCCGTCCTGGTTACTGGCGCCGACGCGCGCGATGGCGCAGGAGAGCGTTGCCGGTTGTCCGAGTTCTGCAATCTTCGGGCAATCGATGGTGGCGTCCATCTCGACGAAGGTCGCCGGGGCGGCGAAGTGCAGGTGGTAGCTCGTGCGGGCATCGTCAGCGGTTGCCTCGGCCACCCGGATGGTGAGCTGGGGATCCTCTGGCAGCGCCCCAGCGAGGCGGTAGCCGGGCGTGCCGCAGCTCTCGAACATGAAGAAGTCGCACGAGTCCCAAAGCCCCATGAATTCCTGGAACCGGTTCACGTTGGGAAACACCCAAAAACCCGGCTTCACGCTCGAGCCGGCCGCACGCACCATCCGAAGGTAGTCCGCGTACGACGCAATGCGATAGCGCCGGGCCAGTTCCGCAGGGGTATCTTCGCCATCCAACTCGAACCGCGCCGGGTCTCCCTCGATGCCCATCCGCGTGCGTTCTTCCTCGGATAGGCCTGCGGCAAAGCGCTTGAATCCCTCCTTGCAGTGCCTGCAAAAGCAGACGTTAGCCGGCCCGGCGTTGTCCACGAACACCCCGTCGTAACCGACTTCGGCGATGAGTTCGGTCAACCGCGTTTGGAGGCGACGCCACGCCGGGTGGTTCGGGCAGACGCGATACCGGTGGAGCGGGGCATAGTAGTCGGGCGCGTAGCCGCCGCAAGCGCCGGGGACGAACCGGCCGTCCTTGTCTACCATGAGCCAGGCGAAGGGGTCTTCCTCGGGCCGCGGCCCCAGCCATTTCTCGTAGTCGGCCCAATGGTCGTAGAAGGCCCAGAACCCGAGCCGTTTCTCGTGGTCGCCCGCAATCGTATGAATCGACGTGTACGGGATGAGCGTGGGTACACCGGCGTTGTGCCAGTCCGCGGTGAATTGCTCGAGCCGCGCTATCCGGGCCTCGAGCTCCTCCGGCTCGAGCAGGCGTATGGCGTCCCAATCCAGGGTGTGGCCCGGGCCGCCGGTGAACTGGTTCTCGCCCACCATCAGGGGAACCGCGCCCCAATTGTGCAGAATCGGCACCGTCTTGCCCACGTGCACGAGATCCGGCGGCGCTTCAGCAAACGCCGCTATGGTCGCCGGGTCGTTGACGAACCGCTGCTGCGTGTCATAATCGATCAGGTAGGTCATCGGCCCGCGCATCTCGAGCCCCGCCCAGGATGTGCTGGCCAGCAACACCACGGCCACTATGGCGCACCATCCGGAAACCCCGCGTATCCCACTCATTGCATTTCCCTTCCATAATGCCAATGCAAACAGGGCCATTGTTCGAGAGGACGAACATAGGAAACCGTTTCCCGCGACCACTCTATCGTATTGTCCTGGCAGAAAGTCATGCTGTCAAACAGGACTCCAGATCGGCGCGAGGCATTTCTGTGTACTTGCGAAGGACTTGCTCTAAACCGCCCGAGATGGTAAGAAGATACCGAAAACTCAACTCGGAGAAGCACGATGTCTGAAACAGCGTTGGCCGCAGTGTTCAATGGCGCCGGTGATCCCCTTGAGATTCAGTCGTTTCCGCTGCCGGACTTGGCGCCCGGCGAGGTGCTGGTGCACGTCACCTGTTGCACCTTGTGCGGCAGCGACCTGCACACGTACCAGGGGCACCGCACGACACCTATACCGACCGTCCTCGGCCATGAGATCCTCGGCGAGGTCGTGGCCCTCGGACCTGGCGAGCCGGTGCTTGACCTTGAAGGGCAGCCGCTCGAGGCCGGGGACCGGGTGACGTGGTCCATCGCGGCGAGTTGCGGCCGGTGTTTTTTCTGTGAGCATGGGATCCCCCAGAAATGCGAGCGGTTGTTCAAGTACGGCCACGAAGCTATCCGCGCCGACCATCCCTTGAGCGGGGGCTTGGCCGAGTACTGCCATCTGGCTCCGGGAACGGCCATCATGCGCGTGCCCGCGGCGCTGCCCGACGTGGTCGCCTGTCCGGCCAATTGCGCCACGGCGACGGTCGCGGCGGCCCTGCGCGTCGGCGGGGGATGCACGGAGGAGGTGGTGCTCATCCAGGGCGGGGGCATGCTGGGCCTGACGGCCTGTGCCATGGCACGCGCACAGGGCGCGCGCGACGTACTTGTCTGCGACGTGGACGGCAAGCGCCTCGAGATCGCGCAACGCTTCGGGGCGACGCGTTGCGTGTCCGTGGCTGAGGGTAGCGAGGACCTGAAGGCGGCCATCGGCGAAGCCACGGCCGGGCGCGGCGTAGACCTCGCCCTCGAATTGTCCGGGGCGGCAACGAGTATGGCGACCGGGCTGGAAGCGCTTCGGATCGGGGGACGCTACGTCCTCGTGGGGGCGGTGTTCCCGGGACCGCCGCTATCGCTATCCCCAGAGGCGGTGATACGCCGGCTGCTCAACATCCACGGCGTGCACAACTACACGCCGCGCGATCTTCGCGAGGCGGTTGCGTTTCTCGCGCGCCACCACGACCGCTTCCCCTTTGCAGAACTCGTCCCGGAGACATTCGCGCTCAAGGAGGCCGCGAGCGCATTCAACCACGCCATCGAAACGAGAGCGTTCCGCGTTGCCGTGCGGCCTGAGCACGACATGACCGGATAGCGCAACGGTGCGGTTACGACTTCTTGGCCTTCGGCTTGGCCGCGGCCTTTTTCTTGGCGGGGGCTTTCTTTGCGGCTGATGGCGTTCCGGCGCCGCAGGCGTAGAAGTATTTGCACGACTCGAGGATGTTGCCCAGATTGCGCTTGTTCTCGTCGCTGAACTCCATGCCGAGGGAAGATGTCTTGGCGAGCAGCCTTTCCCAATCGTCATGTTGCCATTCGCCCTTTTGCTCGATGACAAACTTGCCCGCTAGGTCCAACAGTTTCTCCAGAGTTGTCTTCGCGGCCATCAACACTTCCTCCTTCCGCTACGTCGAAGCGTAGGTTATGGTCATCGCACGCGATGACACGTCCAGGAAGCCCTTCTTGACCTCAAGGTAGATCAAAGCGGTGTAATAGTCAAGCTCAAAACACGTTCACGCGCGCACAGATTATTTGCAGTAATCATGGTCTTTTCCGGCCTTGTTGGTCCGTTTTGCGGACAATTCTCGCGAGAATGGCGGCTTATCTCTCGATTCGTAGTACAGAACCTGCCCCATTCCGTCTCACGTATCCCCACCGGGGACAGCGAGTTATGGTATGCTGAAGCCTCTTGCCGAAGCGCTTCGTCAGGCACAGTGGGTCAGCGCCGTCACGCAGTCCCCGAAGGGGACGACGGAGCCGTTGCGCTGTGCGGGTTTCCGTCGGCCTCTTCGAGGACTCGGTGGACCATGAGCCTGGCGCCCAGGGCTTGCTTCGCTGCGCCCTGGGCTTCACCCCGCCGTCCGCTCCGCGGACTATCAGACCGAGACGCTGCATGGGCTGCACACAGGAGAACCTCCTCAAGCCCCCTGCTCTGCCAGCGGTTCTGAACCGGTCACACGCCCTTGCCGTCGAACCTCACCTTGCGGGTGTCTTCTTCGATGCCCGTCGGCACGGCCAACGGGGCATACAACTCGGGCCGGCGGGTCTTGATCCAGCGGCGCCCGGTGTTGTTCTCGCACAGCGAAGCGTCCAGGTCCGCGACGACCATGGCGTCGCCCGCGTGCCAGGTCTCGGCCAGGATGCGGCCATATGGGTCGATGATCATCGCGTTGCCCGTCCGCACCTCATCGTCGTCCACGCCCACGCCATTGCTGAACACCAGGAACAGGCCGTTGTCATGCGCGCGCGTCGGGAGCCACCGCAGCAGCCACGCCCGGCCCTTTGGGCCGCGGAACTCGGCCTCGATGGCCGCGGGGTCGCGTTCCCGGTTGTCCCAGACGGTTCGCTCGACGCGGCCCATCGTATGCGGGTCGGGCGTGGTGCACCCGCCGGTCTGGTGCGGCGCCAGCAGGACCTCGGCCCCCTTGAGCGCGGTGATACGCACGTTCTCGCCGAGGTTGTTGTCGTAGCAGGTGAGCACGCCCACCCGGCACCCATGCGGCGTGTCGAACACGGTGTACTCCGAACCGGAAACCATGTGCTCGCTGATGAAGCAATGCAGCTTGCGGTGGCGCTCGAGCGTGCCGTCGGGCATGGCGACTACATAGGTGTTGTAGAGATGTCCGTCGTCGCCGATTTCGACCAGGCCCGCGCCAACGGTCATGCCATGTTTCTCTGAGAGTGCCGCGAGGAACTGCGACGACGCGCCGCCGAATACCGGCTCCGCCAAGTCCAACAGTGCGCCTCGCGAAAGATGCCGCAGAAACCAGTAGCCCGTGATGCAGCATTCGGGAAACGCGACGATCTCCGCCCCGGCTTCCGCGGCCTTTTCGGCAAACCGCGCGATAGTGGCAAGGTTCGCATTCTTGTCCCCGTTATGATGCTCGAACTGAACCGACGCAACCCGGATGTCCCTCACTTCTCGTCCCTCCTCAGTCAGCCTGGCGCCACACTACGCAACGCAAGTTCATGCTACGGACCACCGCCCACAGCGTCGCACATTCACCGCGGACAAGGCAATGACCGCCAACGCCCAGGTTTCTTCTCGGATTACCCTGCCAAGAGCCCTCCCAACCCGTCATTGGGAGGAGCGAGTGCGCGTCCTTCGGACGCGATACGAGCGACGCGGCAATCTCCTCTGCCCCAAGCGTTGCGTAACACGAGATTGCTTCGCTTCGCTCGCAATGACGGTGAGGCCTCCCTCGCAAAGGCCGGAAGTGAAGCGCTTCCGACTTCTGGCGGGGTAATCTTCGCGGCGCTTCGCGTGTTATTGTGCGGGATGCCCATGGTGATACACTACTTGGGTGAAGTGTCTTGAGGTCATGGTTTCTCATGGAATCTCCACGCCATCCTGATAGCGCGGCGTTGTGCCGGGGGCAGCAGTCCGGCCGGCATGTGTCCGACCGGCGGTCCTTTCTCCTGAGGCGGCCCAGATTTGCGGCGTTCTTGTTCGGGGTCGCATTGACCGTTGCCGTAACCGTGGTGCTCGAGTTCGTGTTTTGGGGCATCAACGCATGCACTTATCCGGGGGCAGGTATCGCGCGCCGCTCCAGTCTGGGCCTCTGGCAACTCGACGGGAAACTCGGCGTGGCACCCGGGCGGAACGCAAGGCATACACAGGCCGCGTACAAGGGCGACGAACTCGTCTTCAGCACCACGTACACCATTGACGCACACCGCAGGCGCATCGTGTCCCACACGCCGCCATTGGACCTCGCGCCCCGCAGGCAATTCCTTCTGTGCTTCGGCTGCTCATTCATGTTTGGGATCGGCGTCGAGGACGACCAGACGCTGCCCTTCTATCTTGCCCAGAATGCCCCCGGCCATCACGTGTACAACTACGCCTTCGGCACCTACGGCCCCCATCACACGCTCGCTATGCTGGAGGAACCGGGGTTCTCCGAACATGTGGAAGAGGATGACGGCATCGCGATCTACCTCTATCTGGTGTGCCATTGCCGCCGCGCACTGGGCAGCATGCGTATGGTGAGCTCCTTTGGGCGGAATGCGCCCTGCTACGAACTCGATGGTCACGGCCGCGTGGTGTACCAAGGGAGCTTCGCCGAGACCCGTCCGTGGCGCGGCCGCCTTTACGACCTGTTGGCGCGGGACCAGATCCTCAAGTTCTTCCGCATCGATTTCCCCGTGATGAGTGCACGCGCGAACGCGGCGTTCGCCGCCGAGGTGCTCAACGCGGCGTTCGCGCAGTACCAGCGGGATTTCGGCAATGATCGGTTCTACGTGGTCGTGTATCCTGCCCCGGCCGCACACGAGCAGATGTTCAACGAACACGCCCGGGTCCTCGAGAAACGCGGCCTCAAGGTGCTCAACTACGCGGGTCTATTCGACCGCCTTGCGCCAGGAATGCTGATCGAGCACGAGGTCCATCCCACCCCATAGG
>Ga0272441_10013380_pt1 | contig 11808 bp, 6 predicted proteins | sample SSMProp6N_FD_193582 | JGI IMG/M metagenome (GOLD analysis project Ga0272441, IMG submission 193582) | Marine sediment archaeal communities from Little Sippewissett salt marsh, Falmouth, MA, United States - SSM-Prop-6N | ecosystem: Environmental > Aquatic > Marine > Wetlands > Sediment ...
AAGAGCCGTTACCGCATGAGCATGTCGCAACGAATGAGGTGAGACCACGTTTAGGGGCCGCTTGTTCTTGTCGTGGGCGTAGATTCTCTGGATGCCTGCTTTATCTGCTGCTTGATGAACAATCTGCCGGACTCTTCTAGCTGTGAGGTGGCCTTCTTTTTGGCCAGGGAAGAGCCACTGGCAATCTTCAGGCAAGCTCATGATCCAATACTTTAGTGAGGGTAATATCTCGGAGGGGATTACTGCCGACCTGTACTTTTTGGTCTTGGTGCGGTTGGCCAGCAGATGGATCAGGCCGTCGTTTAAGTCAACGTCTTCAACCCTAGAAGATACCAGCTCGCCCACCCTACAACCGGTCCCATATAGAAGTATAATAATCAATTTATCCCGTCCATTGTCGAGAGATCGATAAAGGGCTTGGAAATCGGAATTGGAGATGAGTTTTGGTATCTGCATGAACGGCATGTAGCGACGTTATAGAATGTAAAGTTTCCGTTTTTAAGAGAAAACGGAAGTTATGGCAACCTAACAGCTTTCAATGGTTTTTCATGTCACCAAATGCTAAACGTGAGCGCATCTTCTTCAATCAAAACTCTTAATCAGTAAATTACCCCCTATATCCAAATCTTTATAAGAGTTCTAAATGACCAATAAGTCATGAGGCCGTTGATAATATCATCAGGAGGAGCATTTGCCAAAGTCATTAAAGAACACGAGCAATTAAAGAAAATGTCCAGATGCGTATTTTTGGATACATCAAAAGCAGATTTGGACGGATTTTCTTCGATTGATAAAAATGGCAAAAAATCTGGTTACATAATAATGAACGAAGATTTAGACAACGAATTGCTCTCTAAATATGGAATACCAATTGGCATTAGAAAAACCAACGATGATGGATACAAAGGAAGCCCTGGTATGCATAGAGAAAAAGAAGTTTTCGTTTTAGCCTTTGCCCTTGATGGGAAAAACATTGATGGAAACAAAATAGATATTTCCTCTAAAATATGGGGACAAATAAGAGATTGTGACTTAGATAAAAACGCAGATTGCATCATTTTTTTAGCAGGTTTGGCAGGTGGAACAGGGTCTGGATCCATAAATAGTTTAATAAATAATTATTATGAAAACGTAGATACTCAGCGAAGCAAACATGCTGTAATGGGCATTCTGCCATCCAATAAAGAGATTGATAAGGGAGAAACGCCTGAACGAATTCGTCTCAATGCTTTGTGGGCGCTATACGAATTGATGGTCGGGCATCCTGCCGGTAGAAAGAGCCCAATTATTCTTCTGGACAATCAAGCCATGATGATCGACGGAAATCCAAAGCCAATCGAACCTGTGGGGAACGTTTTGTCTATGTTTAATGATTGGCGTCCTGATAGAGATGGTGGTGATATGTTCAGTGGTAGAGGATCTATAATGGTTCCATATTATGCGTCAATAAAAAAGGACTATTTAAACGAAATAAATGAAATAGATATCGATAACATGTTGATCAATTTGCAAATATCAAATGTTGAAGCTAACACAAATTCCAATTCAGGCAGATGGTATTTAACCGTTAACCAAGATGATATTACGAAGGTATCTGGTGGCCAATTGTTAACGAAGGGTATACCCAATGAGCTCAGATACTATTTAAAAAATAATATATTAAATCATTTAAATATTGCTGATGGAAAATTGACTATGCAAGAGTCACTTTTAAATGTACCGGGAAAAGCCGAATTTCTCTTGTTGCTGACGGTAAATAATGGGTTTGAACTAAGTCGTATAAAGGGGTTATATAGTGATGTGCATAATATAGAAGACGCCTGGCTAAGACGCACGATCAAGGAAAGCATACCAAACAAGGCGTCTTCAGATGTTGTTATAGAGTTCATTTCCAAAATGAAAGCAACAATAAACGAAGCGATAGAGGCAACATCCTATCCCAAAAAATACCAAATAGTATTTACCGGCAATGGCTTTGAGGTTGCCGGTCAAGATACGTAATAATCACATTCCCTCCTAATTGGTTTTGTTGTAAACCAAAATGCAAATAGCGAGACGATTATTGCCAAAAACTCAAAGGCCCCCCAGCTAGAATAAAAAGGCAGCTCATATGAAACGTAGGAAATGTTGGCCAGCAGAATGGCTATAAAAATCAATAATATTGATTTTTTAAAGTCAGACTGTTGAGGTATGGCACATTCTATGTGCCAATCAGCTATGCCTATTAATGTAACTGCGATCGCACCCAAAATGAGGGTAACTGCTTCAATAACGAGGATTTCCACCAGCAGTAAAATAGACCTACCATAAATTAAAACTGGCATTAGAAATACCATCACAAGCACGAAGAACAAGGCCCAATTTAGAATGATCAAACTATGTAACTCAGAATCGACAACTGAGATGTTTCTCTGTGCAGCTGTGGCTATGCCAAACTTCTCTTTGATAGCTGTACGTTTGACATTTACCTTTCTGTATAGTATTACTATAACTAATACTAGGGCTAATATATATCCTAACCCAAATATTTCACTGCTCATTCGAGTTTCTCCTGTCGCCAAATATAAGTTTTTCCAAATTTAGATTTTCTTAATTTATTTAACAATGGCACGCTAAATTGAAACGTTATTGCACTAAGTGCCAAAATCCCGAGGAAATTAATTAACGCCCAATGAGATGGTATCAACTGATCTGAAATCGATAAACTTGCCTCCCTGTAATTAAGTCCTAGATCATCCCGAAGGTTATACTCAAACCCATAGGTTATGTTCTCGTTTCGGTCATTTACGTTGAACTCATTAAGATCCCAACTCAAGGTTTGGAGGACCTCTGTTTTTGGAGGCACACTTTTATAATCTAGATTTATCTTGCCGTTTGAGCTATATATTACCGGCCGCACCTCTACAGGGTCGTCACTTGGATTGGCAACATTAATCTGAAGCGTGTAAGTGTCCCACCACCGACCTTCATGAGATATCGGCAAAACTCCTACTGTAATTTCGGGCAAACCTCTTATGTTCGGCCCATCGAACAATTTACTACTGGTTTTAACAACTTTATCATCACAAATCAAACTGAAGCTTAAGTTTTTATTTGAATAGTCTTCTCCAAATTTTATAGATGGTAACATGAATTCTGTTCCATTTTCCGAACCAATATCAGAGCTACTTACCACTCTAGTGATCTCTTCGATCGTTTTATTAGCATCTTTTAAAATAAAGGTTAGAGTTACATCGTCATCATCGACATCCTGTAATTTGACGTGATAATCGAAAGAGTCCAGGCAAGTGCCATCTTTGGGCTCGGCCCAAGCATCGATCACTTGAGGCTCGTGATTTACGATATTCGGACCATCAAAACATACACTTCCCTCGTTGCCCACATTATCCACGTAATTAATTCTGAATTTTGAAGCTTTATTGACGTCCTCAATCGAGAAAAAATTCAGTTGCCGCCATGCAGCCTTGGCCGTGCAGTTATCGTACCTATATATTCTCTTTTCGCCTGCGGGCCACCACTCTCCAACCCCTGGAAGGAAGACTTCAAGGTCGAGTTTCATTCCTTCCCCGCCGGAATGGTCCACATCGACAACGTAATCACAGTACTGATGCCATGTGACATCATCTATAAAATTATCCCCTTTTTTAAAAGTGATATTGGGTTTTGTGATACCGGGGCCAGTTTCGTCCCATGGCTCTTCATCATTATCGTTGTAACCATCTTTATAGCTCACTTTGAATTTAGAGGTGTTACCAACATCGACAGGCGTGAAATCGCTATATTTAAATTCCACTTTAGCATTATGATGTTGGTCATACATGTAAGGAGCAACTTCCTTCTCCAATTCGTCCCAACTATCAGACCCTGGTTTATATACTTCAAGAGTAAGCTGAACCCTGCTGGTGTTTTCACTGTTGAAATCTACCACATACGTGAATTCGTCGCTCCAGTTTCCGCTATCAGGAGTTACATACATATTATTAAGTTTAGGTTTTTGAGGCGGTTCGTCGACGTCTGAGACCTCTCCATATACCTCATACCATCGGCGTTTGAAGGTGGAATCAGACATGTGACTTCCGCCACCACTGCTATAATAATTAACCACTGAGCTACCATTGAGTAAGGTTTCAAGCTCCTCTCTCAAATCAGGGTCTTCACTCAACTGGTTTACGAGCCAGTCGGTGTTTGGAGGTATGCTCTCGCCAATTACAATTACCTCGCTTTCTCCTGCACCATTCGACATTGCAGGAGTTACTAAAAAGGCAATACAGAGAATCGTGGTTAAAAGATATCTCATGCAATCTCCGTGGCCTTGAATTTAAACATCCTATAAGCAGGATAATCTTCCCACTCGAGAACTTCCCAGGATCCGTTCCCCATAGTGTAGTTCCTAAATGGAACCTCGTCTACATTATCCCAATTTACGTTGTTCTTAGAGTGCATCAAGTATACGGGTAAATCAGAAACTGAAGAGCTAACAGCTACACTGTAGGTATACTTTCCATTAGTTACCTCATAAGATTCGTTTCTGAAATTTACGTATATATTTGGCCCTGTAAACGAACCGAGAACTCTATCACCCGAGACAAATCTGTATTCCAAAAGGCCCAAAAATGGATCTGTGAATGGTAGTTTGTCCACTACAAAGTTAATGTTCTTTTGAGAATAACATTGCTGTCCTACAGAGACCCAATTTTGGTCATCTGGGTTTTTGGCCTCCAATTCTACCCGTATCGGTTCGTCCGTCCCCAAAAATGTTAGCGTTGCTCCATAAACGTATTTGTTGCCCAACGATCCGTTAGATGGATCAACCGTTGAGCCTATTTTTATTGGCAAGACTTCTGGGCCAACGTATATTCTTGAGGTTGAACCGCCACTAGCAAACCTATAATTGGCCCGCCCAAGCTCGTTTAGTTTGATGTTGTCCCAACATAAAGTGCCTGGTTCATTGCAGCTCACAGACCCCTTAGCCACCCAAATAGACGAATTTGCCTCACGAACTTGAAGTTCGACATCACAAGATGAAGATGCATCTACTTTAACGCAAAAAGTATAATCTGTAAGGATGCTTCCATTTGAAGGCGTAACTTCATTTTCGCTGAAATTAATTGAACTCTGATTAGAACTAGAACCCAATAGATCTTTAATCTCTTCTCTTGATTGAGGATCTTCGGTTAATTCACGAATAAGCACGTCTACATTTGTGCTATCCCCAATTGTAACTACACTGCTTTCTGCGCCATCATAGTCATCATCAGCCATCGCTGAGCTAACAATTAAAATCAAACTTATTATTGATAATACGATCTTCATGGTTATCGTATCTCCCTAAATTTAAACATCCGATACATAGGGTGGTTATTCCAATCCATTTTTTGCCAATTTTCAGAGCTCGAATTGTTGTAAATTTTTAAATCATCTGCTTGGAACCATATAATCCCATCCTGAGAATATACGAGATCTATTGACAGATTATCATTTGACCACACGTCTACGCTGTAAGTGTATGTACCATTGTCTTCGATTTTGTAACGTTCATTTTTGAAATCTACGTATATTTCGGGACCTATGAACTCACCAAGAACGTGTTCTTCCGAAACGAGCCTATACTTCAAATTGCCCAAACAAGAAGAAAAGGGCAGTTGGCCTACAACGAACTTCAAGGTATCAGTATTCAAACTTTTATCGTACCATTGTGTACCAAAAGAAAACCAGTCCTCATTAACCGGGTCGAACGCCTCTAGCTCAATTAATATCGCCTTATGCTCACCGATAGTCTCAATATCGACCTCATAAGAATAAGTACAATCTAACGATCCTTTACGTGGGTTAACATGGCCAACTAAATTTGTGGGCAATATTTCTGGACCATTTTCAACCAAAACAGTGTCATCGCATACTATCCGGTAGCTTGCACTTCCATAACCCTCTAATTTAACGTCATTCCAACAACACGTTTCGCTATCTCCATTGTAATGAGACACACCTTGTGATCGCCAGATAGACGAATTTGGGTTCAGAGTTTGAAGCTCAATATCACATTCTGGTAAGGCCGTTTTGGCGTCAACATAATACGTATATGTGGACAAATAATTGCCAATATCGGGCACAACACTTAAATTTTCAAACGTTATCAACGTTATACTGGGTCCTGAATAAGGTCTACCAAGTTCTTTGCGTGTAGTGTTAATTTCGGCTTCTGATTCTGGATAATAAAAGCCAAAATAATACGAAGATTTGCCTTTTACGTTAGAGTCTGTTCTTTCAATGGGATTTATGCCCATCCAGTTCAGCCTTGTCGTTAATGGCGAACATCTATAAGGTACTTTTTTGACCAACCTATACTCGTTGAGGTCTAAATCACGAACGAAAAGAGCAATATCCAAGTTTTTTGTGGCATTAAATTCGATGCTGTAGTTGAAAGGCGTATTTGAAAATCCAAAATCCGGTTCCACATCTACATTTGTATAATTATAATAAATTGGCCAGAAGGGGCCTTCTGCTTCATATTGATTCTTGTTGTTCAGGAATACCGGAAGACCATCGTTTCCTACAAAATGGTAGTAAGCGTATTCTTCAAAATCGAAATTTAGTGAGACGTTATTCCAATTGAAAACTTGTGAAGTTAGAGGTTTGGAATAATTCCGACTTCCACAATCAGTCCAAGGCCCTGTCTTTGTGGGCCCCACCTGTAATATTATGGTTTCATTGAACGGTGAAATCATTTCGAGCATGTAATCGTAAAGCGTTTCATTTGTGCCCATATCAGGAGAAACAGATCCCTTATAAATTGCCTCTGGCACATGCATAAGTGGCGGCTCACCTGTCGGGCTATTTATGGTCACATTTTCTCCGATTACGGGATCTACTCGCACGCAATACCATGCTCTTTTCCAAATGGCATTGTTGTAATCATCACGTGACCACTCTGCAAATTGACCCTTGTCGAGCTCTTGAGACTTGAAGAATACCTGTTTATATAACGAGTTATTACCATTTGCTGGTACATTGATTTCATAAACTTTCTTTTGAGAGATAGATTTGTCACTAATGTCAGATCCAACTTCAAACTCTACCGTATAGTGCATACTACTACTAATATTATTAGTTAGTTGAATGTTGTAAGGAATACATTTATTAACATCATAAACATTATTAAATTGATTAGTTGGTATTAATTCCACCAATACCTTTAATTTATCGTTATCTGCAGATATTGGTGTTTGCCCATTCACTGAAGAGCTTAGTGCAATCAACACTATGATCAGCGATATTGCTCTCTCTGCTATCATAATTTTCACTACCATTTATTTAATTCTTGGAAGGTATTCATATATTAAACCTTATCGGTTTCTTAAAAATATGATTAAGTATTATTAAAAATATTTAAATCTGGTATTAATTTTAAAGTTTTGGATTTTAAATACGTTGTATTTTCTTAACTAAATGGGTGAACATTATTTTTATATAACTCATTTTGAACCATTATAAATATTATTGGTCAAAAAAAACAAATTAAGCACTCATAGGTTCCAAATTTGGTATTATCAGCAAAAATAAAAAATATAAACTTCTTTTAAACATTTATGGCCATACGGTTGGCACTACTTCATAATACTTTTTCTACATCATAAAAAAAAATATTGGAGGAAACCCCAATTAACTTAACCGTACGGTTTCATATCCCCATGAAAAAGCACCTCACCGCAAATAACGCCAATACCGCCAGCGGTGCTTCAAATCCGGGAATTCCCTTATCAGAACCCTGGTTGGATACTGGCATTTCTACAGGTCCTTCTGGTGCGGTCCATATTCCACCCTCTGGAATGAAAAGTTGCCTCTTGTCGCCCGTCTTTGGATCTGTGTAGCTAATCTCCGAGGTTACGGCGTCTTCAGAACGCCTTGCATCAGCAGGGAACCTCCAACAGAACAACACATCAAACGATGTAGTCCAACACTCTCCTGAAGCCATCGTACCTACATCCCATTCCATTGTAGTAGACTTCCACTGTGTGCCGTTCTCGTAGATCCTATCGGGGTTCACAGTAAAATTACCGTCGTTGTGTGGGCTTAGATGCAAATAGTTCGGCAGCGAATCAGTTATTCTCACATTCTCTAATGTCCTGTTGGTTGTGGTCAACTGCAGGCGGACCAACTCAGAAAGCATCGTCGAAATATCGCTCATATTACCAACGATCTTCAACTCGCCACCTGTTGGCTCAGAAATTCTCATCAAGTTGTTTTTGCGAAGTTCATCAATTTCTGTCGTCGGACTGATTACAATCGCGTGTACTGTATAATCAAGCAGATCGGGGTATTTTATAATAGGCTTATAGTTGCCCGTAGCGTCTGTAATGAAAACTATGATCTTATCCGAGTCGCTTGGGGCGCCTTTGAATAAATTCAAAGCCCCGTTAAGACCTACCTGATAGTACGTGAACTCCTCGATATTGCCTCTAAGCGAGTTTGCTGCATCGATCACGTCGCCGTATGAGTTAGCGCTTAAGCTTACGGAATTATCGATATCTTCATCCCAACTTACCATACCTATACGAAGATCCGCATTGTTCTTTTCACTTTTAACAAATTCTACAATCTCATTGCCCAAGTCTTCCAATGGCCCATACCCCTTTGCAACCATGCTTCCCGACGTGTCCACGGCCAACACAAGATCAGTGGGCTTCATTTTCGGAACAACACAAACCGTGAGGTTGTAGTTGATCTCAGTGCCGTAACAGAGATCCATCGCAGCATAGTTCAATTTGTAAGGATCTATAGACTTGGTTACGTTCAAATTTTCGTCGTGATCGCCCCAAGGTGGAAGATCGGGTTCGTATATGGCCTCACAAGGACATGTTGGGGGCTTCTGGAAATTACCAAATTCTTCTTCGAAATTATATTCCGTTGAATTGACCCAAATTTCTCTTCTGATAGGTGTGGTATTCTTCCACCTAAGCTGAGTCGTCTCGCTAACTACGTATTCTCTATTTGATTTCAATTTGTAGGGCGCAAAACCATTTTCACCTGTAATTACCCTCTTTTTCAAACCAGTTTTGTTGTCCTTAATTAAGAACTCCCAGCCACCAATACCCATTTCGTCCGAATCACTAACCATATTTTGGTTAGCGTCGTTGAACTTGTATATGGTTAATTTTCTCCATCGATCGTTTCCGAACTCCAACTTCTTATAACCACTATTGAGAGCAACTTTTCTAATTGAAGGAGAGGTGTTATACCAGATTTCAGAACGTTCTTCCAAGTTTTCTTTGATGGTATAAGTTCCAGGAGCATATACATACTTAATCAACCCGTCTCCGTCGGTGAGCTTAGTTTCAACACCGTTTGGACCTTGAATGGTGAACTCCCAACCGGAAAGACCAGGCTCATCTGAATCATGCACGCCATTGCCATTGTGATCCTCAAACTTCGAGATTTCCAAAATATCTTGTGTGTTTCCAAAACTCAATTTTTTGGCACTAATGTCGCCTAATTTTAGGGCAACTTTTTGTTTTATCGGGGTTGTATTGTACCAATTTGGATTTAGGGATTCTGTAACCATGTAATCCCCTACGGGCATTCGATCTAGCTTTATGTTTCCATCTTCATCGGTGTGTTTAGTTTCAACCCCATTTGGCCCTTCGATAATAAACTCCCAGTTTTCCACCCCTGTTTCATCAGAATCTTGCACGCCGTTTTTATTGCAGTCCTCAAATTTCACGATGACAAAAGATTTTTTGGCAAAACCGAAATACAGCACTGCAGGAACGCCTGCTTTTAAAGTCGCAGTTTGCTCTACGGGGGTAGTGCTGATCCATCCACCTAAGGGGGGTACGCTAACTACGTAATCTCCAGGTCGGAGATGGCCGTTCCACATTGGAGGACCGCTAATTTGGGGCGTCCACTCAAGATCCAGGTCAACGTTGCTTTCGTACCTGCCATTTTCATTTATATCATGATATATGACTACGTCAAAGGGGGTATCTTTGGCATTACCAAACAGTACTTCCTTTTTGTCGCCACTTTCTAACACCACTGATTTTTCAGTTGGTGTAGTAGCGATCCATTCACTACCAGACTTTGAACGTTCGCTAATATCGTATCTTCCGGGCTCTAGATTTCTAAGCTTTATTGCACCATTAGCATCCGTTTTTAATGTTTCTTGGTAATTGTTAGGCCCTTCGATATCAAATTCCCAACCAGAAAGGAATGTTTCTCCAGAATCGTGCATTTTATTCCAATTACGGTCATCAAATTTCCATATGTTCAACTCTGGGGGGATGTAGTTGCCAAAATAGACCTCGCTGGTGTCTTCCTCTGCTATGACTGCGTTCTGTATGTGAGGGGTGCTGGCCACCCAGCCAGAGGGTAAAGTTTCTTCAATGCTGTAATCACCAGGAATTAACTTTTCGACGGTTATTTCACCCTTTTTATCGGTATATTCCTCAATCGCCTTCCCCATGGGACCTTGAATGGTGAATTCCCAACCGGAAAGACTTGGCTCATCTGAATTATGTATACCATTGCCATTGAGATCGTGGAACTTGTGAATTTTTAAAGTTCCTCCCGGCGATACAACAAACGCGGTTCCTACGTAATGTTGGATACCCCTAGCTTCCTCTGTATTAAATTGAATTTGTGCAAAATACTTCCCACTCGTTGCATTTTCCGGAACTACCCATGTAGCAGAATTTACAAGTGGCACGTGTTCGCCAGGTTTAATGTCATTCACAGGATACGATGCAATCGTCTTTATACCACCATCGACGGGAACAATTTGTAGATTATAATTTAGACAGGTAAAATCATAATACGAAACATCCCACTTTATTTCAACGCTATCATTTTCAGCAGCCGACTTAGAGGGAGAAGGCTCGGTTGACATCGAAACCTCTGCTGTCGCTCTTTCTTGCGCAGATCCCATTGTGACAATAATAATTAATGATATCAGGATCGAAATCAATAACTTTTTAAATTTCAAGTTCTACCTCCTTTGCCACCCAAAAAACTAAGTGGTATATATTGTTTACTAAGTTTAACACGCATCTTTATACAGAATTTAAGCTTTAAATATTTAAAAAAAATGTTCATGCGATTGATTTTTGAAGTACTTTGCTAGAAGAAATCCACATATTTTGGATTAACTTTATAAAATCTAAGTTGAATCATTATTTTCTAAAAAGACGTTATCGGAGTATGATATGGTATTAACGTTATAATTATTTTCAGTAATTAAGCTGATTCCTATTATAGTCGAAAGCCAATTAGATGATACAAATTGGTTTTCGCCAGAATAATGTGCTTAACGATACGAATAGGCCAAATCTCTAACGTATCGTTAAACACTATAGCCTCAGATTTTGGCCTGAGCTTTATAAACGCTATTGCTTTGTGGATTAATTAACTAAAACCGACGTGTAGCTACTCGTTATACGTTATCCCCGAGATCTGAGAAATCAACATCAAGAAACGTGACACCGTTGAATTAATCCACAAAGCACGATTTTATACATCCTCTTGCACTCTCTATGCGGTTACGTACTGGCGAATCTCGACTTGAGCTCCTGCCCTCGCTGCCTGCTCTGCCGATGTTAAAAGCTCTGAGGCTACTTTTTCATCAACGTAAGCTTCACCACAGTTTTTGCACACCTGGGCTGGCACCCCCTTGATAACCATGATCAAACCGCCACGCTCCAGGGTAACGGTCGTTGTGCTGGGCTTGGTAGAACCCTTTTTACAAATGACGCATTTCATTATTTTCTCCTCCACGACTTCATATCCCATTGGTCCGGATCCGGTTCGTAAACGGTT
>Ga0272441_10013381_pt1 | contig 11807 bp, 11 predicted proteins | sample SSMProp6N_FD_193582 | JGI IMG/M metagenome (GOLD analysis project Ga0272441, IMG submission 193582) | Marine sediment archaeal communities from Little Sippewissett salt marsh, Falmouth, MA, United States - SSM-Prop-6N | ecosystem: Environmental > Aquatic > Marine > Wetlands > Sediment ...
GCGCATGCACATGGAAATGTAGGGGCATGCCCCCGCGCCTGCCCACGTTGGGGTGGAATGGCGTCCCGGGCGCGGGCGGGCGCGGGGGCCCGCCCCTACGCCGAATCGCGAGCCTCGCCCTCCCGGCGCACCCCTGGCGCATGCCCATGCCGGGGCGGGGCATGACCTCCTGGGGCGCGGGCGCGCGCGGCGTGCCGGCCCGGGCGAGGCGCCCGCCTTGCCGGCTTCGCATAGGTCCCATTCGTCCCATGGGTCCCATGCGCCGCGACCGGCACCGCCCTCGAGTGCCACCCCCGCCTCTCAGCGCCGCGCCGGACCCAGGAGCATGGGACCTATGAGACCCATAGGACCAATGGGACGATGCCAAGTCGTGCCTCATGAAGGGCCACGCTCGGCGGGAGGCGCTTTCTTCCTTCGGCGTTCGGTTCCCGGAATTCGGGCTTGACATCGTGTGGCGATTTGGGTATATTGCCAAGGGTGGAGGGGAAGGAGCACAGATGGAGCGTTCCAAACAGGCTCGATTCGATGCGCGTGCCCGCATCGTGAAGGCCATGGCTCACCCCACGCGGTTGTTTATCGTGGATGAGCTGTCGCGCGGGGAGCGGTGCGTGTGCGAGCTTACGGAGATGGTCGGGGCCGATGCCTCCACGGTGTCGAAGCATCTGGGGGTGCTGCGCAACGCGGGGATTATCCGGGATGAGAAGCGCGGCTCGCAGGTCTTCTACACGCTCCAAGTGCCGTGCGTGCTGAAGTTCCTGGACTGTGTGGAGGCCGTGATTCACTCGGCGGCCGAGGAGCAGATGAAGCTGGCCGCGCGGCTGTGAGGACGCGGTGCGGCTTTTTTTTGCCGAAACTCTTGGCGATTTGGCCAAACGGCCACAGGCAGGCAGAACACCGATGAGCTGGAAGAAGGAATGGAAGGCTCTCCTGATCCTCGTGGGGGTCTTCTTCGCATGCTTCTATCTGCCCGTGGGCTCGGCTCGGTTCGATAATGCCGTGCTCGAATCGCTCCACCTGGTGCGCTGGTACGCGCAGGAGCACGTGCTGCTGTGCCTGCTGCCGGCCTTCTTCATCGCCGGGGCGATCGCGGTGTTTGTGAGCCAGGCCTCCGTGATGCGATACCTGGGGGCCACGGCGAACAAGTTCGTGGCCTACGGCGTCGCCTCGGTGTCGGGCACGGTGCTGGCGGTGTGCTCGTGCACGGTGCTGCCGCTGTTCGCGGGCATCTATCGGATGGGGGCTGGGCTGGGGCCTGCCACGGCGTTCCTATACTCGGGTCCGGCGATCAACGTGCTGGCGATCGTGCTCACGGCACGGGTGCTGGGCCTGGAACTGGGGCTGGCGCGGGCGATCGGTGCGGTGGTGTTCAGCGTGGTGCTGGGTCTGGCGATGCACGTGATCTTCCGCAAGGAGGAGCTGGAGAAGGCGCGTTCCCAGGCGGCCATGCCGGCCCCCGAGGCGGCGCGGCCGCTGTGGCAGAACGCCCTCTACTTCGCGTCGATGGTGGCGGTGCTGGTCTTTGCGAACTGGGCGAGGCCGGCCGCGGGGGAGGGCGTGTGGGCTGCGATCTACCGGGCGAAGTGGGTGCTCACGAGCATCGCGGCGGGGGGCTTTGCGGCCACGCTCCTGCTGTGGTTCGCTCTGAAGCCGTGGAAGCTGGTGACGGCGGCGGTGCCTGCGGTGGCGCTGGCGCTGCTGTTTCCATCGATGCCGCAGCTTGCGTTTGCGGCGGGGGTGGTGGGGCTGTCGGTGGTCACGAGCACGAGCGATGGGGAGACGGGCGAGTGGTTCGCCTCGTCGTGGGGCTTCGCCCGCCAGATTCTGCCGCTCCTGTTCTTCGGCGTGCTCGTGGCGGGCGCTCTGCTGGGGCGGCCGGGGCACGAGGGGCTCATCCCGTCGTCGTGGGTGAGCCGTTCGGTGGGGGGGAATTCGCTGGCATCGAACTTCTTCGCCTCGGTGGCCGGGGCGTTCATGTATTTTGCGACGCTCACGGAGGTGCCGATCCTGCGGGGCCTGCTGGACAACGGGATGGGCCGCGGCCCGGCCCTGGCGCTGCTGCTGGCGGGGCCGGCGCTCTCGCTGCCGAACATGCTGGTGATCCGTAGCGTGATGGGCACGAAGAAGACCGTGGTGTACGTGGCGCTGGTGGTCGTGATGGCCACGATCTCGGGGATCATCTACGGGGCCGTGTGCGGTCAGGAGGGAGTCTAGGATGGCATCGCAGGCGAGCCAGGGCAAGCCGTCGCGGGGACTGAGCGTTTTCGAGCGCTATCTCACGGTGTGGGTGCTGCTGTGCATCGTGGCGGGGATCGTGCTGGGGAAGGTGGCGCCGAGCGTGGCAGGGTTCCTCGACGGCCTGGCCATCCGCGTGGAGGGAGCGCCCGTGGTGTCGGTCCCCATCGCGATCTGCCTCTTCTTCATGATGTACCCGATCATGGTGAAGATCGACTTCGCGGAGGTCCTCAAGGCGGGCCGCAGCGCTCGGCCGGTGGGGCTCACGCTCTTTGTGAACTGGGCCGTCAAGCCGTTCACGATGTACGCCATCGCCCTCTTCTTCCTGGGGACGCTGTTCCGCGGGTTCATCGGTGCGGATGCAGTGGACTACGTGAAGATGCCGCTGGGCCTCGACCTGGAGCTCGGGGCTGTCTATGGTGCGGGCAAGGTGGTGATGCACGCGGGGGCGAAGATGCTCGAGGTGCCCCTGTGGCGGAGCTACCTGGCGGGCTGCATTCTGCTGGGCATTGCGCCCTGCACGGCCATGGTGCTCGTGTGGGGCTACCTGGCGAAGGGCAGCGGCGGCCACACCCTGGTGATGGTGGCGATCAACTCGCTCACGATGCTCGTGCTCTACGCCCCGCTCGGGGGCTTCCTGCTGGGCGTCGGGCGGCTGCCCGTGCCGTGGCGGGCGCTGCTGCTGAGCATCGGCATCTACGTGGCCCTCCCCCTGGTGGCGGGCTACATCTCGCGCAGGTGGGTCATCCAGGCCAAGGGCGAGGCGTGGTTCAGGGAGAAGTTCCTGCACGTGCTCACGCCGGTCACCATCCTGGCGCTGCTGATCACGCTGGTGCTGCTCTTTTCGTTCAAGGGCGAGGTGATCCTCTCGAAGCCGCTCACGATCCTGTGGATCGCGATTCCGCTGTTGATCCAGACAAACCTGATCTTCTGGCTGGGCTACGGGCTGGCGCGGGTGCTCAAGCTGAGCTACCAGGACGCCGCTCCGTCGGCGATGATCGGCGCGAGCAACCACTTCGAGGTGGCGATCGCCACGGCCACCATGCTTTTCGGCCTGTCGTCGGGGGCCGCGCTGGCCACCGTGGTGGGCGTGCTCATCGAGGTGCCCGTGATGCTCCTGCTCGTGAAGATCTGCCTGAAGACACCCCACTGGTTTGTTGCTGAGGAAGGCGCGCGGACATGACGGCTGGCGAGTGCAAGCACAGGTCGGGAGGCGTGGCCGCCCTCGTGGCACTGGGGCTGGCCGTGCTCTGCGGAACGGCGTCGGCTGGCGCGACCGCGCTGTCGGGAAGCGTGTGCCCGCCCTTCCACCTGCTGGACGAGGAGGGCAACGTGATCGACCCCGTGAAGGGGACGAACGCCGCCAGGCCCTACTCGCCGAAGCGCACGTGCGGGAAGTGCCACGACTACGCGACGATCACCCAGGGCTACCACTTCATGCAGGGCAAGGGCGAGAAGCCCACGGCCGACCAGGCCGCCCGCTGCCAGTGGGCATCCACCCCCGGGAACTACGGCGGCTCGTGGTGCTCGCCCGCGCCGCTCTACCGCTACCTGTCGCCGAAACACAATCCCTCGCCCGCCACGATGGACATGACTTCGTTCACCTTCATCACCGCCGGGTGCGGCGGCTGTCACCCGGGCGGCGGCTCGGCGGAGCACGACCGCGAGGGCAAGCGCTACGACCGCTGGATGGCCGACCCGGCCAGCGGCCTCGCGCCCGGGGCCGACAACCATTTCGACGGCGACTACTACAAGGCACGCTGGAGCGAGACGGGCGTGCTCGAGGCCGACTGCCTGCTGTGCCACCTCCCAGGCTACAGCTTCTCCGAGCGCAACAGGCAGCTCAAGGCCCTCAACTTCCGCTGGGCCGCCACCGCGGGCTCCCGCCTGGCCACCGTGACCGGCTCGGTGGGCAAGGGCGAGACGGTGACGGTCGCCTACGACAGGACGAAGTTCAACCCCGACGGCACGCTCGCGCCCAACATCGTTCGCGAGCCGCGCAACGAGGCCTGCCTGGCCTGCCACGCCAAGCCTGGCTGGAAGAAGCGCGGCGCCAACTTCCGCGCACGCACGGACGTGCACCTGCGCGCCGGCCTCAGGTGCGTGGATTGCCACCCCGCCGGCAGCACCGCCACCGACCCGCGCATCCACGGAAAGGAGCGTCACGATATCGGCAAGGGCGACGACCCCGGCGGCCTCGTCAGGAACGACCTGGACAACACCTGCCGCTCCTGCCAGTCCTGCCACGCCACCGGCCTCCTCGGCGCACCCGTCGCCACGCACCGTTGGCTCCCGCCCCTCCACATCGACTCCATCGCCTGCCAGACCTGCCACATCCCCGAGCGAACCGTGAAGGCCGTGCAGTTCCAGGCCGGCGACGTCTTCAACCCCGGCACGAGAATCCCCACCAAGGGCAAGCACCTGTGGACCTTCTACGGGCCTGACATGAAATACTGGAACCACTACGGCGACCTCACGATGATGGGCTACGACGACAAGCCCACCGATCCCTACCGCCCCATCCTCGCCCGCTACAAGGGCAAGATCCAGCCCGTCAACCGCGTCCACACCGCCTGGCCAGCGATCCACACGGAGGGCAAGCCCGGCCTCATGCAGCCGAGAATGGCCGACATCTACAAGATGTGGACGGCTCACCAGAAGGACGCAAGCCAGTACCCCGAGCTGGCCAGGATCGGCGACGACAACGGCGACGGCGTCATTGAGGTGAACCGGCCTGAGGAGATCGACGCGCTCATTGCCGCAGTCACCCAACGGCTCAAGGATGTGGGGGTTCCCCTCGACGGCAAGCGCGTCGTCTGGGCGTGCAACGACCGTGTGTACAAGTCGGGCACGAAGCACCGCACCATCGACAAGCACGCGTGGGAGGCATCGCCCTACGGCAACACCCATACCTACAACCACGACGTGTTCCCTGCCCGCTCGGCACTGGGCGTGAACGGCTGCACGGACTGCCACCACCCGCAGGCCGATTTCTTCTTCGGCCCCGTGGTCAGGTATCCCTTCGACGGGGAGGGGAAGCCGGTGACGGAGCCTCAGAGCCGTCTCATCGGCGTCAGCACCTTCTGGGCAACGGTGGGGGCGTGGCGGGAGACCTACGTGAAGCCCGTGCTCTACGGTCTCCTCGTCGCGCTCGGGTGCGCCGCCGTGGCTCTCGTGGGGCAGTGGCTTCTCGTCTGGGCATTGGCCGACAGCCCGGCCCGCCGCACGTGGCGGCTGGTGCCATGGCTCCTTGCCGTCGCCAGCGCCCTTGCTGCCCTGGCCCTCACGCAGCAGCCCGAGCTGCTGGCCTATGCGCTCCCCACCCGCTTCTGGCTCGACGCCAACCACTTCGCCCTTGCCGTGGTGGCCCTCGCCATCGGGGTGGTGGCGCTCCTCTCGGAGGTCCGAGCGAAGAGCCGCAGGCGGCCCGACGGCGCGGCGCGCCTCGCGTGCTCGGCCCCGGCCGTCGAGCTGGCCGCCGCGCTCGTCCTCGCCTGCGTCTCCGGCGTGCTCATGCTGCTCAAGCCCGGCGGCCTGAACCCGCTGACGCGGGCCGCGTTCAGCGCCTTCGACCTCTCGCTCGCGCTGGTGCTGCTGGGCGCGACGGCCGTCCTTCTGCGCAGGGCCGCAGACGCCGCCGCAGTCCAGGCGAGGGAGCCGAGATGAAGCCCTGTGGAGGAACGCGCCCAGACAGGGTCGGAGCCCGAACACGGGCACGGGCACCAGCCGCCAGCGCGCGGAGGACGTCGAGGAGCATCTGGGCCGGAAATCGCTCACATATGTTATCATTGTTTGCAGCAAGGCACAGCTCGTGGCTTGCCGAGAAGAAGGAGTGACGTCTGTGAAGATCCAGATCCTGGGCACCGGCTGCCCGAAGTGCAAGAAGCTCGCCGAGAACACCGAGGCCGCAGCGACCGGCCTGGGCATCGAGTTCGAGCTCGAGAAGGTCACCGAGATCGATGAGATCCTCGAGTTCGGCGTGATGATGACCCCCGCCCTCGCCGTCGACGGCGAGGTGAAGGTGACTGGCAGGGTGCCCTCGGTGGACGACATCAAGGCCATGCTCGCGTGACGTGCGTTCGCCCTGCGAACGCCGAGAGGAGAGCCATGAGTACCATAGCGAGAATCGCCATCGTCGCCCTGCTTGCCGTCGCCGTGGCCGGGGTGGTCGTGGCCAGGAGGGCGCGACCGCGCCCCGCGGCAGGGGAGGGCACAGCCCCCGCGGCCGCCGTGCCCCTGCCGCGTCTGGTGGACGTGGGGCGGGGCCAGTGCGTCGCCTGCAAAATGATGGAGCCCGTGCTCGAGGAGCTCCGCAAGGAGTTCGCGGGGCGCCTCCAGGTGGACTACGTGGACCTCGGCGCCGACCCCGATGCAGCCGAGAAGTTCGGGATCGAGATCATCCCCACCCAGATCTTCTTCGACGCGGACGGCGAGGAGCTCTTCCGCCACCAGGGCTTCTTCGGCAAGGACGACATCGTGGCGAAGTGGAAGGAACTGGGGGTGGACCTCAGCGAAGCCCCCTCGGCGAAGGCTGCCACCAGCGCCGCCACCAGGCCCACCGTGCCATGCGGGACCTGACGCTTCTAGCCTCCGCCACCGTGTGTGGCGGCACAACGGCGCGATAGCGCGCGTGAGCCCGAACTGCGGAGCAGGCCATGCAGGAGCTTTTCGCTGCACTGAGCCGGGCCGTGGAGGGCGCCCCAGCGGTCGCTCTGGGGGCCGCGTTCCTCTGGGGCATTCTCAGCGTGGTCCTGAGCCCGTGCCACCTGGCGAGCATCCCGCTCATTGTGGCCTTCATCGACCAGCAGGGGCGGATCTCGGCCCGCCGCGCGTTCGTCATCTCCTCGCTCTTCGCCGTGGGCATCCTGGTCACCATCGGCCTCATCGGCGCCATCACGGCGGCAGCGGGGCGCATGCTCGGCGACCTGGGCGCCTGGGGCAACTACCTGGTCGCCGCCATCTTCTTCGTCGTCGGCCTCCACCTGCTCGGCGTCATCCCCATGCCCTGGTCCGGGCCGGGACAGGTGGGGATGAAGCGCAGGGGCATGCTCGCCGCCTTCATCCTCGGCCTCGTGTTCGGTATCGCCCTCGGCCCGTGCACCTTCGCCTACATGGCCCCCATGCTGGCCGTGACGTTCAAGCTCGCGGCCACGCGCATCCTGTATGGCGTGGCGCTGCTGCTCGCGTATGGGGTGGGGCATTGCTCCGTGATCGTCGTCGCCGGCACGTCCACGGAGCTCGTGCAGCGCTGGCTGAACTGGAACGAGCGGTCGCGGGGTGCCGCGATCCTCAAGCGCGTGTGCGGCGTACTTGTGCTGGCAGCGGGGATCTATATGATCTGGATTGCCCCGTGAGGCGCCCCCGCGGCGCCTGGCGCAGCCTCAGAGGAGGTCTTCGAGCAGGGATGAAAGCCGAGAACCCCATCGTGGCCCTGCACCGAGCGATGATCCTGGCCGCACTGGTCGCCGCACTGCCAGGGTGCGCGTACCTTGGCAACCGCGGCCGCGACGCTGCCGAGATGTTCGACCTCGGCCTCACCTTCTCCAGCAAGCCGCAGCTCGGCCTCTACATGAACTGCCCCATCGTCGTCCCCATCGGCTACGGCCACGTCGACGGCTACTACGCCGGCGTCGGGGGCGGAAAGCTCGGGCTCAGCCAGCACACCCAGCGGAATGCCGGCCTGCTCCTGTGGGGCAGGGAGAGCAACACGTGGAGCGACGCCAGCGGCGATGCCGGCGAGGACCAGCAGGTGGGCCTCCTGGGACTCGCCGCCGGCCCGAGCGGCACCCGGCCCTACAAGCCCGCCTGCAAGCACTACTTCCACCTCGGCTGGGTCGGGGTGACCGCGAACGTGCGGTGGCTCGAGATTCCCGACTTCCTGTTCGGATGGGTCGGCCTGGATTTCAGCGGCGACGATGCTCGGGGAGCCCCCCGCGCAGGTCCTTCCACCCCTGGTAGCGAGGAGACGGAAGATGGCGCGTAACGCACGCTGGTGGATGGCGCTCGTCCTGGTGGGCGCCGTGGCAGGGGGAGCGTTGGCAGGGCAGGCGGGGGCGGTGAAGATCATCGCGATCAACACCAGCCCCAGGGCGGGCAAGACCACGGCCGCTGCTCTCACCGCCGTGCTCGAGGCCGCGAAGGCCGTCGACCCGAAGATCGAGGTCGAGCTGATCGAGCTGGCGGCGATGAACATCCCGGGCGCGGCCGCCGCGGGCTTGCCCGTGCCCGCGGGGCAGACGGACGACTTCCCGAAGCTCGTCCCCAAGCTCGCCGACCCCGCCGTGGCCGGCATCATCGTCGGCTCGCCCGTCTACTTCAGCAACATGAGCTCCCTGTGCAAGGCGTTCCTCGACCGCTGCATCGTGTTCCGCAAGCAGGGCTTCTCGTTGAGCGGCAAGGTGGCCGGCGTGGTGGCCGTGGGGGGCGCCCGCAACGGCGGCCAGGAGCTCACCGTGCAGTCCATCCAGGCCGCACTGCTGTGCCAGGACGTGGTGCTGGTGGGCACGGGGAAGCCGACGGGCCGCGCGGGCGCCATGCTGTGGAGCCAGAAGAGCGATATCTCGGGCGACGAGTACGGGCTGACCCTGGCGAAGGGCCTGGGCCGGCGCGTCGCCGAGGCGGCCCTGCGGCTCGCGGCGAAATGATGGGGCTCACTCCCCGGGCTCGCCCAGGATGATGAGATTGCGGTTGGTGATGCGCTCGTCGATGGCCGTGATCTTGCGGGCGCCATACTGCCCCGCGATCACGCCCACCATCGTCGCGTAGCGCACTCGGTCGTCCACGTGCTTGATCCGCTTCAGGTAGATGCCGTCCCGGATGCAGCACGGCATCGCGGCGAAGTGCGCCCCCGCCGCCACCGCCTTCCCCAGCGCCACCTGCGTGAGCTCGTTGCACGCGTGGATGCAGACCAGGTAGCTGCACGGCGCCGGCTCCAGCGACGCGATGTCGCTCTCGATGTAGCGGACGTTGGCGAGCGGAATATCCAGGTCGCGCGCCACCTCGAGGTAGTGCTCGAAGGCGGGGCGCTGATCGATGTCCACACACGCCACCGCCAGCTTCGGGAAGCGGAAGGCCAGGAGCATGCCCAGCAGCCCGTGGCCCGCACACAGGTCGTAGATGTGCTCCACGCGGCCGTCGCGCCAGTGCTCGTAGACGTCCTGACCGATCCGCTTGTAGGCCTCGAAGGTCTCGAACGTCTCCTTCACGCGCAGGTAGCTGGGGTAGCGGCGGCTGATCTCCGCGATCATCGTGGCCAGGCGGTCGCTGAACGTCGTTTCCGCCACGTAGGTCAGAAGCAGGTCGAAGCGCTCCCCGTCCAGGCCCCGCACCATCGCGTTGGAGTCCATGGGGTAGCGTTCGAGCATGTCGGGCTGCCACAGGCTCTCGGACTCATTGGGCTTCATCGCGTTTCCTCTCCGCTCGCAAGGTCTCTCCGCTCCTACTATACCGTGTGCCGGCCTGTTGTGGAAGCATCGCTTTCTGGCGTGCCTGGCCGGATTTTCCTTGATCCCTCGGATCCGAGGGGTATACTGGGCGTTCATTCAGGGGAGAGAAGGAGCAGCCAGGGCGATGCGTCTGCGAGTTGAAAGCTGACATAGGGCTGACGGTCGTCAGCCCGCGGGCACCTGCCCGCGCCGTGTTGCGCGGCGGTGGGGCATGCGCCCGTCGGTCTTGCAGTGCATCCCGTGGCCACCCGAATCTCAAGGCAGCAGTCGGCAAGGCCACGGGCGACCGTGGCTTTTTTCGTGGCCCGCCCGGTGAGGAGACGATGATGCAGCAGGAGCTTCTCGAACGGCTCGCCCGCGTGCCCGTGGTCGACACCCACGAGCACATGACGATGGAGGCCGCCTTCATCGCCGGCAGCTACGACTTCACGAACCTGATGGACTACGTGGGGCTGGACCTCGGCCTCGCGGGATTCCCCGCCGGGCCGTGGGGCGACGCCCAGGTGGCCGTCCAGAAGGGCGACAGCATCGACGAGAAGTGGCAGCAGATCAAGCCGCTGTGGCCCCACGTGCGCACCGGCGCCTACGCCCGCCACTACCGCCGCACGCTCCAGCGGTTCTTCGGCGTCGACGACCTCGACGACCGATCCGTCCACGAGGTGAGCGCCCGCATCGCCGACTACCAGCGCCCCGGCGTCTACGACGAGTGGCTCCACGACCGCTACGGCATCCGCACCTGCCTCCAGGTGGGCGACCACCACCCCGTGGCCGAGCCGCAGCACTTCGCCCAGGTCTTCTGCTTCGACGCACTCACCGGCGGCTACTGGCCCGTGTGGATGCGCGAAGCCCTCGGCGGCGACCTGCCCCCCCACTTCCCCGAATTCCGCCAGCGCCTCCTTGCCCGCATCGACGCCGCCGCGGCCAACGGCGCCGTCGGCCTCAAGATAGGATGGACCGCTCGCACGCGTCCCCTCGATTTCGTGGAGCAGCCCGCCGACGCCGTCCAGGAAGCCTACGCCTTCATGCGCCAGCAGACCGAGGTGGACTGCGCCGACGCCGCCCTTCGCGCCCGCCTCAAGCCCTTTCAGGACGCTGCGTTCTGGGCCGTCTTCGAGAAGGCAGGCGAGCTGGGCCTCCCCATCCAGATCCACAGCGGCCTCGAGTTCATGCAGCCGTGGGACGGGCGGCCCGCCACCCTCATCCCCAGCCTCGTGCGGTTCCCCGACACCAAGTTCGCCATCTTCCACGGCAGCTACCCCCACATGGCCGAGCTCACGGGGCTGGCCAAGAGCTTCCACAACGTCACCCTCGACCTCGCCTGGTTCCACCTCCTCTCCGAGCACCAGGCCCGCGCGTGGCTCGCCGAGTGGCTCGACGTGCTGCCCCACAACAAGCTCTTCGCCTTCGGGGGCGACGTGTTTCTCTTCTTCAGCATCTGCACGCACCTCGAGATCGCCCGCGAAAACGTCGCCGCCGTCCTCGCCGACCGCATCGCCCGCGGCCTGTGCGACATCGACGAGGCGGAGCACACCGCCCGCCTCCTCCTCCACGACAACCCCTGGAACACCTTCGCATTCGAGAACTGGCTGGAGAGTCGCACTAAGGGGTCAGATCTTGAATCTTGAATCTGCGGCAGGTGAGCGCCCCGTGAGTCAACGCACACGACGAGCCGGACGAGCATGGGGTCAGATCTTGAATCTTGAAAGTGGGCCGCCCGAGAGCCGTGGCCGGCACACGGGGCAACGTACAGATTCAAGATTCAAGATCTGACCCCATGACCTGTGACCCCAAGACCTGCCAGCACGTGAAGGAGAGGGCATAATGGGAAGGAAGAAGGACACACAGAGGCCGTCCGTGGCGATCCTGGTGGACTGCTCGCGCGACTTCCACACGGCACGGGAGCTGGCCGCACTGGAGCCCGACGACTGCTACGTGGCCACGCGGAACCACGAGCCGCTCCGGGCCGCATTGCTGCGCCGCTACGACGTGCTGGCCATCGCCGGCCACGGACTCGCCACCTACAGCCCGGCGGAGCTGAGAGCCATCGAGCGCTTCGTCCGTGGCGGCGGTGGGTTGCTGCTCGCCGCCTCGGCCGGCACGTTCGAGCGCTTTGCGCACCGGCCCGTCGCC
>Ga0272441_10013383_pt1 | contig 11807 bp, 9 predicted proteins | sample SSMProp6N_FD_193582 | JGI IMG/M metagenome (GOLD analysis project Ga0272441, IMG submission 193582) | Marine sediment archaeal communities from Little Sippewissett salt marsh, Falmouth, MA, United States - SSM-Prop-6N | ecosystem: Environmental > Aquatic > Marine > Wetlands > Sediment ...
CCGCGGACTTCGTCGTCCGGGCCGGCGCAGGGAACGAGACAGAGGAGCCGGACGCATGAGAACGACGACGAGAAGGCAGTTTCTGCGGGCGATGGGGATCGGGGCGGCGGGGCTTGTGACGACGCGCCTCGTGGCCGGGAAGACCGGCGGCTTCTCGGGCAAGCGCCCGAACATCGTGCTGATCATGGCCGACGACATGGGCTTCTCGGACATCGGCCCGTACGGCGGGGAGATCCGCACGCCGACGCTGGACCGCCTGGCGGCCGGGGGACTGCGGTTTACGCAGTTCTACAACACCGCGCGGTGCTGCCCGACGCGCGCGAGCCTGATGACGGGCCTGTACCCGCACCAGGCGGGCGTGGGGCACATGATGAACGACCGGGGGCTGCCCGGCTACCGGGGCGACCTGGGCCGCGACTGCGTGACGATCGCCGAGGCGGTCAAGACGGCCGGGTACCGCGCCTACATGGCGGGCAAGTGGCACGTGACGCGGTTCACGAAGCCCGCCGACGACAGCGAGAAGCACAACTGGCCCTGCCAGCGCGGCTTCGACCGCTTCTTCGGCACGATCCACGGGGCGGGCAGCTTCTACGACCCCAACACGCTGACGCGGGACAACACCTACATCGTGCCGGGGGAGGGCTTCTACTACACCGACGCGATCAGCGACAACGCGGCGGCGTTCATCGCCGACCACGCCCGGCAGCAGAAGGCCGACACGCCGTTCTTCCTGTACGTGGCCTACACGTGCTCGCACTGGCCGATGCACGCCCTGCCCGAGGACATCGCCCGCTACAAGGGCCGCTACGCCCAGGGCTGGGACGCGCTGCGGGCCGAGCGGCACAAGCGGCAGATCGAGATGGGCATCGTCGAGGCCAAGTGGGGCCTCACCGACCGCGACGAGGGCGTCCCGCCGTGGGAGCAGGCCAAGCTCAAGCCGTGGCAGGAGCGGCGAATGGAGGTCTACGCGGCCATGATCGACCGCATGGACCGGGGCATCGCGCGGATCGTCGCGGCCCTCAAGAAAGCTGGCCTGTTCGACGACACGCTGATCTTCTTCCTGGCCGACAACGGCGGCTGCGCCGAGGAGTACGGCAGCCGGGGCCCGGTCCGGCCGGACCCGACCAAGCCGTTCGACAAGACGCCCATGGCCCCCGACGAGCTCCAGACGCGGATGCAGCCGATCAAGACGCGGGACGGCCGGCCCGTGCGGACCGGCGAGGGCGTCATGCCCGGTCCGGCGGACACGTACATCGCCTACGGCAAGCCGTGGGCGAACGCCTCGAACACGCCGTTCCGGCGGTACAAGCACTGGGTCCACGAGGGCGGGATCTCCACGCCGCTGATTGCCCACTGGCCCGGCGCGATCCGCCGCAAGGGCGAGTTGGAGCACCAGCCGGGGCACCTGATCGACATCATGGCCACGTGCGTGGACGTCGCCGGGGCGACCTACCCGAAGAAGCGCAAGGGCCAGGACATCCAGCCGATGGAGGGCCGAAGTCTCGCCCCGGCGTTCGGCGGCGGGAGAATCGAGCGCGAGGCGATCTACTGGGAGCACGAGGGCAACCGCGCGGTCCGCGTGGGCCAGTGGAAGCTGGTCGCGCTGAACCGCGGGCCGTGGGAGCTGTACGACCTGGAGGCCGACCGCTGCGAGCGGAACGACCTGTCCGCCAAGCAGCCCGACCGTGTCGCGAAGATGGCGGCCCTGTGGGACGCCTACGCCCAGCGGACGAACGTCGTGCTGTTCGGCGGGCGGCCCAAGAAGCTCAGCAAGAAGAAGCGGTTCGAGCTGAAGGCCGGGGCCGTCCTGCCGCAGCACGAGGCCCCGAACGTCGCCGGGCGGGCGTTTTCCGTAACCGCCGAGGTCCAGGCCGCCGGCGACGGGGTGATCGTCGCGCAGGGCGGCTCGTCGCTGGGTTGGGTGCTCTACGTGGCGGGCGGCAAGATCGCCGCGGCGACGCGCCACCGCGGGAAGCTGACGAGCGCCGCGGCCTCGGCGAAGCTCCCGGCGGGGCGGGTCACGGCGGGGCTTCGGCTGGCGAAGGACGGCACGCTCAGCCTGAGCGTGAACGGCCGGCCGGTCGCCAAGGCAAAGGCCCCGGGCCCGATCCCCGCGATGCCTCAGGACGGGTTGGAGGTCGGGCGGGACGAGAAGGGCGCGGTCGGCGAGTATGCCGTGCCCCACGCGTGGGAGGGCAAGATCCACTCGGTGGTGATCGCCATCGACTCGTGATCCGTCGGGCGCCCGGCGCGGCGGCGGCCTTCAATGCACGCGGAACAGCTTCGCGCCGGGGTAATAGAAGGCCAGGATCTCCTCGGCGGACCGCCCCTGGAGGGCCTTGGCCTGCGCGCCCCATTGACACAGGCCCACGCCGTGGCCGAAGCCGCGCCCGTCGGCAAACTCGACGGTCCCGCCCCGGTCGATCATGCGGCAGTTCATGGAGTACAGCTTCCGCGCGGCGGGTACCTTCGCCATCAGCAGCGCCAGGCGAATGTCCTCCGCCCGGACGCGGATCTTGTTGCCCCGCGGCCCGAAGACGTCCGTCCACACGGCCCGGCCCGACGGCGTGCGGGAGCGGACCTCGATCCGGCTGACCCCGCTCAGCGTGGCCGCGGCCGTGTAGCGGCGCAGCAGGGCGCGATGAATGTCCCGCTTCGTGACCCGCACCGCCGGCCAGCGGTAGCGGGAGCACCGCGAGCAGTCGTTGCACACCTGCCCGCCCTCCAGCGGGGGGATGCGGTGTGCGTTGCGGATGACGTACGCCCCGTTGACCCGCCCGCCGCAGCACGCGGAATACTGGGCCAGGAAGATCCGCTCCCGCCCCGCATCGCCGTAGGAGAGCACCACGCCGCGGGTATCGTCGACGGCCCGGCGGCTGCGGGACGTTTCGCCGGCCACGCCGCCGTAGACCTGCGAGCCCTGGTCGTCGCCCAGGTCGTACTCCCGCCCGCGCCCGTAGGTGATCATCTGGTACATCGCGAACGTTCTCGCGGCGACCGCGAGCGCGCGGTACGCCTCGATATGCCAGTCGGGGTACAGCTCCTTGGCGAGCACGCCGGCGAGGTACTGCTCGAGGTCCACGTGGTTGACGGCGCGGAATCGGCCGGCCTCGTCGTGGGGCACGAGGCGCAGCTCGCCGCGGTAGGCGGTGTCCTCGACCCGGACGTACGCCCCGTCGGCGGGGATCAGCGTCAGGGTGCGCCCGTCCGCGTGCCACGAGCCGATCCGCCACCCCGCCGCGCTGCGCCGCACGGGAACAGGCCCCAGCGCTCCGCCGGCCTCGGCGACGACGCGCCCGCCGGACTCGACGCGCCAACCGCCGGTCGTGCCGACGCGGGCCTGCTGCACCGGCGAGCCGGTCAGCAGCACACGCAGAACGGGCACTGGGTACGTCGTCGGGCGGGGGGGGACGGTGGCTACGGGCGGGGGCGAGGGTGGCTCGGTGTCCTCGACGGGGTCGCAGCCGCCGCAGAAAGCGAGCGTGCCCGCGGCGAGGCACGCGGCGAGGCGCAACGGTCCCGCCGGCGGCCAGGAGAATACCGGCCGCCGGCCTGCTCGATCGGTCCGGCGCATGGGAGAGTCCTTTCTCGCGGGCCGGGCGCGAGGCCGATGTCAGTTCGGCTCGCGGAGGCGGAGTCCGTATTCCGCCAGCCGCTGTCGCACCTCGTTGAGGCTGGTCTGCCCGAAGTTCTTGCAGGCCAGCAGGTCGGCGTCGGTCTTGGTGACCAGCTCGCCGAGGGTCTGGAGCTTCAGCGTGTCCAGCGCCCTGCGGGCGCGGATGGAGAACTCGATGTGGTCGATCGGCGTCGCCAGAACGCCCTCGTTGGACACCTGCACCGGGCGGGGCATGGCCAGGTCGGCCAACTCGCTGCCCTCCTCCAGGGCCTGCCCGAGCCGCAGCCCCTTGGCCGAGAGCATCTCCTTGATCTCCTTCAGCGAGGTCTCGCCGAAGTTCTTGTACGCCAGCAGCTCGCCCTCGGTGGTGCGGACGAGGTCGCCCAGCGTGCGGATGTTCATCTTCTTGAGGCAGTTTCGCGCCCGGACGGACAGCTCGAAGTCCGTGACGGGGATGTCCAGCACGGCGTTGCGCTTGGCGATCCGCCGGGCCTGGTCCTCGTCGTAGTACATGTTCTTGGAGGCCTCCACGTCGCGCAGGAACAGCCGCGCCCGCGGATGGTTCGGGCTGGTGGCCAGGATCCGTCGAAGGCACGACGAGGCCCGGTCGTAGTCGCCCTTGTCCTCGTACAGGACCGCCAGGTTCAGCAGGGCGTTGGCGTGGACCGGCGGGCGCCCCACGCACTCCTTGTACAGCTCGACGGCTGCTTCCTCGTCGCCGTGGAGGTCGTAGTGATACGCCAGGCGGAACATGGCCGACACGTGGCCGGGATCGACCGCGCGGGCCTTCTCGTAGGCCTCGCACGCGCGGTCGACAAAGCCGCCCAACTCGTCGATCAACCCGTGCAGGTACCACGAGTCCGCCGTCTCGCCGATCCGCCCGTCGAGCTGCTTCAGCCGCGCCGCCGCCTCCTCCAGGCAGCCGTTCAGCGCCAGGGCCTCCACGATGCGGGCGTCGACCTCGGGGCCTTCCCAGCCGCGATCCTTGGCCCGCTCCAGCTCCGCCACGGCCTTTTCGTACTGCCGCAACTGGAGGTAGCAGAGCCCCTGAAAGTACCGGCGGTCCCGGTTGTCCGTGCCCTGGGCGAGGGCATCGAGGGCCTGGGCGAAGCGGCAGACCGTGTAACGGCAGATGCCGACCTTGACGGCCGCGGCGCCCTTCGGCTCGGGGTGGGCGGCCTCGATCTGGCCGACCATGGCGCGGAACCGGGCCGCCGCGTTGCTGGTCTCGAACAGCGCCTTGATCAGGTCGGCGTGATCCTGGGCGGTCCAGGTCTCTTTATCACAGAGGGCCTTGACGGCGTCCCGCGAAGTCTGTTCCATCGTTCTCGTTCTCCTGGGCAGAAGGCAAAAGCATCGGCGAGGGGGGCGATTGGCCTTGCTCGCCGAAGGGCGGTATTATACGTTCAAACGCTGTAAGATCAATGCGGATTTGCGCGCGGAGACCCCTGCTGCCGTGATCCACACCGAGAAGAATAGGCCGATCCACGTCATTGTCAACCCGTCCAGCGGCTACGGGGGGCAGAAGCAGGTGCTGACGGACGTGCTCGCGGCCCTGCGCCGGGCGGACTTCGACGTCGTCGAATACGTCACCCGCGCGCCCGAGGACGCCACCCGGTATGCGCGGCAGGTGGCCCCCCACGCCGCCGCGGCGCTGGTCTGGGGCGGCGACGGAACGGTCAACGAGGTGGCCAACGGCCTGGCCGGCACGGACGTGCCCATCCTGCCCTGCCCCGCGGGCACGGAGAACCTGCTGGCCAAGGAGCTGAAAGTCTCCTCCAACCCGAGCCAGGTCGTCGCCGCCCTGCGGGGCGGCCGGGCCGTCGAGTGCGACGTCGGGCGGGTCAACGGGCGCAACTTCCTGCTGATCATCGGCGTGGGCTTCGACGGCGAGGTCGTCCGCCGCCTCAGCGCCACGCGGACCGGGCACATCTCGCACCTGAGCTACTTCTGGCCGATCTGGCGGACGTTCTGGGAGCACGACTTCCCCCGGATGCGCATCGTCGCCGACGGGGAGGTGATCTTCGACGACCGCGGGCTGGCGTTCATTGGCAACATCTCCCGGTACTCCGTGGGCCTGCGAATCTGCCGCGACGCGGAGTTCGACGACGGCCTGCTCGACCTGGTCGTCTTCAGTTGCCGCGAGAAGACCGCCCTGGTCCTCCACGCCGCCTGGACGCTGCTGCGGCGGCATCCGCTGAAGGGAAACGTCACCTATCGGCGGGCGCGGCACATCCGTATCGAGACCCGCCAGCCCGTGCCCAGCCAGGTCGACGGCGACGTCGGCCCCAGCACCCCGTTGGACATCTCCGTCGCCCCCGGCCGAATCCGCCTGCTCATTCCCCCCCCGGAAGCCGGGCGGACCCTCTGGCCCTGGAGAGGAGGAGACTTCGTATGACCGATCCGTCCGTCTGCCCCGTGGGGGGCGCACGCTTCGGTGGCGAGCGGCTCGCCGTGATCGCCGGGCCCTGTGTCGCCGAGGACCGCGACCTCTGCCTTGCCGTCGCCGAGCACCTGGTCGACGTCTGCGGGCGGCTGGGCGTCGATTGCGTCTTCAAGGCCAGCTACGACAAGGCCAACCGCTCCAGCGTATCCGGTTTCCGCGGCCCGGGCCTGGCCGCCGGGCTGGCCTGGCTGGCGGAGGCGCGGGAGCGCTTCGGCGTACCCGTGCTGTCCGACGTGCACGACGTCTCGGAGATTGCCCCGGCCGCCGAGGTGCTGGACTGCCTCCAGATCCCCGCCTTCCTTTGCCGTCAGACCGACCTGCTCGTGGCGGCCGGGCGGACGGGCAAGCCCGTGAACGTGAAAAAGGGCCAGTTCATGGCCCCGTGGGACATGCGGCAGGCGGTGGAGAAGGTCCGCTCGACGGGCAACGGCCAGGTCCTGCTGACCGAGCGCGGCACGAGCTTCGGCTACAACCGGCTGGTGACCGATTTCCGCGGCATCGAGATCATGCGGGCCTTCGCGCCGGTGGTCTTCGACGCGACGCACTCGGTCCAGGAGCCCGGCGGGCTGGGGGACGCGTCCGGCGGGCAGGTCCAGTTCGTCCGGACGCTGGCCGCGGCGGCCATGGCGGCGGGCGCCGACGGGCTGTTCATCGAGACCCACCCGGACCCGGCGTCGGCGAAGTCGGACGCGGCCTGCATGGTGCCGCTGGCCGACCTGGAGTCGCTGCTGCGGCGCTGCCTGGCGGTCTTCCGGGCAGCGCGAGGAGAATCGTGAGCCCTTCGCGGCGCGAGCCGCGTTTAAGGCACAAAGGCACCGAGAACCCAAGATCGACTGCGAGGAAACCATGCCAAGAAAGCCAACGAACCTGGGAAGACGCCAATTCCTCAAGTCCGCCGCAACCGCCGGGGCCGGCGTGACCATCCTGCCCGCCGGCGTGCTGCGGGGCGCCAATGCCCCGAGCAACAAGCTGAACGTCGCGATGATCGGCGCGTGGGGCCGGGCGCGGGCGCACATGCGGTCGATCAAAAGCGAGAACGTCGTGGCGCTGTGCGACGTCAATCTGAACAACCTCGCGCAGGGCGCCAAGCAGTTCCCCAAGGCCGAAAAGTACATCGACTGGCGCAAATGCCTGGATCACAAAGGGCTCGACGCGATCATCTGCTCGACGACCGACCACACGCACGCGTTCGTCGCCAACTGGGCGCTGAACCGCGACCTGCACGTCTACTGCGAGAAGCCGCTGGGCAACACCGTCGAGGAGGTCCGCACGGTCCGCGCGAACTACCTCAAGAGGAGAAGCAAGGTCGCCACGCAGCTCGGCACGCAGCGGCACGCGCAGCAGAACTTCAACCGCGTCCGCGAACTGGTGCTGGACGGGGCCATCGGCGAGCTCCAGACCGCCTACGCGTGGGGCAACCGCCAGATCCGCGGCGACGGCTACCTGCCCGCCGCCGGCGACCCGCCGGACCATCTCTACTACGACCTGTGGATCGGCCCCTCGCCGATGCATCCGTACAACCCGAAGTACTTCGGCGGCTGCCTCGCCTGGAACAAGTACTGGGACTTCGGCACCGGCCAGATCGGCGACATGGGCAGCCACACGATGGACCTGGCGTGGAACGCGCTCGATGCCGACCTGCCCACCACCGCCGAGGGCGTCGCCTGGCCCGCCAACTCGCCCGAGGCCACCGGCGGACGCAGCAAGGACAACAAGACCAAGCCCATTCCGCCACACCCCGACGTCGCCCCCGTTGAGTTCCACTCCTCGTTCGACATCCCCGCCAACGACTGGCGCCCGGCCATCCGCCTGCACTGGTACCAGGGCGGAATGATGCCCCGCTCGCCCCGACGGTGCGTGGACCTCAACAAGATCGGCCACGGCGCGATGTTCAAGGGCACGAAGGGGTTCATCGTCTGCGACTTCTCGTCCCGAATGGTGATCCCGCAGGGCGACTCGGCGGACTTCACGTACTACAAGCGGCGGCCCGAGGAGAAGCTCATCCCGCCGCTGGGCCACTTCCAGGGCGAGTGGGTCAACGCCTGCAAGGGCGACCTGAAGACGTCGGTCGACTTCAAGTACGGCGGCGATCTCACCGAGACCATGCTGTTGGGGCTGGTAGCCTACCGGGCCGGCAAGAAGATCAAGTACGACGGCAAGGCCGGGAAGGTGACCGACAATCCTCAAGCCGACGCCCTCCTCCACCGCGAGTACCGCAAGGGCTGGACGCTCGACGGATAGCGTCCCCGGCCAATCCGAAACGCGGAAAACGAGACCTGCCCGCCCCCCCCCGGCCGGCAGGTCTCGTTTATGGGTGCCCGTCGTCCCGCCGTTCTCGGCGTTTCGGTGAGCGGTGCGTTCGCGTATGCTCTTCGGCATGTTCGGTTACGAGTGCATCGCGACGGACGGGAAGGCCCGGCGGGGGCGGCTGATCACGCCGCACGGCGAGGTGGACACGCCGGTGTTCATGCCCGTCGGCACGGCCGGGAGCGTCAAGGGCGTCACGCCGGATCAGCTCCGCGCCGCCGGCGCGCAGATGATCCTGGGCAACACGTATCACCTTCTGCTGCGACCGGGCGCCGAGACGGTTGCGCGGCTCGGCGGGCTGCACGCGCTGATGGCGTGGGACGGCCCCGTCCTGACCGACAGCGGGGGTTACCAGGTCTTCTCCCTGGCGCACCTGCGCCGGCTGGACGACGACGGCGTGACGTTCCAGTCTCACGTGGACGGCGCGGAGGTCTCGCTGACGCCGGAGCGGGCGGTGGCGGTCCAGCGACTGCTGGGCGCGGACGTGATCATGCAGCTCGACGAGTGCCCGCCTCACGACGCCACCCGCGACCAGGCCGCCGAGGCCGTGCGCAGGTCCGCCGCGTGGGCGAGGCGGTCCCGCGAGGCCTGGCAGGCCGGCGGCGGCGGGGGCGGCGGGCCCGAACAAGCCCTCTTCGGCATTCAGCAGGGGGGAGGGCACGTCGACCTGCGGGCCGAGAGCGCCGCGGCGCTCGTGGCGTTGGACTTGCCCGGGTACGCCGTCGGCGGGCTGGGTCTCGGCGAGGGCCACGACGGCCTCTGCCGCGTCCTCGATGGTATCGACGGGCAGTTCCCCGCCGACCGGCCCCGCTACGCGATGGGCATCGGCGAGCCGCGGGATCTGCTCGCCGCCGTCGCGCGCGGCATCGACATGTTCGACTGCGTCCTGCCCACGCGGAACGCCCGCAACGCGCAGGCGTTCACCTGGTCCGGCCGGCTTCGGCTGCGCAACGCCCGATGGGCCGAGGACCGCCGCCCGCTCGACGAGCAATGTGACTGCTATACCTGCCGCCACTACGCCCGCGGAACGCTACGGCACCTGTTCCAGGCCAAGGAGATGCTCGGACCGATCCTCGTGACGCTGCACAATCTCCGTTTCTTCAGCTCCCTGATGGCTGCCATCCGCCAAGCCGTTGCGGAACGCCGGCTCGCCGAACGGTCGCGGCAATGGGTCGAGGCGTTCTACGGTGCCTCGTAAGGCGCGGCCGCGTTTGTGTTTGACGCCCGCAGGCCGATGGCGCACAATGCCCGGCCGGCATCTGGTAGTGCGGGTACGAGGAAGGATATCGCGATGAAAGATCATCGAATGCATGTGCTTGCGGCGGCGGGCCTGATCGCCCTGGCCGTGGGATCTGGCCTGGCGCAGACCACCCAGCCGGCTGGGGATCCCGGCCCGACGCTGGTGGACATTCCGGGCGTCGAGAGCCGCACGGGCGAGGGCGCCGGCGCGGCGCCGCCGTCCGCCGCGCCCGCGGGCGACGCAAACCAGCCCACGACCGGGCCCGCGCGGACCCGGCCGCAAAACGAGAACGACTCGCCCTTCGGCAACTATTTCATCTTCATCATGCTGGGCGGGATTGTCCTGTTGTACGTCTTCATGGGCCGCGGCCGCCGAAAGCAGGAAGCCAAGCGCAAGGAGATGCTCTCGAGCCTCAAGAAGGGGGACAAGGTGGTCACGATCGGCGGGATCATGGGCACGATCATGGACGCCCGCCCCGAGGAGATCACCGTCAAGGTCGACGAGACCAACAACGTCCGGATGAAGTTCGCCCGATGGGCCGTCCGAGGCGTAGGGGAGGAGGCCAAGAAGGAAGGGCAGGACGACAAGAAGTAGCGGCCCGGCTGGCCTGCGGTCTCCCATCAGGTGGAGGCGGGATGGCCCGGGCCTGGTATCCCAGGTTCGGGGGCTCCTCGCGGACGTCCGCGTCTCGCGCCCCCGCGCGGCCGCGCCCGGGGGGCCGGGGCCCGCGGAAGGCATGTCCCCTACGCCGTGATGATGCGCCACCCTTCGTTGAGCTCTGCGAGGATCTTGATCACCTCTCGCAGCCGCCGTGGGTCCCGGCTGGCGTTGGCTTCCGAGAGGTGTCGGCGGCAGAAGGCATAGAGGCTTCTCAGGTTCGTGGCAATCTCCCCCCCGGCCTCGAAGTCCAGGCAACTGTCCAGCTCGTTGATGATGTCGACGGCCTTGTTGATGAGCTTGCCCTTCGCGGCCCAGTTGCCCTGCTCGATCTCGGCAATCGCGCGCTTGCAGAACTTGATCGCGCCGTCGTACAGCAACACGATCAGCCGCCCGCGGGACTGTGTGGCGATTGCGTTCTCCTGATACTCGCTGATTCCACTCATGCTACCACCTGGTGCTTCGCTAGCTGTCGCTGTCGGAGTTGTTGTTATATGACGGCAAGGACGCCAGCATCGCTTCCATGGAACCGCGAAGCTGATCCAGCTCGGCCAGGTTTGCCTCCAGCCGGGCGTACCGCTCCCGCAGCCGCTCTTCCCGCTGTTCCAGACGAGTCTGCTCGGCCTCGATCCGGTCGTCGAGCAGGTCCACGGCGCGGTCGTACTGGTTCTTCTTGATGGCGATCGGCCCGTCCACCGCGTCCAGGATTCCCGTCAGCTTGTCGTAGATGCCCCCGCCGAAGCCCTGCTGGACCCGAACGGTCGCCGTGACCGGCGAGGTCAGCAGGGGATCGTAGACGAACGTGACCTCCAGGCCTTGCTCGGGATTGCCCACCACGCCCGTGATGACGTTGTCGTTCCACGTCGCGTTATTCCACTCCGTCTCGCCTTCCTGGCGGATCTTGGCGGCCGTGATGTTCCCCGAACCGTCGAACTCGACCTGGACTTCGTAGTTGCCCGGCTCGGTGGTCGCATCGGCGCTGTTGAACTGGACGTAGGTGGAGTCCGAGGCACCCACGCCCGTCGCGCCGATCAACTCCAGCACGCCGAAGTAGTTGTCCGCGAGGGCCTCGTCCAGGACGGTCTCATCGATCGACAGGTAGCCGTCGCTGTCGATCTCGATGCCGATGTCGATGGCCATCGTGTAGGCGTCCTGGGAGCTGTCGAAGCCCGGCAGGGGGGTGGTCAGGTATGAGCGGACCTGCCCCAGCAGCAGGTTGATCCCGGAATCCCCGATCAGCACGCCGGCGGTCTCCGTCTCGGTGTCATAGCCCGCGTAGAGGTCCACGGTGTCCATGAGGCCGTTGTAGATCGAGACCAGGTTCTCCAGGTTCAGCTTCAGCTCGTCGGTGTTCCGCGTGAGGTTGACCGTGACCGGGTCGAGGTCGTCGGCGTCGGGCATGGCCACCGTCACGTGGACCGTGCCCGTGCCCTGAAGGGCGACCGTCGCGCCGGGGACGGCGTCGGAGATCGTGTTGCTGCTGCGCTCGATCAAGTCGCCGGCGCCCGGGGGGTATCCGTTGACCTTGATCTCGGCGTTCT
>Ga0272441_10013384_pt1 | contig 11806 bp, 20 predicted proteins | sample SSMProp6N_FD_193582 | JGI IMG/M metagenome (GOLD analysis project Ga0272441, IMG submission 193582) | Marine sediment archaeal communities from Little Sippewissett salt marsh, Falmouth, MA, United States - SSM-Prop-6N | ecosystem: Environmental > Aquatic > Marine > Wetlands > Sediment ...
GTCGAAGAGGCATCTGAAGAAGCTGTCTAGGAGATCGTCGAAGAGGCATCTGAAGAAGCTGTCGAGGAGATCGTCGAAGAGGCATCTGAAGACGCCGTCGAAAAGCTCGATACTGAGGCGCAATCTTCGGAAACGAGCGAAGAACAGCCGGGTGACAAAGCGTGAGACGTGAGTGTGACTTGACATGGCGATATTCAAGGTCGATGAACTTCGAAATATGAGTCCTGAAGAGTTGTCAGAGGAGCTTTTCAATCTCCAAGACGAGCTCATTCGGGAAAGAGGGATCGTCGTTGCAGGTGGCGCTCCTGAGAATCCTGGAAGGATAAAGGAGCTGAAAAGGTCCATCGCCAGGATCAAGACGATTCAGCGGGAGCGTATGACGTGATAATTACTCCGGAAAATCTCGTCAGGCACGAGCTGATAGGCTTGCCAGTGGAGGTTGTTGACAGTGCAAATCCCTCCACGGTGGGCATATCAGGCCGGGTGGTAGATGAAACCCGGAACGTGTTCTTGATCGAGACCGAACGCGGAGAAAAATGCGTTCCCAAGTCTCACACCGGCTTCGTCTTCACCCTTCCTGGTCAAAAAGTGAGGGTCGAAGGTGCTGTATTTGTCTCACAACCCGAAAATCGAATTCACAAAAGGATACGTAGATCGAGGTGGAAGTTATGAGGGATGCCGGACTGGACGTTACACCGCCCAAAGAGGTATGTGACGATCCCAACTGTCCCTTTCATGGAAAACTTCCCGTACGCGGGCAGGTGTTCGACGGCGTCGTGGTCAGCGACAAGATGACCGACACCGTAGTTGTTCTGCGCGAGTTCGAGAAGAAAGTGCCTAAGTACGAAAGGTATGAAAAGAGGCGATCCAAAGTTCACGCCCACAACCCCCCATGCATAAAGGCAAAAGAGGGTGATGTGGTCAAGATAGCTGAGTGCAGGCCGCTCAGTAAGACAAAGTCCTTTGTGGTGGTGGAGGTTGCACGATGAGGGGAAAGAAAGCAACAATCCCCCGTGCGATCAACGCAGGTGCACGCCTAGAATGTGCCGACAACACAGGGGCCCGAGTACTCGAGGTCATATCGGTCAAAAGGTATCGAGGTGTAAAGAACAGGATGCCTCGTGCCGGAATCGGCGACATGATAGTGGTCTCTGTCAAGAAGGGTACCCCTGGGATGAAGAAACAGATATTCCGAGCGGTTATCATCCGGCAGAAAAAGGAGTTCCGAAGGCCAGACGGCCTCAGGGTGAAGTTCGACGAGAATGCTGCAGTCATCACAGATGACGATGGAATTCCCAAGGGATCGGAGATAAAAGGGCCAGTGGCCAGAGAGGTGGCTGAGATGTACGGAAAGATCGCCTCGGCCGCGTCGATAATAGTGTGATTGCCATGAAGAGCAAAAAACCAGGCAAACAACGGAAAGAAAGGTTCAATGCCCCTCTCCATAAACTGCAGAAGTATATGCATGCCCCCTTAAGCAAGGAGCTCCAAGAGGAGATGAAAACGCGCAGCGCTCAGTTGAAGAAGGGCGATACCGTCAAGATGATGCGCGGAGATCACGTTGGAGTCGAGGGTGAGGTCGAGAAAGTGGACCTGAAGAAATGCGTCATCAACGTTGCAGGAGTGAGCGTCTTCCGCGCCGATGGAACGGAAGTTCCAAGGGCAGTTCAACCCTCCAACGTACTCATCACCAAGATGGAGCTAGATGACGAAAAGCGCAAGGAAATCTTTTCAAGGTGATTTAGGTGAGCAGACATCAGAAAAGGATTTCAAGTCCCAGGAGCTGGCCCATACCCAGAAAAACCCAAAAATGGGCCGCAAAGACCAGGCCAGGTCCTCACTCTGCTGAGGTGAGCATTCCCCTCCTGTTCGTGGTCAGGGACTTCCTGAAATTGGCCGACAACGTGAGAGAAACAAAGCGAGTTCTTCATGAGGGTGGCGTCTTGGTAGACGGGACCGTCAGGAAGGATCACAGGTTTCCGGTGGGGATCTTCGACGTGATATCGGTCCCTTCCCTAAACAAACAGTACAGGGTGTTGCAGGACGCTAAGGGCAGGTTCAACCTCCACGAGCTCGAATCTGGCGAGGTCAGAAAGCTCAACAGGATCGAGAACAAGACCACTTTGAACGGTGGTAAGATCCAGCTCAATCTCAACGACGGGACCAACAAGGTCGTCGAAGGCGAATACCAGACTCGCGATTCGATCATTCTTTCAATCCCTGGAAAAGAGATTGAAGACAGGATCGAGTTCAAAGAAGGCAATCTGGCTATGGCGGTGGGCGGATCTCATTCCGGTGAGATCGGCATAATCAAGGAAATCACGACCGTCCGGAGTTCAAGGCCTAATAGGATCATCATATCAGGCAAAGTGGACTTCGAGACCACCGTTAATCATGTCTTCATGATTGGACGAGAGAAGCCTGCGATCAAGATGGGGGCTGAGATATGAACCCAATGTTGGATCCTCGTATAGACAAGTTGACCGTCCACATCGGCGTAGGTGAAGGTGGTCAGAGGTTGGTCAACGCTGAGACTATTCTAAACGAGATTACTCACAGGGTCACGGTTAGATCAGTTTCCAAGAAGACCATTCCCGCATTTGGGATAAAGAAAGACGAACCCCTCGGTTGCAGGCTGACTTTAAGAGGAAAAGACGCCGAAGAGTTCCTCCAAGTCGCTTTGGAAGTCGCAGGTAAAGTTCTTCGGATGACTCAGTTCGATGATACCGGGAACTTCTCCTTTGGCGTAGAGGAACACACTGACTTTCCGGGTATGAGATACGATCCTGACATAGGCATCTTCGGGATGGACGTTTCAGTGGCTCTCAAGAGGGCTGGGTACCGCGTAGCCAGGCGGCGTGTAGCCCGAGCGAAGATCGCCACGCGTCACAGGATCCAGAAAGAAGAGGCCATGGAGTTTGTCAAAAGCAAGTATGGTGTAGACATCGTGGAGGCAGCATGACGAATAGCAAGAAAAAGTTCGGTCGAGGCGCAAACGCCTGCAAGCGCTGCGGTAGAAAGCCGGGTTTAATCAGGAAATACGGCATATTCCTCTGTAGGCAGTGTTTCAGAGAAGTCGCCCGCGACATGGGATTCGATAAATATGCATGAGGTGATGTAATATGGTTCTATTGGATCCGCTTGCTGATGCCATGTCCACCATAAAGAACGCAGAGAGCGTGGGCAAAAGCGATTGCTTCATCCATCCTGCTTCCAAACTGATCGGCAATACCCTGAAAGTGATGACTGATCTGGGATATCTTGGTGAGTTCGAGTTTCTGGACGATGGCAAGTCCGGCATGTTCAACGTGAAATTGCTGGGAAAAATCAACAAATGTGGCGTTATCAAGCCCAGGTTCTCTACAAAGGTGTCTGAGTTTGAGAAATGGGAGAAACGATTCCTTCCTGCCAGGAACTTCGGTGTTCTGATGGTCAGCACCAGCCAAGGCGTCATGTCTCACGTCGAGGCTCGGGAGCTGGGCATTGGTGGCCAGCTGCTGGCTTACGTTTACTAGGTGGTGGCAATGGTCAAGGAGTTAGCACGAAGATTGGCGATTCCAGAGAGCGTCGAGGTGAATATCAGCGACGATTTCGTGGTCAAAGTAACCGGTCCCTTGGGCACGGTCTCCAGGCGACTCTGGCATCCCAATATCGAGATAAGAAGAGATGAATCAGATCTGGTCTTGGACTCTCGAATCTCCCGCAAACAGCATCGTGCCATGGCAGGAACGCTCAGCGCTCATCTGGCCAACATGATGAAGGGAGTAACTGACGGTTTCGAGTACAATATGAAGGCTGTTTATTCTCACTTCCCTATACAGCTGAAGATCACAAAAGATGAGCTCGTAATCAGCAACTTCCTGGGTGAGAGAAAGCCTCGTACTGCTAAGATCTTGGGTGATTCCAAGGTCGAGATTCGAGGTGACGAGGTCGTAGTTACTGGGATCAACAAAGAAGATGTGGGCCAAACCATGGCCAACATTGAACAGGCGACCCGGGTCCGAGGCTTTGATATCAGAGTCTTCCAGGACGGAATATACTTGGTGGACAAGAGGTGATACAGGTGAGTTCCGAGACTGAGAGACTGCTGAAGGTCAGGTCGAGGCAGAAAAGAAAGAAGCCCGAGTTCAACCGTTGTGATTCTCACAAGAAAAAGAGAGTTTCCACCAGCTGGAGGAAACCTCGAGGACTGCACAACAAATTGCGTCGCCAGATTTCAGCCAAAGGCAAATTGGTCAAGGCCGGATATGGCAGTCCTGCATCCGTTAGAGGGTATCACCCCTGCGGTATGAAGGAGATTTTGGTCAAATGTGCCGCCGATCTAGAAAGTGCAGAGGGCTGCGCAGTCAGGATTGCATCGGCTGTAGGCATGAAGAAGAGGACCAAGATAGAAGCCATGGCCCGTGAGATGGATCTAAAGATCCTTAACCCCAAGGCTGGAGGCAAGTGAGATGCCCGACTTTGCGACGCAGAAGAGACTGGCCGCAAGCGTTATGAAGGCTGGCAAGAGCCGGATCTGGGTTAATCCGGATCCAGACGTTGCCAGCGAAATTGCAGAGGCCATAACCAGAGATGATATTCGCGCTCAAATTGAATCGGGTAACATAAAGGCCAAGCCCAAGAAGGGTAACAGTCGTGCCAGATTCAGAATAAGGGCGGCCAAGAGAAGCTACGGCCACAAGAAAGGCTACGGTCGGAGAAAAGGTGCCAAAGGGGCCAGAACCCCCTCCAAGAAGAGGTGGATGGCCAAGATCCGGGCACTTCGCCGAAACCTGAGAGAGCTGAGAAGTAGCGGTCAGATTGACCGTCATGATTATCGGATGCTCTACAGGAAGGCGAAAGGTGGCGAGTACCGCAGCACGGCTCATCTTAACGCTTACATCAAGTCAAAAGGTCTAATGAGGAGTGACTGATGGCAACCGGACCACGATATAAAGTGCCCTTTAGAAGGCGAAGAGAGGGCAGAACGAATTACCATATCAGGTACAAGCTCCTGTTGTCCAAAAAACCAAGGCTGGTTATCAGGAAAGGCAACGGGAATATCTCCTTGCAACTGGTAATAGCAAAGCCAATCGGCGACGAGACGCATCTTACCGTCAATTCCCGAGAGATCAAGAAGTTTGGGTACGATTCCAGCACTGGCAACATTCCGGCTGCATACCTGACCGGGCTCCTATTCGGAAAAAAGATGAAATCTTTGGGCTACACCGAGGCCATCTTGGACATAGGGATTCAAGCCAGTACCAAGGGTAGCAGAGTTTACTCGGCCCTGAAGGGAGTTGTCGATGCCGGAATAGAAGTGCCTCACAGTCCTGAAATCTTCCCAGATGAAGAGAGGATTCGGGGAGAACACATAAGTTCCTATCGAGGCGTGGACGTCGCAACCCAGTTTGAGGCTGCTCGAGAGAAAATATTGGGGTGATATTGTGAGAAGATACGGAGAAGAATGGGTCCCCAAGACCAAGCTGGGCAGGCTCGTTTACGAGGGCCAAATCACTACCCTCGACGAGGCGTTGCGTTCCAGGCTTCCCATTAAAGAGCCTGAGATAGTGGATACACTCCTTCCTGGCCTTGAGGACGAAGTTCTGGACATAAACATGGTCCAGAGGATGACTGACTCTGGTCGGAGGGTGAAGTTCAGGGCCACGGTCATCGTGGGGAACAGAAACGGCTACATAGGCTTAGGCCAAGGTCGAGATAACCAAGTAGGTCCTGCCATCAGAAAAGGGATCGATGTGGCCAAGCTGAACATCATAAAGATACAGCGAGGTTGCGGCAGCTGGGAATGCGGTTGCGGCGATGAGCACACCGTTCCTTTTGAGATCATGGGAAAAGCTGGAAGTGTTGAGATTCACCTGATCCCTGCACCCAAAGGCCTTGGAATCGCGGCTGGAGCGACTGCGAAGAAAGTCATGGAGATGGCTGGGATCCAGGATGTCTGGACCAGGTCTTCGGGCAACACCAGAACCACGCTCAACTTCGCCAAAGCCACGTACAACGCGCTGCAAAATGTCATTGCCATGAGGGTATAGACGATGTATGCGATAGTGCGACTTCGGGGAACAGTCAATACCAAGCCCGGTATCAAGGACACCCTCAAGATGCTCAACCTCCACAGGATAAACCACTGCGTTGTCGTCCCTGAAAATGTCCATTACAAGGGCATGATCCAGAAGGTGAAAGATTACGTGGCTTGGGGCGAGGTCGATGAAAACGTTCTTGCCACCCTCTTGGGCAATAGGGGTAAGTTGAGCGGCAACAGGCGGCTGAATGAGCAGTATATCCGCGAGAACACTTCCTACAAAGATCTGAATGAATTTGCTTCGGCGGTGTGTCAAGGCGCGGTCAGCTTGAAGGATGCTGGCATAAAGCCGGTTTTCAGGCTCCACCCACCCAGAAAAGGACACCGTGGGAAAAGTGGGATAAAGAAGACCGTCAAGGAAGGTGGCGTTCTGGGTTATCACGAGGCCATTGCGGATCTTATTTGGAAGATGAGGTAGTACCATGCCTAAAAAGAATGTGAAGAAGTTCAGAGGGACTCGGACTTGCGGCGGAGGCACCCACAAAAACCGGAGAGGTGCTGGGTCTCATGGTGGCCGTGGGAATGCTGGATCCTTTAAACACCACATAATCAGGGCCCGTATGAGGGGCCAATTGTTGGGCAAATATGGGTTCCACAGGCCTACTACCGTGAAGATGAACTTCATAAACGTGGGCGACCTTGAAGGAATGGCAGACGAGAATGGGCATGTCGACCTTGGCTTGGTGAAAGTCTTAGGAAAGGGCAAGCTAGCCAAGAAGCTCACAGTCAGTGCAGCCGGTTTCTCTGTGACTGCAAAGGAGAAGATCGTAGCTGTCGGCGGTGAAGTAGTGGTAGCATGAATCAGCATAGCTTCTTCTACGCTATAGAGCCCTTCGTTAGAAGGCTACCGGCGGTGCAGAGGCCAGAGGGGCACGTCCACTTCAAGAAGAAGCTCAGCTGGACCGTGGGCATACTGATCCTTTACTTTGCCCTCTCCAACGTTCCCCTCTTTGGCCTTTCTCCCGCTTCAATTGACCTGTTCGGGATGTATCGTGCTTTCTTCGCAGGATCTTTCGGGTCCCTCATGCTTCTGGGCATAGGGCCCATAGTGACTGCGTCTATCGTGCTCCAACTACTGGTTGGGGCTGACATAATAAAGCTGAACTTGCAAGATTCGCGTGATCAGGCGATCTTTCAGGGGACTCAAAAGCTCTTGGTCTTCGTCATGATCGTCGTCGAGGCCTTGCCCCAGGTGACTGGCGGGTATCTTCTTCCAGATTCCGCGTTGGCTACCGCATTGGGCGTGTCTTTGGCCGTAATATCTTTCATAATATTCATCCAGATATGTATTGGCGGCGTCCTCATCCTTTTCATGGATGAAGTGGTGAGTAAATGGGGTGTTGGGTCTGGCGTTGGGCTTTTCATCGTGGCAGGAGTCAGTCAGCAACTCATCACCGGTATATTCAATTGGACTATAGGGGACAAGGGTCTGCCCATAGGCATAATTCCCAAGTGGGCTTACATATTCACTCACGATGTATTGGGCTTGGAAGACGTTTTCACCACCTCTGGTATCGAACGAATATTCATAGACGGTGGAATACTCGCCCTTCTATCGACGATTGCCATCATACTCTTCGTAGTCTTGGTGGAGAGCACCAGAATAGAGATCCCTCTCGCTCACAGCGCAGTGAGGGGTGCAAGAGGTCGTTTCCCTGTAAAACTAGTCTATGCCAGCGTTCTGCCCATGATCTTGGTGAGGGCGCTCCAGGCTAACATCCAGATGATAGGAACGCTTCTTTCCGGAAAGATCGGAACTCAAAACGTGGTGACCACCACAGATGCAGCTTCCGGTGTCAACATAATCCACACATCTTATTCCAGTTTGTTGGGAACGTTCATATCCACGACGAAGACGGACATGGTGACAGATGCGTTGGTGAGCACCACATCGCCCCAGCCCGTATCGGGGTTGATGTATTACCTTTCGCCCATCAACAGCCCTTATGACTGGATACCAAGTTTGGTTTCCCAGAGCACTCCTGGAATGGAACTTTTGGGTTTGTCACCCATCGCATCCTGGCAGATATGGCTTCACGTCTTCTTCGATGCGACTGTCTTGATCGTGGGCGGCATAATCTTCGCCATATTCTGGATCGAGACGACTGGAATGGGTGCTAAGAGTGTGGCTGCCAAGATTCACGCTTCAGGTCTTCAGGTTCCCGGTCACAGGAGAAACCCTGCCAGCATCGAGAAGGTTTTGGGAAGGTATATTCCCAAAGTCACGATCATCGGCGGTGCTATAATCGGGCTTCTCACTTTGGTTGCAAGCCTCATGGGAACTTTGGGTGGTGCTGGTGGTACTGGTCTTCTCCTTGCCGTGAGCATAGTTTACAGGCTCTACGAGCAGGTCGCGAGCGAACAGATCCAAGAAATGTACCCGATGATGCGCAAGTTCTTCGGTGAGATGTCATGAAGGGCATCAAGGACCTCAAGAACATTAAAGGCAAAAAGGGCAAGAAGGATGCGAGCACGAACCTGCTCAAGTCCCTTGATTCCTTTGTTTTGGGTGTGGGCGCAGCCCTTATGATCGGGATAATGGTCAGCCAGCAGTTCAGGCACCAGGTTGGGGTTTCGATGAACTACCTGATAGGGTGGCTCCCTGATTATCTTCCATTCTACGTGGTGCTCTTTGCCCTTGCGGCAGTGACTGGCCTTTATGCGACCCTCATCCAAAAGTACACCATGGATTGGGGATACCTTCGGGTTCAGCAAGAGAAGATGAAGTCGTTCCAGCGAGAGTTTCGAGAAGCTCAGCTATCCGGAGATAAAGCTCGGCAACAGCAGCTCCAAAACGAGCAGAAAACCATGATGGGTGACCAAGGCAAGATGATGAAGATGCAGATGAAGCCCATGCTCTACATTGGGGTAATCTCTATACCTCTCTTCATGTGGGCTTACCTATACATTGATCAACATCCTTCTGGTCTTATGATGGTCTTTCCCTTCTGGGGGGAACAGAGCCTTTCGGGTACCGTTATTGGGCCCATATTCTACTGGTTCTATTGGTACTTCGTCTGTTCGATACCTGTGTCGCAGATAATACGCAAAGCTCTCAACGTCGGCGGTATGTGATGATAATCACGATAAGTGGATCACCTGGGACTGGAACCAGCACGCTTTCTAAGGAAGTCTCTCGACTGCTGGGTTTGCGCTGGGTTAACTCAGGCGAGCTGTTTCGTAAGATCGCTAGCGATAGGAACATCTCGATCGAGGAGCTGGGTAAGCTTGCCGAAAAGGGTCCCGATATCGATTATCTCATAGACGACGCTCAAAGGAAGTTGGCCAAAGAGGGTGGCGGCGTCTTTGAAGGAAGACTATCAGGCCACATTCTAGATGCCGACTTGAAAGTTCTCCTCAAGGCTGATGTCATGGTCCGGGCCGAGAGAATCGCGTCTCGTGAGGATGCATTGGCTGAAGATGCCCTAGTCGAGTGCAGAGCAAGAGAACAGTGCGAAGCTCGCCGATACGAGAAGTATTACAACATTGACATCGACGATTATTCCGTCTACGATCTTGTCATAAGCACCGATACTTGGGATGAGTTTGGGGTGGTCGAGATAGTCATTGCTGCAGTGGAGGCTCTGAAACATGGCCAGAAAGCTGAAACTTCCCTCTGAGCGCGAAAGAAACGTTCTTCTCAAAAAGTCCGGAGAGACAAATCCCGATTATGGATCCTATCCAAAAGATAGGCCATTGGATCAATACATCAGGTTCGGGGCGATCAACCTGGACAAACCTTCGGGTCCTTCCAGTCACGAGGTCGTGGCCTGGGTGAAATCGATTCTGGACCTGGATCGGGCTGGTCACAGCGGGACTTTAGATCCAAGGGTGACTGGCATACTGCCGGTGATGCTGGGTGACTCGACCAAGATCATGGATACCTTGCTTAGCGCAGGCAAGGAGTATGTCTGTCTCATGAGGGTTCATTCTACTGTGCCCAGAAAAAAGATCATCGAGGTTTGTGGCGAATTCGAGAGCAAGATCTATCAAAAGCCGCCCATCAAGTCCAGCATCAAGAGGGTGCTTCGGATTAGGGAGATCTATTACCTTGATATCATGGAAATAGATGGTCCTCATGTCCTGATGAGGGTAGGGTGTGAAGCTGGAACTTACTTGCGAAAGCTCTGTCACGATATCGGAATTGCGCTTGGAACTGGCGCTCACATGGAGGAGCTCAGGAGGACAAAGAGCGGGCCTTTTCGCGAAGATGAGACGTTGGCAACTTTGCACAATCTCAAGGATGCTCACGAGATCTGGATAAGTACCGGCGACGAAACCGAGTTGCGACACGTGATTCGTCCTGTAGAAGAGGCGCTGAGACATCTGCCGTCTCTCGTGGTGGGCGATATGGCAGTGGATGCAATATGTCATGGCGCGCCTCTGGCAGCACCCGGCCTTCTTCGGCTCGAGTCGGACATATCCGAAGGCGAAAAGGTAGCTATTTATACTCTGAAGGGAGAGGCTGTTGCCGTGGCCACTGTGACCATGGCAAGCGAAGGTATGGCAGAAGCTCAATCTGGCATCGTTGCCAAGACCTCGCGAGTGATCATGGATCCTGGGACTTATCCCCGAGGTTGGTCGCATTCAAGTGTGCCGAGGTAGTCTAGTGGTAAGGCGCAAGCCTGGAATCGATGACTGACAGCTTGTGATCCATAAGGGTCGCGGGAGTTCGAATCTCCCCCTCGGCGCTATTTTCCCAATCACCAACGTTGTCTCATTTTCCATCTTGTCTTCAACAAAAACTGCACGTATTCCTTCCAAATATAGTGCTTAACGATACCTTTCGGATTCATGTGAGATGTTTCGCATTTCCATTGCTAATGCTAATCCGCGCCTGGAGTTAACATAGCAAAATACTAATCAAATGAATTCGACTACAAATAAGGAGACAGGTCAGGTCTGGAATGATAGGTCACTATCGAATATTGATAATAGAAGACTATCCCAACGATATAGATCTCATCCGGCTGGGATTCGAAAAGCACGATGAGTTTTTCCTTGACGTTGCCATCACCGGAGAAGAAGGGTTGGAGAAGATGTCAGAGGTCGCCTACGACCTGGTCTCTGTCGATTTTGCCCTTCCTGGCATCAGCGGCCTAGATGTTCTTGAGCAAATTCGAAAATTCGATCAAAACGTGCCTGTAGTGATGGTCACAGGCCGCGATACTGAAGACCTTCAGGTCGTGGCTTTCCAGAAGCACGCCACCAGCTACATAGCAAAGAGCGTCGAGAGCTTCAAGAGCCTTCCTCTCGTCTTCGAAGCTCTCATCAAAGAAGCCCGGTTCAGATCTGCCGAGAACAAGATGAAAGAGATGCTGGAACAATCCGAGGGTTTGAGCAAATACATTCTGGATAATTCTCCTGCGGGCATCTACGTCCTCCAAGAAGGTCGTTTCAAGCTGGTCAATCCCAAGTTCGCAGAGATATTTGGGTGTAATCCAGAAGATCTAATTAACGAACCTTTCTGCACAGTGGTGAACCCTGGATATTTCGAGCCTGCTAATTGTTGGATTCAGGACGAAACGATCGAAGAAGTGGTAGAAGATGAAACATCACCGACAATTCACGAATTCAAAATTTGTGGAAATGACGGCTGTCAATGGCGGTCTAAAATTGTCCAATTATGGCGGTCTAAAATTGTCCAGTTCTACATAAGCCTTCTGCTCGAACCGATTACTTCCCACCCTCAACAGGAAAAGCTTTTAGGGATTACCCCTTGCC
>Ga0272441_10013385_pt1 | contig 11806 bp, 16 predicted proteins | sample SSMProp6N_FD_193582 | JGI IMG/M metagenome (GOLD analysis project Ga0272441, IMG submission 193582) | Marine sediment archaeal communities from Little Sippewissett salt marsh, Falmouth, MA, United States - SSM-Prop-6N | ecosystem: Environmental > Aquatic > Marine > Wetlands > Sediment ...
TGTAAACCTTTTATAACAAATGATGCTAGTTATATAACAGTCGATTTTTGGTATAGAATTCATCATACTGAAAATGATGATTTAAATTTATATTACTTTAATGGACAAACATATAACCTAATAGATAAATTAGGTGATGGCCCTGATGAAAATCAATGGCTACATTATACAGATACAATAACAGATCCACAATATTTTATAAACAATTTTAAAATACGTTTTAATTCTGATTTATCTGGTAACGAAAAAATTTATATTGATGATGTTTTAATAAAAAAAGATACAACTGATTTATTAAATGAAGGATTTGAAAAAACTTATGCTTATTCACGTGTTGAAATAGGACCAGTTTTAATAACAGATATACCCGGGGATCCTGGCAACTACCAAGATATAAAAAATAATATATTAACAATTCAGCAAATGCAAGGTTGGACTCCCTTAGAATGTGGGATAAGACTTGCAGCTGATCAATTATATTATCTAGGTGATTACGAAAAAGATAAAAGACAAATTGTCAACATTGTTACAGATGGAGTGCCTAATTGTGAATGGTTATTTTCTTATTCATCGGATACGGTTAATAATGTCGATATTGGAAAAACTTCCTCTGAAAATGCAATAGAGTATATGGTTACTAAATTAGATCTAACCGGGGATAAAGATGAAATAGACTCCCTTGCAGTTGGTCTTGGTGGTATGTATGGTGGGCCAGATATAGATTGGTTACAAAGTAGTATTGTGCACCCTCAACCAGGTAACATTGCACCTCCATATACTCCAGGATGGGTGAAAACAATTGCAAACTGGCAAGAATTTGAGAATGCCATGAATGAAATTTTCTACATACAATTTAAAAGCATTAAAAGCTCAGTTACTGTTTTAAAACTAGATCTTGAAGATCCAAATCCAAATAATGATTTTAACGATATTACAATTCTTCCAAAAGACTAATAAAAATTTAATTAGACTTATTTTTTTATTTTAAGAAATTGTAATAACTTTATCACACAACTGTGCGATTTCAGCTCTGATTTCCCTATTTGTTTTATCAGTTAATGAGACTAAAAGACCACCAACACCATTAATCCGCATTCTGGTAAGAATACTATGAATAAAACGAGCAAAAACATAAGGCTCATTATGAATAAGCATTGTTGTAATTGAATCAAAAAATATGAACATCTTATTTCCATTAATTTTTTTAATATAATCATTAACAGATAATGATATATCGGTAAGAGATGAAGCATTGTTCATAAACATAACATTTTCTGCCTCAATATCAGCATTTTGATTCTTTGAAATCAAATCCAAAATAAATATTTTTTTTGTATCAATCTTATTACGCTCATAATTAGTCATCAAATTTGTATATGGTCTATTTGCAGATATTATCATACAATTGTCATTTTTTTCTGTCAATATTTTTAAAGCAGCCATAGTTAATTCGAAAGATTTATCTGCAGTTGTCTCAATTAAAATGATATAATCATCAGGAACATCAGACAATTCGTTTCTAAGAGTTTCTAAGTCAACCATTTTCTTTCACTTAACCATACCAGCTTATATTATATTATAATCTTTATAATATTTATATATTCCTACTACTCCAGTCCACAAACTATGTCAGGACCATCTAAAAATACAAAATATGTATATATCTCTTTCTAGACAAAAATTTATGTTAAAATCCTTGGATCAACTACATCTTTATCATAATTTTCAACACAATTTAAAACATTAATAACTTCATCTGCATAGGAAGTTATATTTTTAACATATTGCTTTTTAATTAAATCATCTGCGACATTAAATAAAACTAACAAATTATTATCATTTATGCCGATTAACTTTTTTGCAAGACCTTCAATTTCAGATCCCTTTTTATACAAAGCAACAGTAGAAAGAGAATCAATTAATACAAATTTTTTATCGCAATCTATACTCTTAAGTGAAATTGAAATTTTTTTACAAATTTTATCAAAATCCAATGAAGAAATATTTACACAATCAAGAATAATAACCTTATTGTTATCAACATATTGTTTCTTAAAAAAATTGCAAATATTGTCATAAGGACGCTGAAAACTAACATATACGCCTTTATAACCATGTTCTGTTAGAAACTTAACTGAAGTTGAATTTGCAAAACAATAACTCTCAACAGGGGACTCTAGAATTACTGTTGCACCTTTATTGTATTTTTCAATAGTTTCTGCAAGAGAATAATTTATAATTTCATCACATACGCTAATTATATCTATGTCTTCGTTCTGGCGCATCCCAATCACATATATGAAAACATATAATTTATATATAAATATTCCTAAGAAATATTTTCAAAAAAAAATTTATTATAAATAATAAAGAATTTATTTAATATTGGTTGCACCAAAAACCTCTTGATCTGGGTGAACAACAATTCCCTTATCTGTAATCTGCATTGCAACTACTTTTTTTTCGTGTTTTTCACCACGCATCTTTAAAACTTCAATTGCAGTTTCTCTATTATTTTTTTGTCTAATATTATAAAATACAATAACACCATCAGCTAAAAATTCTTCAACACCAGTTGGTGAAAAAACTTCAGGTAACTGCTTTGTTTCAGTTACAAGAAAATTTGTGCTACCTACTTTTTCAAAAAATCTAAACAAACGCTCAATATAAAATCGATATGATTGTTCTTTACCTAAAAAAGTTGAAGAAATTGCCGTAAGTGAGTCAATAACAATAAAGTCAGGTTTAAAACCAGCTTCGTCAGTAAGAGTTAATGGTTCAAGATCCATAATTAGAGGATCAACTTCTTTAGTCATCATTGCTTCAATGTTTTTACTTTTGTCTTTATCATAATAATAGATTTCACTTGTTAAGAATCTTTTAATTTTAAGATTACCAGATTTTATTAATTTATCTGGATCCCATCCAAAATCTTTCATATGTTCAATTAATTTATCTGAATTTTCCTCAAAGCTCATATAATAACATTTTTTTCCCTGAGCAGCCTGCTGGGCAAGAAGTTGAAGACAAAAAATTGTTTTCCCGGATCCAGCTCCACCAGCTATAACCACTGGAGAACCTTCTGGTATTCCATGTTTAAAGAGTTTATCAAAACCTGGGATTCCTGTTTTAATATATTTTTTTCCTTCTGTCATTACAATACCTTCAGTTTGTAAATTATGAGAATTATTTTCCCCCAATTTTCATTCTTTATTATTTTACTGTTTAAAACAATTTTGGAATAAAAAAATTGATAAAAAACTTAAGGGAAAGCATAAAAAAATGAATTTTTATATCAAAAATCTGAAAAAACGGGTCTGTAGTGTAGCTGGATATCACATTGGCCTCCGGAGCCTCTAACTCGGGTTCAAATCCCGGCAGATCCGCTTTTTTTATTATAGATTTATTTGATGTTTAGTTTATTGTTTTGTTTCAATTTATCAATATGGTTTTGTATTTCTTTTAAATCTGATAATTCTGGTTCCTTTTCCTCAATTTTTATTTGATTTGAAATTAAATTGTCTATTTTTTGGCTTAAATTTGATATCTCTACTTGTTTTGGTTGGCTTTTTGGTTTTTCAATTTTGGTCTCAGTTGGTTTTTTATACTCTTTATAAGTGGTTTCTTTTATTTCTTTATGTTGGTTTTTTATTAGATATGTAATTATTAAAACAAATAATGCTACAATAAAAAAGATAATTCCTAATATTAATTGCCATTGAATATCTGAATTGGTTGTTTGAGAGCTTCCTTCATTTTTGGTTGGTTGTTCTTCATTGATTTGGATTAGTTCTCCAGTTACCGGATAATATTCATAATCCCAAAAATAATCTTCATTTGTATCTATTACATAACCTGTGTTTTTTTGTAGCACTGGCGTTGTAGTTTTAATAGTATTTGAATAAAAATTATCATAAATTCCATCGCTGTTATCATCTATTAAATATCCAAGGTAGCTTACATAATGAGTGTCAATAAGTATTGTTAATTCAGACGTTTCTGATATTTGATTGTTTTCATCTTTGGCGTTCGCTTGAATATTGTATATGCCTGGTTTTTCCCAACTATGCGTAGTATAGTATTCTTCTCCGTTAGCCAAAAGCTCACTAATTGTTATAGACGAATCATCATCCCATAAAACAGCGTATTTTATTTTATCATTATCAATATCTATTGCCTTAAAAATAAATGTGTATTGCGTGTTAATGGTGCCCTCTGTTTGACCATTGATTTCAGGAGGATTTGGTGCTTGGTTTGTTGTTGATAAATAGATATCTTGATTGAATATGAAGTCTTGACTTTCAATTGTTAAAATATCATTTATTTCCCAAGTTGTATCTGTAATTTTTATTGTAAAACTACCAATTTCTCCTGTTTCCTGTGAATCAAATTCAATAAAATAGTATCCATTTTCATATATTCTAGCACTGTATTCCTCATTTGAAATTAAAAGTATAACCTCGTTTGGAATTACTTTTTGGTTGTCTAAATATACATATCCATATAAAATACAAGGATCATCTTCTGACATGGTTATCATTGTTGTTGAACAAATAAAGAATAAGAATATCAAAGATATTATTGTTGGATAGTATTTTTTCATCAACGCCCCCACAGCTTATTTTAATAAGTTAATTTTTCTGTAATGCAGGTTATTGATTAATATCTTTTTCTTAATTTTTAAAAAAATACTCCTCTGTAACGACTTGTAGCAGGACATCCAAAGCATCTATTTTCATTATAGGCTTGGCATTGTTTATATTCAACCCCGCAAGGAGGTTTTTTTAATGGCCGTTCAATCAACTTTATCGGCATAATAAAATCCTTAATACTAGAGATAACAATGTTAAAATCTGCACTTTGTACATCATCATCAGGTCTCAACCGCTCATCAATAATTGACTCTAATGAAGCTAAATCTTCACCTGCAAACATCAACATTAGATTTTTTTCTCCAGAGATTACAAATCCATTTAAAAAGAAAGGGCATTTCCTAAACATATTCAATATCTTTGTAGTATTGGTTGTTCTAACCATGACCATTGCAACATATATTCCTACTTTGTTTAGATTGATACCAATTATTTGATCAATTATTCCCCGCTTTTTTAATTTTTTTAATCTAATAGCTATAGACGGCTGAGATAATTTTACTTTTTTTGCTAGTTCTTCCTGAGAAATATTTTGATTATCGTATAGTAAGGTGATTATCTTCCTATCTTTACTATCTATTTCAATGCTTTTTCTTGTCATTTTATCACTTTACAAAATTTATCTATTATTAAAGAATAAAAGCTAATATTTAAATTTTATTAATAAATATTGACAAAAACTCTAATTTTACTTATCTTTATTGTAATAATGTTTATTAACCCTAAGTTATACAATATATGCTGGTAGTAGAACCTAAAAAAATTTATTAGGATCAATAATAAATTTTCCTCCTAAGAGCATCCCATCTGCTCTTACCACCAATTCTCAGGTTCTACTCCCTCCAATACTCAAAACAAAACGATAGGGGTCTGTTATATGGATAAATATGAGAGTCACACCGATAAAAGAATAAGAGAGCTTCATGAAAGAATGAGAAAATTAGGAAATAAAAAAAATTTGTCACACGTTTAAAATTATTACGAATAACATAAAAACCTAAAAAATGAGGTAAAGTGTTATTCTTGATATATGAAAAAAAAATAAAGGAGGTACTAAAATATGCCTGGCGGCGATAGAACAGGTCCTCTTGGACAAGGCCCAAAGACTGGAAGAGCATTAGGATATTGCACAGGAAATAATGCACCTGGTAGCATAAATCCTAGATATGGTAGAGGTTTCGGTCGAGGATTTGGCAGAGGCTTCAATCGAAGATCATGGGGCCGAGGTAGAGGTTTCTGGTGGCGCGGATATGGAGATCCATATTATTCACCACAGCCTTATAACATCGATGATTTTCCTCAACCAAATAAAGAAGAAGAAAAAACCTACCTTGAGGACTTAGTAAAGAATCTAGAAGAAGAATTAAAAATGGTTAAACAAAGGATTCGTGAGTTATCTAAAGAAAATAAACAAGAATAAAAATAACTTAATTATTACCTGGAAATCCATTCCTTAGTTGGTATTATATTGACTAAGAATGTAATATACAAAATTTAGGTGACAAAAAATATGGAAAAAACTGCATTTGATGAATCAAAAATAACAAAAAATATTGAAAAAATTAAACATATAATTGTTGTATTAAGCGGTAAAGGAGGAGTAGGTAAAAGTACTGTTTCTGCAAATCTGGCTTTTGCCCTTTCTGAAAAAAACTATGATGTAGGATTATTGGATATTGATATACATGGACCAAGCATACCTAAAATTCTAGGAATTGAAGATGAAAAGATACCTGCAACTAAAACAGGTATCACTCCAGTCTTAGTTTCACCAAAACTTAAAGTTATGTCTATGGGATTTCTATTACAAGATAAAGATTCTCCTGTCATATGGAGAGGGCCATTAAAAATGGCTGCAATTAAACAATTTATCGGAGACTTTGATTGGGGAAATTTAGATTATTTAATTGTTGATTTACCTCCTGGAACAGGTGATGAACCTCTCAGTATAGCTCAACTTATACCAAATACAGATAAAAATGGAGCAGTAATTGTTACAACACCACAGGATGTAGCATTAGTTAGTGTACGTAAATCGATAAATTTTGTAAAAAAAATGGATATCAAAATATTAGGAGTCATTGAAAACATGAGTGGTTTTCAATGCCCGCATTGTAAAAAGGAAATAAACATTTTCAAAACAGGTGGAGGTTTAAAAGCATCAAAAGATTTTAATGTGCCCTTTTTAGGAGATGTACCAATAGATCCAAAAATAGTTTTAACTGGAGATATTGGAGAACCCTTCCTTGTTAAAAATTCTAAATCAAATGCCGGAAAATCATTTATAAAAATTGTTGAAAAAATTGAAGAAAAAACCATAAAAAAAGGGGATTAAATGCAAAGAATAGAAGGCGGAGGAGGATTTGGTAGAGGCGGACGTCGTGGCTTGGGAGGTGGCTATGGTTATGGCCCAGGTGGTGGTTGTATATGCCCTAACTGTGGTTATAGAGCACCTCATCAAAGAGGTACTCCCTGTTTTTCAAAAAAATGTCCGAAATGCAAAACTCCAATGATAAGAAGTTAAAAGGTGATAAATATGGATATATCAGAAAAAAAAGAAAGAATTGATGACATAAAAAAGATTGAAAATTTTCTAACGGAGCTAGGTTTTGCTAGTAATAGTAATCCAACAGCTCAGAATATTATATATTCAAAAAATAACGAAGTCATCATAATAAAAAATAAAAATTAAGCTTAAAAAAACTTAAACATGAAAAAAAGATAGGGGAACAATAAAAAGTAAAAAAGTTAAGATTATGTTAAGGAGGAAATAAAAATGAAAAAAGCAGATGTAGTAGTAATTGGTGGAAGTGCAGCTGGAATACCAGCGGCTATAACTTGTCGCAGACATTATCCAGAAAAAAGTGTTTTATTAATTAGGAAAGAAAAACAGGTTCAAATTCCCTGTGGGATACCTTATATTTTTGGAACTGTAAATTCTCCTAATAATAATTTAATACCAGATCAAGCAGTTACTGGAAATGGTATTGAACTTCTTGTTGATGAGGCTGAAAAAATTGATAGACAAAATAAAAATATTCATACAAAAAACGGTGAAATTGTAAATTATGATAAACTCATATTAGCAACTGGATCTACACCGATGGATTTACCTATACCGGGTCTTGATAAAGAGAATGTATTTAAAGTAAAAAAAGAAACAGAATATTTACACGGCCTTTATGACAAAATGGCAGAAGTAAAAGACGTGGTAATCCTTGGAGGAGGTTTTATCGGTGTTGAGTTTGCAGATGAATGTAAAAAGAATAGAGATGTTAACGTATCTATTGTTGAACTTCTCCCTCACTGTCTAATGCTTGCATTTGAGGATGAATTTTGTAAAGAAGCTGAAGAATCTCTAAAAGAAAGAGGAATCAATCTGATAACTGGTGTTAAAATTGAGGAAGTTTTAGGTGATGAAAAAGTTTCAGGTGTCAAACTTTCAGATGGACGAGATATCAAAGCTGATCTTCTATTAGTAGCTGTTGGTGTAAGACCAAATATTAAACTGGCAGAGGATGCAGGTTTGGAAACAGATCGCGGTGGAATTATTGTAAATTCAAGTATGATGACATCTGATGAGAATATTTTTGCATGTGGAGATTGCACTAGTAAAAAATCATTTTTTACAGATAAACCATCTGGTCTTAAATTAGCATCTATTGCTTCTATGGAATCACGAATCGCAGGCGCAAATTTATTTGGAAAAAGACGTGAAAATCAAGGGGTTGTAGGAGTATTTTCAACTGTTGTTGGAAACAAAGCATTTGGAATGGCAGGTCTTACAGAAAAATTAGCTAGAGAGTATGGTTATGAACCAGTAATTGGACAGGCAGAATCTCCAAATAGGCATCCTGGTGGTATGCCTGGAATGGCGAAAATAAAAGTAAAACTAGTTTTTAATAAAAAAACTGGAGAGCTTCTAGGCGGACAGGTCCGAGGAGGAGATAGCGTCGGTGAAATTTCAAATACAATAAGTGCTTGTATACAGAAAAAAATGACAGCAGATGATATTGCTACTTTCCAAATTGGAACTCATCCAGCAGTTACAGCATCACCAATAGCCTATCAGTTAGTAAATGCTGCTGAATTAGCTATTAAAGAAATGAGAGGATAATATGAAAATTATTGTAACTGCAAAAGATAATAGTTTAGAATCAGATGTAGACCCTAGATTTGGAAGATGTAATCATTTTTTAGTTATAGATACTGAAACAATGAATTTCGAAACAATTTCAAATGAGAGTGCAATGGCCTCAGGCGGTGCAGGTATACAAGCTGCACAAACCGTTGCAAAAACAGGTGTAAAAGTAGTATTAACTGGAAATATGGGGCCAAATGCATTTCAAACACTAGCTGCAGCTGGAATAAAAGTATATGTCGGTGCAAATGGGACGATAAAAGAAGCAATCGAAAAATACAATAAAGGAGAACTAAAAGAAACTGGATCACCAAATGTAGGAAGTCATTCTGGAATGAGAGGATAAAATATGAAAATTGGAATACCAACAAATGGTAACAATGGGATGAATGAATCAATAGGAGAACACTTTGGAAGGGTTACAACTTATACAATTGTCGATCTTGAAACAAACGAGGTAAGAACAATTCCAAACACAAGTCATCACATGGGTGGACAAGGTTACCCGCCCGAACTATTAAAAAATGAAGGCGTTGAAGTTATGGTTTGCAAAGCTCTTGGCAGACGAGCAATTAGTATGTTCGAAGAAAAAGGAATTGAAGTTTATATTGGAGCTAATGGTTTAGTAAAAGATGCAATAACTGCTTATAAACAAGGAACTCTTCAAAAAGCAGGGACATCTGATGCATGTGGAAGACATGCTTTTAGAGATCAACATCATCATGAACACAACTAAAGAAATTAATTCGAATAGCATTAAGTGGAAAAATGATTATTTCAATTGCAAGTGGAAAAGGAGGAACAGGTAAAACTACTATAGCTTCAAATTTAGCTTTAAGTTTAAGAAATGTACAATTTTTTGATTGCGATGTCGAAGAACCTAATTCAAATATTTTCATAAAAGCTAAAATTCAAAATTCTGAAGACGTATCAGTAAGTTATCCAATAATTGATAAAAAAAAATGTGATTATTGTGGTAAATGTTCTGAATTTTGTGCATACAATGCAATAGCTGTAATTCAATCAAAAACTCTAGTATTTCCTGAGTTATGTCATTCATGTGGCGGATGTAAACTAGTATGTCCAAACGATGCTATTAGCTGGGAGAATAGAGTTATAGGTCATATTGAACATGGAACTGCAGATAAAATTGATTTTTATCAGGGTATTTTGAATGTTGGAGAAATGCAAGCAATACCTGTTTTGAATAAATTAAAAAATAAAGTTGATAAAAACAAAAATGTAATAATTGATGCACCTCCTGGGACTTCTTGCCCTGTTATTACCTCTGTAAGTAATTCAGATTTTTGTATACTAGTAACTGAACCTACACCTTTTGGATTTCATGATTTAAAACTAGCTGTAGACGTAGTTAAACATCTAAAAATTCCCTTTGGAATTATCATTAATCGAGATAATATAGGTGATAAAAAGGTAGAATCCTATTGTAAAAAAAATAAAATACCAATTTTAATGAAAATTCCACATAGCGGAGAGATCGCTCATCTATATTCAAAAGGCATTCCTTTTGTAAATGAAATTAAAAAATGGCAAGAAGATTTTTTAAAACTTTTTGAAAAAATTAGTGAAATGGTGAAACAATGAAACAACTTACTATAATTAGTGGAAAGGGCGGTACTGGAAAAACATCTATTACTGCTGCTTTTGCTTCTATAGTAAAAAATACAGTTTTTGCAGATTGTGATGTTGATGCAGCAGATTTACATCTCATTTTAAAACCAAAAATAAAAAAAACTATGGTTTTCAAAGGATTAAAAATCGCTTCTATTAATTTGGATAAATGTACTGATTGTAAACAATGCTTCAAATCTTGTAAATTTGGAGCAATAAATGAAGATATAACACTAAATAAAGAACTATGTGAAGGTTGCGGTGTTTGTTCATATATCTGTCCAGCAAATGCGATTGAAATGAAAGATAGAAAATCTGGTTTTTCATATATTTCTGAAACAAGATTTGGTCCCATGTCTCATGCAGTTTTAAAAACAGCAGAGGAAGCATCTGGAAAACTTGTAACTGTGGTAAGAAATAATGCAAAAGAAATAGCTGAAAATAAGAATTTGGATTTAATTATTATAGATGGCCCACCAGGAATAGGATGTCCTGTGATTGCATCAATCACCGGTGTTGATTTAGTTTTAATAATAACAGAGCCAACTTTATCAGGAATTCATGATCTTGAAAGAATTCATAGTGTTGCAAACCATTTTAAAATCCCATCATTAGTATGCATTAACAAGTTTGATATTAATACAGACAACACTAAAAGAATTGGAGAATATTGTAAAAGAAATGATATCCCAATTGTTGGTAAACTGCCTTATGATATAATTATGACTGAGGCAATGGTCAATGAAAAAAGTGTAATAGAATTTTCAAAGGGCAGTCTTAGTAATGAGATTATAAAAATGTGGGATAAAATAAAATTAAGGTTGAATGCATGATTGAACAATCAAATTTTGAAAAATTAATAAAAGATATACAAAAAAAAATAGACAAAGATGAAGAAGCAACATACTCAAAAAAAGTAATTTATGAATATAGAAATCCTACATTTTTTGGGAATATAAAAAACCCTGATGCTAGTGCAACAATTAAAGGATCCTGTGGTGACACTATGAGAATAGATATCAAAATAAAAAATTATATAATTTCAGATATTCGTTTTTGGACCGATGGCTGTGGTCCAAGTGTTGCTAGTGGAAATATGCTTTCAAAAATGATGATAGGTAAGAGCTTAAAACAAGCAAAAAATTTTACAAAAAAACAGCTATTAGATTCTTTAGATGGTCTTCCTAAAGAAAATCTACATTGTAGTAAACTAGCAATTGATACGTTGCACTTATCCATAAATAATTATTTAAAAAAATAAGGAGAGAAATATTTCAATGGAATTAATAATAGTATACGATAATGACATATTTACACAAGGTAAAGGTCTAAAATCAGATTGGGGTTTTTCTTGTTTAGTAAAAACAAAGGAGGACACTAT
>Ga0272441_10013386_pt1 | contig 11806 bp, 10 predicted proteins | sample SSMProp6N_FD_193582 | JGI IMG/M metagenome (GOLD analysis project Ga0272441, IMG submission 193582) | Marine sediment archaeal communities from Little Sippewissett salt marsh, Falmouth, MA, United States - SSM-Prop-6N | ecosystem: Environmental > Aquatic > Marine > Wetlands > Sediment ...
TACGAATGCAGAAATCATTGATGCGCTGAACCGCGTGCGTGAGCCGTTCAATGTGAATTCCATAGCTCAGGCGGCGGCGGTCGCATGTCTGAAAGACCAGTCGTATTATGCCAAGGCCCTGAAGGCCGTGGAGACGGAGCGGGCCTATCTGTATCGGCAGTTTAAGGAGATGAGGCTGTTATGTATTCCGAGCGTGACGAATTTTATTTTGGTGGACGTCGCCTGTTCGAGCAAGAAGGTTTCAAACGAGCTTTTGCGTCGTGGGGTGATTGTCCGTGACATGAATGCCTGGGGCCTGAAGACCTTTATCCGCGTGACGATTGGCACAACGGGTGAGAACAGAAAATTTATTAAAGCACTGAAAGCGGTTTTAAAGAAACGGAGCTAGCATGATCGTTGTTTTAAGGTCAGATGTGACGGAAGAACAAATTCAGCATATTATTGAAAAGGCAGAAGGGCTTGGCCTGAAGGCCCATATTTCGCGCGGGGTGGAGCGGAGTATTATCGGTTTTATCGGGCCGGAAGATGTCCTGCGCGTGACACCGCTCGAGATTTTTCCGGGGGTGGAGACCGTGCTTCCGGTTCTGGCACCGTATAAGCTGGTGTCGCGCGAGTTTCAAAAAGAGTCTTCAGAGATCAGGATCAAGGACGGTATTACGATTGGCGGTCGAAAGATCGCATTGATTGCCGGACCGTGTTCGATTGAGAACCGCGCATCATTAATGAAGACGGCCAAAGAGGTCAAAAAGGCCGGGGCATCGATCTTGAGGGGCGGGGCCTTTAAACCGCGCACCTCGCCGTATGATTTTCAGGGGTTGGGTGAAGAGGGCCTGAAGATCATGAAGGACGTCGGTGATGAGACAGGTCTGGCGACAATTACGGAAGTCGTGGATACGCGGCATGTGGAATTGATGGATCGTTATGTGGACATCTATCAGGTGGGTGCCCGTAACATGCAGAATTTTTCCTTGTTGCGGGAGATCGGGAAGACCAAAAAACCCGTTGTGCTGAAGCGGGGGATGAGCGCCACAATCAAGGAGTGGTTGATGTGCGGGGAATATATCCTGTCTGAGGGTAATCCGCATGTGATTTTTTGTGAGCGCGGGATCCGGACGTTTGAGACAGAGACGCGTAATACTTTGGATATCAATGCCGTGCCGGTGGTCAAGGAAAAATCCTATCTTCCGATCATTGTGGATCCAAGCCACGCGTCCGGCCGCTGGGGTCTGGTCAGTAGTATCTCCAAGGCCGCCATCGCTGCTGGGGCGGATGGCCTGATGATTGAGGTCCATCATAATCCTGAGGAAGCCAAGTCAGACGGCGCTCAGTCGTTATTGCCTGAAAAATTTGAACAGCTTGTAAAGGAGTTAAAACTGGTTGCGCAGGCTGTTGGACGCAAAGTAGCATAATGTATGTAGGGCGTGCCCTACGGTATTTTGTAAGGAGCGAAGATATGGTTTTCAGAAGAGAGTCGTTTTTATTCCGCAAGGTTGCAATTCTTGGCGTGGGTTTGATTGGGGGCTCGCTGGGGAAGGCGTTAAAGAAACACAAGCTGGCGAAAGAGATTTTTGGTGTTTCCCGCCGTAAAGAGGCGCTATCGATTGCGGTCAAATCTTGCGCGATTGATCATGGGACGCATGATATCAAAAAAGCCGTGGTGAACGCGGACCTGGTCGTTATGGCCACTCCGGTCAATGTTGTTTCATCCATGTTTAAGTTGATCGGGCCGCATTTAAAGCGCGGTTGTATTGTGACGGATGTCGGCAGCACAAAGATGTCGATCGTCACAGCTGCTCAGGAGGTCCTGTCCAATCCTGCTATGTTTGTCGGGTCGCATCCTTTGGCCGGTTCCGAAAAACGCGGGGTTGAATTTGCTACGGAGGATTTATTTAAAGGATCGATATGCATCATGACCCCGGTTGAAAGCACGCATCGGGTGACAGTGGATAAAGTCAAAAGGATGTGGACGGCTGTGGGGGCGCAGGTCAAAACTGTATTGCCGGACGAGCATGATCAGATGCTGGCGTATATCAGCCATCTCCCGCATCTTGCGGCCTATGCCTTGATGTCGTCGGTCCCGGAGAGCTACTTGTCGTTTGCAGCGCAAGGATTAAAGGACACCACGCGTATTGCCGCGTCCTCGCCTGAGGTCTGGAGCAGTATTTGTATGGCGAATTCCGAAAATCTTATTAAGGTGATCGATGAATATGTCGGAAACCTTTCCAATTTACGCAAGGCGATTGTTGACGTTGACGGGAAGGCCTTAACGGGTGAATTGAAAAGGGCCAAAATCAAGAGGGACAAGATGTCATGAGCGACAGCATCGTGGTGGCGATCGACGGCCCTGCCGGAGCAGGGAAAAGTACGATCGCCAAAGGATTGGCGAATGATTTGGGATTTGCGTATCTGGATACCGGTGCGATGTACCGCTCGCTGACTTTGAAGGCCTTGCGTGCAGGAGTTGATTTGGAAGACGAAGATGTGCTGGTCGCTTTAGCGCGTGAGACTGTGATTGATCTTAAAGGAAATCCCAAAGAGGGCCTGCATGTTTTTCTGGATGGCGAAGATGTTACAGAGGAGATCCGTACGGCGGAGGTTACGAGCAATACCTTTTATATTGCACGCGCTCCGAAGGTCCGGGAGGTTATGCTGACATGGCAGAGGGACATTGGCGGCAGAAGCAATGTGGTGATCGAAGGGCGAGATATTGGAACGGTTGTCTTCCCGGATGCGCAGTATAAATTTTATCTGGACGCTACTGTAGAAGAACGGGCGCGGCGCCGGCACAAGGAGTTCCTGGAAAAGGGTAAGGAGATCTCATTGCAGCAGGTCATCGATGATGTGAAGGCCAGAGATGAAAAAGATTTTACCCGCGAAGTTGCCCCCCTGAAAAAGGCAGACGATGCCATTGTCATTGATTCCACGCCGCTGACGATTGACCAGGTGATTGAGACAATGGCGGGTTATATAAAAGGTAACAATTGAGGTGTGGAGATTATTATGCAGGGTCCGACCTCTGGGCGCCTGCCGGCAGGCAGGGACCGTTTTTTTTCACGGCGCGCCGGGGATGGCGCACCCTACATGTTGTAACGTGTTATGGATAAATCTTTAATCAGAAATTTTTCCATCATTGCTCATATTGATCACGGCAAGTCGACACTGGCTGACCGTCTTCTGCTTCATACGGGCGCGATCGATGAGCGTAAATTTCAAAATCAGCTTCTGGACGCGATGGATCTGGAGCGGGAGCGCGGCATTACGATCAAGGCCTCGGCGGTCCGTATTTTGTATCACGCCAGAGACGGGAAAGCGTACATGTTTAACTTGATCGATACGCCGGGCCATGTGGATTTTTCGTATGAGGTCGAGAAATCCTTGAAGGCCTGTGAAGGCGCCCTGCTTTTGGCGGACGCCTCCCAGGGCGTGGAGTCTCAGACTGTGGCGAATTATTATCTGGCCAAGGACAATCATTTGACGATTCTGCCTGTTTTGAACAAGATCGATATCACGACCATTGATCTGGATCATGCCACATTGGAGATGATGGAGGTCTTCGGTTTTGATGAGGATGCTATCAGTTTTGTCTCGGCGAAAGAAGGGACGGGCATTCTCGATTTATTTGAGAAGATTATTCAAGTCATTCCTCCCCCCGGCGGGAAGGATGACGCGCCGCTGAAGGCCCTGATCTTTGATATGGAATATAACATTTATAAAGGCGTGGTGATCTATGTCCGGGTGATGGACGGTGTCATGAAGGCCGGCGCGCGGATTTCTATGATGAATATCGGAAAGGAGTTTGCGGTTGAGGAGGTCGGTGTATTCTCGCCGGCGATGACCAAGGTCAAAGAGCTTCGGGCCGGCGAGGTCGGTTATATCGCCTGCAATATTCACGATCCGCAGATGGTCAAGGTGGGGGATACAGTCACAGACAAGGAACGTCCGGCGGACAAGCCGCTTGCCGGATACCGCCAGTTAAATCCGCTGGTCTTTTGCGGGGTCTACCCGGTCAATTCCAAGGATTTTATGGCGCTGCGCGAGGCGATTGATAAACTCCGCCTGAACGATCCAAGTTTTACCTATGAACCTGAAACCTCGCAGTCGTTCGGCAACGGTTTTCGCTGCGGATTTTTGGGCCTGCTTCATATGGAGATCGTTCAGGAACGCCTGCAGAGGGAATATGATCTGAATTTGATTTTGACGACGCCGAATGTCCGATATCGTTTTACACAAAAGAACGGCGAGGTCGTGGAGATCGAAAATCCCTGCGATCTTCCGGACAGCGGTTCGGTGGAGGCCGTTGAGGAGCCGCTCTTGGAAGTCTCGATTATGTGCCCGGTCGAGACCATGGACAAGGTCATGGACCTGGCCAAAAGCAGACGCGGCATGTATGTCAAAAGCGAATATGTCTCTGACCGTATGCGCATCCTTTTTGATATCCCGTTGTCGGAGGTGATTGTGGATTTTAATGATATGATCAAGTCCGTGACGCGCGGATACGGCTCGATCGATTACCGGTTTAAGGGGTATCAGCCGGCCAGTGTTTCCCGCCTGGATATTTTGCTGAATGGTAAACCGTGCGACGCGTTTTCTTTTTTGGTGAATAAGGAGAGGTCGTATGAAAAGGGCTCGGCCCTGGTTTCCAAACTGAAAGATCTGATTCCGCAGCAGTTGTATGAGGTGAAGGTTCAGGCCTCGTGTGACGGCCGGATTATTTCCAGCGCCAAGGTGAAGGCTGCGGGAAAGAATGTGACTGCCAAATGTTACGGCGGCGATATCACGCGTAAGCGGAAGCTGTGGGAAAAACAGAAAGAAGGGAAGAAGCGTCTTAAACAGATCGGCAATGTCGAGGTCCCGCAGGAGGCCTTTTTGGCAGCGTTGCGGATTTAAGAAAAGAACAGGAGAACAAAGGTATGCAAAAAGAGGAAACAGGGAATCTGACTGCTTTTCAGTGGTTTTATAAAGAGTGGCTGGAACCGGCGGGCGTTGCCTTTTTGGTGGTCTTTTTAGTCATTCGGCCGTTTTTTCTGCAGGCGTTTAAAATTCCAACGGGATCCATGGTCCCGACGCTGTTGGTTCATGATCGTCTGATTGTGGATAAATGGACTTACGGCGCGAGGGTTCCATTTACGAAAACACTCCGTCTGCCGGGGATCGGCGAGCTTCACCGCGGCGACATCATTGTTTTTAAGTATCCGGAAGATCCGAGCAAGGATTATATCAAGCGCCTGATCGCTTTTGCCGGCGAAAAGGTCGAGATCAAAAACGGCGACATCTACATTGACGGGGAGCAGGTCACCAAGCCGGACATAGACCAAAATTATTATTATAACCGCGGGACGTTCGGTGCGCTGGGGAGGATTATCACGGTTCCTGAGGGGCACATGTTTGTTCTCGGAGATAACAGCGGTTCCAGCGCGGACAGCCGCTTCTGGGGGTTTGTCCCCGAAGAAAATGTTATCGGAAAAGCGGATCTGATCTTTTGGCCGTTGAACAGGATCCGGTTTTTGAAATAGGACGGCGGTATCGATGAGTCTTATCGCAGCGATTATTGTGAGTTATCTTTTGGGAAGCATTCCGACGGCCTATCTGTTCGGGAGGGTGTCAAAAGGAATTGATATCCGCCAGCATGGATCCGGGAATGTGGGCGCGACCAACACCTTTCGCGTTTTGGGAAAGGGTCCGGGGATCTTTGTTCTGTCCGTTGATATTCTGAAAGGCGTTTTGGCCCTGGTTGTGATCGGGAACCTGTTTGGTATCGGAGGGATGATGGGCCGGGTCCTTCTGGGTGTTGCGGTTGTCTGCGGACATAACTGGACGGTCTTTCTCGAATTTAAGGGCGGAAAGGGGATCGCGACGAGTCTGGGGGTGCTGATCGGCATGACGATCATGTTTCCTGCGCTTGTCCCTGTCCTAGCGGTCTGTCTGCTCAGTTGGTGTGTGACGATGCATTTTTCCCGTTATATTTCGGTTTCATCCATGCTGGCATCTGTGGTCCTTCCCTTGATGATGGTCATCACAAATCAGCCGCCGGAAATGGTCTTTTTGGGGGCAATTTTTTGTATTTTTGTGGTTTATCGCCACCGTTCAAACATCAAACGTCTGCAGCTTGGAACAGAATCCAAGGTTAATCTGCCCTTTTTGAAAAAAAAGTGACTTTTTTGCCTGTGGGATTATCTTTCATGGGGTATTCCTTCCTGAATGCGTCTGATTTATAAGAAAATTGACAATTTTTGCATTTTTTTATAAAATTTACCTATTTTTTTAATTTTTGACGAATTTTTAAGAAAAGTTTTCCAGCTAAAAATTAAATAAAAAAATTTTTTTCTTTTTTTTCAAGGCCCCTCGAAAGGTTTTTTGTTTTTCTCGACGGAGAAAACGTTTCTTTTAATTTCGAGAAAGCGTTTCCCGAAAAAGCCCCACAGCCTATTGTTGCCTCTTTTCTGAGTGCTATACTTCGACCATCAAGGAATTCAATGATCGGGGGAGCACAATGAAACACGTTATTTACAAAAATCGAACCTCACAATTGAGCCACCGCAAGATTGTTTCGATCAATGAATTTAACCAGGATAAGCGTGTGAAGACCCATGTCCAGAAGGGTTTTCTCTATCATATTGTGCCTATTGAGAACAATGATCTGAGCGATCATGATCCGCAGATTTATATTCAGAAGCGCGTTGACAACAAGGCGCAGATGGAGGAATTTTGTTTTCGCGTAAAAGGCAGTTTTGTGACCATGAGTTCAGGGCGGATTGTCCGCGTTGAGTTCAGCCATAAATTGAAGATTATTATGGAGTGGAAAGATAAAAAAGATTTCTCCCCCAAAAAGTCAGTTACCCTGACTTAGGCTACGTGAGTAACATCACGGCCATGTCCGCCGGGTTGGCTTGCCGACCCGGCGGTTTTTTTATCAGCCGCGCAGAAGGGGCCACGCCAAGATTTGTGGCGGAGATGAATGCGCATGAAGGATTCTTCTTTAGAAATATAAAAAAGATATTTCAAAAATGCCTGGAATGAAAAACGCCCATCGTTTACAATGACTTATAGATTTAAATAGTCACACAGCCATCACAGAATTTTAATAACACAAAAAAGATATGTTGTAACAAAGGAGGAATGTGTGGGGAGAAAAATGCTGATGTTATTGGGGCTTGTTTTCATCGTGTCCGGCTGTGCGACGACGGCGCAGGATCAGACCATGATGACACAGCTGCAGATGAGAATGGGAGAGCTGGAACGCGAGGTCCAGGCCAAGGACGCCAGGATCAATGAACTTGAGGGTGAGGTGAAGGATTTATCTTATGACATTAAGCGTATGAAGGAGCAGAAGAAATCCGTTTCTGTTGTCCGTTCGAGCAGTTCTTCATCGTCCGGATCTTCGGCGAAGGACGGGGAGATCATCCGCGTGCCGGTCAGCGCCGAACAGGTCCAGAGCGCCCTGAAGGCGGCCGGGTATTATTCCGGCGCGATTGACGGGAAGATCGGTTCCGGAACCAAACAGGCGATCTATCAGTTTCAGAAGGACAATAATTTGAAGGCAGACGGGTTGATCGGGAAAGAGACCTGGGGCGAGTTGAAGACATTTTTGCAGTAGTTGTCCGGACATTAAAGCGGTGGTCAGTTTTGATAGTAGAGTTAAAAAACCAGGTCTGTTTCGGCAGGCCTGGTTTTTTAAAGGCATGTTTATGCGGTAGAATGTCTTGACATCCACACAAGTGGGTGGTAATATTGTTACATGACTATCAGACAAAAATTAACAGAAAAGCAAACAGAGGTTCTGAAGTTTATTTATCATGCGATCCGCGACGCCAATCTCCCGCCAACGATCAGGGAGATCGCGGAGCATTTCGGATTTTCTTCCACCGGGACCGTCCGGGATTATCTTCGCGCCCTGGCGCAAAAGGGGTACATTCGTCTCACCGCAAACAAATCGCGGGCCATCGAGCTGGTCCGGGAGGCCCTGTTTTCGGTCCCGATCCTGGGCCGTGTCCAGGCCGGTCTGCCGGCTTTGGCGGTTGAGGATATTGAGGGTTATCTGAATCTGGACAGTTTTGTCTTTTCCGGTGACGAGACCTTTGCCCTGCGCGTGAAGGGGGACAGTATGATCGAGGCCGGGATCCTTCCGGACGATCTGGTCCTGGTCAGACGTCAGAACATTGCGCAGACAGGAGAAACGGTCGTGGCCCTGGTGGGCAGTGACGAGGCCACAGTCAAACACCTGCGCAAACGCGAAAACATGTATTATCTGGAGCCCGCCAATCCCCGCTACGAACCCATTCCCGTCAACGAAGACGTCTCCATCATCGGCAAAGTGATCAGTGTGGTACGGAGGTTTTGAGCCGTTTTATACAAGAGATCAACACTAACATTTTTTCACCGGCGGGTTTGGGCTGGAGTTTTTTTATGTTATAATGCCCCACAATGTTATCGTCCATTGATTATCCACAGGCCTTGAATGAACAGCAGCTGAATGCCGTGACCTCCACCCGGGGGCCGCATCTGGTGATCGCCGGTGCCGGGAGCGGAAAGACCCGCGTCCTGGTTTACCGGACGGCTTATCTGGTCGATCAGGGGGTTGACCCGCATCAGATTTTATTGTTGACGTTTACACGCCGCGCTGCCAATGAGATGCTCGAACGCGCGTCCGCCATTCTCGATGATCGCTGCCGCAATGTCTCGGGCGGCACGTTCCATTCCTTTGCCAACACGATCCTTCGCCAGTATGCGCAGCGCATCGATCTGCCGCGGAATTTTACGATCCTGGATGAGGCCGATGCGGCTTCGGTGATCCAGCGTATCCGTGAGGAAAAAGGCCTGAATAAACTGGACAAACGCTTTCCGCGCAAGGACACGATCTCCGCGATCATTTCCAAAAGTGTCAACAAAGGTACGGATGTCGCGGACATAATCTGCGATGAGTATCCGCAGTTTTTGCAGTGGAGTGAGATGGTTCAGCAGATCAAAAACGATTATATGATCAGGAAACGGGAGATGGACGCGCTGGATTTCGACGACCTTTTGATCGTTCTGCGCAACCTCCTGGATACCAAAGAGGATGTCCGCCGCCAGTTGAGCCGACGGTATGCCTACATTATGGTGGACGAGTATCAGGACACCAACAAGGTCCAGGCCGAGATCGTCCGGCTTTTGGCCTGCGAGCATGATAATGTGATGGTGGTTGGCGATGACTCGCAGAGCATTTATTCTTTTCGCGGCGCGCATTTCCGCAACATCCTGGATTTTCCGCAGTCTTTTCCCGGGACCAGGGTGGTGAAACTCGAGGAGAATTACCGTTCCTCCCAGCCGATTCTGGATTTGACCAACGAGGTCATTCTGTGTGCGCGGGACAAATTTGAAAAGAGGTTGTTTACCAGAAAGGAAGGGGATCAGCGGCCGGTTTACCGTGATACGCTGGATGAAAATGCGCAGTCGAACTACATTATCAATCGTATTCAGGAGTTGCGTCAGGAAGGAATTGCGCTGGGGGAGATTGCCGTCCTGTTTCGTTCGGGCTGGCATTCCAATGACCTGGAGGTTAAATTGTCGAGCTGGGGCATCCCCTTTGTCAAATACGGCGGTCATAAATTTTTGGAATCCGCTCATGTGAAGGACGCCGTGAGTTATTTACGCATCCTGCAGAACCCGTCCGACCAGGTCAGCTGGATGCGCGTCCTGACACTGATGAGGGGAATCGGGTCGAAAACAGCCCTGCGCATCGCGCGTGATGCAGCAGAAAAAAAGTTGTCATCGGTCAATCCGGGTGATTTTAAGAATGTCAGTGTCCGGCGGCTGTTTGAGTTTGTTGCGGCGGCAGACCCCCAGGCGCAGTCCCCGGCCGAGGTCCTGGATCTGGCGCTGCAGTTTTATTATCCGTTTTTGATGGATCGGTATGATGATTATGATAAACGGGCGAATGATCTGGAATCGCTGCAGAGGATTGTCGAACGGTATACCTCGTTGGAGCAGTTTTTGGCGGACCTGACATTGGAGCCGCCGGAAAAAAGTGTGATAGAGGCGCGCCGGCATAATCGCCAAAATAAAAATAGTCTGGTGTTGTCAACGATTCATTCCGCCAAAGGCCTGGAATGGGACACGGTCTTTGTGATCCATGTGTGCGAGGGATTTCTGCCTTCGTACCGCTCTTTTGAAGACCAGGACGCGATGGAAGAAGAACGCCGCCTGTTTTATGTGGCTACGACGCGGGCGAAACGGCGTCTGTATCTTTTGCGGCCGCAGGCGGTGTCTTCCCGGGCGGCCGGGGCCAGCAACAGCAGTCCGTATACACGGGTCTCCCGCTTTTTGGGCGAGGGCCGGATCCTGGATCTCTTGGTGGATATTGAACACCGCCATGTCCAGGCGCGGGGCTTCGGTCAGGGGCATGCCCGGCAGGATCGTGCAGGCCGGATGATGCTGGCAGATTATTTTGACAGAACCGAGTCAGCATGGGACAATTGGTAACGTGCCGCCTGGGGCAAATGATAGATGTAGGGTCCGACTTCTGGGCGGACCGTTGATTTTACGGCGCGCCGAGACGCCGCGCCTTACAATAGTATAAATGTGGGGTTTTCATGGCCTTGTGGTTTTTTATTCTTGTGAATTTGTATTTTGATTTTTTCATGGCCGTACTGTTGGGTCTTTTGATCGGGTTTATCGGGGCGGGTCTTGCCATCAGATTAAAATTTTTGGATATCCATGACATTTTTAGCCGCGTTTTGCTTTATAGTTATGCTGCATGTTTTGGCTTGCTGCTGGCCGTGAGCTATGCCGCTTCTCGGACCGATCCGGATTTTTCTCCCGGTCAACGGTATACCTATGCGTTGCGCACCGTGAAAGAATGGGTTTTTCCGGAAAATCAGCTGCTGCACCGGGGCGGTTTGATCAAGGCCTTGCAGCTGAACACGGATTGGGTTTCTCAACCGCAGAAGGTTTACTATAGTGTTGGTGAAAAGCTTTATTCTGTCCTTTTGAACGGCAAGAAGTCTCGGTTGTGTTTCTCCGCTGATGCCGAGATCACCGGGGCGGTCTTTTCACCGGACGGTAAATGTCTAGCGGTTAAGACATCCGGAGGTCTTTCCATTATTGATACCAAAAAGTGTGAAGTGGAAACGGTTTATGAGGTTCCGCATGGAGAGACAGCGGTTTCGACAGCGGGTGTCTTTGTTGGAGGGATGTATTGGTCGCCGGATAGTCAGAAGATCTGTTTCTTTGTTGAAAAGACGGCGGCGCCGTCGTTACAGACGCAATGGTTTGTGTATGACCGGACTTTGAAGCAAAAGCGTTCTGTCCCTTTGGGGGCGCGGCAGTCTGCTTTTTTGGTCTGGGCCGAGGATTCCAGGCGGCTGTATTTTAAGCAGGTGCGTTCTGCTGCCGCCCGGCGCGATCAGGCCGTTGTTTATCGCATCCAGTGGTATGAAATTCCGCTGGATACGTTGAAATCTGCATTGGTTATGGATGTCGGTTCTGAGACGTTGACTGTTCCGGACAAGGAGAGGGCGCGGGTAGGAGTCCATATTTTTCAGGAGGACCGCCGGCTGCGCCTGGAAAGCGCCCGGCCGTTTTTTCGGAATATGCGCATAACATCTGACAATGGGAAACAGATCTATATTAATCAAAAGGGCCAGTTATGCTACCAGTCCCGTTATGGAGTGAGATATGCGCTGTTCGGCCTTTCGACATTTTCAGACTATTTAACCTTTCCGCCGGCGGGGAAGGAGAATGCATTTTTGATTGAGGATGCGCGTTGGACCCCTTCCGGGAAATATGTTTTGTTGAGGCATTATGTATACGGCCTTCTTGTGCTGGATCC
>Ga0272441_10013387_pt1 | contig 11804 bp, 7 predicted proteins | sample SSMProp6N_FD_193582 | JGI IMG/M metagenome (GOLD analysis project Ga0272441, IMG submission 193582) | Marine sediment archaeal communities from Little Sippewissett salt marsh, Falmouth, MA, United States - SSM-Prop-6N | ecosystem: Environmental > Aquatic > Marine > Wetlands > Sediment ...
AAACGCTCTCGGATGTCGTAATCTCTTCCATGTGGCGTATTCCTTTCTGCTGGAAGTTCTGACCTTCTCAGCACCAAGGATACGCCGCGCTTTTGCGCCCGTCATCCACAGCTTCTGACAATATCTCAGAATCACTCAGCAGGAACAGTGAGCGGAACCGGGCAACAGGGGCCATCAATGAGGCTGTGTCTCGTTACCGGAGCTTCCGGGCTGCATAAGAAGGAAGCGATAGCCAGACTCAAAGGCTTCCTATCGGGGCTGACGATTCAGGGACGTGACGTCAAGGTGGGAGTCGCTGAGGTCGAGGAGGAACTGGCCGCGATCTGCCCTGCCGAGGATTACCAAGCCGACGATAGCCGAGATCCTCTTGTATCTATTATCGGCCAGATACCATCCAACCGCATCAGAGAGCTGTGGCCCAAGGCCTTCCGACAAGCTCTCCAAAAGGCAGCGTGCGGCGCACCGGACCTCGCTATCTTAGTAGCCTGCCTCTGCTACTATCGCGATCAGACCTACGAGTTCTACTGTCCCGTGGACTTCGGAGCCTTGCGCAGTAAAGACGTTCCGACTTTCCATTCTGTTCTGACCCTGTTCGATGACATCTACGATGTCTACCAGCGGCTGTCGCAGCCTGCCCACGTATTCGACATCGGGCGCTTGGTCCAGTACGAGGCGACCGACCAGCACGCGAGCCGATCCGAACGGTACCGGACAGCCCTCGGGATCGTGATCCAGTCGCTGATCCGCATCCTGGAGTGGCGGGAGAACGAGATCCACGCGGCAGAAGCACTGGCGGCGACACTTGACGTTCCAGCGCGTGCATTGGCGACGAAGCATCCGACCGAAACGGCCGTAAGGCTGATTCTCGGTGAAGCATCGCCGGAATTTGCCATGTGGCACACGTTCCCCATCTATTTATCGCACCCGATATCGCTGCCCCGAAAAAAGCTGGCAGAAACGGGGAGTTGGCCGAGTTTCGTCAACGAATACTCCGAATTCGTCGCTTCGCTGCGCGCCGACAGCGATGGCGACTGGCACCTAGCCCCCGTAATGCCAACCAGCATTGACGAGTACCGCATCGCGACAGACGCACGCAGGCTCCTCCCGGCTTTGACCCCCCGATGGCCTCTTCCACAGAACGACGGCGGCTCGGAAGGCGGGCTGCTATACTCCGCTGCTACAGCGGAGCGATACGATGCCAACGTGGAACCCAGGCTTGGGGAGCAATTCGACCCGCCATTGGATCGCGCAGGGGGCAGAGCACGAATGCCGGGGAAGCACGAGCGCACAACAGGGATGCTGATGGGGGACAGTGAGGTGTCGGGGATGCTCAAGACCCTTCAGTCGGTAATCACGCTCCAGATGGCCAATCGAGATCACCTGCTCGTTCGGCAGTGCCCGGGGCTCCTGCTATACCGCCCCACCTACGATGAGGAGCCCCGCTTCACCAGCGGAGTGCTGGCGGAGATCAGAGACCACCACCTGCTACGGAAATTCGACCGAAACCAACGGCAAGCGGGAAGGCCAATGGTTGTCATTCACTCGTGTTCGGACCTTAAGAGAATCTTCGCCCCAGACACAAAGTTCACACGAACTGCCGCCAGAAACATCTGCGGGTGGGCCGAGGAGTATCTCCGCAGTCACGAACACGCACCCGGCGAGCTGCCTCCCGAAGTCCTCTCTGTAGCTTTCTCCGCACCTGGCGACCCAGCGGAACACCTGCCTGCAATCCATAGGGAGTTGTTCCTGGCAACCGCGGGCTCGATAGGCAGAGCTGAAGCCGCCCCAGTCGGCTCTTCTGCAACGGAGCAGCTGCGCGCGTTCCTCTTGGAGGAGCGCGTTGTGCAGCTTTGTTCCCGGAGGCCCAGCGAAGGTTGGTCTTGGCGGTACTTGCACGTGGACACGGAGGGCCAGGAGGCGTTCTCCGAAAGCTCGGCAACAGAACCTGCCCTCATTCTTGTCTTGGTGGTTGCTGACCTCGAGAGTAGCGATGCCCAGCGCGTGACTGCTGCCAGACTGGCCCGGCAGCACTTCGCTCGATGTGCTGCTCACGCACCAGAAGCGTGTGAGCAGGCGGGTTAGCTCTCATGTGCCCCCCCTGGGATAGCATCCCAGGCCCAACGTCGTCCTCTGGGCGGCGTTTCTTTTTTCGCGACAGCTCTACTCCCCCGTCTGCCCGCGCGGGTCGAGGAGGCGGTCGAGTTCGTCGCGCGGAAGGACGTTTCGTTCGAGGCAGACCTCGCGGGCGGTGCGGCCGGATTCGTAGGCCTCCCTGGCGATCTCGGCCGCGGCGTCGTAGCCCAGCTTCGGGGCCAGCGCCGTCACCATCGCCAGAGAGCGCTCGATGAGTTCCCGGCAGCGGTCCTCGTTCGCCCGCAGTCCGCGGACGCACTTGCCCTCGAACACCTCCGCCGCGGCCGCCAGCAGGCGAATCTGCGTCAGCACGTTCCACGCGATCAGCGGAATCGCGACGTTGAGTTCCAGGATGCTCCCCACGCCGCCGGTCGCCCCGGCCGCCACGGCCGCATCGCATCCCGCCACCTGGCACGCCACCTGGATGACCGACTCGCAGATCACCGGGTTGACCTTTCCCGGCATGATGGAGCTTCCGGGCTGGACGGCCGGCAGGAGCAGTTCGCCGAGACCGCAGCGCGGGCCGGAGCCGAGCAGCCGGAGGTCCGACGCGACCTTGCCCATCGAGATTCCCACGCCGCGCAGCACACCCGACGCGAACAGGGCCGTGTCCTTTGCCCCCTGCTCCGCGAACCGATTCGGCGCCACGCGGAACGGCAGGCCCGTCTTCGCCGCGAGAATCCGGCAGATATCCTCGCCGAAGCCGGGCGGGGCATTGAGCCCCGTTCCCACGGCCGTGCCGCCGATGGGCACCTCGCACAACCCCGCCATCACGCGGCCGAGCAGATTCAGCGCCCCGTCGGTCTGCGCGGCCCAGCCGGAGAACTCCTGCCCGAGGCGGATGGGCACGGCGTCCATGCCGTGCGTGCGGGCGATCTTGAGGATCGACTCGAATTCGTCCGCCTTGGCGGCGAGCGACTCGCGGAGCGTCTGCAGCGCGGGCACGAGCCGTTCGTGGATGGCCCGCGCGGCCGAAACGTGCAGGGCCGTTGGGATCACGTCGTTCGACGACTGCCCGAGGTTCACGTCGTCGTTGGGGTGGACCGACTTGTCGCCGACCTCGCCGCCGAGGAGCTGGATCGCCCGATTGGCGATCACCTCGTTGGCGTTCATGTTCGTACTGGTGCCGCTGCCGGTCTGGAAGACATCGACCGGGAAGTGCATATCGAGCTTGCCGTCGATGACTTCCTGGGCGGCCGCGACGATGGCCCCGCCCTTCTGCTCGTCGAGCCGACCGGCCTTGCGGTGGACCGCGGCGGCCGCCTGCTTGATGAGCCCGAGCGCGGCGATGAACTCCCGCGGCAGTGGCCAGCCCGAGACGGGGAAGTTCTCCACCGCGCGGGCGGTCTGGGCGCCGTAGAGGGCGTCGTCGGGGACGGGCACGTCCCCCATCGAGTCGCGTTCGGTCCGATGCTTGTCCATGGTCTGCCTCCCGCAGCGCCGCGCGGATTATAGACGGTCCGCGGCGGCGTCGCCACCGCGACGCCGCGCGCCCTGCGCTTGGCGCAGCCGCCGACCGCGAATTACACTTCCGGCACGATGGGCGTGTTCTTTCGCTATCTGCGCACGCACCCCTGGCACCGGCGGCTGCTGACCGGGACGGCCGCCCTGCTGATCGGTGCCGTCGGCGCCCTTGTCGTCTATCCCCACATCCGCGACCGGCTCGTCATTCGCGCGCTGGGCAGCGAAGACCCAGCCGAGCGTCAAGCCGCCGTCGAGCGAGCCGTCGCCCTCGCCCTGCGGTCGCCGGAGTTCGTCGGCCGACTGGAGAACACGCTCGACACGCCGGACGACGCGCAGTTCGCGGCCGTCGCGGAGACGCTCGTCCGCCTCGGCAGGTTCCATACGCCGGAGCGTGACCCGCTGCACCTCGACCGCTACCGTGCCCACGAGATGGCGGCCGTCCTCGCCGCGACGGGGCCGGTCGTCGGCGCGCCGGTCCGCGCAGAGATCCTGCACGAAGCCCTGCTGGCGGGGCGCGACAACGAGTACGTGCGCCGGGTGCTGGCGTCCGCGGCGAACGACCCCCACTGGCGAATGCGCCGCCGGGCGGCCGTGCTGGCAGCCGCCGTCGGCGACGACGCGACGCTGCTCGACCTGCTGGCGGACCCGGAGAAGCCGGTTCAGGCGGCGGCCGCCCTGTGCGCGGGCCTCGGCGGGCGGGACATGCTGTACGAGGAGTTGACGCGACTGCTGATGGGTTCGGAGGACCTGGAGGTGGCCTCGTCGGCGGCGTATGGGGCCGCGGTGCTGCGGCCTGAGGAGGCGACCGGCGATGTCGTGCCCCGCCTGCGCGACGAGCCCGACCCCGACCTGCTTGAGCGGCTGGTGTTCGTCGGGGGGCTGTTGGGTACGGCCGCCGCGCGCGACGAGGTGTTCGCCCTGTTCGACAGCATGCGGCGGTCGGGGGGATATGTCGAGCCGACGGTGCTGACGACGGCGGATAAGCTCGCCGCGGATGATGAACACATCGCGGCCGTCGCGGACGAGGCACGGGCCATCCTCACGCGTGCCCGCGACGCCGCCCCGCGCGCCAGCCAGGTGCTGGCGGCCCTGGGGGTCACTGCTCGCCGCGACCTCGACGTGCTGAAGGAGTTGTGCGGATTCTGGGAAACGGCCGAGGAGCAGACGCGCCACCGCTTCCAACTGGTCTGGGTGCTCCTGCTGCGACAGGTGGGCGAGCTGGCGGCCGGCCGAGAGGACGGCGACGCGCTGCGGCAGCGGGCGCTGACGGTGCTCGCCGACGCGGCGCGATACCGCCGGCCGGGTGCTGCCGGGGCGGGGCACTACCTGACGATGCCGTTCGCGTCGGCGGCGGCCGCGGCGAAACTGTGGGAGATCGCCGTGCCCGGCGCCGACGAACTCGTCGAGTACGTGGCGGACTCGGGCGCATCGCTCGAGGAGGCGGGCGGCGTGCTGGCGTGCGACTATCTGGCGTGGCACGTCGGCCGGGCGGATCCGCCGCGGGCGATGGAACTCGCCTACCGCATGCTGCCTCCGCCGGGCGCCCCGCCCGAAGCGCGCGTGATGAACGACGACCGCCGCGCCACCGGCGCGATGCTGCTCGCCCACACCGCCCACGGCGAGGACCAGCGCGGCGAAGCCGCCGAGCGCATCCGGTCGCGGCTGGTCGGCGGACAGCTCGGCGGCGAGGACAACCCTCGCGTCATCGCCGCCTACCAGGGCGCCCTGTTCGCCCTGGGCCGCCAAGACGCCCGCCCGGACGTTCGCGACGCGATGCAACGCCGCCCGTCACGGCGCCACCTGACCGCCCTGCTCGCCGGCGGCGACGAGTGGGTCCTCGACTGGATGCTCACCGGGCCCATCCTCGAGGACGCCGACATCGACGACCTCCTGGTCGGCCAGCTCGGCCGCGAAGTGGTCGCCGCCGCGACGACGGGACTTCCGCAGGCCCAGATCGCTCCCGGCGGCGAACCGCTGCTTCGCCTGTGGCTCGTTCGCATCCTGCGCTACGCCTACGCCGTCCGCCGCGAGTACGTGAAGGCGGGGCTGTGATGGCCGGGGGAATGGCTACCCTTTCGAACGCCGTCCGCACGTGCCTGCGCGGGGCGGCCGACCTGCTGCTGCCGGGCGCCTGCGCCGCCTGCGACCGCGACGACCCGGCGGCCGGCGGGCTGTGCGAGGCATGCAACACGCGGCTGCTCGCGCTGGCGGCCCTCGACTACTGCCCACGCTGCGGCACGACGCTCGGGCCGGGCATTCCCGCCTACGAAGGCGGCTGCTCGGCCTGCCCGGCGACACTGCCGCGCTTCGCCCGGGTCGTGCGGCTGGGGCCGTATGCCGAGCCGCTGCGGCAGCTGCTGCGGGACCTGAAGTACCACCGGCGCGAGGCGACGCTGCGCCGGCTGTCGCGGATGCTGGCGACGGCCGTCACGGCGCGGTGCGACAACGGCCTCGACCTCGTCCTGCCCGTGCCGATGCACTGGCGGCGCCGGCTCGCCCGCGGCTGCGACCACGCCCGGGCGTTGGCCCGCGGCGTCGCCCGCGAGCTTGCCCTGCCCGTCGGCGACGAGCTGTCGCGCGTGCGGAACACGCCGCCGCAAGTCGGCCTGTCGCGGACGCGCCGGGCGCAGAACGTTCGCGGGGCCTTCCGCGCGGCCGGGCGAACGCTGGCCGGGGCGCGGGTGCTGCTCGTCGATGACGTGACCACCACCGGTGCCACCGCCAGCGAGGCGGCCGCCGCCCTGCGGCGCGCGGGCGCCGCCCACGTCACGCTGGCAGTCGTCGCCAAGAGCGAGGCGTGGCGGGCCTACGCCGCGCAAACAAAGGAAGCACCCCCGAATCCGCGTTCGGACGACGCCGGCCGGACCGTATAATGGCGAGCCATGCCCCCGGGAGCGTCATGCTAGCCAGCCTCGCCAAACGCCTGCTGCTCGAGACCGACTGGCGGTGCCTGTGGAAGTTCGCGGCCGGCTTCGGCCTGCGCGGGGGGCTGGCGCTGCGCCGGGCCCGCAGGCGGGCGAAGCGCGGGGAGTTCTTCCCGCCGTTCTGGTTCCTGTCGATCACGAGCCGGTGCAATCTGCGGTGCCAGGGGTGCTGGGCCGTGACGGACGGCCCGCCGCGCGAACTCAGCCTCGACGAGGTCGACCGCATCCTCTCGCAGGGCAAGCGGCAGGGCGTGTACTTCTACGGCCTTCTGGGCGGGGAGCCGCTGCTGCACCACGGGCTGATGGATGTGCTGGCCCGCCACCCGAGCTGTTACTTCCAGTTGTTCACCAACGGCACGCTGCTGACCGATGCGGTCGCCCGCGAGCTGCGGCGACTCGGCAATGTCACGCCGCTGGTGAGCCTCGAGGGGCTCGAGGAGACCAGCGACGTTCGGCGCGGCGGGCGCGACGTGTACGCCCGCACGCTCGCCGGGCTCGACGCCTGCCGCCGTCAACGGCTCATCACCGGGGCCGCCACCAGCCTGTGCAAGTCGAACCTCGACGAACTGCTCACCCAGCGCCACCTCGATGCCCTCGTCGCCCGCGGCGTGCACTACGCGTGGTTCTACCTCTACCGCCCCGCGGGCCCCGACCCGCACCCGGAGCTCGCCCTGTCGGCCGACGAGGTCCAGCGGGTCCGGCGGTTCCTCGTCGAGGCCCGCACGCGATCGCCGCTGCTGATCGTCGATGCGTACTGGGACGACGTCGGCCGGGCGCTGTGCCCCGCCGCGGCGGGCGTCAGCCTGCACATCGGGCCGGGCGGCGACATCGAGCCCTGTCCGCCGATTCAGTTCGCCGCGGAGAGCGCGACGAACGGGCAGGCCCTGTTCGACGCGGTGAACGGCTCGCGCTTCCTGCGGCAGTTCATGCAGATGGCCTCGTGGACGACGCCGGGGTGCATCCTGCTGGAGCGCCCCGACGTGCTGCGGAAGTTCGTGATCGCGGAAGGCGGACGCGACACGACCGGGCGCGGTACGGGGCTCGCAGAGCTGGCGGCCATGACACCCCGGCCCAGCCAATATGCGCCCGGGCGAGAAGTTCCCGAGAAACACTGGTTCTATAGATATGCCAAGCGGCACTGGTTCTTCGGGCTGGGGTCGTACGCGTGACGCGGGGCTCGGGTCGTCTGCGTCACCCGAGCCCGGAATCCGGTGGTTTGGGATTTCGGATCTGAGATCTGAAATCTGAAATCTGAAATCTGTAATCTGAGACTGGAATTTGAGAGCTGACACGCCCAACGCCGATGCTGCTCCGCCAACGGGCCTGACGCCCCGCCGGCCAACGGAGCCGCGCATCCCCGACGGCCGCGCAGAGCGAGACCGCCTGCTCGATGCCGTCCGCGCCTATGTCGCCGGCGCCGACTGCACCCCCCCACTCTCGCTGCCCGAACTCCGAACGCACAGCGACGTCCTCTTGCGCCAGGCCGGCGAGGACGGAGCCTACCGCGACTTCACGGCCGTCCTGGTCAGCAACGAGGCATGGCGCGAGACCTACGCGGGCGTGCCGTACCGCCGGCGGTTGCTCCTGCTGCCGCAGTGCCTGCGCGACCCGGACCACTGCCCGGGCGAAATGGACGACGTCGGGCTCACCTGCCGCCGCTGCGGGCGGTGCGTGCTGGCCGGCCTGCTCGACGAGGCCGAGTCGCTCGGCTACGCGGCGCTCGTCGCCGAGGGCTCCCCCGTGGTCATCTCGCTCATCCAGACCGGGCAGGTACAGGCCATCCTCGGCGTCGGCTGCCTCGACATGCTTGAGCGCGTCTTCCCGTACATGGAATCGGGGGCCGTTCCCGGCCTGGCGATTCCGCTGCTCTATGACGGCTGCCGCGCCACGGCCGTCGACGTGGACTGGGTGCTCGACGCCCTGCATACCACAAGCGACGACCGCGCCCGCCTGCTCGACCTCGACGCGCTGCGTGCACACGTGGAGAAGTGGTTCACCCCCGCCGCACTCGAAACCGTTCTCGGCACGCCCAGCGACGAAACGCGGCGAATTGCGCTCGACTACCTCGCCGCCGGCGGCAAGCGATGGCGTCCCTTCCTGACGGCCGCGCTGTATCAGGCGCTCCAGAACGACCCGTGCGCCCCGCCACCGGATCCGCTCCGCCCGGCGGCCGTCGCGGCCGAGTGCTTCCACAAGGCATCGCTCATCCACGATGACATCGAGGACGGCGACGGCGCCCGCGACGGGCGGCCTACGCTGCACGCCGCGCACGGCGTGCCGGTCGCGCTCAACGCCGGCGACCTGCTGCTGGGCGAGGGGTACCGGCTGATCGCCGAGGGGCCGTACGACGCCGAGACGAAATCGCGGCTGCTCGCGGCGGCGGCCGACAGCCACTGCACGCTTGCCGTCGGACAGGGCGCGGAGCTCTGCTGGGCGCGCCGGCCCGCGGCGCTGTCCGTCGAGGACGTGCTGGCGATTTTCCGCCGCAAGACCGCGCCGGCGTTCGAGGCGGCCCTGCGGTTCGCCGCGGCCTGCGCGGGCGCCGACGAAGCCCTGACCGGCCTCCTGGAGCCCTACAGCGAGGCGCTCGGCACCGCGTACCAGATTCGCGACGACCTGGACGATTTCTTCGGCCCGGACGCGGGCGACGGCGCAAGGCGACTGCGCCCGTCGCTTCCGCTGGCGCTCGCGCGTGAGCGGGCCACCGGCGCCGCGGCCGAGTGGCTGGACGGGCTCGTCTCGCGCGGGCAGATCGAGCCGAGCGAGCGCGCCCGGCTGCGCGAGGTGCTCGCCCGGCTCGAGGTCGAAGCGCGCATGCGGGCGATGCTGGAAACGCACAAGGCGGCCGCCCTCGCCGCGATCCGCCCGCTGGGCAACCCGACCGTCAAGGGGCTACTGCGGCGCGTCGTCGCGAAGATCTTCCGCGAAACGCCGAACCTGGAATGCTGCCGTGACCATCAGGCAGGAGATGCTCGCCGCCGCGTCGCGCGGGGCCGCTAGGCTGGCCGACCTGAACGCCGCGGCCGCGTTCGTTCGCGCCCAGCGGCGCGACGACGGCGGATTCGGGGGACGCCGAGGCGGCAGCGATCTGTACTACACGCTGTTCGCCCTCGAGGCCCTGCACGCCCTGCGCCAGCCCCCGCCGGGCGAGGTCGCCCCCTACCTCGGCGGCTTCCGCGGGGGCGAGTCGCTCGACCTCGTGCACTTGTGCAGCCTGATCCGGTGCCGCGTGAGCGCGGGACCCGCCATCGAAGGTCGCGAGCGGACGGCGATGCTCGACCGCCTGTCCGCGTTCCGCAGCGCCGACGGCGGATTCGCCAACGCGCCCGGCGCGGCCAGTGGCACCGCCTACGGCGCGTTCCTCACACTGGGCGCCTATCAGGACCTTGCGGACGCGCCGGATCACCCGAACAGCCTCGCCAACGCCGTGAACGACCTCGCCGTGGGCGACGGCGCCTACGCAAATGCAGCGGACCTGCCCGTCGGCTCCACGCCCGCGACGGCCGCCGCGTCCGTGGCCCTGCGACACCTCGACCGACGAACCGACGCCGCGACGAACGCGTGGCTGCGGCAGTGCCAGACCGACGACGGCGGCTTCTCGGCGATCCCGCAGTCGCCCCGCGGGGATTTGCTCTCGACGGCCGTGGCGCTACACGCTCTGGGCGCGTCGGGCGAACGCCTCGAAGGCAGCGCAGCGCGGGCCGCCGAGCGGTTCGTCCTCGCCTGCCGCGGCCGCGACGGCGGGTTCGGCTCCAGCGGCGACGCCGACGATGCCGACATCGAATACACGTTCTACGCCCTGCTGGCCCTCGGCCACCTGAGCGAAGCCCCATGACCCCGGACCTGACTGCCCTCGATGCCGCACTGGCCGCCGCGTGCGATGGACTCCTGTCGCAACGGACGGGCCCGCACTGGCAGAGCGAGTTGTCGCCGAGCGCGCTTTCGACCGCGACGGCCGTCTTCGCCCTCACCCGACACGACCGTGAGCGGCACGCCGACATGATCCACGCGGGCCTGAGCTGGCTCACCGCCCACGCCAACGACGACGGCGGCTTCGGCGACACGCCGGTAAGCCGCAGCAACCTCTCGACGACGCTGCTGGCGTGGTCGGCGTTCGCGCCGGCGGAGCCGTTCCGCGACGACGTGCGGTCGGCCGCCGAGAAGGCGCAAGGCTGGATCGCCCGCGAGGCCGGCGGGCTCGACGCCGCGACCCTCGCCCGCGCGGTGGAGGCCCGCTACGGGCGCGACCGCACGTTCGCCGTGCCGATCCTGACGATGTGCGCGCTCGCCGGGCGCCTCGGCGACGGCCGCGACGCGTGGCGGCACGTGCGGGCGCTGCCGTTCGAGCTTGCCGCCCTGCCGCGCGGCTGGTTCCGCCGGCTCGGGCTGCCGGTCGTCAGCTACGCGTTGCCGGCGCTGATCTCCATCGGGCAGGCGCGGCACGCCGCGCGCCCGCCGTTCTGCCCCGTGACGCGCCTTGCCCGCGCCCTCACCCGGAAGCGAACCCTCCGCATCCTCCGCGAGGTCCAGCCGCCGAGCGGCGGCTACCTCGAGGCCGCCCCGCTGACAGGCTTCGTCGCCATGAGCCTCGTCGCCGCCGACCACGCCGACAGCGACACCGTCGCCGACGCCGTCGCCTTCCTCACGCGCACCGCCCGCCCCGACGGGAGTTGGCCCATCGACACGAACCTGGCGACGTGGGCGACGACGCTTTCGGTCAACGCGCTCGCGGCCGCGGGCGAACTCGGCGAGCGGCTCGGCCCGGACGAGCGCCGCGCGACCATCGACTGGCTGCTCGAGCAGCAGCACACGAGGCGTCACCCCTACACGGGCGCCGAGCCCGGGGGCTGGGCATGGACCGACCTGCCGGGCGGCGTGCCCGACGCCGACGATACCGCGGGGGCGATGCTGGCGCTGCATCACCTGGGGGCGGACGTGCTCGCCGACGAGGCGGCGCTCGCCGGGGCCGACTGGCTCGCGGACCTGCAGAACCGCGACGGCGGCGTGCCCACGTTCTGCCGCGGCTGGGGCAGCCTGCCGTTTGACCGCAGCGCCGCCGACCTGACCGCCCACGCGCTGTCGGCCTGGACGGCGTGGGCCGGGCGGGCGCCGGAGCCGCACCGCTCGCGGCTCCGCGCGGCCGCCGCCCGGGCGGTGGGCTTCCTCCTCGCCGCCCAGCGAGCGGACGGCAGTTGGCGGCCGCTTTGGTTCGGGAACGAGGCGGCCGACAAAGAGGCGAACCCGACATACGGCACGGCGCGCGTGGTGTCGGCGCTGGCGGGG
>Ga0272441_10013388_pt1 | contig 11804 bp, 8 predicted proteins | sample SSMProp6N_FD_193582 | JGI IMG/M metagenome (GOLD analysis project Ga0272441, IMG submission 193582) | Marine sediment archaeal communities from Little Sippewissett salt marsh, Falmouth, MA, United States - SSM-Prop-6N | ecosystem: Environmental > Aquatic > Marine > Wetlands > Sediment ...
GCTATTGCTCCTGCAGTGGGTGCGTAACATCCCGTTGTTCGTGGCCCTGGCCGGGCCGGTGATGGGCGTTCACCTGTCCCTGTGGCTTGATGCCCTGTCGGGGGTGCCACGAGGGGTGCGCGAACAGATACGCGCCTTGGATCGTGGCGGCCACCTGGCCATGAGGGTGGGCTCGTGGGGGATTGTGTGTGCCGTGGTCGCGCTGTGCGGGGTGCGCATTGCCCGGGTTGACGCGCTGGGCGCACGCGCACTGCTGACGCGCTTCCCGGTCAAGGCAGTCGAGTACGTGTCAGCCAGTGGTCTACGGGGCGCCCTGCTCAACACCTACGAGTGGGGCGGGTACCTCATCTGGCGCTTCCAGGGCGCCAGGCCGGTATTCATCGATGGCCGAGCGGACGTCTACGGCGAGAGCATCTGGCGTGAGTACCTTCAGGTCATCCGAGCGGGGCCCGGGTGGCGGACCGTGCTGGACAGACACGACGTGCAGTACCTGATCCTTGACCGCCGCCAGCCGGTCTGTCGCGTTCTGGACATTGCACCGGAATTCGTCCGTGTGTACCGCGATGCGAAGGCCGTCGTCTACGTGCGAGTCGGCGGGCTGAATGCCGGCTTGGGCCGACTTTCTGGGGGCAGCGGGGTCTACCGGGGCGCCGCCGGTCCCCATAATACACGGGGGCCTATATTCGCGCCGCGGCCGGACGACAAGCCCGTGGCGCGGCGGCGGCGTGAGTTTGTGCCCCAACACCTGCAGGAGGCCGACGACCGTGTGGCGAACCTGAGTACTACTGCTTCGTATGCCTCCAGTTCGGCGTCTCCGGACACTTGAGGCGCCATCGCGGCATTCATACGACAGGCCGAGACGCCCGGAGGGAGCAGGCACGATGACGGACCATTCGGGGCTGTTCGTTCTCGCGGGGCTGGTGGGGGTTTTTGTGCTTTTGCGTTTCGTCATCCTCCCCCGCCTGGGCGTCCCTACGTGAGTCGGGCCTTCTGATGGCGCGGCGGGCCCGCGCAGAACAGACGACGATGGATAAGGCATGCGCAAGCAGCAGCTTGACACCGACGCGTTCCTGTAGCGTGCTCAGCGTGCCGGCCGGCGGAACGGGTATGTCCGAGGACCCAGGCAGGTTGCGTTCAGAAACAACCGATTGCCGTTCCTTCTCTCTCCAGAGCGCCGGCAGCGAAGGGGAGGGCGTGGGGGTAAATGGGGCTTTTCTGGACACAAACAGGCACAGGGCCCCGGGGCTGTGCGCCAGGTGCCTGGGTCTATTTGCATGACGGTCCGGTCGGCCGACTACCGTGACGGCGAAGGCCCGAGCGCGACGCGCCCGGGAGGCCTGCGCCGGGCTGGACACCGAAGTGAGGAGCCGGCTTCTATGAACGTGCTCGAGAACATCCAGTCGTGCGTCGACCTGCAGGTGCCCTACGACCTGCCCGTGTTCGCGCTGTCACAGGAGTTCGATGCGCGCTATGCGGGGCTCACCTACGAGGACTACATCCGCGATGCTGAGACCCTCGCCGACGCTCAACTGCTGGCGCTGGACAAGTTCGGGTGGGACTGGTCATGGCTGCACATTGATGACACGTTGGAGTTCGAGCCCCTGGGGGTAGGTGTGGCGGCGGGCCCCAACATCGTTCCGGCCACCACCGACTACCTGCCCCTCGATCGCAAGACCCTCAAGCGTCTCAAGGTGCCCGACGCAGAGAGCGACTGCCGACTGCCGATTTTGCTGGACACCATCGCGGCGCTGCGTGAGGCCCGGGGTGACAGCACCTGTATTACGGGCCGGATCGCCGCTCCGTTCACGGCCGCGACCCTCATTTTCGGGATGACAGAGAGCTTTCTGTGCCTGGCGGACGATCCTGACCTGCTCCGCGACGCCGTGGCGTTCGGCGAGGAGTTGGCCATCACGGTGGCGCTGGCCCAGGTGCAGGCCGGCGCTCACGCGATATGGCTGGGCGACTGCAACGCTTCGAGCCACTTGATGTCGCCGGTCCAGTTTGAGCAATGGGCCCTCGAGCCATGCAAGCGCGTGACCGACGCCATCAAACAAGCCGGGGCCTTGGTGTTTCTGCACAACAGCGAGGAGCGCCTCGATGCTCTGAAGCTGCAGGCTCTGACCGAACCCTCGGTTCTCAGCATGGGTCCCGGAATAGACATCTCGAAGGCAAAGGCTGCGTTGCCGAACATTGCCGTCATGGGGAACATCGACCCGATCGGCCTGCTGCAGTTGGGCAGTGCCTCGCAGGTCGCGGCTGAGACGGATCGTTTGGTGCGGGTGGCCGCCGGCGGCGGGATGATCATCAACTCGGGCGAGTGCATACCACGTGAGGCCAAAGGGCCCAATTTACACACGATGATCGACACGGCCAAGAAGATCTGGAACATCGTGCACGCCAGAACCTGAGCCCGCGCACTCGCTGTGCCGGTCAGCCCGACTGCGTTCGCCCGCGGCCGGGCTGTCGTGTTTGCGGCAGCCGTATCAGAACTGTGGAAGGTAGAGGCCCACCATGCCCGCCATGCGCTGTGCCACATGCGCAATTGTGATGCTGGGAGTGACCGCTCACGTGACCGCCGACACGTCCAAGCTTATCGACGGCGAGAGATTCAGCGCGAAGACTATCTATGAAGACCGATTTGAGCAGCTCAGCCCCATCTGGGTGCTTGAAGGTAAGCCGGCGGTTCGCGCCAAGCACGGGAAGCTGCACGTCGACGCGAGCGGCGAGGGCCCGGGGCGATACGCGACCCTTTGGCTGAACAAGGAGCTGCCAAGCAACGTGCTCATTGAATACCATGCTCGGTGCCCCCGGCAACAGACCACGGCTGCGAACCTCAACCAGTTCCTGATGGCCTGCGAGGCCGACGGCGCCGACATCCTGTCGATTCAGCACTCCGGCGACTACAAGGACTACCATTCGCTACCGCTTTACATCATCACCCTTACATACAAATGGTCGCGCCTGCGCAAGTGCCCGGGTTTCGAATGCGTTAGTGAGCGCATGGATGTCCGTTCCGGGAATGAGGTGCGCTACAGAATTCGCATCCTGAAGACCGGCGATCGGATCAGGTACTTCATCAACGACGCCAAGGTGCATGACTGGACCGACACGGCGGGCTCGTACACATCCGGGAAGTTCGGTTTGCGCACCTGGTCCACCGTCGTCGAGTACGACAACTTCAGGGTTTACGATGTGCGAGACGGCGCCGGATAGGTCCCCGCAGAGGGCGCCGTGGGCGTTATTGCATTGCCCCGGGGGCTTTGCTATACTCGGTGTCCGCCGCCTCGAGGCCGGGCCGAGAGAGCCATGTGCGGCCGGGTCTCTGGTGGGCCACGGGCCCTGATGGCTTGTGCCGCCTTCTCAGGGTTGCGTCGCGGCCTCTAAGGCACTTGTCGGCCGCTGTTCTGAGGCGGCTATCCAGTCTGGGAAGGTGAGCTCATGAGCACTACTCGTGTCCTGGTCAGCGGCGCCTTCGGGCGCATGGGGCAGTACGTCATGCGTGCAGTCCATGCCGCCAGGGACCTTGAACTCGTGGGCGCCGTCGACCCGGCCGGCGTGGGACACTCCGTTGCTGAATGTCTCGCCGATGATGTAGACCTCAATATCAGTGGGCATCTTGCCGGCGCCCTGCAGGAGACCACACCGGACGTGATGGTCGATTTTACGGTACCGGCGGTGGTGATGGACAACCTCGAGGCCGCACTGACGCGCAAGGTCGCCTGTGTCGTTGGCACCACGGGCCTTTCGCCGACGGACCTGAAGGTCATTGAGGCGATGTGTGCCAAGAACGAGACGCCTTGCTTCATCGCCCCCAATTTCAGTATCGGCGCGAACCTGATGATGCGCTTCGCCGCCGAGGCGGCCAAGAGCTTCGAGTACGCCGAGATCATAGAGCGCCATCACGAGAACAAGGTGGACGCGCCATCGGGTACTGCTCTGCGCACGGCTCAATTGATGGCCGAGGCCCGACAAGAGGAGTTCGCTGTTGTCCCGACCGAGGTGGACAAGGCGCCCGGCTCGCGAGGCGGCACCGCCAGCGGCATCCAGGTGCATGCCGTCCGAACTCCCGGTTATGTGGCGGATCAGGAAGTCGCGCTGGGCGGATTGGGTGAGCGATTGGTCATCAGCCATGTTTCGGTGAGCCGCGAGTGCTTTATGCCCGGTGTGCTGCTGGCCGTCGGGCAGGTCCGCCGGCTGGATGGGTTGGTGGTCGGCTTGGAGAATCTGCTTTAGGGACCGCACCGAAGGCACAAGCGTCCTGCCGGGCGAGCGTAGACTAGATCTGACAGGAGATAGCCATGGGCATCAAAGTGGGGATAGTGGGCATCGGCCCGGTGGGCGCGAATATCTACCGCTGCATCCACGAGCTAGGGCTGCAATGCGACGAAATCCGGGTCATGGCGACCTCGTCCCGGGTGGAGGAGCTCGACGGGGAGCAACTGCAGGTGAGCGGCCTGGGCACGCACTTCTGTGAGGAGAACCTCACGCTGTTCGCGGGCCTTGACGTGGTGTTCTTCGCGGGCCGCGAGGGTGAGAAGGGCGCCGCAAATACGTGGGCAATGCCGGCAATCGACGCACACGGCTGTTACTGCATCGACAACGGCGCCGACTTCAGGCTTGACGATGCCATTCCTCTTATCGTGCCGGAAGTGAACATGGACGCCGCAAGCGCCGACACGAAGCTTATCGCCAGCCCGAACTGCTCGACCATCCAGATGTGCGTTGCTCTGGCGCCGCTGCATGCGGTGGCGAAGATCAAGCGTGTGGTGGTCTCGACCTACCAGTCGGTTTCCGGATACGGCAAGGCCGCCCAGGCCGACATGGTCAAGCAGCTTCAGGCGCTGGACCCGATTGATACGAGCAAGCCCCTGGAGTATGACTCGGGGATCTTCCGTAAGGCGATCATCCTGGACTGCCTGCCCCACATCGACAGCTTCATGGACAACGGGTACACCAAGGAAGAGCTGAAGATGCGCTACGAGACGCGGAAGATCTTCGGTGACGCCGAGATGGACATCGTCGCTACAACGGTGCGCGTGCCGGTCGATATCGGTCACGCCGAGTCGATCAACGTGCAGTTCTACGAGGAGATGTCGGCCCAGCAGGCCATGGATATCTGGCGGGACTGCCGCGAGAGCCACGGGATCGCTCTCATGGACGATCTGGCCCGCGAGACGGCCGGCTGGCCGACGCCTTCGCCCCCCAGGCAGGCCAAGTGGTGCGAACACACGTATGCCGAGGAGCGGTCCTATCCCACCCAGGCGGATGTACTCAAGGAGGAGTACAAGAACCTGACCCTCGTGGGCCGCACGCGCGACGACTACACCCTGCAGAACACCATCAACCTCTGGTGCGTGGCCGACAATCTGCGCAAAGGCGCCGCGACCAACGTGGTTCAGATTGCTATGGGCCTGGTGGAGAAGGGGATCGTCGGATAGCGCGCCTGACTGAACTGTCCACGTCTGTTCTCACAACCCCGGGGCCATCAAGGCTTCCGGGGTTTTCGCTTGCCGGGGGGGCCTGGGGCCACCGCCCACCTACCGCGTGTCGCGGTCGGCTGTCTCCTTCTGCAGCATCTCCATGGACTTCCGCGCGCGTCTTGTCCAGTTGTGGAAGCCCGCGAAAAAGGCGGGAAGCACGTATGCACAGGTGAAGCCAATGAGGGCGTACCGCAGGTAGTCCGCCGGCTCGCCACTACCCAAGATCAACTTGGCCCCCGTCCGCAGCCCCAGCAGCACGGCCAGAGCAACGACGATCTTCACAAGCTGTGTGAGGATCGGCGCACGGGCATTGTAGCCGCCGCGCAGTTCCAGGAGGATGAAGCCCAACCCACAGCCCAGCGCGGCGCCCGCGGAGGTTACGCACACTCTGTTGCCGGCGCCGGCAAGATACATCGACGCCGATACCGCGACCACGAGCAGGGCCCCGTTCGCCGCCTCCAGGCGCCTTCCGCCGCTCTTCCAGGCCCCCAGCACGAACAGATACAGCACGACCGACAGCCCGCCGATGCAGAGCCCCCCAATGACGTCGGCGGGCCAGTGGACCTGGCAGTACAGTCGAGAGAGGGCGATCCCGAGGATCATCACGACTGCGGCGATCTGCCGGCGGCGGCCTCTCTGGCGAATGGCGATGACGCCCCAGGTGGTCGCCGCGTTCTGGGCGTGGCCGCTGGGGAACGCAGGTCCGGTGCCGCTTTGCACATATAGCGGGTGAAGCTGGTCGGCGTACATCTTGAAGGGACGCAGCGTGGCGAAGGCGTGTTTCAGCAGGCCGTTGCTAAAGGCCGCCAGCAGGAACACCACGAACAAATGGAAGCCGAACCGGTGGCCGACACACAGGTAGATGATGGTCAGCAAGACCATGTAGGCCACTTCGGAGCCGGCGGCCGAGAAGGCCACCGCCACGGCGTCGGTGACCGGATGGCGGAACCGCTCCAGCCAGATGAGGAAGTCCAGACTTGACATATTCCATCCTTCTAGGGAAAACTCGCCCTATGCATTGTAGCTCAGTTGGGCGGCCTTGTGCACGGCCTTGTCGGCAATCGCCGCCGATTCCTATGGCCCTGTTGAGTGGCTGTGGCCGGCGCTTCGTGACATGCTGCAAGGGGTCCGGATCACCAATTGCGTGGGAGGAACAACACAGATGGCCTTGACCAAGGACGATATCCTCAAGGGCTTGAGCGACCTCGGGGTCACTGAGGGCATGATCGTCATGGCGCACTCGTCACTGTCCGCATTGGGCGAAGTCGAGGGGGGCGCGGATACGCTCATCGAGGTCCTTGCCGAGGCCGTCGGGCCCACGGGGACTCTGTGCATGCCGGCGATGTCCGGTGAGCGCCCGTTCCGAGTCGAGTCATCGCCCTCCAATGTGGGGATCGTCACGGAGCGGTTCCGCTCTTGGCCCGGAGTGGTGCGCTCGATTCACCCAACGCACTCTGTGTCCTGCCTGGGGCCCAAGTCCGAGCAAATCATCGCCGGGCACATTGATCAGCCCACCGCGCTGGGTCCCGAATCGCCCTGGGGGCGCATCGCCCAGATGGACAACGGGTACATCCTGCTGCTGGGCTGTGACCAGGATAGGAGCACCCTCCTGCATTGCGCTGAGGAGGCGGTGGACGCCCCTTACCTGACGGACATCCAGCCAGAGTATGTGGACGCGGACGGTCAAGTGAAGACGAAGGTGCTGCACAAGTTCCCCGGCCCGCACCGAGACTTCATCGGGCTGGACTCACTGTTCCGCGAGGCCGGGATCATGAAGACCGGCAAGATCGGCAGGGCGGTCTGCCGCCTGATGAATGCGGGCGAGACGCTCGAGTTGGCCGTGGCAGCCCTGCACCGGGATCCGGCGGCCGTACTGTGCAACAACCCCAACTGCGGTGATTGCGTCAAGCAGCGCGCGGCCATTGCCCGGACGAGGCTGTCTTGTGAGGACTTCACCCTGTCTGCGGTGGCCGATGAGCTGGCCGTTCCGCTCAGCGGGCTTGTGGACGGCCTGCCCCTGCTCGGCGGGCAGGCCGTGGATACCATCGAGCTTGGGCCGGCACTCTCCGCGGCCCTGATTGCCGCGGGAGACGCCGAACTGAGTGGTATCGGGCGCACGCTTGAGGCCGCCGGCGCAAAGGTCGCCATGGTCAGTTGCCCGGTCGACACATCCCCGATCGCCGATTCGGTGCGCAATGCCGCCGCCGTGGCTACCGCGCTGGGCGCCCGTCTCGTGAAACTGCCGCCTTTGAGCCCTGATATGTCAGAGCGCGTCGCGCGGATACCCGAGCTGGTCCGCGAGACGGCACAATCGGGCGTCTCCCTTGTGGTGGAGAACCAGCAGGGCACCGTGTGCGACACCAAGGAGAAATGCGAGGAATTCCTGGCCATCAACCCCGGCGTCGGGCTCGCCTTCAACCCCGCCGGTTTCGCACACGTCGGTGAACATCCGTTCCTCAAGACCTTCTACAAGGGTAGGCTGAAGCAATACATCGTTCAGCTATATATCACCGACGGGTGCCACCCCGACGGGGAGCCGTATGTGCTGCCCGGGCAGGGAAACGGAGAGGTCAAGGAGCTCATGTCCATCCTTCGCTGCCGGGGGTTCGATGGCTACTTCTGCTTGAAGATGGGCGATCGGACGGGCAAAGAGGCCTTCGCCAGGCACGCGAAGGCGTTCTGGCACCTGATGGCTACACTGTAGGCACTCGCGACGAAGGGCGTCACTGTTTCGTGCGCCCGGCTCAGGGGAACTACCGGATGATCCAATACCCGCGCGCGGTCGCACTAGTGGCCATGTTGATTGGCACAATGGCGGCCGCGCAGCAGCCTCGCGTGGACGCGGTATCCGTCACCGTAGAGGCCGACAACAAACCACTCACCGATGTGCTGGGCGACCTGGCCGACCAGGTGGGCGTGGGGCTGATTGTCCAGGGCACCGACCTGGAACGCGTGACCCTGGCCCTCAACAAGGTCAGCTTCGCCGACTGCGTGAGCATCCTGGCGGACATGTTCGGCCTGCTGATGACGTGGGAAGACGGCGCTCTGGTGGCACGCCCTGTCGAGCACGCGCTGGCGGGTGTGGACAAGCAGTTGCGTGAGGGCAAAACCGACCTGTTGCTCTCCCTGCGTCCCCTGGCCCAGGGCAAAGTCCCGATATACGGCTCGGACGAGTTGCGGCGCAGTCTTGCTGACGGAGTCAGCCGGCTGGTGGAATCCCGTGTCTCCGAGACTCTCGTGAATCAGGAGCCTGATCCGGAGCTTGCCCGGGCCCTGGCCGATTTGCATGCTGATGATCCGCAGACCGGCGTTCCTCTGTTTTGCCGAGCCATCCAGGCCTACCTGGGACAGGGCCGAACAGACGAGGCCCTGGCTCTTTGGTTTAGCCGACCGGCGGGCAACACATCATCGCAGGTCACCTGGACGTGGGGCGCGCTGCTTGCCGAGCTGCATTACTCAGGCTCGCCACTGGCGGCCGAGTTCTGGGCCAGGACATTCTCTACAGCTCGCGCAACGCTTATCCTGCAAGAGGGCTGGCGGCAAAGTGAGTACCAGGACGCGCTGGAGTTCGCTCGGCTGAATCTTGCCTACGCGCTGGGCACCGGCAGGCAGTTGGAGGCCGACCAGCTGCAAGCGGAGATTGACGGCTGCCTGCAATCGACGCGGGTCGTGCAGGTCGTGTGTGCCATCGATCAGGAGGCGTTCTCCGATCCCCGCTCAGAGGCCAAGGTCCGCGCCCGGGTGGCCCGCCTGTCTGAGGTATACCAGAAGGCTTTCGGCATCTCGTTTTGCGTCGCCGATGTCATCGCCTGGGACCCGCCCTCAGACAGCAACTTCCGGCACCAATACACGGCCCTGAAGAGATCGCTGGGCCTGCGCAAACCTGAGCTGACCCTGGGCTTCATCCTGGAAGTCTTCGAGATGCACCCCGGCGATTTTGATCCCGGCCACGCACACCTGTGGACGGGCTATGGCTGCCCTCACATGGGCGCCTACCTGCTGACACGCGACTTCTCCTTCGAGTATGTTACTGAGTTCGAGGCCCTCGAGTGGACCTTCTCGGCAGGCAAGGTGGCCGAAACGCTGGTTCATGAGATGGGACACATGTTCGGCGCGCTGCATGTTGATGACCTGACCTCGGTGATGCGTCCCACGCCTAAGGACCAGCCGGTCTTCGACTTCGATGAGGCGAACGCAAGGGTCATCTTCAGCCAGAAGTGGAAGGACTTCTCCCGAGGGGCTGAATCTCTGGGCGAGGTGGAGCTGCTGGACTTGCTGGACGGCTATCAGCGCCTGGCCGAGATGTCGCAGCGCCCCAACGGCGCGGCTGAGGAGTTGGCCCGCACCCACCTGGCCCTGGCGAAACTCTACCGTCGCCGAGGGCAACTTGACTACTCTGACCGGCATCTGGGTAGCGTCATCCAGATTGGCGTACCCAATGACATCGTGACTGAGGCCCAGAGGATGTACGCCAGGTAGGGCACCGTCGCTTGCATGGCTTCGTCCGGGCCCCCGAGGTGCGGGCCGGCGACCGGAAAGAACCCGTTGCCCCCGTGCCCCTCTTTTTCTGTGCGTCGATGATACGCCGACAACATGCCACGCATTCGCGTCAGCGCGAATCCCGGGCAGGCGCGTGCCAAAGAGGCGACCGCGCGATGAACTGGGAGGAACAGTGCCATGCGCTCCCTGAGCGTCCCTGTGATTCTGCTCGTTTCCTGTGTTGCCTTCTGCCAAACACCTGACCGGGTCATCCTATGGGACTTCGAGGATGGCACTGATGGTTGGTGGGTGAATCCGTGGAGCGGCGGCAAGATGGAGCTCGGGCCCGCCGAGGGCAGATACGGCCAGGGCCTGCAGGCCACATGGGACGACACCCCGGGGGCCGGCAACCTGGTGAGCCCCTTCGTGCCACAGGAGGGCCCGTGGGTTCGCGACAGATGGACGAGTTTATCGCTCTGGCTCAAGGGAGACGGCACGGCGGGCCATGTCTCCCTGCAGGTATTGTGCACGGGACCTGAGGGCAAAGAGATTGGCTACTCCCGCAACCTACCCATGGACAGCAGGGCCTGGCGGCACTTCTCACTGGACATGTCGAGCTTCTGGAACCGTGAGAAGGTGCGCTTCGACGCGTCTAGGTTGCGGCGCCTGCTGTTTAGCTGGCGGGGCACCCACACGCTCTCCGTGGACCATATCGCCATCGAGGGTGCGCGGCTGGAAAGGCCCTTCGATCTGGTGGCCTCCTCCGGGCCCGTGCGGATAGCTCCACGCCTGTTCGCGCAGCCCGGGGCGCTCCTCGTCCGCTTCTTCCCGCCCGTCGTGAACCGGGCCGCGACGGCGATAGCCGACGTGAGGTGGCCCGGGGGAGAGGAGACCAGTACCCAGACCGCGATTCAGGCGCCCCCGTCCGACGATGTCATCCTGCGCGCCCCCTGCCCTGAGAGCCAATCGGGGCCGGCGGAGCTCACCCTCCGAGTGACCGCCGGCGAAGAGGAGCTCGCACGGTCCGTCATCAGCTTTGACGCTGCGGCACGCCTACCGGCTCCTGAACCCGTGCTCGGCCTTCTGCCCTCACCCAAGCAGGTCTCGCACCCCGACGGTGAGGCATTCAGACTCGGCGCCGCCCTGATCGCCCACACGCACGGAGACGCAGAGCAGACAGGGCCGGTCTATGGCTATCTGGCGCAGCAGCTCGCCACGCGCGCCGGCATCACGTGTCGGCAACGAACCGGCGCCGCCGACAACCGCGGCCTGATGCTGGTCCTTGCCCGGGGCACTGCCTCGGCGCCGGCGAGCGTGCCGTGGGATGAGCTCGACCGGCGGGGCCCGGAGGCATACTTCCTGCATGCGGCCGAGGGAGTCGTGACCATCGCGGCCACCGACCGAAGAGGCCTGCGCCATGGCGCCATCAGCTTCCTGCAGATGGCGCTCACGGCCACCGGCGGTGAGTCCCCTCAGATCCCCTCGGTGCGGATCGTGGACTGGCCCTCCCTGCCGGTTCGCGGAATCACTTGCCCCATGCCCACTGATCGCTGGGGGCACCCCAATGATGCCCCGGTAGATCCCGCATTCTTCGAGGAGTTCCTGCTTCGCACTTGCCTCGAGCATAAGCTGAACACGGTGGTTATTCTTGTGCGCCAGGGGATGAAGTATGCCCGTCATCCCCAGATCGACGGTCCGGCCGCGTGGGACCAAGCCACGGTCCGCCGCATCGTGGGGACGCTAAAGTCCCATGACATCAACCCGATCCCCCTGCTGGACTCTCTGGGCCACGCCAACTGGCTCGTCATCCCCATGAAGGACCTTCGCGAGGATGGCGACACGCAT
>Ga0272441_10013389_pt1 | contig 11803 bp, 7 predicted proteins | sample SSMProp6N_FD_193582 | JGI IMG/M metagenome (GOLD analysis project Ga0272441, IMG submission 193582) | Marine sediment archaeal communities from Little Sippewissett salt marsh, Falmouth, MA, United States - SSM-Prop-6N | ecosystem: Environmental > Aquatic > Marine > Wetlands > Sediment ...
TCCCTTATGTTGACACTACCCGCGGTCCGTCTCCACTTCGTCTCGCGCATTCAGGATAGAGGACGGCAACGCACCGAACGATATGCCAGCAGCAAGAGCGGCAGCGTGCCCAGATACTGCCGGGCAGTGCTCGCGCAACCCCGACACAAGGCGTTCGACGCGCAGGTGCGACCACGTCTTCGCGGATCTTCGTTCGCAGGCGAGGTCTACACATTCGCAGAGGAGCGGACGATCGAAGTCATGCAGGAGCACGAGATCGAGGGAGAGAACGTTGGCTTCGAAGCGTGGCGGTGTGATCATGCGACGGCTCAGCTTCTGGAGAGCCTAGGTTGGCGCCGTACAGATGATGAACCCTGGACTGTCAACCGAATCGCGCTTGCGGATGCTCCACAGTACCCGCTTCCCGCAGGCTACAAGGCTCGCTCCGTTAGAGGGATACACGAGGCCAAGACCGTCGCTGCAGTGCATGATTCCGCCTTCCCGGGCGTGAAGTGGACAGAACAGCTCTATCGGTACGTGATGGAATCCCCGGGCTATTCTCCAGAGAGGGAGTTCGTCGTTGAAGGCCTGGACGGTTCATTCGCTGCATTCACCGTCACCTGGCATGACCCGATCAACAAGACGGGGCTCTTCGAGCCGGTCGGAACACACGAAGACCATCGAAGAAGAGGGCTTGCTAGGGCACTGATTTGCCATGCCATGGAGCAGATGGCGAGAGCGGGAATGGAATGGGCCAACGTGGTCAATCATCCTGCGAACGATGCAGCCCGCACGCTGTATCGCTCTTGCGGGTTCATGCCGTGGCACCAGATCGACGACTTCGAGAAGAAGATCAGTAGGTGAAACGCCTGCTGGCACTCAGATCCCCTTGACGCGGGCAACTGAACCCGACGGGCATCTGTCCTCACCGTGAGTTTGGAGCCTGGGGGACTGAATTCAGAACGCATGCGTGCATTGCATCCTGGTGATGGATGTCCGCTTCCGGCAGATCTCAATGCGCGAAACGTCAATGGGGATCAGGCAATAGCGTATCTGTTTGTACTTCACAGGGCATGCTCGGCCGCGGCACTGACATCCCTCCCGGGTCTGGGTGCTCTTGCGTGAGGGTCTCCATGACCTGCAGCCTCGCAGGCAGTAGGCGTTGAGAATGCTAGACCTCCCAGCCGTGGAGCTTGAGAAGCTCCGTTTCGACGGGAAGGATCTGTGATTCATCCCTGAACGCGTGTTCCACGGCGATGTCTGCTGGCGAAGACGCATAGAGCGATCTCCGAGCTAGCATTGATCGGGCGCTTAGGGGCAAGTCATAGTGGATAACGTCAGTCGGGGAAGCGATCGAAAGACCACGGGTCGAGGCATCTGTCCCGATCAGAACACCGCCGCCCTCGAGATACTCAGAGATCGCGCGCTCCCTTGACTGCACATCTAGCCTGCTGGTCAATACGTGGCATGGTATGCCGGCATCAACGATGTCTCCGTATCTGAGATACTCAGCAGTGGATTGGTACATCGTCAGGATGCAGATTCGCGGCGACTCTCTTCTTGAGACCAGCCTGGAGAGCAGCGCTTGAAGCGCGGCTAGTTTCCCATCCTCATGGACATCCTCTAGAGCTCCGAGCAGGGGCCCTTGTGTCTGCCCCGGCTGGCGTGCTCTTGCTGCACTCTCAAGGTTCCCAACTTCCTGATGAGTGTGCAGGCCCCAATCCGACTCCTCCGGGCTGAGAGACCGATCGGGATCAGTTTCGGGGTGCGGAAAGGCGAGCGACTGCCAGCGCTCTGAGAATGCAAGGATGCTGGAAGAAGCCATGTGAAGACGAATTCCTATAGCTGCGGGGCGTGCCTTTGTCGCCCCGGATGCTTCTTGTTCCTGCGAGAGTGCCAAGAGCTCTCTCAGGAAACGCACCTCGCTTGGTGCCCTTTGATACCGGAGAAGGAGACGTCTGCTGCCGTCATCCGCACGCAGCCAGCTTTGCAGAGCAGTGTGCATCTCCGGGGTCCAGTCAGTTGCCTCACAGTCGGGGCGAATCCCGTGCGTTTCGAAGGTCGGTGTCGCAGTCAGCAGAAGGATCCGTCTGACTGAGTTGCTCCTCTGCAGCTGCTCCATCAGCTGGCCGCGCTGCCCCGAACCCCGGTGTGCCTCGTCATAGATAACGAGGATCCAGTCACTAGTCGAGAGCCTCCCAGCAATCTCATCTCGCTTGGCAGTGTCATCACTAAGCAGCGAGATGCCATTCGGCCAGAAGCGCTGGTCCCGTTCCTCCTCCGATTCAAGCTCGCGGAATCGCTTTCGGTCGATTCTGTGGACGCTTGTGTGACCAACTCTTTCGGACAGCGCATTTGTCCACATGGAAACCAGGGGCGCTGGCGCGAGCACAAGGACACGTCCGTTCGGCTCACTCTGCACACACTCAGCAGCAAGGATTGCCGCTGTCTGTGTCTTGCCCAGACCGGGCGGAGCGACCAGTAAATGGCATCTGGGCGAGCCCTGTCTCCTGAAGCTGTTCAGGAACGCGGATTGGTAGCTGGTCAAGTCTGCCTTTGGCTTGCGCCCCGTCTCATCAGGATGCATGGCGTTCCCTTCGGCCGGCTTCGTATATCCGGGTTCTCATCAACAACCAGTCCCGGGTTAGCACCAGCTGTTCGTGCTCCTCGACCGTCACGCCGAGCTCTTGCCTTCTGAAGTGAAACACGCTGTTGCGAATCTCTCGAATGGGCTCGAGCTTCGCTCTGAGTGAGGACCGCGTGCCCCCGAAGACACGTTCGAATTGTGGCCAGTTGCGGCCATCCCTGAGGATGCTGATATAGTCCTCGAACGAGAACTCCTCAAGTCGTTCAGGCCGCTCCCCATCAGCATAGTGGCCCAGACTGTGGTCAATGCATTGGCGGAGGGCCGCGTCATCAACGCATTGCCTGATCAGCGCACGCAGGGCAAGCTCTATCTCTCCCAACAAGACAAAGGCGTCCGCAACGTTCATTAGGTACCGCAGAACATCCATGGGAGTAACTACGGCCTGCAGATTGCTCTCTTCTCCAACAACAACCGCGTCATCGCGGTCGAGGATCTCCACCAGTCTGCTGAGCTCTGTCCGTATTGTCACAAAGGCTGGACCTTCAAGGAATTCAGCTACTCTGAGGTCCGCGAGACCACTCAAGAGGGAGTCGCCTCTGAGGAGAGAGAGAGCAAGGCTGCGATACGAGAAGAACCCCAGAACCTCGCCGCCTGCTGCCACCGGGAGCTGAGAGTATCCTTTCTCCTTCATCAACTTCAGGGCATCAGCGACAGGCAGGTCAGGGAGGGCCTGTACGACCGACTGCTCTTCTGGGATCAGTCGGTTCACTCGGTGGAATATCCTGACGAGTGATTCAGACTCCGGTTGCGTTGCGGCGCCCTCGGCTCCGCTCTCGTCTGGATGCATGCGCCTCCATTTGCTGCCTCACCTACTCCTGGCTGCCGCGACATCATGGAAGAATCTCTCCTCCTGAGCAAACCAGTTCTGGACAGCGCCACTGCCACAGACTGTGAGGACAGCAGACGCGTCTACCCTGCTTCCGATCTGGAACTAGCTGCCCTGGGATGGGGCCTAGAGGACCGCCCTTCATTCAGGGGCAAAGGGTCACCGGTAGGCGGGAAGGAAGGGTGAGAAGCACTCCGAAGGCCACGGCCAAGCACCTCATGCCGGATGTGGTACGGAAAAGATACGCGGGGACGACGTTTTGGAGCCGGTGGACTGAATGTAGAACGCATTCGCACACTGCCATCTGGTGAGCTTGGTGGTACCCTTACGCGGAGGATCAGAAGCATCGCAGACAGTTCTTCCCTGGAAGCTGAACTAGCATCCCTCATCTTCGTTTGCACTTCTGACGGCGATGGCTTTCCATCCCATAGTCTTCTTCTTCATGTCTGGATGCATAATAGCGACCACCGACACTTGACATCCATCAGCCAGCATCTTGGCCAGTTCTCTTGGAACATAGACATGATCGACGAAACCGAATCCTTCGGAGCGCGCCCTGTACGTCCCTTTGTGCTTCCTGATGAATTCCGAACCTCTGAATGGGATGGCCGTGCACTCGTACGGGGTCAGCCGCTCTCTGTCCAATACGCACTTCAGATCTACCGAACTACCTGCTGGGCTGTCTGCAATGCCCGGATACTCATCATAGTTGAGTGTGGCTGTTCTGTTGGGATCGATGTACGCGCTAGCAGCCACGCCAGATGCAGCCTTTCGTACGATGACTGCCGCCACATCCATCAGGCAGTCAAAGGATTCTCCGTCCTGACGGTCTGCGACAGAGATGATCCTGGAGCCGGCTGACGCGTCCTCAGTCATCAAGACGACAGGCGTTCCGATAGGGGTATCCTTCTCGAAGTCCACATCGCGAAGGCTGCATATCCTGGTGCATGAGCGACCTCTATTCGCGACTGCGAACTTCGCATGCTCGATCTTGCTCTTGCTCGTGAATGCTCCCAGGTAGCTCGCTGACATCGTTGGGAGGCAATCAAAGCGCTGACCTTCCGGACGGCCCTCAATGGCGAGAACGTAGACGCCCTCAGCGGACTCATCAACAACTAGGACGACGGGTGTACCGACCTCGAGATTGGGGGGAATCGTGATTCGCGATGCGGGACACACAACCTTCTTCGCCTTGGTGGCATCTCGAAGAGTGAATAAGGCCAGTTCTTGCTCTCGCTTGCTTTCGAACTTCCCGAGATACGTTGCCTCCCTTCTCGGACAATCGTCATATAGACGACTCTTGCATGGCTCTGCTCTTCGAGCGAGCTCCGCTGCCACACCATGCGCTTCGGATGCCTGTTGGTACCAGTCACTCTCGACAAGGGTCCTCAGGCTCTCCGGAATACTCCACTGGCGTTCTTGCCTTATGGAGAGTGACTTCTCCGCAGCCCACTTGGCGAGCTCAAAATCGTCACGAACGAAGAAACTACGCGCGAGCTTCTCGTATAGCTTGACTGCCTTTGCCTTGTCCTTCACAAGGATCGCCGCCTGACACAGCAGCGCATGTGCCAACTGAGAGTCCTCGGGCTCTTCAAGGTCAGCCCAGTGTTCCCACACCCACCATTCCATGGCCTTCGCTCGGACAATCGGCAGCAAGAGCGATCGTGCATTGACGACCTCTCCCAGCCTCGAAAGAAGAAGTGCCTTCCGATAACGCAGCCACTCCGGATTGCGTATGTCGGCCTCTCTCACACCTTCGAGAACCAGATCAATCAGGTTGACCCCAAAGCGACTCTGTTCATCGGTTGAGTCTTCTTCGCTTGTAAGTGCCTTCCCCGTTGCCAAGGCAACTTTCTCTGCAAGCGAGGCGTAGGTTGTCCCATCGGGAGCAGTTTGCGGCTTCATGTCCTCATCGCGAAAAACAGCCGGATCTGCCCAAAGGAGAAGACTGACGAGCCAGCTCGGAGCGGTATCGAGTCGAACCAACTGCCCCAATAGGCAGCTAAACAACAGACTGGGGCGCTCCAGCAACTTGAGGTTAGCGTACTCCCGCAACAGCCTGTGCAGCGACTCCGTCGATACGTTCCCATACTGTCCATCCTGGTTGACGAGACCCTGGACGCATGCTTTCACTTCATCATAGATTGTCCAGCCGAATTCTCCCTGCAGATAGGGATCCTCTGGATGCTCCTTCAGTAGCTCTTCGGCGCGGGCCCGCGCGTCTTTGAGCTTTCCTCCTTTGCGCAGGCGTTTGACCTCTTGGCTCGGATAGGCCATCAGATACCGATTGCCTTTCGAAACTTCTCAACCAGATCGGCCACGGTGTACTCCTGAGGAGCAACCCGCGTAATGAAGCCCTTGGCGTTGTAGTCAAGATGGAGAGTCAGGCGGCCGGATGGGTGGTTAAGGATGTAGATCTCGCGGAAAGGGCGGTGCGCGATGCCCGATACGTGAAAGCCCTCCGCTCGACTCTTCATGCGGAGCTCATCCAGAATGAGGCCTTGGAAGGCAGTGTCAACCGATATGTCAGAAGTCAACATCTCCTCGACGCGGGCCGCGAATTCATCAGACGTGGCGTGACGGCGTTCGATGTGGGTTACCTCGTACCGCTTGTTGTACGACAGCGAAAGGACACACCTCTTCCCACCATCCGACTCAAACCTGTACACCTCCTGGAACTTGTGACGCGCTTCCACGTTGACCTTCAGACCATCCTGCGCTACGGAATCAAGTACATGGAAGTGGAGACTGACCAAGGGAGCAGGTTGATCCCTCACCTCTGCTGGCAGATCCTGGGGCCGCTCTCTTCCCGGATCGAATGAGATGAGGTTTCGATTTCGTGCCGTCCCAAGCTTGGCTTGGCTTCCGTCCCAATCCGCCCCCGTGAAGGGCGTGATTACGGGTGCGTTCGTGATGGTCAATCGACCCTCGCTGATAGCCAAGAGGGTGTAGACCCATCTGAAGTACTCTTCGGTGTGCTTCGTCTGCTCCGTTGCCAAATCGGCGAACACGGAGGGATACGTCCTGCCTTGAGCTCGGTGGAGTGTGATCGCGTATCCATAGCGGATCTGAGCAGCATTCAAGTATGGATCGCTTCGAAGGATCTCGACTCGATTCTGTGTGCTCGAGTCTCTCTCAGATCTCGCTTGCTCACCTCGTCTTCCTAAGGCATGCACGCGCAAAGCGATTAGGACATCTCGCTCCAATGCCGGTGTCTCCGCCTCAAGGTAATCTCTGAAGAAGAAGAGCGTCGCGTCCCCACTAGGATCATCGAGCAGTCGGATGTCTGCTTTCCCCAGCGCGATCTCAACGGGTTGCTGACGCCCCTTCAGCGATTGGCGAATCACCTCGGGATCCTCGTACACATGAAGTACTTCGGCGAACGCCCCATTTGGCACAATCACGGGATTCATTGAGTCATCGACGGCAGATGCGATTGGCAGGTTGTGCACATGTATGACATCTCCAGCCTTCAGACCGCCTGACCGTCCTAACATCCTTTCACGTATCTCACGATTTAGAAGACTCGCTGCTCGGTTCGAGAAGGTGATGGATTTCGGTCGTCCGGGATCTTCTCCAATCGCTCTTGCGAGGTCCGCATCGAGGCCGTGCGACTCTACAAGCCCCTGGTCAGTCTCAAGCGAGAGTTCATTGAATACTCCGCTTCGGATCTGTCGAGCGATGGCAAGCGCGTTCCGGACTCGTGCAGGCTGTGCGGCCACCTCATCGACGTACTGAAGTTCACATACGGATGGTTCTTCTCCGAGGATTCTGCGTAGATGATCAGCAGATAGCGAGCATTGGTTGGCGGGTCCTCGGCCCAGCTGATACGGATCTCCGAAGAGCACGACTTGGCGCTTGCCGTCTCCTTGCTTAGTGAATTCCAGGAAGTCATCGAGGATGTGACCACTTCCATGGCGATGCAGGTCCGCCTCGTAGAGTGAGCTTGAGACAAGATGAGCATCTGCGATTACGTAGATCGTTCCCGCGGGATCGGAGTTGCGAGAAACAGGGTAGACGATAGTGTCGCCATCCGTTGTTGGCCGCGCCGTGTCGTACAAATGGGAATAGAGGCTCTCTGCGGGGATTGGGCACTGCGAGGCGATGCGCTGGTTGGGCGCGAGGCCTAGAATGCTTTGCCCATCACCGAGCAGTTGCTCATAACATGCACTCATTAGCACGTCGAGACCAGTGCCAAGCATCCCTTGTACGATATGTACTGAATGCTTGTCTCCGTGGAGCGAGCCCATCAGAGTGCCAAGAACGGGCACTAGCCTGGCCGGCAGAGGCGCAGGCGAGAGCTTAGGTGCGGCGCCAATCCTCTGGTGCTCCCCCGGAGGTACGAACTCGTCCATTCCTAGTCTTGCTGCAATCCTATCTTGCTCCGCCGGGGACAGGTTGATTCGGTCAGAGCGAATGGCTTCGATGCGTTCCAGACAGTGCCCCATATCGAGCACGTGGAACCACGGGGCAACCTTGGGAGGCAGTGATGCGCGATCGAACTGAATATCCTGGTCAAACAACACGAGCGCTGAGATCCTCCCGAGATCGTGCTTTCGCGTCTTGTCGAGGTCAGCATTTCGCTTCAACCAATCCATTAGGGCGAATTTGTTCGCTCTCAATTGGAGAAATGGATTCCGCTTGCTACCGCCCTTGACGCGGACTCCATCGGCTGTCCAGTCACCATTCTCCGAGAACACGACGGATCCGCCGTAGTGCTTGAAATCGATGACGATGATAGCGTGCGGCAGGACAAGGATTGCATCGATTTCGCAGCCATTGACGAAGGCATTGCCAAACAGCAATGCAGGCTCATCCCTCCTTGCTGCCAGTTCCTCAAGCTGGTGGAAGAACTCGAAGAACGCGATGTTCTCGTGGGTATGCTCGAACGGCTCTCTTCGATAGCACTTCAAGCTCACGCTGTCACCGCCTGTCTTCCCTCTCCTATGCCCCAGGATCACCCGATTCTCTTCGGCAATCTGCGCACACGATCAAGCCTCAGCCCATGCAGTACTCGATCCTACCGCCGTTCCGTCTCAAGTCAGCTCCCCGTTTCGTAGGTTCTGTGCTAAAGCCAGTCTAGTCGTCTTTGACTGTGCCCCCAAGATCTCATCCAGGCATGGTGCCTCGACAGACTACCGTTCGCTAAGTGGGAATTGGATGCGAGCAACGTGGTTCTCCGTGACCGAGATCGCCCGCGCGATCAAGCAGCTGGTGATTGGCAGCTCCATCAAGCACGATCCTGCAGAAGCCGCCTCACGAGTGTGATGTGCATCAGGCGACCCTAGGGGACTCGAACTTCAGAGCGCTGTCTCCATCTGCGATTGCGGAAATCAGTAGTTTGACGCCTTCCGCCTAGGAAGCGTGGGAAGGAGCTAGGGATCAAAGGATGCGCGATTGCTGTGGAGCCTGGGGGACTGAATGTAGAACGCGTTCGTGCGTTGCCGTATGGTGATGGGTGTCCCGGGCGGCCCGATGACGGCGACTGACATGCGGTTCAGGTCTAAGCTTTCAGCATTCCCCCGTCTCTCATGCGACTGCGCCGAGCTGATCGATCGCACAAGTGTTCGGAGTGAGTGGTAGTCGAGATCGCCGAAGGCTTGCTTCTGAGTTGCGACTCTCATTGGGATTGCATTGATTCTGTAGCCTCCAGTATGTTGTGGAAGGACTCACTGAGTCGGGGGGGGGCGAGATGACTGAGACTACTCCGGCAAGAAGCGTAGGACCGGCAACTGACGCCGGAGCCGTTCGGCTGCCAGCGTTCGACTACCTGCGATCGTTCGGTGTCCTTCTGGTGCTCTTGCATCACGCAGCGCTTGCGTACGTGACGTTCGGATTCTTGAATCCGTACGACTTTGTGCAGACGTTCAGTCCGGTGGTTGACGGCTTGAAGTGGGTGGGCTTCGATCGAATCGTCCTCGTGAACGACACCTTCTTCATGCCTCTTCTCTTCTTCGTCTCCGGGCTCTTCGTCTGGAGGAGCCTGCAGAGCAGGGGAGCAGTTCAGTTTATCTGGACGCGCTTCCGGCGCCTCGGAATTCCGTTCATTGTCGGGCTGTTTGTCGTAACGCCGGTCGCCTTCTACCCAACGGTGCTGGAGAACCACTTGGTCTATCAGGTTCCTCTTCAAGGATTCGGGGCATTCTGGCTCGACTTCGTCAAGGGTGGTCTCAATCCGCCAGGGCCGCTGTGGTTTGTTTGGCTGTTGCTTGCGTTCGACCTCTTGGCGGTGCTCTGGTACGGCTTCTTGAGGATTACGGGCTTGAGGTCCTCAAGGACCAGCAGCCCGGTCCTCGACAACCCCATCCTCTTCGCAATCGTGCTGATTGGCTTGTCGTTCGCGGTCTACTTGCCGATACGCACAGCCTTTGGCCCCGGGCAGTGGGGAGGCGCAGGACCGTTTTGGCTGGAGGTCGTGCGTGTATTCTGGTATCTGCTGTACTTCGGGATGGGTGTTGCCATCGGAGCAAGAGGGCTAGACAAAGGGGCGTTCCGCTCGGATGGCCCCTTTACGAGGTATTGGTGGGCTTGGTTACTGGGCGCTGTCGGCTCGTACGGAATCCTGACGTGGGTCTTCTCGTCGCCAGATCTCTCGTCAAGGTTCGGGGTCTACGTCTTCCTCATTGAGGCCGCACTCGTTGTGATCGGGCTAACAGCCCTCTTCTTGAGAGTGTTCAGGAAGCCGATCCGTGTCCTGGATAGCCTAAGTCGCAACAGCTATGGGATGTATTTGCTGCATTACCTGGTAATCATCTGGCTCCAGTACGCGGTGCTGAGGACGAGCATGTCCTTAGGGTGGAAGTTCGCGATTGTGTTCATTGGAGGTATTGCCATCTGCTGGGTTGCGACAGCGTCACTGCGCCGGATCTCCTTGGTGCGGAAGGTTATCTAGGCCGGGTGCGACACACACTCAAGCAGCGATTTGGCGGCACCGGGAGGCTTGAGAGCATGAGTGGATTGCGATGGCTTGCTGCAGCAGCGGCCCTGATCGCAGGGATTCTGATTCTTTCGGGCTGCCTCCCCCCTTCGGAGGACGACCTTGCGGCTGTCATCTACACGCCTCTTGATGAAGGGGACTGGGAAGTCTCGACGCCGCAAGCCGAAGGACTGGATCCGATGCGTATCGCCGAGCTCTACTACAACGCCGCGCGGATGGAGACCCTCCGTAGCTTGCTCGTGGTCAAGAATGGTCGACTCATCGCAGAGGACTACTTCAACGACGGTGCCATCGGTCAGAAGGCTCGGCTGCAATCGGTGACTAAGAGCTTCACGTCTGCCCTGATCGGCATCGCAATTGAACAGGGACTCATCACGAGCGTGAATCAGAGGATGCTCGATTCCTTCCCCGAGATCGCCGGCGAGATAAGTGATCCGAGAAAGGGTGAGATCACGATCCGACAGATGCTTCAAATGCGTGCCGGGTACCCGTGGGAGGAGACACACGCCGACCTTTGGGCGGGCCTTCTGTCGGGCTACTACGTACCACTAATCGAGGCCTTCCCCTTGACCGCAGATCCTGGCACGAGGTTCCAGTACAGCAACCTGACCTCCAACTGGCTGGGGATCATCATCGACCGAGCGAGCGGCATGCGTCTGAAATCCTTCGCCGAGGTGCACCTGTTTCCGGCGCTCGGCGTCGAGCCGGGCGAGTGGGGCACAGATGCCGAAGGCCACAACAACGGCTGCGGAGATCTTCATCTGACCGCCCGAGACGCTGCGAAGTTTGGCCTGCTCTATCTGAACGGCGGCGAGTACGCTGGAGAGCGTATTCTTCCGGCTGAATGGGTCGACGACTCCTTGAGGACATACTCAACGAAGGTGAGCTCGGGCGCGCCGAGCTCCGGAAGGATCGGCAGGCACTTCCGCGACATCGGGTATGGCTATCAGTGGTGGACGGCCCGGATCGGCGACCACCATGTCTCATACGCCGCCGGCCATGGAGGCCAGCTGATCGTTCTGCTCGCCGAGTACGATCTAGTGATCGTCACGACGGCTTACCCCTTCTGGCTCGAGCACAACACCGAATCATGGAAGCACGAGAAAGCATGCTTCGATCTTGTGGGGGAGTTCATCGATTCATTGCCGTAGAAGTGTGGAGCTGGCTTGTGAAACGCCGATCCTTTGGACCAGGGGGATCTGATTCCCGACTGGTCGAACCTACGGAATCGTTGATGATGTGCGTGTGACCGCATGATCGCAGTGACCTCAATCACCACTTGAGGTGTGGAGCCTAGGGGACTCGAACCCCTGACTTCTTGCATGCCATGCAAGCGCTCTCCCAGCTGAGCTAAGGCCCCGGTTTGTGGGTGGATGGTACCGGGCGGGGGGGAGTGCGATCAAGATGTCCGCGT
>Ga0272441_10013390_pt1 | contig 11802 bp, 13 predicted proteins | sample SSMProp6N_FD_193582 | JGI IMG/M metagenome (GOLD analysis project Ga0272441, IMG submission 193582) | Marine sediment archaeal communities from Little Sippewissett salt marsh, Falmouth, MA, United States - SSM-Prop-6N | ecosystem: Environmental > Aquatic > Marine > Wetlands > Sediment ...
GACCGCCCAGTCACCGTCGAACGCGTCGAACCAGAACGGCTCGCGGTAGGCCAGCGGCGGGACATAGCGGACGTTCAGCCGGGCGACCTTCAGGGTCGTGGTGCCTGGGATCGTCGAGGCCGTGGACGACCACCACCGGCAGCCGACGACGTCCTCGAGAAAAGTGTACACGGCGTATAGCGTGCCGCGGGGCGCCCCGCCGGCAAGGATCACATCCTTGCCAACGGTGCGGAGGACGATGCCCTCGGCCCCGAGCCGTTGGGTCGAGAAGCCCCGATCGGCCGACTTCGCGGCGCCGGGCCCGACCAGAAGACGCGGGCGGTCCGTCCCGGCCTGATGGGCCACGTCAAAGGCAGCCCCGGTGACCTGCTTCAGGAACGCCGCCAGTTCGGCGGCAGCGTGTCGGACCGGCGGGGGCGCATCCTTGGCGACGACGATGACGGCCCGGGCGGCGCCCTTGTCGGCTATCGTCACGTCCTGTCCGACGGCCCCGGCGGCCAGGAGCAGACACAATGCCCCCGCCATGATCGCCGCCGTCGCCGCCGATGACACTGCCGGGCTCCTCATCGCGCCACCCGCCACGATAGCCCGCGCCGAACGGATGGTCAAGGCCACCGCCGGCGCCCGCCGCCGGCGAGAGCACGGAAGTCACGGAAACGCCTGTAAGGACCGGCATTAGGAGGCTGGTGAATCGTAGACTACATATGGAAGGGATTCCTGAAGTGCTTCGTGAGGGCCAAGGATGGCCCTCCCTGTAAGGCTTTGGAGGAATAACTCATGCGGGCATTCGGCATGCGTGTTGCCCAGGCTGCCTCCGCAGTTTGGCTTGCCGTGGCGCTTCTGGCGCCGCCGGCGGCGGCGGATACCATCACGGTCGGGCTGGACGATCTGGCCATGCGGGCGGGCGATGCGATCTGGATCGGTCACAGCAGCGTGATCGGCGCCGACATCGCGGCCGGGGGCGGCATCTCCGTCGATCGCGACTCGAGCCTCGCCGGGCTCTACGCGAACAAGAACGTCTGGGTCGGACGGGACGTCACCGTCGCCGGCCGGGTCCTGGCCAACACCACCGCCAACGCCGATCGCGGGCTAAACCTGACCGGCGATTGGACCGGTTCCAGCGTCTGGTTCGGGCGCGAGGCCGACGCGACCGGCAACGTCATCGCCCGCACCGGGCAGATCAGCATTGACCGCGACGGGCGGATCGCCGGCAACGTCCTGGGCAACCACAACATCTACTTGGCGCAGAACACGGCGGTGGCCGGCGACGTCAGTCCGGGCGTGGGGCGGAGTTTGCTGCGCGGCTCGGGCGTGACGATCGCGGGCTCGACCGCGCCCGCCCCGGCCGCCGGCGACACGTTCGCTCTGCCCGACGTCGGGCCGGCGCCCGATCGTGGCGTCCTCGGCAGCAGCAGCATCTGGAAAGGAAACAACACCACGACCGCGCTTGAGGCCGGGGCATACAGGGATCTCGGCTTTGGGCGACACGTCGCGCTCGGCCTGTCGGCCGGCACCTATACGATGAAGAACTTCTGGATGGACCGCGAGGGCCGGGTCACCGTGGACACCACCGCCGGCGACGTCATCCTCAACGTCCACAAGAACTTCAGCACCGGCCACAGCGTCGTCTTCGACAAGGTCGGCGACGGCGACTTCGTGATCAACGTCTTCGGATCCGAGATGTGGCTGGAACACGACGCCGTCCTGAACGCCCAGGTCCGCGTGTGGAACGGGGATTTCGGGGCCGGGCACGACAGCATGCTGACCGGCTCGATCTGGGCGGGGGACGACATCTCCATCGACCACGGGGCCAACGTCTCGCTGGGCGCCCGGGCGGTTCCCGAGCCGGGCTCCCTGGCGCTGATCGCCCTCGGCGGCGTGCTGATGCGGCAACGGCGGAAATGGCGGCCTCTGCCGTCGTGAAGTCCGAGACCCCTCCGGGGTGAACGATGAGCCCTCCCGCCGGGAGGGTTCTTCTTGCGCCGCCCGGACCGGCCCGATCGGCGGTCAGTCCGTCCGGCGGCGGGCGGGGGTCTCCTTGGCCATCAGGGCGCGGACGAGACCAACGGCGCCGCGGACGATCAGGCTGACCGCCAGCAGCAGGAGCATCGCCGACCACAGGAACGTCACCAGCGGCCAGATGTCGTCCATCAGCCCGGCCAGCCGCCTCCATACCAGCCCCACCAGGGCAATGATGCCCGCCAGGACCACCACCGCCGCCAGGGTCGCCCGCAGGGACCGGCGGGTCGGCGCCAAGCGGAGGGTCAGGCACGTGGCAAGGTACACGAACAGGGGCACGCGCCAGGTCAACCAGGGCAGGGCCACGAGGGTCCCCGCCATGCGGCGCAGCAGCCCCAGGTGCCCGGCAATCTGGTCCCAGAACTCCCCCGATGTGGTCGGCAAAGCCTCCGGCAGGCGGGCGGTGACCATCAGGCCCCCTCCGCGCGAGAACTCCGTGATGACCGGCTCGCCGAGCAGGGCGTGGACAATCAGGATGCCCGCCCCGCAAGCGAGGATGCTGGCAAAGGCGGCGACCACGGGCCCGACGTGGGCGAGTTTGGGCGTTGCCTCGGTGGTGGGCTCGGCCTCGGCGTCCGGGCCGGACTTGCCGGACCGCCCCTTGGCGCCCATCAACTTGGCGTGGCGGACCTCCCCGCCGGTGATCAGGCAGCCGAAGATATAGGCCATTTCCGAGACGACCGTCCCCGGCAGGATCGCCCAGTTGACCGCCTGTGCCCCGACCATGCCCGCCCAGAGGCGGTACACGCCCATGGCCATGAACAGAATCCCAAACAGATACACCGAAAACGCCGCGTAGATCGCGTAGTCCACCGCAGAGCCCTTTTGAGCCTCTTATCGGCCGGCAGCGCCGATACTCTGCACCCGTCGCGGCGGGCCGTCAAGGTTCCGGGGCCACCGGGTCGGCCTTGGAGCGGGAAAAAGCACTTGCCACGGCCCGCGGGTCTGCTAGAATCTGCGGTTCGCATCGGGCGCATGGCGTGCAGGCGGTCGGGTTGGGTGTGCGCGAGCAGCCCGCGATGGAAGCGGCGGGAAGCGATCCTGCGGCCCGCAAGCGGAGAGAAGGTTCGTGGCAGTCAGAATACGATTGAAGAGATTCGGGCGACGGCATCGGAGTTTCTATCGCCTCGCGGCGGTGGACTCGCGCCGGCCGCGCGACGGACGCGTCCTGGAAGAGTTGGGCTGGTACGATCCTGAAGCGGCGGCCGAGCAGCAGACGTCGCTGAACCGCGACCGCATCGAATACTGGATCGGCGTGGGAGCCCAGCCTTCCGACACGGTGCGCCAACTGCTGGTCAAGCACGGCATCGGCGTGAAGGCGTAGGGCGCCCCGCCCCGCTCGCGGCACCGTCGCCACGACGCCTCCCAAGGGCGCCCGCGGCGCCGGAGACGGGCGCGACCGGTTCATGGCGATGCGGATCGACATCCTGACGCTTTTCCCGGAGATGTTCGCCCCGGCGCTGGCCACCAGCATTGTCGGGCGGGCGATTCGGAACGGGATCGTCGAGGTCGTCGTGACCAACATCCGCGACTTCGCGCCGGACCGTTACGGGAAAGTGGACGACGCGCCCTACGGGGGCGGGCCCGGCATGGTGATGATGTGCCAGCCGGTATTCGACGCCGTCGCGCACGTCCGGGCGCAGGCCGATCCGCCCGGGCAGGTGGCGCTGTTGACCCCGCAGGGCCGTCGGCTCGACCAGGGTCTTGTGAACGAGTTGGCCGGATCCGATCGCCTGATCCTGGTCGCCGGACACTACGAAGGGTTCGACGAGCGGATTCGCCAAGGCTTGGCCGACGTGGAAATCAGCCTGGGCGATTTTGTTCTGTCGGGCGGCGAGATACCGGCGCTGGCGTTGGTGGACGCGGTGGTCCGGCTGCTGCCGGGCGCCGTGGGCGCCGCCGAGAGCCTCGCCGAAGAGTCCTTCGGGTCGGGCCTGCTGGAGTATCCGCAGTACACCCGTCCGCGGGTATATCGCGGGATGGACGTGCCGGAAATCCTGCTGAATGGCGATCACGCCAAGATCGCCGCCTGGCGGGCCGAGCAGGCCGCCCAGCGGACCCGGGTGCGGCGCCCGGACTTGTGGCAACGGCACCAACAGCGACAACAGACGCCGCCTGCGGCCGACGATCAGGCCGGCGGGCGGACGGGAGAGATATCGTGAACAGCGAACTGCTGAGAAAAGCGGCGGCCGGGTCGGTCAAGGCCGAGCCGCCTGAATTCCGCGTCGGCGATACGGTCAACGTCTCGGTCAAGATCGTCGAGGGCGAGAAGGAACGCATTCAGGTCTTCCGTGGGGTCGTGATCAAACGCCGCGGGGCCGGCGTTCACAACACCTTCACCGTCCGACGGATCGTCAACAACGAAGGCGTCGAGCGAACGTTCCCGCTGCACAGCCCGAACCTGGTGGGCGTGGAGGTCGTCCAGTCCGGGCGGACCCGGCGGGCGAAGTTGACGTTCCTGCGCAAGCGTGTCGGCAAAGCGACGCGGCTTCGTGAGATCGTTCCAGAGGCGACGCCGCACGGTAAGGCCGCCGCCCGCCGAGCCAAAGCCAAGACGCAATCCGAAGACGCGCCGGACGAGGGCGATTCCGCCGGCCAGTAATTCGCCAGAAGGGACCCGCCCGTGTGGCCGTTTCGGCGCGGCAGATCGGCGCAGACCGCCTCGGGCCGGGCCGGGGCGCGGGGCGAGAAGGCCGCCGAACGATTCCTCCGCCGCGCCGGATACGCGATCCTCGCCCGGAACTACCGCTGTCCCGCCGGAGAGGCCGACCTGATCGCCCTGGACCCGTCGGGCGAAGGCGGCGAGGCCATCGTCTTCGTCGAGGTCAAGACCCGCGCCACCGACCGCCACGTGGGGCCCGAGTCGGCCGTGGATGCAAGGAAACGCCGCCAACTGACCCGCGTGGCGTCGTACTACCTCGCCCGCCACGACACCGCGGACCGCCCCGTACGGTTCGACGTGGTGGCCGTCGTGGCGCCGGCCGCCGGGCGATGCGAGGTGCGGCATATCCCCGACGCCTTCAGTACGTCGTAGGGTTCGGAGGCCCCGCGTGAAGCCCAAGATCATCGACACGCACTGCCACCTGACGGACCGGCGTCTGGCCCCCCGGGCCGACGCCGTGCTGGCCTCGGCGGCCGAGGCCGGGGTCATCGCCGTGATTTCCGCCGGCAGCAGCGTCGCCGACTCGGCCGCCGCCGCGGCCCTCGCCCGCGACCATCCGGCCGTGTACTTCACCGCCGGCACCCAGCCGCACGACGCCAAGGACGCCCCGGCCGATTACCTCGACCGCATCGAGCGCCTGGCCGGCGAGCCCAAGTGCGTCGCGGTCGGCGAGATCGGGCTGGACTACCACCACGACCTGTCCCCGCGCGACGTCCAGCGGCGCGTGTTCGCCGAGCAACTGGCGCTGGCGCGGCGGCTGGGCAAGCCCGCCGTCGTCCACACCCGCGAGGCGCTCGACGACACGCTGGCGATCCTGGCCGAGTCCGGCCTGGATGGGCATCGGGTGGTCTTTCACTCGTTCACCGGCCCGCCGGCCCAGACACGTCGTGTGCTGGCGACCGGCGCGAGGGTCAGTTTCTCGGGTATCGTGACGTTTGCCGGCAGCGACGCGGTGCGGGCCTCGGCCGCCCTGGTGCCCGACGACCGGTTGCTGGTCGAGACCGACGCGCCGTACCTGTCGCCCGAGCCGGTGCGGAAGATCCGCCCGAACACCCCGGCCCAGGTGGTGCACGTGGCGGCCTGCCTGGCCGTCGTCCGCGGCGCCGATGCGGGCGCGCTGGCCGAACGGGCCACCGCCAACGCCGCGGGGTTCTTCGCCCTCGACATAGGCCCCTGAGGGCGGATAGGATACGCACGTAGCCAGCGAAGGGACCGCATGACCGAACCGCCGGCGGCAACCGACTTCGACGCCCTCGTGGGGGGCTTTCAGCGCGACTACGACCGCATCGTCGCCGAGGTCGGTCGCGTGATCGTCGGGCTGGGCGAGGTCATCGACCAGGCCATGACCTGCCTGCTGACCGGCGGGCACGCCCTGCTGGAAGGCGTCCCGGGGCTGGGCAAGACCCTCCTGGTCCGCACGCTGGCCGAGGCCCTGGACCTGACCTTCGGGCGCATCCAGTTCACCCCCGACCTGATGCCCGCCGACATCATCGGCACGAACATCGTCGAGACGGACTCCGCCGGGGGCCGATCGTTCCACTTTCAGCGCGGGCCGATCTTCGGACACCTGATCCTCGCCGACGAAATCAACCGCGCCACCCCCAAAACCCAGTCGGCCGTGCTCGAAGCCATGCAGGAAGGCACCGTCTCCGTCGCACGGGTCCGCCACAAACTCCCCAGCCCGTTCCTGGTCCTGGCGACGCAGAACCCGCTGGAGATGGAAGGCACCTACCCCCTGCCGGAGGCCCAACTGGACCGATTCCTGTTCAAGATTCACGTGCCGGGCCCGGCGCTGGGCGACCTGGTGACGATCCTGGACCGGACGACGGGGACCGCGACGCCGGCGGCCGAGAAGGTCGTCGGCGCCGAGAGGGTCAACGAGATGATCGCGGTGGTCCGCCAGGTGCTGGTGGCGTCGCACGTGAAGGACTACATCGGGCGGGTCGTCCTGGCCACGCACCCCGACAGCGCCGGCGCGCCCGAGGGCGTCCGAAAGTTCGTCCGCTACGGCGCCAGCCCCCGCGCGGCGCAGGCGATCATCCTGGGCGCGAAGGTGCTGGCTCTGCGCGACGGGCGGGCGAACGTGGCGTTCGAGGACGTTGCGCGGGTGGTGCATCCGGCCTTGCGTCACCGGCTGATCCCCTCGTTCGAAGGCCAGGCCGAGGGCGTCGATCCCGACGACGTCATCGCCGCCGTCCTGGAAACCATCCCCACCACCCCGGCGACCTGAGCCGCCTGACACCAGCGAGACCGCATCAAGGCTGGCCGCTGCACGCTGGCGGCGGCGCAGGACAGTTTCTCCGCTCTATCCCCTCGGGTGGAACTTCTTGTGGATGGCCTTGAGGCGCGAGGCGTCGACGTGGGTGTAGATCTGCGTGGTGGCGACGTCGGTGTGCCCGAGCATGTCCTGGACGCTTCGCAGGTCCGCGCCGCCGGAGAGCATCTGGGTGGCGAAGCAGTGGCGGAGGGTGTGGGCCCCGACGCGGCCCCGGATCGCAGCGCGGCGGGCGTACTTTCGGACGATGCGGAAGACGTCCTCGCGCGCCAGGCGCCGCCCGGTGCGGGACAGGAACAGAACCTCCTCGTGGCCCGCCCGCGGGTTCGGGCGCGCCAGGTCGGCGTAACTTCTCAGCAGTTCGAGGGCCGCCTCGGCTACCGGGACGATCCGCTCCTTGGCGCCCTTGCCCAGCACGCGGATCACCCCGAGGCCGAAGTTCACGTCGGCGAGTGTCGTCCCGGCCAGTTCGCTGGCGCGCATCCCCGTGGCGTACAAGAGCGTCAGGATGGCGCGGTCGCGGAGCCAGTGGGCGTCCCGATCCGGGGCGGGCGCGGCGAGCAGTTCGCCGACGGCCTGGCGGCTGAGGGTCGCGGGCAGGCGCGAGAAGCCCTTCGGGCGCTCGACCGCCTGGGAAGGGTCCTCCGACAGAAAACGCTCCAGGACGCAGAACCGGCAGAACATCCGCACCGCCGCCAGGGACCGCGCGATCGACGCGGGGGATTTGCCCGCCTCGGACTGGGCGCGGATGAACCGCTCGATCCGCACGCCCGTCAGGTCGGCGAGTGTCTTGCAGCGGTCATCGACGAGGAAGGCCCCGAAGCCGGTCAGGTCGCGATCGTAGGCCCGGCGCGTGTTGTCGGCGAGCCCACACTCGGCCTGGACGTAGTCCAGGAACGCGACCATCGCCGGGCGGAAGTCAGCCGGCAGCGACGACGCGGTCGGCGTCCTTGTCGGCGTGCGAGGCATCGGAAAGAAGTTTCCGCCGATAGATCGGGCACTGGTCGTAATGGTCCGCGCAGCGGGTCAGCGCTTCGTCCAGATGGTGCAGCGAAAGGTACGCCGCGCAGCGGGCGTCGCCTTGATCGACAAACGGGCACACGGTCGGCGGCCTCCATGCCGTCGGGCACGCCGGGCACGCCCCGGGCGGGCCTCGCAACAGCGCCTTGTGTCTGCAGGTCCTTCCGGACTTCTATCGGCGACCGGCGGCGTGCCGCGTGAGCCTTTCGCCGTCGGCCTAATCCTCCAGGCGTTTGTCCTTCGGGTAGCGCTCGTCGATCCACCGGACGATGCCGCGCGCCAAGCCCTGGGCCTTGGTCCGCGGGCCGACGCTGATGTTGTCCTTCGTCCGCCCCACGCAGTTGGCCAACGCCAGGACCTTCCCGCTGGCCTTGTCCACGTACTCGATGCGGGCGACGACCTGCTCCAGCGGGCCCAAGGCGCGGTCCAGCATGCCGGCGCCCTCGTAGTGGAGAACCTTTCCGCGGATCAGCAGCGTCTTGCCGGACGCGGCGTTGGGGATCTTTTTGTCCGCCAGGGCCTTGGCGAACTCGGCGGGCAAGGCCGAGAACACTTCGGCCGGGGCCAAGCCTTCCATCCCATCGGCGATGCGTTCGAGTTCGAACCGCTGGTACGCTCCGACGTCCACGGCCGGGGCGGCCTTGAGGACCCGGCAGGAGCCCTGCCCGCCTCGGATCCCACCGACGGCCTCGCCGACGCCCCGCCCGCACCCGCCGGCAACCAGAAGCAACGCCACCATCAACAAGCCAAACGCTCGCCTTCGCTCCATAGACCTACCCTTTCGTTTTGGTGCAACCATTCTCGCCATCGATCGGCGGGCCGACGGGCCTCGCCGCCGCGTCTGACGTCCAACGCACGACTCAGTCCGTTCAATCGGGTGATTCGCCTTCCGACGCGTCCGGCGCCATCGCCCGGACGCGATACAGTCGCCAGTGCGTCCCCCACGCCGGCGCGTCGGCCGGCGGGGGAATCTCCTCGAGGTGTCGCGTGGGGGCGGGCGCCACCGCGCTGGGGATAACCACAAAGGTCGGCGCCGCCCCCCCGCCCCGCCGGGCCCAGTAGGTGTCCACAAACGCGACGATACGATCGGCGTCGGCCCGCGAGCCCGCCGGTGGCGACAGCAGCGAGCACAGGTCCTGGACGTCGCGGGCCCACGCGCCCAGGCGCTGCGGCGCGAAGTAGTACACGTAGCGCACGTCGGCAGGACACCACAGCACCGACCGGCGGGCACGGAGGCGAACCTCGGCGTGAGGCGTGACGAACACGGCGTCGCGCCGGGTGTTCTCCTCCCGCGCCGCCCAGCGCGCCAGGACGCGGAGTTCGGCCTTGTCCAGATGCTCCTGGCGTTCGGCCGGTTTGCCCCCCAGTCGGCGCAGCCGATCGCGGATCATATGCCGCAAGGGCAGGACGTTGAAACTCGATCCGACCACCGCGGTGGCGAAGACGACCACGACCGCCTGCGCCCAGCCGCGGTGCGTCCGCGTCAGGCGAAGCAGGTGCACCGCCGCCTGCGCGAACAGGACGTACAAAGGCAGCATGGCCAGGCGCAGGGCGTCGAAGAACTCCAGCACCGGCGGGGCCGTGCCCAGGCGGTGCCCGAGCCATTGCATGGCCCCGTGCGCGCCGCCCGCCACCAGCAGCGCCGCCGCCGCCAGCGCCACCCAGTCCGGCAGGTTACGGACACGGTACCGCCCGCCCCGGCTGATGAGAATGCCGGCGGGAATCGCCAGCATCGCCGCCACCGGAAGCCAGCGGAGAAACTCGTTCAGGACGCCCGGGTACAGGAGGTGGACCCCGGCGACGTTCAGCGCCGCCCGCACGTCGGCGCCGGACGCCGGCGCCAGAAAGGCCCGCGCTTCGCCCAGCGTCCGGGCGTAATCGAGCATGGCCGGCAGCGCTCCCACGGCCGCCGCCGCCAGCGACGCCGCCGCGAGCGCCAGTACGCGCGGGCGGAAACGCCCCACGGCCAGCATCGCCAGGAACATCACCAACACCAGATTGACGCCCGAGGGCAGGTGCACGTTTCCCAGCAAGCCGGCGCCGAGGAACACCGCCGCCACCGTCCAGCGGGTCCGCTGACGTAAGAAGCCCAACACCACCAGCGGGATCACCGCCAGGACCAGCGATCGCGGCCCGACCGTCGCCAGCGGGCCCAGCCCCCAGTAGGGGCGCTTCAGCGAGAAGATGGCGGTGCTCATCACCGCCACCAGGACGCTCACGCCGATGCTGTGCGTCTGGCGATACAGCAGCGTGTAGGCCGCCAGGAGGTACACCAGCAGCGTGCCGGCCCCGACCACGCGGAGCGCGTCGATCGGGTCGCGCCGCCCGAACAAATCCAGCGCCCACGACATCAGGCCGTGCCAGGCGGCAGGATACAGACGCCACCGCCCGGCGAAGACCGCGTCGTGGGTCAGCAGCGAGGGGTCGTTGCGCTTGAGCGTTTCGGCGAGCATGTTGGCCTGCTGGGACGTGACCTTCTCCGACCGCCACGTCAGCAGCGTGTTGCCCGCGACGACCGCCAGGAGCACCAGGACGGCCCAGTGGTGTCGCTTGCCCGGTATCGGCCTCATGCCGTCGGCTTCCCTTGTAGAATTGCAGGGCGTAGTATACGCGCGCCCAACGGGCGGGCACAAGGCGATACCATGACGGACGGAGGCGGGCAATTCGTGCGTGACATGGAGGCGTTCATCGCCGCGGAGTCTCTGCTTTCGGCGGGCCAGACGGTTCTGGCGGCGGTCAGCGGCGGGGCCGACAGCGTAGCCTTGGCGGCGGCGCTGCGTGAAGCCGGGCGGTATGACCTGCACCTGGCGCACGTTCATCACGGCCTGCGCCCCGACGCCGACGGCGACGCGGATTTCGTCGCCGAATTGGCGGCCGGATGGGCCCTGCCGGCGGCGGTCGCGCGGATCGACACGCCGGCCTTGGCGGCGCGGCTGGGAACGGGCGTGGAGGAGGCCGCCCGCCGCGGACGCTACGAGGCGCTCACCGAACTGGCGCGGACTGCGGGCGCCACCGCCGTCGCCGTCGCCCACCATGCCGACGACCAGGTCGAGACCGTCCTGCATCGGATCGCCCGCGGCACGCACCTCCGCGGGGCCGCCGGCATGCCGCCCCGTCGCCCGTTGGCCGACGGCATCGTGCTGGTCCGCCCGCTGCTGTGGGCGCGCCGTGACGCCGTCGAGACCTTCTGCCGCCAGCGGCACCTCACTTGGCGGACGGACCCCACCAATGCCCAGACGCTCTTCACGCGCAACTTCATCCGTCACGACCTGCTGCCGCTGCTGCGGGAGCGTCTGAATGCGCGGGTGGACGAGGCGGTGCTTCGCCTGGCGGCCGCCGCCGGGGAGGCCAACACGGTCCTGGACCGTCTAGCAGAGGCCCTGTTCGAGCGGTCCTGCCGGAAGCGCTCGGCGGCGGAAGTGGTCCTTCGGGTGGCGCCTCTGGCCAAGGCCCCGCCGGCGCTGGCGGCGCTGGCGCTGCGTCGCGCCCTGGCGGCGCTGGGGGCGCCGGAGCAGGCCATGTCGGCCGAACGCTTCGACGACCTGCTGGCCCTGCTGGGCGGGCACGCCGCGGGCGTGGACCTGCCTGGCGGGGTCCGCGCCGATCGCCGCCGAGATGCCCTCCGCCTGTCGCGCCTCGCGCGGCCGGACGCCACCGGTTGATCCGCCCCGCGCGGCGCGCTAGAATTCATGGTGAGATGAGTGCCCCAGGACTTGCCGTTTCCTGCCTGGCCGTCGGGCGGCGCGCCGGGGACCTATGGGAACTGCTCGTCTATTCGGCGACGATAGTGGTCGTGTTGCTGCTGCTGGCGGCGGGCATCCTGTGG
>Ga0272441_10013391_pt1 | contig 11802 bp, 13 predicted proteins | sample SSMProp6N_FD_193582 | JGI IMG/M metagenome (GOLD analysis project Ga0272441, IMG submission 193582) | Marine sediment archaeal communities from Little Sippewissett salt marsh, Falmouth, MA, United States - SSM-Prop-6N | ecosystem: Environmental > Aquatic > Marine > Wetlands > Sediment ...
CAGATGGCCATCAGCGGCAGCGAGGGGCGCAGCGCGTGCAGCGCCTCTTCGATGGATGGGTACAGCTCACCGGCCTCCGGGATGAGCTCCAGCTCGCGCGCCACGGCATGATGCTCGATGCGCAAGGCCAGGTCGGGTGGGCAGAGGCCGGCCAGCCACCGGCGGTACTCCTCGCTCGCCGAGCCGATCAGGCTGCGGATCTCCCGAGCGTCCGGCGGCGTCAGGCCGTATGCGGCAAACGCCTCTCGTACGGCCGGCACGGTGATGGTCTCCGTGCGGAAGAGCGTCCCGTCAAGGTCGAAGATGAGGATTGCGTTCGCCATAACAGACCCGTGTGCAGACCTCACGACCGCCGGATAGTTCATCTATTTCAGAAACAACAAACCAATGAGCCCTGACGCTATCCTCGTTTTATTATCCTTGTCTTTTCCGATCTTCGTTCATGACTGCTGAGATCGATGTTGCATCTCTAGGGATGCGTCCGGTTGCTCGGCCCGAACAGCTCCGTACCGGCAGCAATCAAGTCATTTACCTTCTTCATGTTGGCTGGTGTCGAATCGATCTTGGATAACGTGTATACACTACTGGCCCCCGCATCCTTGATTGACCCCCCGAGGTGGAATAGCTGATCGTCGCACCGTAACCATCTGTCGTGAAATGTCTCCTCGACGAGAAGCCGATACTTGTCCGGCCCCCGCTCTTGAGCGAACAAACGCGAAACGTCGATGAACTCTTTGAAGCGTCGTTTGGCATGATCGCCGCGATGCTCACTCTCGGGCCATGTGACGAGCGTAATCTCCGTCTGTTCAGGAACCGCAGCCAAGTACCGGTGAAACACAGTCATGTCCAAAAAGCGGTCAGTGTAAACGAGGATCTCCCCGGTTGTCTCGCACAGAGCCTTCACTCGGCAGTACGTTGTGAACGGCGTTTGTGTCTCAAACATGCCGGATTCAATAGACACCGGGACTGCCATAATTCCATTCACGATCTGGGGTCGCAAGTGCTCGATACGACCGGCTAGGTTTTCGGGAGCATCAACGAGTGAGTTGTTTATGCTCGTAATCAGATTACCGATCTCGCGCGTTATTACGTTGTGCTCCACCACATACGCGTGCCCCGGCTCGTCGTGACAAAACGCATGAACAGCATTGCTGAAGGCTTGGCCGTCACGATACGCTCGTGCCCGAATGTTGGCCCGTTCCTCAGCCGAGTAAGTATCGGGGGATTCAACAACATCCATCACCGGACGAAGCCAGAGCCCCAACTGGTAGATCAAGTCTTGCTGCTGTTCTTTCCGAGTCATTGCATAGATCCTATGGAAGCAAGGGCAGCGCCCTCATCACGCAAAATGAAGGGTCCAGAAGAGGGGGTCAGAATTCTCTGATTGGACCCCGACAGGCGAGGCGCTTGGTCGAGCTTTGGCGCTCCTCATACGTGCACTTTTCTCCGGGCATCCAGCATCCTAGCCGACTAAGGCTCCTATGCGCAGCGTCCAGAGAGGACCGGCGATGGAGCAGCCCGCCCATACGGCCTCGACATACCGCCCGGGGCCATCGGAGCAGATGGCCATCAGCGGCACCGAGGCCCGCAGCGTCTGGGTCATGGTCTGCCTCCGGCAAAAAGGTCAAGGATTGGGCCGGAGCGTCCGAGAATCAGGATACCGCGCCGGATTCCGCCCCCGCGGCCGCTTGCCTTCCCGCCGCGGGAGGGCATACTGATCCGTTTCCCGCCCCCGGGGAAACCCGGGTCTTCCTCCCTCCGGTCGTCAGACCCGGCTTCTCAAGCCTCAAGACTCAAGCCTCAAGACTCACGACTCATGACTCAGAAGACCGCCATCACGCCCACGCGCAGCGAGAACTACCCGGAGTGGTATCAGCAGGTGATCCGCGCCGCCGACATGGCCGAGAACAGCCCGGTCCGCGGCTGCATGGTCATCAAGCCATGGGGCTACGCCCTCTGGGAGAACATCCAGCGGACGCTGGACGGGATGTTCAAGGCGACCGGCCATCGCAACGCGTACTTCCCGCTCTTCATCCCGCTCTCCTTCCTGGAGAAGGAGGCCGAGCATGTGGAGGGGTTCGCCAAGGAGTGCGCGGTCATCACCCATCACCGCCTGGAGGCCGGCCCCGACGGCGGGCTCGTGCCGGCCGGGAAGCTCGACGAGCCGCTGGTCGTGCGCCCCACCAGCGAGACGATCATCGGCGAGATGTTCTCGCGCTGGGTCGAGTCCTACCGCGACCTGCCCCTGCTCATCAATCAGTGGGCGAACATCGTCCGCTGGGAGCTGCGCACGCGCATGTTCCTGCGCACCACCGAGTTTCTCTGGCAGGAGGGGCACACCGTCCACGCCACGGAAGCCGAGGCGCGCGAGGAAACGATGCGCATGCTCGATGTCTACGCCGACTTCGCTGAGAACTGCATGGCCATGCCCGTCATCAAGGGCGCCAAGAGCGAAGCGGAGCGCTTCCCCGGCGCGGTCGATACATTCGCCATCGAGGCGATGATGCAGGACCACAAGGCGCTCCAGTCCGGCACATCGCACTTTCTCGGCCAGAACTTCGCCAAGGCGTCGAACATCAAGTACCTCGATGAGAACGGCCAGCTCGTCCACGCCTGGACGACTTCCTGGGGCGTCTCGACGCGCCTCATCGGCGGGCTGATCATGACGCACGCCGATGATGACGGCCTGGTGCTTCCGCCGCGCCTCGCCCCGGCGCACGTGGTCATCCTGCCCATCACGTTCAAGGCCGAAGACCCTGGCGCCGTCATGGAGTATTGCCGCAGGCTCGCCGAGGAACTGCGCCGCATCCACTATCACGGCCGCAACGTCGAGGTCGAGATTGATGATCGGCAGATGCGCGGCGGGGACAAGGTCTGGTCGTGGATCAAGAAGGGCGTGCCGATTCGCCTCGAAATTGGTCCGCGCGACATCGCAGGCGATTCGGTCTTCGTCGGCCGGCGCGACAAGGGGCCGAAGGAAAAGACGGCGGTGAAGCGCGGCGAGTTCATCGATAACGTCGCCACGATGCTCGATGAGATGCAAAGCGGCCTCTTCGAGCGCGCCAAGGCCCTTCGGGCAGCGCACATGAAGTGCATCGACTCGAAGGAGGAGTTCTACGACTTCTTCACACCGCCCCCGCCCCCGGAAAAGGGCGGGGGAAAAACAGGCGACGCCGATCGTCCCACGCCCATCCACGGCGGGTTCGCGCTCACCCACTGGTCCGGCGACGGCCAGGTCGAAGCGCAGATCAATGAGGATCTCGCGGTGACCGTGCGCTGCATCCCGCTTGCGCCTCTCGAGGGCGCCGACGATGAAGGAACCTGCCCCTTCTCCGGCGGCCCGAGCCGGCAGCGCGTCGTCTGGGCGAAGGCGTATTAGAAGTGATGAGCGATAAGTGATGAGAACGCAGGCCTGGAGGCTCAAGGCGTGATGGTCGAGTGAGGTGACAGCCGCGGATGCATATCCGTGGTTTTCATGTTAAGTCACGTGTTTGTCGATGCGCCTGCGGCCTGCAGCAGCTTTCTTGCCTTCTCTTCGGTCCGGTCGAAGGCGCCGGCGGCCAGGTCGTTGGCGTCGAAGAGGGCGGTGGTGAACCCCACCGCGAGCGCACCGGCCTTCAGATAGGCCGCGGCGTTGTTCTCGTGCACGCCGTTGGTGGGCACGATGCGCAGGAACGGCATCGCCGCCAGGATCGACTTTACATAGGTCGGACCCGTGCCCGGCGCGGGGAAGAGCTTCACCAGCGGGGCCCCGGCGCGATGGGCGGCGAGCATCTCCGTGGCGGTAAACGCGCCGGGCATGACGGCAACGTCGAGCCGGCGGGCTTCTTCGATGACGGCCTCGTCCACCACGGGCGCGACGAGGAACTTGGCGCCCGCCTCGACGGCTTTGAGGGCCTCATCCGGACTGAGCACCGTGCCGGCGCCGACGACGATGCCTTCGCGCCGGGCGAAGGCGGCGATCAGATCCAGTGCCCCGGGCGTGGTGAGCGTGAATTCGACGATGGTGAATCCGGCGCGGATCGCGGCCTCCATCGCCGGTCCCGCCGCCTCGGCCGCTGACGTGCGGAGAATCGCCGAGGCGCGTGCCTCCCGATAGCGCGTGATGAACTCGTCGGTTTTCATGCGGGGATGGTACGCGCAAGCCCGCGGCCACGCGAGATGCGCCGGCAAGATGCCGGTCGCTCATCACCGGCGCATGGCCGGCGCCGGTCGCATCAGCCCTTCACATCGATCGCGCGGCCGATGCGGACGGCGACGGCCGCTTCGATCTTGTCGGCAGCGCGCGTGTAGAGCTGGTAGGGGCCCGCCGGTGAGGTCGGCGTCGAGGCGGAAGCGAAATCCACCGGCCCGCTCACCCTGCCCGACACAAGCTGCCGAACGTTCTCGCTCGTCTCATGCGCCGCGGCTCTTTCCGCCCGCGCAACCGGCGCGGCGGAGCCGATCTTCGCCGTTGGCTCAGCGCGCTTGGCCGGCGTCACGCCGTAGGCGCGGGCGATGTGAATCGGAAACGAAGAGCCGATGCGCATGGGCAGGTGGAATGAGAGAAGTCTACATCAGAATCGGCGCAAGACAAATGCGCATGCCGCGCTGCGCGGTATCGCGTGAAGAGACACATCGGCCAGACGGGACGCAATGATACACAATTCGCCGCTTGCGGCGTAGCACGCGTTCGATGTCTCGCACCGCGCAACGCTGATAACAAAACCGGACGTTGCGCGCAGCAGCGCGCGCCGTTCGCAGACGCGTTGCGCTAGTTTCTTGACGGTAAGAGTCTTACAGCGCGCCGGCGGGATCCCATCGCCGGCTCATCGCCTCCAACCGCGCCGCGAGGTCGCTCTCGGCAACGGTCTGGCGCAATTCCTGCACGTCATCGAGGCTGAGCGGGCCGTGCACGATGCGCCACAGGATCGACTCGGCCGCGAACAGCGCCGGTCGAAGCTCCGGCTCCAGGCGGTCCCGGGTCTCGGCGAGATGCGCCAGCAACTCGTCGTACTCGATGATCCGGCGGATCGATTCCACATCGGCGAAGCTCCGGGCATCGCCCCTCAGGAGCATCTCCAGCAGAAGGGCGGTCGCATCGAGCGTTTCCACGTCGGCGCGCGTGATTGCCACGGACGGTTTGGGCCATGGGAGAATCGCGTCCGGGGCGGTGTCGCCGATCGTCGCCGATTCGGCCATTCCGGCGGCGGTCCCGGCGTCGTCGACGGCGGCATCCGGCGCGCCGCGATCGCCGGTCGCATCCGCCGGCGCTTCATCCGGCACCGCGGCCTCGGCGGCGGCCGGCGCCGGCGCGCCGGGTGAATACTCGCCATCGGAGATCCACGAGCGGCCCGGCGTGGTGTAGGCGGTGTGGATCACGGTCGGTTGGCTCGGCGGCGGCGCCTGGACGACGGGAGACGGGCCGCCGTTCATTTGCCGCGCCGGCGGGCGGCGGTCCAGGGCCCAGATCGTGATGGCCAGGACCAGGCAGGCGGCGGCGGCCAGCCAGCCCAGCCAGTTGACCCACCCGGTCAGCGGGCCGCGGCGGCGGTCCTCGTCGTACACCGTCCGGCTCAACACCGCGCCGGCGAAACCCGCGGGCAACTCGTCCGGGGCGAGGTTCATCTCCGCTTCCGCCGCCAGGAGCTGATGGGCCGCCTCGGCCTCGTCAACCAGGTCGCGGCAGGCACGGCATTCGGCGATATGCCGTTCGGCCAGGTGGCGCGTCTCCGCGTTCAGCTCATCATCGATGAGCCCGGAGAGCAGAACCTTGATGTCAGTGCAGTCCATTGGTCGCATCGTTTCAAACCTTCATCCGGTGATCCGGATCAAATCCCTCTTCGCTGTCCACCGGCGCCGTTACGCCGGCTTGTACTTCTGAAAGCGGAAGACCTGCGGTTCATCCTCGGCGCGTTTCAGGTCGCGCTTCATCTCTTCCATCAAGGCGGCCCGCGCGCGGTTGAGTCGGCTCATCACCGTACCGAGCGGCACGCCGAGATGCTCGGCGATCTCCTCGTAGCTGAGCTGCTCGTAGGCCCGCAGCATCAGAATCGTGCGCTTGGGCGCATCCAGCCGATCCATCGCCGCCCGGACCCGCTGAAGATCCTCCTGCACATCGCATTCGCGGTCCGGCCGATCGGGCGTGCGCATGGCCGGATCGGTGGAGAACTCCGGCAGCGTGCCCGGCCGTCGCGTGCGCTGCAGGGCATTGATCGAGCTGTTGGTCACCACCCGGCGCAGCCAGGAGGTGTAGGCGATCTCGCCCGCATCGGGCGGGCTCCGCCAGAGCTTGACGAACGCCTCCTGGACGATCTCCTCGGCTTGGTGCCGATCGCGGCAGATACCGGCCGACAAGGCGATCAGCCTGGGGCCGAGCCTCTCCATCCAGCTTCGCAGTGTCGCTTCGGTGATCATCTGCGGCATGGCTTCCGCGCTCCGCCAGAGTGCGCGCCCGGCGCCCTCATCGGGTCGAACCGGGCCCCGCCATGAAGTGAGACGCATCGGCGGGGAGGTGATTCCCGCTCTTTGGGCGGTTTTTGGGTCTTTTTCGGGTCGTTTTGGCCCGAAAATCGCTCAGGGGGGATCGGCGCCGTACAGCTGGGCCTCCTTGGCGGTCGGCTTGAGCTGCTCATCGAGCTTCGGATCCACATCCGTCACCTGCGGGAACGCCTCGGTCCCCGGAAACGGGCCGAGTTGCTCTTTCTGTTCGTCGAAGTCGGGCGTCCACCAGAGGTTGTCTTCCAGCGTGATGCCGTCGCCCCCGGCACCCCCAGCACCCCCGGCCAGATGCGTCAGCGTCGTCAGATCCCCGGCCTGCCAGGTGATGAGGTTCGAGCCGAAGACGCAGTTGGCGGTCGGGCCGAAGCGCTGATCCTCCTGCTCGTGGCGGATGCTCACGACGGCCCGGCGCGGCCGCAGGATCGTGCAGTTGCGAACGGTGCAGCGCTCGCAGTTGACGAACGCCAGAGCGCACAGACCGTTCTGGAAGGTGCAACGCATGACCCGGACGCGCGAGGCCTCGTACAGCGAAGCGGGCTTTGCTTCGGCCGGCGGTTGCGGCCGGAACTCCTCGAGGTCCGAGGCCCCGCCCAGACAAACGCCCTGATCGCCGGCGTCGATGAACCGGCAGTGGTTGATGTTCACGCGATCGCTGCCGGCCCGGATGCGGACGCCCGTGGTCTGGCCGTACTCGTCCTTGCCCGCAAAGCGGCAGGCTTCGATCGTGACATCATTGCAGGCGACGATTTCGACGGCCGAGCCCGCCCAGCCTTCAACGCGGCAGTTCTCGATGCGAACGGTCTCCAGTTGCCGGATGTGAATGGCGTGGCGAAGCCCCTTGGGGCCGGTGTCGCTGACGGTGATGTTGGTCAGCGTGGCGTGGCCGGGTGGCTCGCGCGGCTCGGCATCCTCTTCGTCGGCTCCGCCGGTGACCTCCGCGTCACCCTCCAGGAAGACGCCGTGGATCTTCGCGCCGGTGACGATGAGGTCGGTGATGCGCACGTGCCCAGGGCGAAGCAGGCGGATGCCATATCCCTCGGCCTGGATCGTGGATGGATGGTCCGGATCCAGCCCGCGGATCACGATGGGCCGCGCGGCGGTTCCCTGCGCGGCCTGGAGGGTGGCGGGCCGGTGCAGGCCGGGCATGAGGATGATTTCATCGCCCGGCTTGAGGCGCGCGTCCAGCGACTGCCAGCTCTCGCCGGGCCGGACCAGATGCTGAGTCGCATCGGCGGCGGCGGTGAAAAGCATCGCCAGCGTGGCGGCGGTGAGGATTCGCAGGAAGATCGGCATGGCTCACCTTAGGCGATCATCCCTCGTGTGGGCGCCGGCAGCGTCACGCGAAGCACCGTGCACTCCGGGCCAAGCTGCCCCCGGCCGTCGGCCAGGGCCGCCGGCAGGAGGGCGGTCGTCCCGGCCGCCAGGCGGACCTCGGTCCCGCCGCCCCGCAGGCGGCCTTCGCCGGCGATGACCATCCAGATCACCGGCATATCGTCGGTCACGACGGGCAACATCACCGCTCTCAGTGCCTCAACCCGCTCGATGGTGAAATATTCCGTTTCCACCAGCGGCGAGGCCCGCAGGCCGTCCACTTCAATCGGTCTAACCGTCACAGGCGCTTCAACCGGCGCAAGGCCGAAATCGATGCATTCCAGGGCCTGCTCGACGTGCAGTTGGCGACCGCTGCGGCCCCAGTCATGGACGCGGAACGTCGTGTCGCTGGGCGTCTGGATCTCGGCCACGATAATGCCCGCCCCCAGGGCGTGGCAGGTCCCGCTGGGCAGGTAGTGGCAGTCGCCGGCCTTCACAGGCACCGCGACCAGATCGTCCACAAGCTCATCGCTACGGATGTGTTCGGCGAACTGCTGGGCGGTGAGCTTCGGCTTGACGCCCTTGTAGATAACCGCGCCGGGGTCGGCCTCGATGATCACCCACGCCTCGGACTTGAGGTGCGCCTCGGGGTGGCGGCTGACGTATTCCGCGGTTGGGTGCACCTGGACCGAGAGGTTCCGCCGCGCATCGAGGTATTTGATGAGCAGGGGGAACCCGCCCTCCTCCGTCAGGCCGGCCGTGCCCATGATTGTCCGGCCGTGCTCGGCGATGGCCTGGCGGAGCGACTTCCCGGCCAGCGGGCCGTTGGCGATGACGCTCCGGCCGTCCTCGATGTCGGCGGGCAGATCGGCGACCTCCCACGATTCGCCGATCGGCTCGCCTTCGGGCAGCCGCTTGCCGAGCCGGGCCAGTTCGCGACCGCCCCAGACGCGGTGCTTGAGGATCGGCTCCAGGAGTATCGGATAGGGTTCCATCATCGGCGTCCCAGACAATCGTCGAAATCATGACGCGGGCCGGCGCCAGCCGCGTCAGAATAGAATAGCCGAGCGTTGCCGGCCTCGGGCGTGCGTGCGTCTCACCGGAGAGAACCCCATGCGACCGATAGATCGATGGCTGATGCTCGCGGCGGCGTGGACGATGCTGCTCTCACCGGCGGCGGCGGGTCAGGTTGTGCTCGACATGCCTCCGCCGCCCGCGGAGGCGGTGATTTCGGAGAGGCAGGACGATGTGGGCGAGGTGGCCCTGGCCCGCTACCGCGCCGCCCGCGTCGGTGCCCATGACACCTATGGGCAGGGTCCGCCGTCGGTGTTTCACCGCAGTTACTACGGGCCGTTCCACCACTGGTCCTCGTATTACGGGCACCCCTCCTGCGGTCATCGGAATCTGTGGGGCGGTTTCGCCTGGCCGTGGGCTGCCGTCACCATTCAGTGCCCCGGCGACGGCGACAGGTAGGGCCGTCTGCGCCGCGGCACGCCGGCGAGCCTCAGCCGGCTTCCTCGATCTCCATCTCGCCGATCGCGTCCCCCGGCGTCCGCCCATCGTCTGCGGCCGCGGACTGCTGCCGCTGGAGCCGCCTCAGCGCGGCGGCGAGGGCCTTGCGCGAAAGAGGGCGGCCCAGAGGAAGGAATTCGCCGACGGCCTTGTCCTTTCGCGGGCGGAACAGGTGCCAGCACACCAGGCCGATGTTCTGGACCGCCGGATCGCTCAGATCGACCAAGCCTTCCTTGATCCGCCCCTGAACGGTCGTCAGGACATCATCAAGATCGCCGCCGGACGCCGTCAGCGGTACATCGACAAACGGCTCGATCCACCCACCGCGGATGAGCAGCAGGCGGGCGTATTCCCGCTGCTCGGAGGGCAGGACGGCCAGGAAGCGGAATCGATCCAGCCGATCGACGAACCGGTATTGCGGCCTGGCGAAGTCGTCCATGGCGTCCAGGCGCTGCCGGAGGCGCTCGGCCCGCTCGAAATCCATCGCCGCCCCCGCCTGGCGCATCTGCACTTCCACCTCCGCCCGGGCCTCTTCGATGGGCTTCTGGGCGAAGTCTATGGCCGCTCGCATCATCCGGCGGTATTCATCCATGGTGATGGACCCATCGCACGGCGCCGGGCACTTGCCCATCTCCTTGTAGGCGCAGGCGGCGGCGTGAGGGGATGTGATGAGGATGTGGTGGTAGCGGCAGAGGTCGAAGAAACTCTGGAGCAGCTCGATGCCGCGCTGGGCGGCGTGCTTGTCGGGGAAGGGGCCGAGATAGACCCCCTTGCGGCCGGTGGGCGGCGAGCCGGGGGCGCTGGTCTTCACAAAACGGGGGAATGCCGCGTGCGCGTTGCAGTGAATGAACCAGCCCCGCCAGCGGTCCAGGATGCCGGCGAACGTGGAGGGTAGGCGCTTGCGCGCCAGTTGTAGGTAGGCCCAGTCGGCCTCGAAGGCCGAGCCGATCGTCGTGGCCGCCACCGTGCGCGCGACGGCCCGGTAGTCGATCCGCCGTGACGGCCGGGATTCGTCGGCCGGCCGCTCCAGCCGCGCCCTCACCATGCGGCGGAGATTGGCGGTGATGGCCAGGGCCAGCGTGGACCCGTCGCGGTCTTCCAGGGCGAAGACGCCGGGCTTCGCCGGCAGCGCCTTCAGGTCGGGCTCCGCCTCAGGATCCTCCGGAAGGGATAGCCGAATCGGCAGAGGCGGGCAGGGGAGGTTGGCGGGAGAACCCGGCACGAGGGCATTGTACGATCGCGCCGGCGGCTCCCCGCCCGCGGTCCCGGCCCGTCTCGGTATGACGCCCAATCCTCGGCCGGCGGCGCTCCTACTGAAGCACCATCCCGGTGATCTTGGCTTCAAAGACCAGCTTGCCATCCACGATGCCCTGAGTGCGGCTGACGAACCGGCGCGGTCTGACCTCGACCTCCTCCGAGAGCAGGTACAGCGACTCGCCCGGGATGACCTGGCCGCGGAAGATGGCCTCGTCGCAGCGGGTGAAACCGAGGAACCGCGGCTGGTCGGTGCGGTGCTTGAGGAAGAAGACGCTGCAGAGCTGGGCCGCCGCTTCGATCATGAGCACGCCTGGCATGAGCGGCCGGCCGGGTATGTGCAGCGGAACCCAGAATTCGCCTTCGGTGATGTGTTTGACCCCCAGCGCCCGGCCGGAGTCGTTGTCAAGCCAGATCACGTGGTCAAGCTGTCTCATGGCCCCGCACTGGGGATTGAGACGCCCGACCTCTTCCGCGGAGATGGCCACCTGATCCAGATCGATTGATGACAGATCGAACAACGGTTCACTGGCCACGCACAAGACCTCCGGGCATGCACCGAAACCACTCATCCCGCCTCCAGGCGGCAGGGTGACAGAATACAGTGAACCGGGCGAGGGGTCATCCGGAGAGAAAGGGATCGTGACGGGGCGGCAGGGCGGTCCTGTGACCCGGCGAACCGGATCGCCAAAAGCAACCTCCGGTTCAGTCCTCCTTGCGGGCCTCCAGCACCGCGCTGCGGAGATCCTGCGCCGCCTGCTTCACATCCTGCATGATCTTGCGGACCCGTGTGCCGGCGGCCTTGTTGCCGCCTTCGGCCTTGGCCACGTCATCCGCGGCCGATTCAACGAGCTTCACGAGGCGGTCGTATGCTTCCATGGGTAGGCCTCACACTCTCCTGAGGATGGTCGAGACTCTTTATTCGGCTCGTCAGCAGGTTTTTCGCCAGCATTGGTGCCGAGCTGATGCGTCATTATGGACGCGCCAGGGCCGATCCGGCAAGATCAGACGTCTGATAATGAGGATTTGTTCTATATTTGACAGGGTATTTCCGCCCCCGGCGATCAGCGCGCGATCCCTTTGGCCAGCTCCACGCACGCCCGACGCGCCGGATGACGCGCATCGGCCAGAAGCTCGTACATCGCCGACATCACGCCCGTCGTCACCGCCCCGGCCGCCTCCATCCGCCGCAGCGCGGGGGCGATCTGGTTCGTCTGCGTCGCCGAGATCGCATCCGAGACGACA
>Ga0272441_10013392_pt1 | contig 11801 bp, 9 predicted proteins | sample SSMProp6N_FD_193582 | JGI IMG/M metagenome (GOLD analysis project Ga0272441, IMG submission 193582) | Marine sediment archaeal communities from Little Sippewissett salt marsh, Falmouth, MA, United States - SSM-Prop-6N | ecosystem: Environmental > Aquatic > Marine > Wetlands > Sediment ...
GCCCGTAGAAGGGGCACGAGACGGGGCAGTAGGCCGGCCCCGTGCCCTTGCGCTGGAAGAGGGGGTTGCGGTAGAGCGGGTGGGGGTAGCCCTGGCTGATGGGCACGCCCTCGGCTCGGAGCGCGGCGACGGCCGCGTCGCGGGGTGCACCGAACTCCTCGGCCACGATGCGCACGGGGTAGAGGTGCCAGGCGCGGCGGGAGACACGGGGATCGTCGCGCACGGTGTGGACGCCCTCGACGGCGGCGAGGCCGCCGTTGAGGAGCGCGGCGTTGCGTGCGCGCCGCTCGGTCTGCTCGGGCAGGCGGGTGAGCTGGGCGAGGAGGAGCGCGGCCTGGAACTCGGTGATGCGGTAGTTGCCGCCGGTGATGTAGTGCTCGTACCAGGGGGAGTCCTTGCCGCGGCCGCAGTTGCTCAGGGAGCGGACGGTGTCCGCGAGCGCCTCGTCGTCGGTGAGGACGATGCCGCCTTCCCCCGCCGTGATGTTCTTGGATGCCTGGAAGGAGAATCCGCCGAGGTCGCCGAGCGCGCCGCAGCCCTTGCCGCGCCACTGGCTGCCCCAGCCGTGGGCCGAATCCTCGATGACGCGCAGGCCGTGGCGGCGGGCGAGTTCCAGGATGCGATCCATATCGGCGGGCAGGCCGGCGAAGTGGACGGGGATGATGGCCGCCGTGCGCTCGGTGACGGCGGCCGCCGCGGCGTCGGGGTCGATGTTCAGCGTCTGGAGGTCGATATCGGCGAAGATGGGCACGGCGTTTGCCCGCAACACCGCCGTGGCGGTGGCAATGAAGGTGTAGGGGGGGACGATGACCTCCATGCCCGCCCCGACGCCGCAGCCGATGAGGCCGAGTTCGAGGGCTGCGGTGCCGTTGACACAGGAGATGGCGAAGCGTGCGTTCTGGAAGGCGGCGAACTGCTGCTCGAACTGGCGCACGCGGTCGCCGTACCACCACTCGCCGCTGTCGAGCACGGCGAGGAGCCCGTCGCGCTCGCGGTGGTCGGCGACGGGCCAGGAGGGCCACGAGCCGGGATGCGCGGGCGCCCCGCCGTCGATGGCCAGAGGGGCCGGTCCGTGCGATGGTGTAGCCATAGAGGCTCTCCTTGGCAAACGGCCGGGGTAATACTACCCCCGCTCCGGACGCGGGTCAAACGCGTTGACTTCCCCTGTGGTGCGCCGTATAATCCGGGCGGCTTCGTCCTGTGGCCGGCGCTTGGGGGCGGACGGCAGAAAAAGCTGTAACCGATTGTTCAGTATGGCGTTACGTGCCGTTTCGGCCGCCATTTGACTTTTGTTTTCGGAACTTCTGGCGCCCGCTTTCGTCTAAACTGGTGAAAGAGCTCCCCGGATGGCACAGGCCCAAGAGCCCGAAGAGCTTCTGGTTGCCAGGGCCCGGCGCGGCGACCCCGCCGCGTTCGGTGTGCTCGTGGAGCGCCACCAGGATGCCCTCTTCAACGGCATCCACCGGATGGTGCGTCGGCGCGAGGACGCCGAGGACCTGGCTCAGGAGGCCTTCGTGAAGGCCTACCGGGCCATCGGGGGTTTCGAGGGGCGGTCGAGCTTGTTCACGTGGCTGTACTCGATCGCCATCAACCTGGTGATCAGCCACAGGAGGAAAATGGGCTCGAAGCGGCGGCTCAACCCGGTGTCGCTCAGCGAAGGGAGCGACGACGATGGCCGCGGCTTCGAGGTCGAAGACTCCACGGAGCGGCCCGACGCAACGGTCGAGCGGTACGAGTTGCGCGGGCAGATCGAGCAGGCGATCTCGCAGCTCGAGGACGACTACCGCGACGTGGTGGTGCTTCGCGACATCGAGGGCTTCGATTACGAGACGATCGCCGGCCTGCTCGGGTGCCCGCAGGGCACGGTGAAATCGCGGCTCCATCGGGCACGCCTGGCGCTTCGCGAGCAGTTGAAGGACGTGGTGGCATGAGCCCCGACGACGTGCGAGAACAACTTTCGGCCTACCTCGACGGCGAGCTCGGCGAGGCCGAGCGCCGCGCCGTGGAGGACGCCCTCGAGCGCGACCCCGACCTGCGCGCGGAGCTGGCCGACCTGCGCCACACCGTGGGGCTGGTGCGGGAGATGCCGCGCCTGTCCGCTCCCGCCGGCTTCCGCCAGCGGGTGGAGGCGGCCCTGGCCGAAGGCGCGCTCACGGCCCCCCAGCCGCCCAGGCCCCGCCGGTGGCTTCGCCCCGCCGTGCTGGCCGCAGCCGCCTGCCTGGCCGTCGCCGTCGTCATCGTCGTGGTGAGCCGGCGGCCCGACATCCGGCCCAGCGCACGCACCCTCGACCACGAGCGCAAGCAAGCCCTGCCCGCCGCCGACGCAGAGGCCGATGGGGCGCTCGAGGAGGAGCTGACGGCTGCCGGCGACCTCGCGGGCGGGAAGGCATCCGCGCCCTCCCGTGCACGCCGCGAGGAGCGTACCCTGCGCTCGGACGGCAGGGGCGCTGCTGGCGCGGGCGTCGACAAGCTGAAGGGCGGGGCCGTGGACCTCGCCGAGGCGGCCCAAGCGGCAGTGGCAGCGACACGGCCGAAGGCAGCGCCCGCGGCGCTGAGGCCAGCCATCGAGAGGTCGAAAGCGCCTCACGCCACAGCGATGGCCAAGAAGGCAGGCAGGGCGCGGCCCAAGGCTCTGAAGACGAAGGACGAGCGCTTCGCAAGCCACATCGATGCCGACTTCTTCGCGGGCGGGGCGCGCCAGGAGGCGGAGCGCGACGCACTGGCCGTGGCGGAAGGCGAGCTGATGGACGCGATCCAGAGCGACCACCCGGCTCCCAGCGCGGCAACCGGCCCGCCGCGCGCGGTGCGGGCTCACAACGGCCTGCACGCCGAGGCCCGCCCCGACGTTCGCGAGGTGGAGCTGGTCTACGTGGACCTGGAGCACACGCTGGCCAACGTGCGGGCCGTCCTGGAAGAGGCGAACCTGAGCTACGTGGTGCAGCCGGTGGGGGGATGGCGGTTCGTCATCGAGAGTGGGATGCCCGAGGCCGAGGCGGCTGCGCTCGTGGCACGGCTGGCCAGTCCGGCCAAGGGATCCGGGCAGCGTGGCGCGGCCACCCCCGCGGCACCTGAGCCGCCAGCCAAGCCCGCGGCCCGGCCGGCGCGGACCGTCCGTCTGGTCCTGCGCTTCGTCCGAGCGGATGTGCCAGATGCGGGTCAGGCAAGCCCCGCGCAGCGCGATACATCAGAGCGCTAGGCTGCGCGAAATTCCGTTTGACTCGCCTTCAGTGTACTGATATAAGTAGGGCACACCCGCTGGGGAGCTTGCCCCGCACAAGGGCTTGCGCAGGTCGGGTTTCCACACAGTGATTGTGTACGTACTTCTTGCTCGGCGATGGGGACCCCTTCAGCTCCGGTCCAACCTGGGTCTGACGACGTAGAGCGAGTGTGAGGGCCCGGCTACGACGGGGATACCTGCCCCCTCCCCAGGATCCCCGGTGATAGCGACGCCGAGCCCTCACTCCATGACGGTGGGCAGTTCGGTGGACGCATCGTGCCGGAGGCATGGAGCGCCCACCCGGCTGCCATACGCCGTTCTCAGCACAGGGGGGAGCGTGGGGGGCATTGCCTCCCGGCCTCCCGGCCGCTCAGCGCATTCCTCCCTTACTGGGAATCGAGCTTCTTGAGAAGGCTGGCCATCTCGATGGCCGTGATCGCCGCGTCGTAGCCGCGGTTGCCTGCCTTCGTGCCGGCCCGCTCCACGGCCTGCTCGATCGTGTCGGTCGTGAGCACCCCGAAGACCACGGGGATGGGCGCCTCGAGAGCCACCTGTGCGATGCCCTTGCTCGCCTCGGAGGCCACATAGTCGAAGTGGGGCGTCGAGCCGCGAATCACGGCGCCCAGGCACACCACGGCGTCGTAGCGCCCCGAGCCGGCCATGTGCCGCGCGACCACCGGGATCTCGCGGGCACCCGGCACACGGGCCACGGCCACGTCCTCGTCGCGCGCCCCCGAACGCGTGAGCGCGTCGAGCGCGCCGCCGAGCAGGCGCGACGTAATGAAGTCGTTGAACCGGCTCACCACGATGCCGAACTTCAGCCCCTTGGCGGACAGGTCGCCCTCGATGTTCCTGGGCATGGTTGGCTCTCCGTGATACGGACCCTCAGAATCGCCGCGGGGCCGCTCAGTCGACCAGCTCCAGCTCGCCGACTTCGCTGATGTCCCGCTTCGGGATCTCCTTCCAGTTCATGTCCGCGTCGGGAGGCCCGCCCTCGTTCTGGAACATGAACCGCCACTTGCGCTTGAACCGCATCCCGTTGCGCACCGTCAGATACGTGTAGTTGAGGTTGGACGTGCCGCCCGAGGTCACGTTCTCGAAGTGATACATCTCCACCCGCGGCGTGTAGAGCACGCGGAACCCCGCGTGGCGCACCCGGTAGCAGTAATCGATGTCCTCGAACTGCACGGGGTTGAACACCTCGTCGAGCGCCCCGACCTGGTCGTAGACCTCCCAGGGCATCATCCAGCAGGCGCTGATGAGGCACTGGACCTCGAGGGGCTGGTTGAACGCCGGGGCCTCGCGCGGCTCGCCCCGCCCCAGGAAGTGCACCCACCCGGTCGGGGTCACCGCCCCACCGGCAAACTGAATGAGATAGGGCGGGAACGGATAGACGAGCTTCGGCCCGACGATGCCCACCCCCTTGTCCGCCTGGAGAACCCCGAGCAAGCCCTCGAGCCACGACCGTGTGCGCGGCACCACATCGTTGTCCAACAGCACGATGTAGTCCCCCTCCACCCGCTCGAGGGCCATGTTGCGGCCCGTCACCGCGCCCACGTTCGTCTCGCATCGCATCGGGTGGAATGCAATGCCCGCTGCCCGCGCCTTCGGGCCGAACGTCGCGTAGAGCGCAGGGGTGTCGTCGGTGGACCCATTGTCCACCGCGATCACCTCGAGACGCCGGTAGGTGGACTTCAGGAGCCCCTCGAAGCACCGGCGCGTGTGCTCCACCTTATTGTGCGAGAGCACAATGATCGAGATCAGGGGATCCCGAGCCTGCTTTGTGTGACTGCCCATCGGTGCCATCTCCGCAAACCTTAAGTATACGATGGGCGATCCGGCGAGTCAAGGCGGTGAACGCCCCGCCCCGGAGGCTGACCCGGGATCGTGGGGTATTCCCGTGGGAGCTTCGCGAAGCCCGCCGGGCCTTCCCCCCTGCCGGGACGAATGGATGGGTGGAAGAATGGATGCCTGGAAGAATGGAGCGCGTGCGTTCTGCCTTCCGTCCATCCGCCCTTCCAATCCCCCATCCATCCCTAGCCCGCACGTCTCACCAGGTCTGGGCGTGGTCGCGGCATCTCGTGAAAGGAGCAAGGGATAGCATCAAGTACCAGAGCCCGGCTCTCAGACAGTCTGCGCGTGCCCAGTGCGCTCATTCTCGTTTCAGGCCAGGACGCACACGCGATCCGCCGTGGGGAAGCCCATCGCGGCACAGGGGTCCCCAAGATCCGGGGCCAGACTCAACGCCCCGCGACGCCGCACGACACGCCAGGTGCCCCGACGCCAAGCTGGCCGGGCGCACGCGGGCGGCCCAGGCCGCGAGGGCACGGCACGGCTCCTCCCGGGCTGCGGAAGTGAGCAAAGGGCTCAGCGCTTGCGGATGCGCGGCTTGATGCCGATGGCCAGGAGAGCCTTGCGCCACTCGTCGGCCTCGGGGCTGTTGCCGCCCCGGCACACCACGACCACCGTGCGCTCGCAGAGCTTCTGGGCTTCCTCGAAGCTGATGCCCTGGCGCTCGACGAGCGCCTCGACCAGCTTATCGAGCTTCGGCGGCCGCACCTTGGCCACGGACACGTCGTAGCGGGGGCCTGCGCTGGCAGCGGGCTTGGGCTTCGCAGCGGCTGCCTTCGCGGGCGCGGGCCTCGCGGGAGCCGGCCTCGCCGGTGCCGGCTTCGCGGGAGCCGGCTTCGGGGCCGGCTGGGGGGCGGGCTGTGGCGGGGCAGGCGCCTGGGGCGGACGAGCGGGAGCCGCTGGCTGGGTGGGAAGAGCCGGCGGCGCGCTGGGAGCCGCCTCGGCCTCCTCGTCGAGCATCACCAGCCCGTCGGGCGGGGCAGGCTGTGCGGCGGGGGCCGCGGGTGCGGGAGCCGGCTGGGGCGGCGGAGCGGGGGACTCCTCATCGCCGATCACGGAGTCCAGGAAGTCCGTGAGCTCAGAGACCTCGTCCGCCGTTGCGGGAGCGGGAGCCGCCGGCTCGTCGACCGGCTCCGCCTCGGGCACATCGTCGGGCACAGGCTCGGCCTCGGGGATCTCCTCGGCCGCCAGGGCCTCGGCCTCGGGCACGGGCTCGGCCTCAGGTACCGCCTCGGCCTCCGGCGCACCGGCGGGCTCGGCGGGCGGAGCGGCGGGTGCTGCGGGGGCGGGAGCAGGGGCTCCAGGGGCGGGCACAGGAGCGGGGGCCGCCGCGGCCGGTGGCGCCGCAGCCACGGGGGCCGCACCCCAACGCTGCACGATGAACCGCTCGCCACACGTGGGACACACGAACACGTTGGCCGGGCGCCGCACGGACGGCGGCAGCGCCTGCCAGCGGAACTGCTTGAGCTTGCCCACCGCCTCGGAGGTCAGGCGGAGTTGCGCGCCCAGCTTCGTCAGGCGCAGCAGGTGGGTCCGGATGTTCGCGGCCTGCTGCTGCGTCATCCCCGCCACCAGGATGATCGGAGCGTTCTGCACCGCCTCCGTCGCCGTCCGCCGGTCGATGTTGAGCACTTCCATCAGCTCGGCGATGATCGCCGGCAGGCGGGCCTGGGTCACGGCATTCAGGATGAGCTTGAAGTCCGCTCTCGCGGGGGCCGCGGACATGAGACCTCTCCTTTGGGGAACCGCCGGGTGCGAAACGCAGCGCTGAGCGTGGGCAATGCTAGCAGAAACCATGGGGCGAGTCAAGGTGCGACGGAAGCCCTGAACGCAGCACAGGGTCGGGGGGACTCGCGCCCTTCCCGCGGCATGCCCGGCGGGGCGGGGCGGCCGCCCGGATGGCCCTCGTCTCGACCCCTGCCCGTCTGGCCACACGAATATCTCGTCGCCGTTCCCACGCCCTTTCTGGTATAATACCGGGCTTGCGAGGTTCCCGACGGATCACGGGTTGGGCACAGTATGCCCACAGCCCGCTCCTCTGTGCGTCGCGCAGAGCCTGGACGACAGCAGCACACGGAGACCCGACATGGCCCGTTCCTGCCCCCTCGAACGCGTTCGCAACATCGGCATCATGGCCCACATCGACGCCGGGAAGACGACGTGCACCGAGCGCATCCTCTACTACACCGGCAAGTCGTACAAGCTCGGCGAGGTGCACGACGGCGAGGCGACGATGGACTGGATGGCGCAGGAGCGGGAACGCGGCATCACCATCACCTCCGCTGCCACCACCACCGTGTGGCGCGACCACACGATCAACATCATCGACACGCCGGGCCACGTGGACTTCACGGTGGAGGTGGAGCGGAGCCTGCGCGTGCTCGACGGCGTGATCGGCCTGTTCTGCGCGGTCGGCGGGGTCGAGCCCCAGAGCGAGACGGTGTGGCGCCAGGCCGAGAAGTACGACGTGCCGCGCATCGCGTTCGTGAACAAGATGGATCGCATCGGGGCGGACTTCTTCAGCGTGGTCGAGGCGATCCAGAAGGAGCTGGGCGCCAACGCCGTGCCCGTGGTCATCCCCATCGGAGCGGAGAGCGAGTTCTCGGGCATCGTGGACCTGGTGGCCGACTGCACGGTCTACTACGACGAGGGCGACAAGGGCACCACCTGGCGCGAGGAGCCCATCCCCGAAGCACTGGCGGACGAGGTGGCACGCTGGCGCCTCAACCTCGTCGAGAAGATCAGCGAGGTGGACGAGCATCTGCTCGAGAAGTACTGCGCCGACGAGCCGATCAGCCCCGACGAGCTGCGAGCCGCCATCCGCAAGGCCACCCACGGCCATCTCATCTGCCCCGTCCTGTGCGGCTCGGCGTTCAAGAACAAGGGCGTCCAGCGCCTCCTCGACGCGGTGGTCTACTACCTCCCCAGCCCCATCGACCTGCCGCCCGTGAGCGGCGTGTGCCTCGAGGGCGAGCCCATCGAGCGCGTGCCCGACGACGTTGGCCGCCTCGCCGCTCTCGCCTTCAAGGTGGTCGCGGACAAGCACGTCGGCAAGCTCATCTACGTCCGCGTCTACTCCGGCACCCTCCTGGCCGGCTCCCACGTCCTCAACTCCGCCCAGGAGAAGCGCCAGCGCGTCGGCCGACTCCTCCGCATGCACGCCAACCGCCGGGAGATCGTCGACGCCCTCTACAGCGGCGAGATCGGCGCCGTCGTGGGTCTGGCCGACACCATGACCGGCGACACCCTGTGTGACGAGGACCACCCCATCGTGCTCGAGGCCATCGAGTTCCCCGCCCCCGTCCTCAGCATCGCCGTCCAGCCCCGCACCCGCACCGACAACGACCGCCTCCCCGCCGCACTCGCCCGCCTCGCCCAGGAGGACCCCACCTTCCTGGTGACCGCCGACCCCGAGACCGACGACACGGTGATCTCGGGCATGGGCGAGCTGCACCTCGAGATCATCCTCGACCGACTCCAGCGCGAGTTCAGCGTGGGCGTGGACGCCGGGGCTCCGCAGGTGGCCTACCGCGAGACCATCACAGTGCCGGCGAGTATCAATGAGAAGCTGGTGAAGCAGACGGGCGGCCGCGGCCAGTATGCCCACGTGGTCTTCACCATCGAGCCGCTCGACCCCGGCCACGGCTTCGAGTTCGACAACCAGGTGGCCGGCGGCCGCATCCCGCGCGAATACATCCCCGCGGTCGAGAAGGGCATCATCGACGCCATGGCCAAAGGCCCGTGGTCGGGCTTCCCCGTGGTCGACGTGCGAGTCACCCTGACCGACGGCTCGCACCACGAGGTGGACTCGAGCGAAATGGCGTTCCGCAGGTGTGCGGCCGTGGCGTTCAGGAACGCGTTCACGCGAGGGAACCCGCAGTTGCTCGAGCCCGTGATGGTTGTCGGCGTCGTCTCGCCGGAGGACTTCGCGGGGGCAGTAGCGAGCAACCTGTGTGCCAAGCGCGGGCGCATCACGGCCATGGAGGCGCAGGGCAACGCGCAGGTGGTGAGAGCCATGGTGCCCCTGGCCAGCATGTTCGGCTACGCCACGGAGCTGCGCAACGTCACGCAGGGCCGTGCCAGCTTCACGATGCACTTCGAGCACTACGAAGCCGTGCCCTTCGCCATCGCCGAAGAGATCATCGCCAAGCACAAAGAGAAGGCCGGGAGGAGGTAGTCGCGGCGCGCGCCGCGGGAGGAGCAGACACGGCCAGGGCTGGCCGCCAGTAGCCCCGTCACCGTTGCGGCCGAGCTGTCTCCTCGCACCCGAACAGCTCAACGTGGCCAGAGGTGCCGGAGGGGATGAATTGATACCGAGGGCTGCCGGGGTCGCCGCCGACGTATAGCGCGAAGTACCCTGGTACTCGAGCGAGCACGAAACTCTTGAAGTCCCGCCGCTCTCCAGACCGTATCTGCGCGCGCAGGAGGACCTCTCCGACCTTCCTCCTGTTGGCCGAGAAGAGCTCCGGCACCGAGAGCTCGACCATCCAGAGCTTCTCAGTGAAGGCGCTCTTGAGTTCATCGACGATCTGCGCGCTCACGCCCTTGTGGTCCCAGTCTCGGATCCGCTCCAGATGCTCCCCGTACTCGTGCCCCTCGATCAGGATGGGGCGCAAGACCAGAAGGCACCTGTCTGCGTACCAGGCGAGGCGTTGCGCCCAGGGGCCGGCGTCCGGTGGCACTTGGGGGCGGATGGTGAACAGGTAGTCCGCGCCGATCAGCTCGGCCCGGACGGCATCCAGTTGGACACTCCTGGGCAGCGTCCCCACAGCGTACACGACGCGTTCCGGCTCGATGGGGCACGGGGTGGGGCCTTCAGGCAGCAAGGGGCAGGAACGTCGGACGTGCAGGTAGTGACGGGGGATACAGAGATTGGAGCCCCAGTTATCATCGTGGGCGATGTACATGCTGACCCAAAACTCGCTGGGAAGGTAGCCGATGGCACTCCCGACTCTGAAGTAGGAACGCTCGGCATCCGGAACCCACGTGTCCTCATTGAAGGTGTGTCCGAACACGGGCACAGCGTGGTAGGAGCCCGATCGCGCGGTACCAAAGAGCAGGATCGCCGGGTAGCCCGACTCGATGCTTCCGTACAGGTACTTCTGGAAGGGCACGTTGGGCTGTTGGTCGCTGGGCAATGTGTAGTCTGCGGGGAAGCATCTGGCTCCGGCGGCTTCCAGGATTGTGAGCATCTGTTCGGCGCTCAGCCCACACGGCTGGCCTGGGCAGAGCTTGCTGAGGTCAATCCCCGCGATCCTGTTCATCTCCCTGTAGGACATGTCCCCGTTGGGATGGAAACGGGCCGCGGCGGTCCGGAGCGCCACATGGGCACATGCATTCGTCGTGTTGTTCTGTTGCGCGTAGAGGTACCCCTCGATCTGGAACTCCTCGCCGGCCACCCTGCATGGCCATGTCTGCACGCCGTGGATGAAGTTATTCGGATGCCTGCTCGGGCGGAGCACTGATTCGTAGACCCGTGTCTGTCATCCCTCGCCAGGGATGTCATCTGTCTTCACAATCGCGTAGCCGAGGAAATCGTCCCGCGTCGCGGTCATCAGGCCACGACGGGATCTGAAAGCTTTCCTGAAGAAGCTCAGCCGGCGTGACGCGCTTGCGCGGAAGCCAGGACAGCGGATCGCGATATCCTCATTCTCCTCCCGCAGGTCCCCAGACGCGTGGATGTCCTCCACCACCATCGTCCGTCCGCCGAGCTGGTGCACTTGGGACATGATGCGTCTGAGGGGCGGGATGCCGCCAAAGTGGCGCTCCACGAAATCGAAGTTCGAGAATGGCCTTTGGGCAGCAATGATGTCGTGGTGAGTGCCTCGCGCCGTTCGCGCATAACGGCTCATGCCTACCCCCCGAGGCTCCGTGCCCCCAGTGGAGCTCAGCGGCTCCTTCTATTCCACCAGCAGACGGCTCTTGCGCGAGGCCCGCTCGAACTTGTCGAGCTTCTCAAGGAGCTCTGGCACATCATTGTTGTCGAATGGGATCACAACATCCACAGGCTTACCGACACACTGTCGCGAGAGAGTGACCTGCAACTGCCTACGCCTGGCCTGGAAAGATCCTTTGGCCTTCGGCATGCACCACCCTCCTACGTACATGATTCCAAGACACGGTCATCGTGCTAGAACATACACGCGCCCGTGGGCGGAGTCAAGCCCAAGTCCACCAGAACGTTACACGAAGACGGTCGTGCTGCCCGTGACCCGTGGACCGATGCGTCCGTGGTTCGCCGATGGGCCGCATGAGTGGGCGCGGAGGTCACGCGTCCAGGTCCCACGAGCAGCGAACTCGACATGTCGCCTCTGTCGCACCCTCAGAGCATCGGGCTTGCCTCGCACCGGACACAACTCCCGCTGAGCCGTGCGCGATGGGCGCATGGCGCCATCCAGTCCTCCACCCATCCATTCTTCCACCCTTCCATTCTCCCATTCCTCCACCCTTCCAACCGCCTCCGTCACTTCTTGAGCAGTCCTCGGGCTTTCATCCAGGCGGAGCAGCGGGCGGGCCAGGTGCTCAGGATGGGGTCGTTGGGGGCGAGGCCGAAGCCGTGGCCGCCCTTCTCGTAGATGTGGAGCTCCGCCGGCACGCCGGCCTTGCGGCAGGCCATGTAGAAGAGGACGCTGTTTTCGGCGGGAACCCCGCGGTCGCCACCGCAGTGGATGAGGAACGTGGGCGGGGTGGCCTTGGTGACCTGGAGCTCGTTCGAGAGGCTCTCGACGAGCTT
>Ga0272441_10013393_pt1 | contig 11800 bp, 29 predicted proteins | sample SSMProp6N_FD_193582 | JGI IMG/M metagenome (GOLD analysis project Ga0272441, IMG submission 193582) | Marine sediment archaeal communities from Little Sippewissett salt marsh, Falmouth, MA, United States - SSM-Prop-6N | ecosystem: Environmental > Aquatic > Marine > Wetlands > Sediment ...
TGATTTGAAATCAAGAGAGCATCAAGAAAAAGTTAATAGACAATCTGTCAAATGGATGTTCAAAAGTATTCGTGGGTTTAATGAAGAGGCTCTCAAAGTTATGCTCGAATTTGCTGAGTATGACTACAAGATTATGTCTCAGTTTCAGGAAATAGATCCTTTCATCGTAAACAACATGCTTGCTCCAATTGAAAAAGTTGAGCTGAAGCAGAGGTTGAAGAAAAATGACAAAAAAGCCTCTGTTAAATTTAGGGAAACAAAGAAGCAAGATAAAAACTTCACTAGCATTGATAACTTTTTATAATAAAGTTTATAAACCACTTTTACTATATATGGTATTGATCATTATGGAATTTGGTAAAGTTGAGAAGGTGATATTGCTCTATTTTGGCATAAAGAGGAATGAGTCAAACAGTTTGATCAAGAGAACATACATAACACGAGATGTTCGAGAGATACTTGGAAGAGAAGATGACAATAACTTTCCAATTGTGCTAAATAATGCACTGAAGAGATTAGTTGTTGAAAAGAAACTTTTATACAGGAGATATAGCAAAGTTGGCATAAACAATAGTGGGTTGCAAGAGGCAAGTAATTTATTGGAAATAATAAATAAGAAAAACAATACTCCTGTTGCCTCCTGGGAAGATATTTTGAGAAATATATAATATTTACTTTAATGAGGTAACTAAAATGGATAGAGTACCAATTTCTAAAGAAAATAAAAGAAAGTTGAAAAAATTGAAGAAAGCACTTAACTTTTCATATACATATCAAACACTGGATGTTGTTGTGGATATTGCTATGAAAGTATATGAAAAAAATCCAGAGCAAATAGTTAAACTTTACTCTAAAAAGTAAAATGAGGAATGAGAATGAAAAGAATCACAGAAGAAGATATTGAAGGATCCATTCCAGCAGATGCTTATGCATTTATGAAGCATGGAAAGATGGAAATAGATGAGAAACAGGGTGTGTCTTGTGGTTACTGCGAGCATGTAGCAGAGGGATTAAAACAAGCATACAAGCACTACAGGGAAGAGCACAAAGAGGTGTGGGAGCAGAAGATAAAGTCTTTTACAAGTGAAAAGAAAGTGGGAAATAAACTTATTAGAAAGATACCACTTGTTGATGAAACTCCACAAGAGGAGAGGCATGTTATAAAACAGTGCACAACAAACAGCGATATTTGTCTTGTAGAGTTTGATATTCGATTGAAGAAAAAAGAAGAGGAAGAAGAAATACCTGAAGAAGTTGATTCAGTGATTGATTTGGGGAGAGTTGACAAAAAAGACATGCTTGATCTTACTAAAACACTCAGGTATTGGCTGAAGTATGCACAGAAGAGAGAGAAAGAAAATAAAGAAGCAACAAAGGAGGAAATGTATAGTCAGAATGTTGGCGACTCAAAGCTCCCAAACATCATAAAGAAATTGTTAGCAGAAGATGCAAAGAAAGTTATTGTCAGTGAAAACAAACTTGGTAACTTTGAAGTAAGTTATGTGAAGAAAAAAGAAGAGAAAAAAGATGATGATACATTTAAACTGGACATTGATTAAACTTTAATGATATAACTAAAATGAATTTAATATTTATAAGAGGTGAAAAAGTTAATAAAAATTGAATTATAGCATATATACTACGTATATATATGCTATAAAATAGCTATGAATAAATGTAAGTGTGTGGACAGGCTCAAAGAATCCTGTCCACCACACACATATTCATGGAGCAGGAGTTGGAAATAATGAAGATAAAAGAATGGAATTATGAGATTGTATGTCCAATTTGTAAGTGGTCAGAAAGAGTTCAACAGTTTCAAACTCAGAATAAAAATGAGTGCATAAATTGTGGATATGAATTTTTAGAGGAGTATAAATATGAAGAGAAATGATTTAGATTTTAAGAGTAAAGTAAAACTATCTCAAAAGAACAAGCAGATCTTATACACCATCCCAAAGATACTCATCTTGATGTGCATAACAGGATACCTCTCTGGCTTTGTGAAAGTAGGGTATGACTACATCTTTGTATCTGTCATAATAATCGTGGTTGGAATGTTTTTGTTCTTTATAGACATAAAAAAATATGTCAAACATATCTAGGGAGCACAAAAAGACACCTCTTTTGAAATGATTAAATTTTGATTATTTCTCTTCTTATGATATATTGTAAAGAAAAAAGTTTATGGAATTAGAATAGGGGGAGTACCAAACCCACTAATAGCTAAATATAAATAGGTGAATTACATATATAGAACTATGAACTTAAAAGAGAAAATATTATATGAGCTCAAGGACTCTCCAAAGAGTCTCGAAGAGTTACAGCAGAGCACTGGTAAAGGTAAGAAAAATGTTCAGGGAAGACTTTCAGAACTTCGAAAAGATGGTTATGCTATAGAGCTAAAACCAGTGCAGGTTTTCAAATACTCGCTCGTTGGCATGGATAAAACCAGGATCATTCATGATCACATTCATCACCATAACTTATTTAATGTTGCACTCTCCATCTCCAAGCTCGCTCGAGAGCTGAACATTACTGAAGATGAAGTAAAGTCAGCGATTGGAAAGCTGTTCAAGGAGCATACCATTCTCCAGCTAAATCCAGACACAATAAAATTTCTGTTGTAGAAAATATTAAATTTAGCAAAAGATTAATAAAGAAAGTGGTGATTATAGTAATATGAACTTTCCAGGATACACACTAAATTTAGCTATTGCAGTGTTTTGCTTAATTATGGCAATACTGAATGCTACACATGGAGACTATTTTTTCACTTTTTTCAACATGATACTATTCACAATAAATTTTGGATTTGTAGCATATGAATATAAAAATGAGGTATAAATATGGGCAGAATTGAATTTGCAGATATGAAGCAGGCAGAAAAATGGATCAAAGACATCGCTATCAATGGAGGAAAAGACTATCATGGCTATTACACAAGTGACAATGAACTCATCCTCGTTCCAGGAAAAAGCACTCGACCAGTCATCTATGGATACATTAAATTTGCAAAAGACGACGATATTGTAGATATACAAAAAAGCTTGGATATATACTGCTGCGAAAAATATGAGTGGAATGCTGAAAGAGGATTATATAAGGAGTAGAGCAAATGGATCAACAAAAAAGAAACTATCTTTTTTTGATAATAACGATAGCACTCATATGGACTGGTGCATTCTTAAATGACAATTTTTCTCCATCTTGGGTGCATGCAGGAGGAGGAATTTCTTCCATGACTTTTTTTGCAACTTCATATGGATTTGCATATTTATTAACATCTTTCATAATTATTGCTGCACTTCTTTTAAAGGTAGTTGTTACGACAAATTGGTCTGATGATTTAGGAGAGAAGCTAGATTGAACAGAAAACAGCGAACATGGTTCTTTGTGCACAGCATCATAACATTTGGAGGAGCATTCTGGACTTTCGTTGGATCTATGCGAGGCAATCCTTACATCCTTGCTTGTTCTCTTTCATTGATGCTTGCAGGCTATGTTGGCATCGTTTCAACGCTGAGTTTATCTGAGGAATAATATATATGACAAAAGAATATATAACACTATATGATGATTTTAATAAATTACACTATATGTTTACAAAAGAAGAAATACAACGAGCGAGACAACGATATCGTAGAAATGGAAAATGGTATAGACCATTTATTAATTAGAGGAATAAATTATGACAAAAAAGAAGCAAACTAATCAAAATAAGATGAAAGATACTTTCAAAGAAATAAACAAACTATTTGAGGAAATGGGAGCAGAATGTGGTGCAGAAATAACAAAGGTTGCTAAAAAGCTTCATCCTGATGCATTGCTCTTTTTACCACTCTACAGAGGATGCATGGTTGTGCTCAAACAGGAAGATTGGGAAGTTAAGAGAGGCTCTTGCACTATAAAGTTATACCATGATCCACACTGGATGGGGCACGAGGAAATAACAGAAGAAAATCTTCCAATGTTTTCTGAAACGCTCCAAATCTTTGGGCAGAGGAGTGGAGCAGATCTAGTGAAAGATGGTTGTAATCTTTATACAGCATCAACTTTTGAGAATTTAAAGATATTCAACGAGCTTTTAAACAATCAAAAATATTACAGAAAAATAAGAGAGATGGAGCACAATGAGTAGCATGTTCTGGTTCGCTCTCACATCTATTCCTGCAACGACAACATTATTTCACATTTTCTTTTACTTTCTTGACAAAATGTTTGGAGACATAACATGATCGATCCTGAGTGGCACCAATCTTATGCTATTCACTGCCCAGACCATAACTGTTCTGGCATGCTCCTTTCTAGTCAATATTATCATGCTTTGAAGTGTTCCAAGTGTGGAAAGCTGTGGATGGAAATTTGTCACTTTGAAGAGGTGGATGAGCTGGTATGACCAATGATGACAAACTTGCACTAACATTAACTTTTGTACTGTGTGCATACATCTTTATGTGCTGGGTTTGGAGTAACTTTGGATTCTATTGGTGGGAAATCATGTTATCCTAGGTGATATGAGATGAAAGAGGAAATTAAAGATGTTTCAACAGGTGGTTTGATTGCTTTGTGTATGAAGCAACAAGAGTTTATTGAAACATTGCACAATCAAATAATGATGTTGGAAAAACAACGATTAGAATTAAGTCATATGTGCCATGAAAATATAAAAACCATTCAGAAGTAGGTGATTGAGGATGTTTAGCGATTTCATGTGGTATTGGTTAACTTTTTTACTTGGTATGATGACGATGGCTATATTATATTTTTTTGCAGTTTGTTATACATTATATGGTCATTTGAGATTCTGGAAGGTTCCTTTACCATTATTACCAAAGTTTAAGAAATCATGTAATGATAGGTGATTGAAGATGGAATTATTTGGATTGCAGATTTGGATGCATGTAGCAATAATTGGAGGTTCTTTTACGATTGGGCTTTTAATTACTTGTTTAATTGATTGGATTCATCAAAAATATAAACAAAAAACATGCAAAGATAGGTGATAGAAATTGAAAAAAGAAGTATTTGATAAGTTATGTAAAAAAGCTGGTGTTTTAGTTGTAGCATTTGGATTTATCGTTGCAGTTCTTGGTTTTATATTTGTCGTTCCAAATATAGAAAAGATTGAGAACATGATTGGTGAGTTTTGGACAGTCAGTTTACTTGCTTTAATGTTTGCTTGTTTAAGTATAGTTCCTATATATGTCTTGAGATATGTTGAAGATAAACAAAAAACCATGCAATAATAGGTGATAGGGTGAAACAAGAAGTAGATTGGAAATGGATTATTCAAAGTATTGTATATGGTTTTGTTGTTGGTATGTTAATAAGAACATACATGAAATTATAGGTGATCTGATGGAAAGAAAAGATAAAATAATATTTGTTTTTCTTGTGTCATTTTTAATTGCATTTGGTTATTTTGGTTTTATTTGGCTTCCATCTAAACAATATATCTATGAGAAAGAACATATTATTGTAGAAAAATATATTGAACAAAGATATGGATTTACTAGTTATAGAATACGTCTTGATAATAACGAGTCGGTTGGTTTTTTTACTTATCAAAGAGATAGTTGGCTTTCTTATGAGGTTGGTGATTATTATAATACTACAGAGTTTGGTTGGAAATGGGATTAAAAAACCATTAAGTTGTAGGTGATAGAGATGAATGGCGTATTATATAATGTGGAAAATTGGATGTTGCGACATAATTTAGTTATGGCGATTTTTGCTATTGCTATTGGTTTTTTATTGTCTTTGGTTCTTACTTATCCTTTATGGAGTATCATGTTATCATAGGTGATTGTGATGAAAGAGGAAAAAAAAGATAAAGAATTAAAATATTTATTTGTGCGTGGTTGTATTATAGTTGGTGGTGTCTCATTTTTTATTTCGATAATTTGTGGGATTCTGTGGAGTGCTATCGTTAAAGTATTTCCTATGACCATACTTAGTTTATTATTTTTATCAGTGGGAATAATAATGTTTTATTTTGAAGATAAAACAAAAACCATGTAAAGATAGGTGATTGAGGATGAAGGAAGTAACTAAAGAGTTATTAGATGATTCGTTTATGGTTTTTTGTGGAGTTTGGGTAGCACCTTGTAGTTTAACTATTATATTTGCAATTCTATTAATGGGGAGTATTCCTTTTGTAGCGACTCTTTTAACTTTTACTATTTGTTCTCCGATAGTATTTTTTGTTATATTTTTTTCATTGAAAGCAAGTATAAAAAAGAATTTTGGTGGAGAGGTGGACAGTAGAAAGGTGTATTTATTGGAGTATAGCGACAATGAAAAGACGAATCTAACATCCACCCCACAAACAAAAACCATGCAAAAATAGGTGATAGAAATGGAAGTGAATATATTAAATTTGGTTTTGTTCAACATTGTATTGTTTGGACTGTATGCTGTTGTGATTTATATATGGGGAAAAGTAAAATCATGTAAAACTGTAGAGTGGTTGAGATGAAAGTATATTATTTGGTAGCAATATCAATATTAATCATTTTACCCGTTTCAATGATTGTAGTCATGAACACTCAAAAACCTTTTGCTGATAATGTTTATCATGAGTTTGTTGGTGAATATAAACAATGGGAACCAAATACTCATGAAACATTTTTGTATTTTGATAATGATAGGATTAGTTTTTCTGTTCGTGCTGACCATCTTTGGAAATATATGGCTGAGGGGGAAATGTATCGTGTTAAGTGGCATGAAGAAAAGAGAGGTGAACCCACGTCATGTATTGGTATTTATTATGTTAATGTTCTTGATAGTATTGAAGATATGAATGGAAATAATAAGTTTCCAGGGAATTAATCATGTTATCCTAGGTGATTGAGATATTTAAGGATAAGTATATCGATAGAGCATTTGTTTCTCTTATTGTTGCAGGTTTGTTTACTTTTATTTGTGTCTTATTTGAAAAACAGATTATTACCTACAAACCTTTTGCATTGTTGTATTTGCCAATTCCTTTTGTGATTCTTTATGGTTTGTATAATGTTTCAAGGTGTAGTTTTAATAAAGCTAGGTGATATGAGATGAGAAGAATATTTGAGGTATTTATTGATGCAGGTATTATTTCTACGATAGCATCTTTTGGATGGTTAATTGTACCATTACTTGACACAGATGTTTATTGGAATACTGTTTTAAAAGTTGTTTGTGTCATGTGGTTTGTTATTTTTATCATTATGATTATGTGGCTGTTATCTGATAAAGAACAGGGATTGATATTCAATAGAAGAACCATTCAGTCATAGGTGATTGAGGATGAAGGAAGAACTTGAAGATAAAGAATTAAAATATTTATTTTGTTTTATGTTTGCTTCTATATTTTTTATATTTATTATTTTGTTTTTAGAACTTGCTTTTCATTGGATTTCAGTTTGGCTTGATTTCCGTATTGTTCTTATTCTTTTTATGATTGTTGAGTATGGTGTAATGGGATATGTGGCTTGGAAAAGACATAAGAGATTATTAACTTGTAGGTGATGAAGATGAAAGAAGTAAAAGAAATGATTGAGAATAATTGGTTTGAAATTTTATTCTTTACTATTATTTTACTATTATCAATTGCAATACCACTTTGGAATATTTTAAGTATAACTTGGTGAGATAATATGATGTTAGTAGCATTGGGAGCAATTGTATTAGTTACATTTGAAATATTGTATGTATTAACAAATATTTGGGAAATGCATATTGGACACATAATTGGAACGTTGATTATACTACTTGGTATAATTCAACTGATGATATATTTTAAAAATGAAGATAAAAAAACCATTAAATACTAGGTGATAGAGATGAAATGTGATGTAAAAATTACATATGTTGGTGGAAATTATACAGAGTTAGCAGGCATAAATTATGATTTTGTAATCAAATCTTTTAAGAAATCATCAAATGATAATTTAATTTTTTGGCATTTTAATAATAAAGATTTTGTCATAAATATAAAAAATGTCGATTGTGTTCAAATTACGAAGTTGTAGGTGACAGGATGAAAGAAGATATTCCCTCCATAATTGCAATTTCTGTAACTTCATTTTTTTCGTGGCTTACTCTTGGGATTTTGATAGAGGATGTTTCATTACCAACCAGTATAGCAATAGCTTCTGTAGTTGGAATAAGTGTGTTTTTGGCATTTTGTATTTTTTATGTGTCAGAGAGGTGCTTGTGAATAACAGAAAATTATATAAGTGGATACATCCATTACTTAAGAGGTGAAATAAAAAATGGCATACCAACATGGGGATTACACCCTATACACAACTGAAGTCAAGCTGAAGAATGGAAGAATGCAAACACTATACTTCTTCTCGAAGAAAACACCCAAATCAGGAAAACCCTGCGACATTCCTGCAAACAAGGAAGTTGGAGTCAACAAACGCACAAGTCTCCCCTATCTGCGAAACAAAAAGTGAGGACAGATGAAAATACTACCAGTTCTTTTCCTCTCTCTTTTTCTTTTCATTCCCTCAGTTTCAGCTCTCCCCATCATTGAATTCACCACTGACAGCACCACCCACAACATTGGTGACATCTTTAACATCACCATAACCCTTGATCCTGATGGTCAAGAAATTCATGCTTGGCTCTTCGAGCAAATTAACTTTTCAACACTCTTTTCAGCAACTTCGCTAATTGGTCCATACTGGAGGCAAGATGCTCCTGGATCCATAAATTTTCACGATAATGGAACAGTCCACAACGACACAGGCACCATAACATATCCTCAGGCAGGCTTTGGTTACGAGTTCACCATAACACTCAATCAGACCATCCTGCTCAACATCACTCTCACAGCACTTCAATCAGGCACATACACCATAACATCTGACTCTTCTGAACTCTTTGCAGGGCAGGATGTGCACAATGTTGATCACACTCTCATACCCATCCAGATAACAGTGTTACCACAGGGCGACGATGATGATCCTCCTCCCCCACCTCCTCCACCTCCACCAGATGATGACGATGAACCTGTCGATTCAGATGGAGACGGAGTTCCAGACGATGAGGACATTTGCCCAGGACACGATGATAACATTGATTCAGACAACGACACCATACCTGATGGATGCGACGACACACCATTTGGAGACCCAGAACCACCTGAGGACAACGAAACCACAAACGAAACAACAGATCTAGTAGCACACATAACTTTTATCGACAAAAACTACACAGTTGGTCAGCAGATTGACTTTTTAGCAGAAGATTCCATTGGCACCATAACATTCTATAACTGGGAGTTTGGAGATGGTGTTGGTATTGAAAACCTTGTACAAGTGCAACATTCTTATGAAAATCCAGGAAACTACACAGTAACACTCACTGTTGCTCGTGGAAGCAACACAAGTCAGGCTCGAGTAACTGTAACAGTTAATCCCAAACCATATGTTCCCCCACCTCCTGTTAAACCATCTGATGACTTGACAATTGGTGTTGTTATCCTCATAGCAAGTGTAGTAGTTTTTGGATTTTTCTACATTAGATTAAAAAAGCAGGGTCTCATCTAATATTAAATTTAGAAAAAACTTTATAACCTCTTTTTTAATTATAGTATTGGATGTTATCGGAGAGATCAGTAAGAATTTTACTTTTTCTTCTATTTTTAGCAATAATTGGTCTTTCATTAACAGTTATTCTCAATATTGATATAACAGCTCCTGAAAGTGTACTTTTAGTGATATTTGTAATGTATTCAGTCATCACTGCACTCACTCTTTTCATATCGCTGTCTGAATTAGCAAGATTTATGACAACTCCATTAGCTTTGAGAAGAAAAATTCCTGCAAAAGAACTGTTTTTTGAAAATACATCATTTGGATTTTATTTTGCACTTTCAATGATCTCTTCCTGCACTTTCGTTGGCACCATAACTTATGGAGTTATCCCTGAGCATCTTCTTCCAATAAAATTTGCAGTAATGAACACAGCAATAAATTTTCTCATTGCTTTCTTTGTTTACAAAGGCATAAAAGCGATACTTGTAGCACTGAATCTTATGCAGAAGAGTGACAGCATTGCTGCTACATTTCGCTCACTCTATAAAAAACAGAAAGCAAAACAACAAATAAGAAACTATCATGCAAAGCTCCAAGCAAAGCTCAGAAGCATCACCAACATAAACATTTCTTCAGTGTTGAGAAAAGAGCAGAAAAAGATCCTTCAAAGAGAACTCAAAAGTTACAAAACCATGCTTGCTTTTACATATTTTCTTTTTGGAACAGGTTTTATATTAACTCCTCTATTTATGCACAATGCATTCATGGTGCAGAGCATTGGATCATTTCTCTTTCTTTTTATTGGATCAGTACTGCTTTTTTCTCTAGTTATATTATTTTACTATAGATACTATAAAGAGATATTAAATGAGATAATAACACTTCAGGCAAGATTAGAGACATTATAAAATATTAAATTTAACAAAAGATTTAAAAATATATAGCAATTTACCAGTATAGAGGAAAGCACTATGCGAAAAGTAGAGAAAGCTACACTTATACCAAAAGAATTTAATTATTTTCCAAGACAGATAACAAATAATGAAACAGATGTAAAATTGCTCGAGCAGGCAATGGACAGAGTTGACGATGTGCTTCTTATTGGTCCAACAGGCTCAGGAAAGACAGCACTTGTTCGCTATTTCTGTGCTTTGCATGGAAGAGCATATCATCGTGTGTCTCTCAATGGTGGAGCAACAGCAGAAGATCTCATTGGTCACTACATCCTAAAAGATCATCACACAGAGTGGGTTGATGGGGTGCTCACACAGGCATGTCGCAATGGATGGACCATTGTGCTCGATGAGATAAATGCTGCACCTCCTGAAGTGCTCTTTATCCTCAACTCTTTGCTGGATGATGAACGCATTCTCATCTTATCCTCAAAAGATGGTGAGATCGTAACACCAGATCCTGATTTTCGCTTCGTTGCAACCTGTAATCCATCAGAGCAGGGTTATGCAGGCACCAATGAGATGAATGAGGCATTGCTCGATCGTTTCGAAACCATCCTCTACATCGACTACTCTGTCGACGTCGAAAACCAAATTATGGAACAGCATGGAGTAAAAGGAGAGGTGCAGAAGAACTTTCGTGAGTTTACTCGACGCATTCGTGATGGATACATTCGTGGTGAAGTGCTTACACCATTTTCTACTCGCTCGCTCATCAATCTCATAAAATTCTTCAAGATTAATCAGACAGACCTGATCCTCAATCGTTTTAAGCAAGATGAAAAGAATTATGTAGAAGATCTCCTCGACATCTTTATCCACAAGAACAGACCAGTGGGGAAGTAGATGGCACGAGGATATGGATATGGTAAATTTTACAAACCTAATATATTTAGTCCTTGGAGTGTAAAAAAGATGGAAATAAATGAAAAAGAAACACTGCTCTATTGCAGATATGATGAACTCGAGCTTGAAATCTATCAGCTCAATGAAAAAGATGAAGAAGCAGGATCAGTGTGGATAAAAATTAGCAAAACAATAAATGATGGAAAGCAAGAATCACTTGAGTTTCCTGTCGAACCTGACAACATAAATCATCTTGTTGCAGCTGTGAAAAAAGCTCGCATGATCATAAAAGATCAGTGGACAAAAGAACAAGAAGAGCAGGAAGAGGATGAGGATGAAAGTGCTTCCTCTTGGGATCAATCAGTAAGAGATTTATTGGGAAAAAGAAAAAAATGAACGATGAAAGAAGAATGGTCAGACAATATCGCTTGCAGAAGTTTGTTCGCTTACTGTCAGGTCGATATGACA
>Ga0272441_10013395_pt1 | contig 11800 bp, 8 predicted proteins | sample SSMProp6N_FD_193582 | JGI IMG/M metagenome (GOLD analysis project Ga0272441, IMG submission 193582) | Marine sediment archaeal communities from Little Sippewissett salt marsh, Falmouth, MA, United States - SSM-Prop-6N | ecosystem: Environmental > Aquatic > Marine > Wetlands > Sediment ...
GAAATCCTTGGCGTGGCCCATCACCTCACCCGTGCTGCGCATCTCTGGTCCCAGGCGGCTATCAACTCCAAAAAATTTCTTAAAGGGAAGCACGGCCTCTTTTACAAAGAAGCCCCCGATAACGGGCTGCTTATTCAATTTCAAATCGGAGAGTGTTGCGCCCATGATCACTTTGGTAGCAAGTTTTGCCAGCGGATAACCAGTGGCTTTGCTCACGTAGGGCACCGTGCGGCTGGCGCGAGGGTTTACTTCCAACGAGTAGACAATGTCGTCTTTTACGGCATATTGAATGTTCATCAATCCGGAGACTTTTAGTGTCCGGCCGATTTGTTCGGTATATTCGCTGATGTGGGAGAGGTGATAGGCGGAGACTTTGTAGGGAGGCAGCACACATGCTGAATCACCGCTGTGGATGCCTGCTTCTTCGATATGCTGCATGATGCCGCATACCGTGACTTGCTCGCCGTCTGCGATAGCGTCCACATCCACTTCATAAGCGTCTTCAAGGTAATGGTCGATGAGAATCGGCTGCCCGGGGGCTGCTTCCAGTGCGCTTTGGATGTATTGGCCCAGGCTTGCCGCGTCGTAAACAATTGCCATGGCGCGCCCACCCAAAACATAGGATGGACGTACGATCACCGGATATTTCACGCACTCGGCGGCCTCAAGTGCTTCCTCGAGGGATTGTGCCATGCTGTGCGCGGGTACCGGAATTCCCATCTCGTCCATCAATTGACAGAATCGACCGCGATCCTCCGCAATATCGATCGAATCGAAGGAAGTGCCAAGAATTGGAATTCCCGCCTGTTCCAGCGCGGCGGCAAGTTTGAGCGGGGTCTGCCCGCCGAATTGTACGACGATGCCCTTAATGGGCTGCTCGCGCTCGATGATGTTCAATACATGTTCAAGTGTGAGCGGCTCGAAATAAAGTCGATCGGAAGTGTCGTAGTCCGTGCTGACGGTTTCCGGATTACAGTTGATCATGATGGCTTCGCACCCCGCTTCCCGCAGGGCGAAAGCAGCGTGGACACAACAGTAATCGAACTCGATACCCTGGCCTATTCGGTTGGGACCGCTGCCCAATATAATCACTTTTTCGCGATCCGTGGGCGCGGCCTCACTCTCGGTTTCGTAGGAGCTGTAGAGGTAGGGTGTATAGGATTCGAATTCGGCAGCGCAGGTATCGACGATGTGATAGGTGGGCAGAATTCCTGCCGCCACGCGCCGCGCACGTACATCCATGGCTTCAATATGGGATGATTTCGATTGGGTTTCCGGCTCACAGAGGTCGGACTGTGAAAGCAGCCAGGCGATGTGTTCGTCGCTGAAGCCGGATTGTTTGGCGTTCCGCAGGGTTTCATCCGGAAGCTTTTTCAGGGATGGATATGCCACAATCGATTTTTCCAGGGCGACGATCTCGGCGAGCTGGGTTGTAAACCATAGATCAAACTTGCTCGCTCCAGCAACATCTTCAATCGTTTCCCCTTGGCGCAGGGCTTCCCATACGGCCCAAATGCGTTTATCGGTGGGGTGTTCCAGGCTGCTCAACTCGCCATCCCATTCTCGATGTTCTGCGGTTGGGAAAGGTGGTCGAGACAATTCGAGGGATTGTAGTCCTTTGAGAAAGGATTCTCGAAATGTGCGTCCGATGGCCATGACCTCGCCGACGGATTTCATCTGGCTGCCGAGGGTGGGATCAACGCCCGGGAATTTCTCGAAAGCCCAGCGCGGCACTTTTGTAACCACGTAATCAATACTCGGTTCGAAAGCCGCGACGGTAGTCTGCGTGATGTCGTTTTGGATTTCATCCAGCGTATACCCGACAGCAAGTAGCGCGGCGATTTTCGCGATCGGGAAGCCGGTGGCTTTGCTTGCCAGTGCGGAAGATCGGCTTACGCGAGGGTTCATTTCGATCACCAGCACGCGTCCATCCTCGGGGCTGACTGCGAATTGAATGTTCGAGCCGCCGGTTTCGATGCCGACGACATCGATGATAATGCGGGATTGGTCGCGCAGGACCTGATACTCTCGGTCGGTAAGGGTTTGTGTGGGTGCTATGGTTATTGAATCGCCGGTGTGGATTCCCATGGGATCCAAATTTTCAATCGGGCAGACGACGACGAAGTTCCCTGCATTGTCGCGCATGACCTCCAACTCGAATTCTTTCCATCCGATGAGGCTCTCTTCGATCAAGACAGTATCTACGGGGCTTTCCTGCAAGCCGAATTCAACTTTGGCAACGAAATCCTCGTCGCTGTAGGCGATGCTGCCACCGCTGCCGCCGAGTGTAAAAGAAGGGCGCAGCAGAATCGGGAAGCGTCCGATTTCTCGGGCGATCTCTTGTGCTTCCTCGACGGAACTGGCCAATCCGCCAATAGGACAAGATAAACCAGCTTGTTCCACGGCTTCTTTAAAAAGCAGGCGGTCTTCGGCCAGGCGGATGGTCTCGAGTTTGGCGCCGATTAATTCTACTTTGTGGCGATCGAGAATCCCGCGCTCGGATAACTCGACGGCGGCATTCAGTGCGGTTTGACCGCCGACCGTCGGAAGGAGAGCATCGGGATTCTCCTTGGCGATAATCAACTCAAGGATTTCGGCAGTGATAGGTTCGACATAGGTGGCATCAGCGAATTCGGGATCGGTCATGATCGTCGCCGGATTGCTGTTGACCAGGACGATGCGATATCCTTCGGACTTGAGGGCTTTGATCGCCTGCGTGCCGCTGTAATCAAATTCGGCGGCCTGACCGATAACGATTGGTCCTGCGCCGATGACCAGAATGGTTTCGATGTCGGTACGTTTCGGCATGTTGCTTACACAGTTCCTTTCGCCATCAATTCAATAAACTCGGCGAAGAGCGGATCGGCATCGTGCGGACCTGGAGCCGCCTCCGGGTGATACTGGATACTGAGTGCGGGGAGTTTTGTATGCCGCATCCCCTCGCAGCAGCCATCATTGAGGTTGATATGGGTCACCTCGATCGTTTTGGGCAGGGAATCGGGGTCGACGGCGAAATTGTGATTGTGCGCACTGATCTCAATGCGCCCCGTTGGCAGATGTTTTACAGGCTGGTTGCCGCCGTGATGACCGAATTTTAATTTGTAGGTTTTACCGCCAAATGCCTGCCCGAGGATCTGATGGCCGAGGCAGATACCGAAAATCGGCACTTTTCCGAGGAGGTTTTTCGTCGTCTTTACGGCATAGTCAAGAACGGCAGGATCGCCCGGCCCGTTGCTGAGGAAGACGCCGTCAGGATTCAACGCCAGAACTTCCTTGGCAGGGGTCGCGGCGGGAACGACCGTAACACGGCAGCCGTGGCTTGCCATTCGACGCAAGATGTTGTATTTGATGCCGTAATCATACGCTACGATGTGAAAGGATTGCGGCTTGTCAATCTTTGACATGTCATGCGTGGAAATCCAGCGATCTTCGGATGGATCTGTCCAGGCATAGGATTCTGAGCAGGTAACCTTTTTAACCAAGTCGATTTCACTCGTGCCGTGCCACGCTCGCGCCTGTTCGACGAGGTCGTCGTTATGAGGAGCCGAATCTGTGGTGAGAACGGCTTTCAGGCTGCCCTTCTCGCGCAAGCGACGGGTGAGTGCGCGAGTGTCGATATGTTCGATGCCAACGATGTCCTTCTGTTCCAACCACTCACCAAGTGATAGTTCGGCACGCCAATTCGAGACGCAGGGGCTCAATTCACGCACAATAAAGCCACGCAGGAAAATATCACGGGCTTCATGATCTTCGTGGTTGATGCCTGTGTTGCCGATTTGCGTCGCGGTCATCACAACCATCTGGCCGGCGTAGCTCGGGTCGGTGAGGATTTCCTGGTAGCCGGTCATGCTGGTATTGAATACGACTTCGCCCACGCGCGTTCCTGTTGCGCCGAAGCCACGTCCTACCCATAGGCTGCCGTCTTCCAACGCCAGGCGAGCCGCTGGTTGGTTTGTATTCATAGAGGGCACCTCTCTGGTGCTGTGCGTAATGTTCGGGTCATTCCTTATTTTCCCGTCCGAGGAAATCGTCCCGCTTATTTCGAATTCCATCCATGTGCTTGGAGCGCGAGGGTCGAAAGCTCAGAAAACGATTTGTGATGCTGATTTCTCCTGTAGCCGATGTCTTCCTGTAAAATGGTTACGTAATTGATGTCTAGAAAAAACCTACCTAAGATGCTAACACCAAACCTCAGCATTCGTTGTAAGTATTGCTGCGTAATTACATCACTGTGAAAGTTGCTATATCGCCAAGCGCAATGGTCTTTACAGGCTAATACGATTTGTAAGATATAATCCAACGAAGTCAACTCGCTTACCCTCATACGACAGCGATGCGCTTCAGTGTGTTATTCTAACCGATCGCGGCAGGATTTTCTCCGGCGAACGAAAAAAGAAATGACGTGATAATTAATTTCAGAATAAATTGCCACTTGCGATTGTCAGATTCGGAATGGGAGAGGGCTAATCCTACATCATGAATGAAATCGGAAGTATTTGTGTCTTTTGTGGATCCAGTGACTCGATCGATGATGCCTATCTTGATGCTGCCTGGAAATTAGGGGAAACTTTGGCCAAGCATGACCTGAAATTGGTATTCGGAGGCGGAGGAACGGGATTGATGGGCTCCCTCGCAGACGCGGCGCTCGCCGGCGGCGCGCAGGTGATTGGCATCCTGCCTCGCCTCTTCGACACGCCGGCCCTGGCACATCCAAACCTGACCGAACTGCGCATCGTGGAAGATATGCATAACCGCAAGGCCCTCATGATGGAATCCGCCGATGCTTTCCTGGCATTACCCGGTGGTTTTGGTACATTCGAAGAATTATTCGAGGTACTCACGTGGGCACAGATTGGTCTCCATCGAAAGCCGGTCGGTGTGCTCAACGTGAGTGGATATTTCGATTCGCTGATCGACTTGATCGAGCATGCCCGAGATGAAGGCTTTATATACGAGGAGCATCCCGATTTATTAATCATCGATGACGATGTTGATCGTTTACTCTCCCGACTAATGGAGTATCAGCCACCGGAAGGGCTTAAACGATGGGTGGATCGTGAGGAGCAGAGCGAATGAAAGCCGGCTTGCTGTTTGCTCTCGCAAGGGGCTACTTCCTTCCGCGTTTGCGAAAGAAGTGACGACCTTCGAAGAGTCGCAAGACGGCCACGCCCGAGACAATCATGACACTGCCTGCAAGCTGGATCTCGTTGAGGCGTTCGCCGAAGAGCAGATGCGCAAGCGTGACGGTAAAGGCCGGTTCCAATGTGACGATCAGATTGACCGTGCTGGAGGGCAGATGGCTCAGGCTCACCATGTACATACCATAGCCCATCAGGGTTGGCCCTGCGGCTAAGAGGAAGAGTGCACCCCACCCGGCGAGAGAACGCTGCAGCCACAGCAGTTCGACCGGCTCGGCTGCAGCGCCAGGAAGCGATACTCCCGGAATCAAGTTGTATGCGAGCAGGAAGAGTGCCCCGAAAGCAAAGGTGAAAAACAACGTGGTCCAGGGATTAAGTCCACGTTTTGATGCGGAGCGTCCCATTAAGCTGTAGACGGCATAAGCCAGGCCCGAGAGCACTCCGGTCAGGATCTCAAGGGGGTTTGTCCTCCATGTATTTGCATCATAGGCTTCCGCAACCAGAACGCATCCAGCCAGGCAGAACAGGATGGCGAATATCTTGCCCCAATCCAATCGTTCCTGAAGCAGCCAGCGGCCGAGAAGCGCTGTGAAGGCTGCCGAACTGTATGCCAGTACCGTGGCTACTGCCGCGCCGTTAATTGCTACTGATAACGTCCATAAGGCATTAAAGATTGAGAGAATAAAACCGTAAGCAAAGAGATAGCGCCGGTGGTTTGGTGAAATCCGCAGAAGCGGACGATGCCAAATGGCCAACATGGGCAACAATGTGAGTACCACAAAACTGGCCCGCCAGAACGCAAGTACCAATGCTGGGATGTTGTAGGTTGATGTTAGATGGCGGATGAAGATCGCTGTAGTGGACAAGATCGCCGCGCTGAGCAGCGCGATTGCAAATCCCCGGGATAGATTCTTTTGATCGGTTTTTTCGCTATCCATGATGGAGGATTCCGTCAAGTCAGGTTAGATTTTCGTTCGCGAATATTCGAAGATCCGGTCTGTATTCGTAGCGGATGATTATAGCAGTGTTTCGCATACTAATTGTGGAAATATTTCGCCAGGGATCATACGCAGGTTGGAATTTGTTGTGTAAATCCGAATCATCGGGTTTGAACATGCATGAAGATGCCGCCGAGTAGAATGTAGGAGCATGAGAGCGAGCAGTAACAATAGGGAACCGATATGAAGCAATGCCAACCGAAAAAAAGCACTTTGATGTCTTCTTGTCGCGGAGCAATATGATTAGCTGACAAACACCTGTACCGCATTTTTAAGCAAGATACGTACAGCGTCAATTTCATCCTGATTGACCGTGTGCGCCATGCCAGGGAAAACTTGAAAATCGACCGTGGCCCCCATACGTTCGAAAACAGCAGCCGTTTCATTCAGGGCATAATCGGGTATCCAGGGATCGAAGTCACTTCCGCCGATAAAAACCGGCATATCATCCAACGATCCAAAATAATCGCGGGGAGTATCTGGCGGGCCGAGCAGGGCGCCACTGAACACAAACAATCCGCCGTATCTTCGGGCATTTCTGGCAACGTATTCGCTCGCCAAACACGCGCCTTGTGAGAATCCGCCAAAAACAATTTGCTCATATGCCAGTCCGTTGCTTGCGAGCTCTTGCACCAACATGTCCATCCGTTCTAAAGCAAACGAGAGATCGGGTTCGTTATCTTCGATGGGGCCAAATGCAGATTGGGGATACCAGCGATCGGATGCAGCCTGGGGGAGGATGAAATGGATGTCACCTGTTTCGAGTTCTCGCGCAATCGGGATCATGCTATCGGCATTCGCCCCGCGGCCATGAATTAAAATAACGACCAATTTGGTATTTTCAAGGTCTGTTCCCCATCGAATCATGGGTTGTGCTGCGTGCAGATTTTCAGGCATAGAATCTCACACTCCGATGGGTATCAGATTGGCTTCAATTTCCTGGCGGCGATCTTCCAGGAATGGCGGCAGGACTAAATTTGAACCCAGCGCTTCCAAACTTTCATCGATATCAAATCCGGGCCCGTCGGTGGCGATTTCGAACAGGATTCCGTTGGAGACACGGAAGTAGATTGAGTTGAACCAAAAGCGGTCGATCAGTTGGGTGACATGTAAACCTTGTAATGCTAATTTTTTACGCCATTCCTCTTGGGTCTCAATATCAGCGACCCGGAATGCGACATGATGTGTACCTCCAGCGCCCAGGCGGGCGGTTGGGAGTTGAGGTTGTTCCAGCAGCCAGACCTCAGCAGAGGGACCACCGCTTTGCTGGGTGACGTAAATCACAGCGTTAGATTTTTGATCGATCCACTTTGCCCGTTCAGCTTCATGGAAATTCATGATTTCTGTGAATGTGCTGCCTAGTTGTTTGATCGAGGGCGTGGAAAGAATCACGCTGTAAAAGCCGCGCAGTGCGTATTCGTCAGGTATATCGGCCCGCTGCCAGATTTCCCCATCAAATTCGGAACCTTGATCGTTGACCAGAACCAATCGCTGACCTTCCGGATCCTCGAATGGAAGCAGATCTCGACCTGCAAAAGTCGTGATTTCCGCATGGAATATGTTCATTTCTTCAAAGCGTTGGTGCCAGAAACCAAGCGCCTCACGGCTGCCGACTCGAAATGCTGTTCCGACGATGCTGTCCGTGCCGCGTACGTTGGGACGAATGTGAGGCCAATCGAAGAAGGTCATGTCGGTGCCCGGAGAACCAACTTTGTCGGCGTAGAATAGATGATAGGCGGATACATCATCCTGGTTTACGGATTTCTTGACAAGCCGTAAACCCAATATATCCGTGTAGAACTTAACATTTTCTAAAATCTCGGCGCTAACGGCTGTAATGTGGTGCAGACCTGGTAATTGCATGGTCAAACCTCCGGACTTGTGTGTTTCCTTATTGACGACCTTGTATTACAATAACTTACCTTATAATATCTATTATATCCTGTATAACAAACCCTTATCCTTCTGGGTCGCAGATCACAATCACCATGATTGAATTGATGAAGCATGATTAATTCGTCGATGTCGATTTGGTTGCAGAACCAGGATCTTTTCGATGATCAAAATTTCTAAGGAGGGAAAATATGGCCGTAACCCCGTCAACGATGCTGTCTTTGGGAACCGCCGCGCCAGCATTCAACCTTACGGATGTAGTCAGTGGTAAAGAAATCTCACTGAACACGTTCGCTTCGATGAAAGCCTTGCTGGTGATGTTCATCTGTCGACATTGCCCGTACGTTGTTCATGTACAGAAAGAGCTTGCCCGGATCGGAATGGATTACGTTGATAAGGATATTGGTATTGTCGCCATTGCTTCCAATGATGTCGAAGGCTATCCGGACGATGCGCCGGAACGCTTGAAAGAAATGGCTGTTGAATTGGGTTTTCGCTTTCCTTACCTCTACGATGAGAGTCAGGAAGTAGCGAAGGCATACACCGCAGCCTGTACGCCAGATTTCTTCGTTTTTAATGAAAAGCGAAGCCTGGTTTACCGCGGACAATTGGACAATAGCCGGCCCGGCAATGACGTGCCCGTCAACGGTGAGGACCTGCGCGCCGCACTGGATGCCGTCCTGGCGGATGAGCCCATAAATCCCGATCAAAGACCGAGTGTAGGCTGCAACATCAAATGGAAGGCAGGCAACGAACCCGATTATTTTGGCTAAATAGGCACTCGTTATTCTTCCAGATTGGTCCATCGGTAAATCACGAGAGACACTGCATTGTATCAATGAGTGTCTCTCATAAATATTGTATTGTCGCGTAGCTGTTCTACACTTTCGCAGTCCTGCTACAGCAATGCCCTTATCTATATTTTATTTACCTATTCAAAAGCAGATGGGGACACATATTCTCCATGTGCTGTTTTTGCTTCTTCCAGCTTTTGTTTTTGTTCTTCAAGTATCTTGATAAGTATTTCCGGTGAGTCTGAAACCGTTGATGAAAATATTTCTGACATCCGTTCCATTTTCTTTAAGTTTTCCGGAATTCTGAGCATAAACTGGTTTTTATATTCTTCTTTGGTGTATTCCTTATCAAGCACTTCCCTGAATAGTCTCTTTAGATCTTCGTACTTTGGAATGAGCCCAATAGGAGTAGTTATTGCATCAACATCATCATGTACACGAAGCTCTATCCATTTAACCCAGACTGCCTTGTCCAGCATGCCGTTGAGATATTGTCCGTCCTTTTTAAGGAAATAGTTTGTTCCAAAAATTTTGGGGCGTTTGATATCCTTGGCAAAATCCAGATTGTTATGCAAATATTTACCTACAGACATGGAAAGAAAATCCATGTTACTCATAACATTCCATTTGCGTACACCTTCTGCGCCTATGGTTGCAGCAGTAGTTTCAGATTCAAGCATAGCTCCAAAAGCGCAGATACCATGCTCCCAACTGAAAGCTTCACGCACGGGGACATTTGTGTCGCTATCCCGTCCACCGTAAATTATGCCTCCTACTGGAAGGCCGTCAGGATTATCCCAATCGGGGTCTTTGTTTTCCAAATCCTTAATGCGCAGGGTATAGCGGGCATTCTTATGGCTGGGAGTGGTTTCTGCTCCGTCCGGTCCTTTCATGCCCTTTTTCCATTCCACACTTACATGGTTCATGCCTTCAGTTGGTAATTCTTCATCCATTCCGAGCCAGTAGGGTTTACCGTTATTAACCAGGACGTTACCGAATATCACTTCACCTTCACTATGGAGGGTCTTCCAGATAACGGGATCGCCTTTTGCATTAACATCCTGAATGATGCCAAAGATGCCGGATTCAACATTTGCGGCTCTGAATTCATCGTCAATTACTTTGAAATATGCCAGGTCATCACCAACGATATTCTCACCCGGGATCATAGCGGTGGAAGTTTTTCCGCAAGCTGATGGATAGGCTCCGCAAAGATACGTTTTCCTTCCATTCGGTCCATTTGCACGCATGATGAACATATGCTCAGCAAGCCAGCCTTCACGGTCAGCTTTACGAATAGCCAGCCGCAAGGACAACTTTTTAAGACCAACGGTATTACCCGCATACTGGGTATTTACGGAGTAAACCGTGTTTTGCGTATAGTCCATGTAGACACGGTTCAGCTCATGGTTCTTGCTGGTATTTCTTTCATCTACTTCACCTGTGACATGACGGAATTTAAAAAATTCGAAGTCAGGATTGCTGCTCTGGCGTTTAAATACTTCATAGCCGCGGCGGTAGAGCATATCTTCACTGTGGGCAACATAAGCCGAATCCGTGATCTGCAGACAGGGGATGGCAAAGATCGAGTTAACCGGGCCCAGGCAGAAAAAGCGTACCAACATGATGCGGCCTTTACAGGCATCGCGCTGGAAATCTTCAATTTCTTGTAAGCCTTCACTGCGGTCAGTCTGATTCAATTTCGGATCAAGCGTGTCTCCTTCAGGAACAAGATATTTTGTGACTTCTTTTTTGCGGGCCTGATCAAAATATCCATCAAAATGTACGGTATGTCCTTTGATGGCTAAAGGAATTTCTTCTTTATTATCTATAGCCAATTGCCGGATGTACTGGGCATCTTCATCCGAATCGTCACCCACCCATACCCTGTCCGGGTTACACAATTCAACTGCATCTGCGACAAAATCTAAAACATCCTGATTGTTTAGATCAGCCAATTTTTTATAATGTATTTCATCACATTTTGACTTGATAATATTTAACTTTTTCCCATCCATTTTTCCTCCATTGCTTTGTCCGTCTCGGCACCGATAGGATTTGTACCTTCAATCTGGGATGCGTTGACATTTTTCCTGAATAATTGGGTTGTTGATATTAGCTGTAATTCAGTTGTGGCAGCACAAATCAGATCGTCGGAGGTATTAGCTATTGAGATTAAATCCAATGAATTTCTTTGTGCATACTTAACTCTTGAGTTCGAGAGTATTGTAAACTGAGTCTTCTATATATTAAAACTAAATATGGCATTTCGTTTCGGTTTTAATCCATGAATTTCGGCAATTCATTATGGAAGAACACGATAATTACGAGATGGTTGCACCTCGAGAAGTAGATTATTATGCTATAATGTCATAAAGACATATAAAAACAATAGGACATATAGGAGAAATATGAATATATCCAAACGAAGTGAATATGGTCTACGAGCGCTTTTGGATTTGGCGGAAAATCAGGGTGCGGATCCTGTGCCATTGTTTGAACTGGCTGAGCGAAATAACCTGCCGCAGAAATTCCTTGAGCAAATTCTGCCTTCCTTGCGCAACGCCGGGATCGTGTCAAGTCAGCTTGGGCCTGGTGGAGGATACTCGTTGGGTAGAGGCGCGGATGAGATCACGTTTGGGGAGGTTGTCCGTATACTCGATGGAACGCTGGCGCCAGTGAGCTGTGTTAGCAAGATTGCTTACGAACCTTGCACTTGTCCTGATGAGGGGAGTTGTCGATTGAAGCAGGTCATGGAAGATGTTCGTAAAGCGATCATTGATGTTGTCGACCAGACGACGTTGTCGGACGCTGTGAACCGGAATGCCTGATTGATCACCCAAATCACTCGATTTCAAGGAGACGTTCAATGGAGACAGAGATCGGGCCGTTGCTTCTTTCTACATTGCCCTTCATTTTGGTGGGATTTCTGGCACAGATGATTGATGGTGCGTTGGGGATGGCCTATGGCGTCAGT
>Ga0272441_10013397_pt1 | contig 11799 bp, 10 predicted proteins | sample SSMProp6N_FD_193582 | JGI IMG/M metagenome (GOLD analysis project Ga0272441, IMG submission 193582) | Marine sediment archaeal communities from Little Sippewissett salt marsh, Falmouth, MA, United States - SSM-Prop-6N | ecosystem: Environmental > Aquatic > Marine > Wetlands > Sediment ...
CAAAGACGGCGTGGTAGTCATCGACGTCGGCACCAACGAGATCGGGCGGACGGCGGAGGGGAAACGCATCCTCGCCGGTGACGTCGATTTCGAAACGGTAAAAGAGAAGGCCCGGGCCATCACCCCCATCCCCGGTGGGGTGGGCCCGATGACGATAACCATGCTGATGCTGAATACCGTTAAGGCCGCTAAACTAGCAGGGAATCTAATCTAGGAAATGCTAAGGGAAGGAAAGGCATAGTGATACGGAAAATCGCAGAAATCCTTAATGAGAAGAAGCCTACTTTATCGTTCGAATTCTTTCCACCTAAGACTGAAAAAGGCCGGGCAAAACTACCAGAAACGGCGGCTGAGCTAAAGAAGCTAGGGCCAGACTGGTTCGCGGTAACCTACGGGGCTGGCGGCAGCACGCGGGAGGCAACCACGGAGATCGTTGACGAGCTCCAGAACAAACTTGATGTGCCGGTGATGAACCACCTAACCTGCGTCGGTCACAGCCAGTCCGAGCTCAAGGAGATACTGGACACACTCAAAAAGAAGAACATCGTCAATATTCTGGCGCTAAAAGGCGATCCCCCCCCAGGAAGCAGACTGGGAACCGGCGGCTGATGCCTTTGAATACTGCTATCAGTTAATCGAGCTTATCCGGTCCTACGGCGATTTCTTCAGCATCGGGGTGGCTGGTTTCCCCGAAGGTCATATCAACTGCCCGGATGTCGAAACCGATGCCCGCTATCTCAAGATTAAGCTCGATGCCGGCGGCGATTTCGTGATTACTCAGCTCTTCTTTGATAACAAAGACTATTTTGACTACGTAGCTCGAATTAGAAAAATTGGTGTCACCTCGCCGGTTATTCCCGGGATATTACCGATTACCGATTACCAAACACTAATCAGGTTCTGCAACACTTGTGGGGCCACGATACCTCAGAATGTCCATGATATATTCAAGCCTCTCGATGGTGACGCTGAAGCAACCCGCAAGGCCGGCATCGAGTTTGCTGTCAAACAGTGCCGCGAATTACTCCGTGAGGACGCTCCCGGCCTCCATTTCTTCTGTTTGAATAAGGTTGAGCCGACCACGGAAATCGTAAGAGCGGTCAGCAACGAGTTGAAAAAGAGGTAATAAAATGGATACAAAGGTCACCGGGACAGTTAAGGAAGTAATAATAGGAGATGGCCACCCTACTGTACTCATCGGGGAGCGTATCAATCCTACCGGTAAGAAGAAAATGCAGGAGGCCCTGAAGCAGGAAGACTTCGATCTTATCCGGCAGGAAGCGGTTACCCAGGTACAAGCCGGGGCACACATACTTGATGTTAATGTGGCAACCCCCGGGGTCGATGAGATAAGCCTGCTACCCAACGTGGTCAGTATCATCCAGGAAACCGTGGACTTGCCGCTCTGTCTGGACAGCCCGAGCCCGGAGGCACTGGCCGCAGCCCTCAAGGTCTATAAAGGTAAACCTATCGTAAACTCGGTCACCGGCGAAGAGCATTCGCTTGCAAAGGTGTTGCCGCTGGTAAAAGAATACGGGGCAGTAGTTATCGGTCTCCCTCAGGATGAAAGCGGTGTTTCCCAAGACCCCGAGAAACGGACTGAAATCACCGGCAAGATAATTGATAGGGCCAGGACACTGGGTATTCCCCCGGAAGACATTATCATTGACTGCATTGCCTTTGCGGTTGGCGCCGAACCGAATTCGGGCTCGGTGACTATAAAAACAATCGCATCAATAAAGGCAAATTTCGGAGTTAACCTGACACTGGCAGCGAGCAATGTCTCCTTCGGGATGCCGGATCGCGGTCTGCTCAACGATGCCTTTGCCGCCATGGCAATTGCTTCCGGAGTGAACTGCTTCATCGCCAACGTTACCAAGCTCAAGCCGGCAGTACTGGCCGCTGACCTCGTCTTGGGTTTCGATAAGTATGCACGGAACTATATCCAGGCGTTCCGACAGCGGCAGCAGTAACGTCCCCGATAGAGAAAATCCCATTACTTTTTCGTATCGGCTTTAAGATGAAGTCTTAGCCCCTTAGCCCGTTTTTTACCTTGCGCTGGAACCCCTTAGTTAGACTTAGAGGAGGCAATATGCCGAGCGGGTACAGTCCGAAATTAAGCGAAGTGGAACTTACATCTACTATATCCAAATTGGGTATTAAGAAGGCTAACAGCAAAACGTGGCAGCTTATCCTATTGGGGGGACTTGCCGGCCTCTACATAGCCCTGGGCGGGCAGGTATTTCTGGTGGCCCTGGAACAGGGCATGGGTAAAATAGTCGGCGGTGCCGCCTTCAGCGTGGGGCTGATTCTAGTAGTTATCGCTGGCGCCGAGCTATTTACCGGTAATATCATAATGCTCCTCGGCTCCTTTTCCGGGCTATTCCCGGTTAGAAAACTCTTCAAGAACTGGAGCCTAGTTTACGTATCGAACCTCCTGGGGGCCGTGGCAACCGCATTCCTGATTTACAAGTCCGGACTCATGGGCAACCCGGGAGACCCCAATGCCCTCGGCCAGCTTTCAATAAGCGTGGCCGACAGTAAACTAGCCTTATCCTTTGGGCAGGCCTTTATCAGAGGGATATTCTGTAACATCCTCGTCTTACTGGCGATAATACTTGCTTCTTTCTCCAAAGATGTCGTATCGAAGATTGTTGCTATTGTCTTTACGATTATGGCTTTTGTAGCGTCTGGATTCGAGCACTGCGTCGCCAACATGTACCTTATCCCCATCGGATTACTGACAAAGGGAGTCCCCCCTGATGAGTTATGGGTCATGTTCAAGAATATCGCCCCTGTTACCCTCGGTAATATCGTCGGCGGTATCGTCATCCTGCTAATCCATCCCAACCGGATAAGGCAATTATTGCAGCTCATTACCAGAAGAAAGGTTGCTTCAGAAAGCGGAACCTTGAATTAGGCAAGCGTTTATCGGCTATCAGAGTGAACCAGATAAACGGGGCCCGGCTGTCCTCTTCTGAAGAGAATCATGTAACCGCAGTGATTACCCAGTGTTCACAAACTAGCATCTATGATAGTCTGTAATCAGAAATAAAATCTATCGTCAGGTTTCTGCTAAAAAGCCAGGCAGGATAGTGATGAGAGCAGGCGAAAATCTTCCGCCAAAGGATACGCCCCTGGGATACTGGTCGGTCGTCTCGATCGGTGTCGGCGGCATGGTTGGCGGCGGTATCTTCGCCGTACTGGGGCTCTCGGTTCAATTGGCCCAGGGCGGCGCGCCAGTCGCCTTTGCCATCGCTGGGGTGGTGGCCATCATCACCGCCTACTCTTATGCCCGCCTGTCCGTCACCTTCCCAACAAAGGGAGGCACTGTTGAGTTCCTGAATCAGGCTTTTGGTTCGGGAATATTTACCGGCGGTCTCAACGTCCTCCTCTGGATCAGCTATATCGTGATGCTTTCACTTTACGCCCGTGCTTTCGGAAGCTATGGAGCCACTTTCTTCCCTGAGGCCTTACAGCCAATGGGCAAGCATATACTCATTACCGCCGTTGTTGCCCTCTTTACCGTCTTAAATGTACTAGGTGCTAAAAAGGTGGGGGAGTCCGAGAAATATATCGTGGCAGTAAAAATCACCATCCTGATGGTTTTTCTGGGGGTCGGCTTGCGAGCCATGACGAATCAGCAAGTGCAACTACCAGACCCCGGAGGCTCATTATCAATAATTGCCGGCGGGATGATAATTTTCCTGGCCTATGAAGGTTTCGAACTCATTGCCAACACCGCGGAGAACGTCAGGAACCCTGCCAAGATACTACCGCGGGCATATTATGTGTCGGTTGCCTTTGTCATCGCGCTCTACGTGCTTATCGCACTGGTAGCCGTGCAGAACCTGCCGGTAAAAGACATTGTGGCCGCCAAGGACTACGCCCTCGCCGAGGCAGCCAAACCCTTCCTCGGCAACAGTGGTTTTACCATGATAGCTATCGCTGCTCTCCTGTCAACGGGTTCAGCCATAAACGCGACATTATACGGGGCCGCTCGGGTAAGCTATGTCATTGCCAAGGAGGGGGAATTACCGGAGAAACTGGAGGAGAAGACCTGGAATCGCCCTCTTGAAGGCCTATTCATCACGGCCGGAATTACATTGCTGATAGCAAATCTGCTTGACCTGTCTCGCATCGCGATTATGGGAAGCGCTGGCTTCCTGCTCATCTTTGCTGCCGTAAACGCGGCTAATGCTCGTCTTTCGTTAATGACCAAGTCACGCAAGTGGATTTCAGTAATGGCGGCGGTTATCTGCCTGGCGGCACTAGCCGTGCTAATAAGACAGCAAAGCATGACATCCCCCCAGGAACTATGGGTGCTAGTGATAATGGTGGGCGCGGCATTCCTCATCGAGTCTATATACAGGAAAGTCACCGGCAGGACAATCAAGCCACTGTACAAAAATAAGTAGGCGGTTGATAACACCGCATTTAAGCTTGCCGCCAGTCTATTAATCCGTAAAAAGCATAAACCTCTTTGTTACCCCTCGAATTGTTACTTTTTTGTAACGTTTTCCATATTAAATTCATCACTATTTAATGTGCACGATGCTATCATTAACTATGGGGGTATCCAAAATGAAGAAACCAATCTTTTTCGGCTTAATACTAACCTTACTTCTTTTACCAAACCTGGTCGTTACCGGCTGTGCCCCGGTAACGACTACGCCTACAACGATCACCGAGGCACCGATAGCCACTGTCCCCACGCCTTCTTTACCGGCTGCCGCTCAAACGCCGGTGCCTGATTTACCTGATGTTGCGGACGTAGTTGCTGCGGTCAAGCCTTCAGTGGTAGCCATTGATGTTGAGATTACGACCACCGACGTCTTCGGCCAGCCGACCAACGGACGGGGAGCGGGTTCGGGGTGGATTTTGAGCGAAGACGGCTATATAGTCACCAATAATCACGTTGTCCAGGATGCCGAGACGATAACGGTAACCCTGGATGACGGCCGGGTATTCCCCGGGGAGATGGTGCGTACCGATCCGCTCACCGACCTGGCCGTGGTCAAGGTCGCTGCCGAAAACCTGCCGGCGCTACCGGTAGGTAGCTCTTCGGACCTGAGTATCGGCGACTGGGTGGTGGCCATCGGCAACTCGCTGGGCATGGGAACCAGCGCTACCCAAGGGATTGTCAGCGCCCTGGACGTCACCCTGTCCTCGTCCTCGGGCCAGACCATACTCGGCCTTATCCAGACCGATGCCGCGATTAATCCGGGCAACAGCGGCGGCCCGCTGGTGAACCTGGCCGGCGAGGTAGTCGGCATCAACAGTATCAAGATCTCCCAGGTGGGTATCGAGGGGATGGGCTATGCCATCAGCATTGATGAAGCTGAACCCACCATCCAGCAGCTTATCGATACCGGCTACGTTAACCGCCCCTGGCTGGGTATCAGCATCTACCCGGTAGACGCCCAGGTCGCTCAGAGTTATAATCTAGGTACGGACAGCGGGGTGATGATAACCCAGGTTGTTGCCAGCAGCCCGGCTGAGTCTGCCGGACTGGAGGCAGGGGATGTGATTAACGCTATCGGCGACCAAGAAGTGAGCGATGCCCGGACCCTGCTCCAGGCAATCACTGCCCATCAGGCTGGCCAGACAGTGGAGGTGACTTATTACCGGGGTGAGAGCGAAAATACCGTGGCGGTGACACTGGCCGAAAGCCCGCCACCGGAGTTTGGGTAAACCTGAACTAAGAACTAAATAGAATATCGGCGGTCTACCGCGAGAGTAGCCAAGGAGGTTAAAAATTTTCACTAAGATTCTAATCCCACTGGACGGCTCTAAACTATCGGAACACGCCTTAAAACACCTGGATGCGATTGCGGTGGATAAACATGCCCGCATCATCCTCTTAAGGGTAGCGGAACCGGTGACCACCCTGATTGCCGGCGGCTCCGAAGCACTGGATATGGCTGAGGTAGCCGAGAAACAGGCTAAGGCCGATGCCCAGGATTATCTCGACAAGATAGCGAGCGGTATGCAGAAAAAGGGATTCCGTGTCGATACCATAGTCACCAACGGGGTTCCTGCCGACGAGATCCTGGGCTATGCGGAAAAGAATAAAATAGACCTGATTATCATGAGCACTCACGGCCGGTCGGGGATATCACGCTGGTTCTACGGTAGCGACGCCGAAAAGGTGATTCGTCACGCCACCACGCCGGTGCTCATCTCCCCACCGCATGGTGCGAGGCGCCGCCGTTAACGACTGGCCCGGATTAATAATCAGTCATGACGAGAAGAGAGAGCCAGCCAGAACCGCATAACCAGCCCCACTCGACAACGGAAGCTGAGGCCCCGGAAAAACCGGGCGGCAGCTTGGGTAAACTAACGGCCGCTGAACTCCAAAAGCGCCTCCAGACCTCTCCCGACGGTCTCAGCCAGGCCGAAGCCAAGAAACGCCTCGAACAGTACGGCTACAACGAGCTGGCCGAGGTTAAGGTAAACCCATTCTTAAAATTCCTGGCCTATTTCAAGGGGCCGATTCCGGGTATGATTATCGCCGCGGCGGTAATCTCCGGGATACTCCACCACTGGCCTGACCTCGGTGTTATCCTGGGGCTGCTCTTCATGAACGCCATTGTCGGCTTCCGGGAGGAATATCAGGCGGATACCACCATCGCCGCGCTCAAGGAAAAATTGGCCGTCGAAGCCAGGGTTAAAAGAGGTGGTAATTGGGTTGTTATCCCCGCACGGGAACTCGTACCCGGCGATGTTATCCGGCTGCGTATCGGCAGCATCATCCCGGCCGACGCCAAGCTGCTTACGGGCGACCCCATCCAGGTAGATCAGTCGGCGTTGACCGGCGAGTCGCTGCCGGTAGAGCATAAGCCGGACGACATCGTCTACTCCGGCTCCATCGTGAAACAGGGCGAGATTAACGCCCTGGTCTATGCCACCGGGCAGGCCACCTACTACGGCAAGACGGCAGAGCTAGTCGAGGCCGCTAAGACCCAGAGCCATCTCCAGCGGGCCGTGCTCAAGATTGCCGATTATCTCATCGTAATCGCCATGATTCTGGCCGCCATCGTCATCGCGGTCGCCCTGCACCGTAACGACCAGTTGCTCACCGTACTCCGCTTTGCGCTGATTCTGACCGTAGCCGCGGTGCCGGTGGCGATGCCGGCGGTGCTATCGGTGACGATGGCTATCGGCGCCCGGGTGCTGGCCAAGATGAAGGCCATCGTGACCCACCTCCCCTCCGTCGAGGAGATAGCCGGCATTGACATCCTCTGCTCGGATAAGACCGGAACCCTCACCAAGGCCGAGCTGACCTTGGGAGAGGTTTTCGTTCCGGACAAGGCTGACGACCCCGCCGAGGTGATTCTGGCCGCTGCCCTCGCCTCGCGCGCCGAAGACCAGGATCCGATCGACATGGCTGTACTCGTCGGCCTCAAGAACAAGCAAACGCTGGATAAGTACCAAATCATTCATTTTAAACCCTTCGACCCGGTCAGCAAGCGCACCGAGGCTCGGGTGAAGGGGGACGACGGCGCCGAGTTTCGGGTTAGCAAGGGTGCGCCCCAAGTCATCGCCGCCCTCGACCCCGAGGCCAGCCACTTCCAGGCGCAACTTAACGAGGCAGTCAACGACTTCGCGGCACGGGGCTACCGCTCGCTCGGGGTTGCCCGGGCCGACGCTCAGGGCGATTGGCGTTTCCTGGGTATCCTGCCGCTCTACGACCCGCCCCGGGAGGATTCCAAGGCAACGATTCAATCGGCCAAGGAGATGGGGCTCGACGTCAAAATGGTCACCGGGGATCAGGTAGCCATCGCCAAGGAAATCGGACGACAGCTTGAACTGGGCACCGACATGGTGGATGCCAGCGTCTTCGGGGATACCAAGCACCATGAAAGCGGGCAGCTGGCCAACATCATTGAGACCACCGACGGATTCGCCCAGGTCTTCCCGGAGCACAAATACCACATCGTCGATGTCCTCCAGCAGCGAGGGCACATCGTCGGCATGACGGGCGACGGGGTCAATGATGCCCCCGCCCTGAGGAAAGCCGATGCCGGCATCGCTGTCGCCGGGGCCACCGACGCCGCCCGCTCGGCCGCCGACATCGTGCTGCTGCTGCCCGGTCTCTCGGTTATTGTTGACGCCATCAAGGAGAGCCGCAAGATATTCCAACGGATGATTAATTACGCCACCTACCGCATCGCGGAAACCATTGCCCTGCTGGGGTTCCTGACCATTGCTATCCTAGCCTTCAAGGTGTATCCGGTAACCGCCATCATGATTGTGCTGCTGGCGATACTTAACGACTTCGCCATTATCTCAATCGCCTACGATAACACTCGCTACGCCAACAAACCGGCGACCTGGAATATGCGCCTGGTCATGGGGATTGCCGTTGTCCTCGGCGTCTTCGCAATGTTCCGCTCCTTCGGCATCTTCTATCTGGGAGAGCATTTCCTCAACCTCGACACCGATACCCTGAGGACGATGGTATATCTGAACCTCTCCATCGGGGGGCACCTGACCGTCTTCGCGGCGCGTACCCGCGGTGCCTTCTGGACAATCAAGCCGTCGCGGGTCTTGCTGGGGTCCGTTTTCGGTACTCAGGCCGCGGCCACCCTGATTGCCGTCAACGGGGTCTTGATGACCCCGATCAGCTGGCATCTGGCCGGTATCGTCTGGGGGTACTGCGCCGTCCTCTTCCTCATCCAGGACCGGGTCAAGCTGCTGGCTCACCGGCTTTTCGACCAGAACCATTCTGGTTTCCTGGCACGCCAGCAGCAGAGATAATAAATCCTGCGTTCGTTTATCGAACGGATAGAAGTGGATTCCGACAAGGTGACTATCAGCTATAAATTGCCTTTGTCAGGTTGAAGTATTTTTTTCTTGCGTCACCGGCCAACCCTTGGAATTCTATTCCATCTTCAGGAAGCGCGCGTTAACCGCCACGACTACAGTACTGACCGCCATCAGCGCCGCACCAACAGCAGGGCTCAGCAGAATACCAAAACCGTAGAAGGCACCGGCTGCCGCCGGTATCGCAAAGGCGTTGTATCCAGTGGCCCACCAGAGATTCTGCAGCATTTTCCGGTGAGTTGCTTTGGCAAGCTTCACTATATTTAAGGTATCCAGGGGATTACTCTTTACCAGAATCACATCAGCCGTTTGTACGGCGACTTCGGTACCGGCCCCAATAGCAATACCGATATCCGCCTGAGCCAGGGCCGGAGCATCATTAACTCCGTCGCCGGTCATGGCTACCAGGAGCCCTCTTGATTGAACCTCTTTGACCTTTTCGGCCTTTTTGTCGGGCAGTACGCCGGCGAAATATTCATCCAAGCCAATTTCCCTGGCCACCCGCTCCGCAACCTGCTCGTTGTCGCCGGTTATCATCATGCAGCGAATACCCATTTCCTTAAGTCCGGCAATCGCCTTCTTGGATTCCGGCCGTATGATATCAGCCAGAGCGATGGCGCCTACCGCCTCGTTATCAAGCGCCACAAAAACAATCGTCTTACCCTCTTTTTGCAGTTTCTCGAGCTTTTTCTCATCCACTTCAATCTTGTTATCTTCAAGGTAGCCAGGGCTAACCACCTTTACCTGTTTCCCGTTCACCCTGGCCTGGGCCCCTCTACCCGGAATGGATTTAAAGTCCCTGGTTTCAAACCTCTCCCCAGTCGCCACGGCGATTCCCTTCGCGATTGGGTGCTCCGAGTAGGCTTCGACCGAGGCTGCATACTTGAGGATTTCCCCTTTCCTGAGATCGCCCGCCAATACGATAATATCGGTAACCCCAAATTCCCCCTTGGTAAGGGTCCCGGTTTTGTCGAACAAGATGGCCTGGATGTTCCGCGCCCTCTCAAAGGCGGCGCGATTCCTGATGAGCAGGCCGCTGGCGGCCCCCAGCGACGTCGATACGGCGACCACCAGAGGTATGGCCAACCCCAGGGCATGGGGACAGGTAATCACCATAACGGTAACCATCCGCTCCAGAGCAAAGACGAATTCTCGGTCGTAGAGATTCAGCCATATGGCGAGAGCAATCGGCCCTACGGATAGAGCTATGATGGTAAGCCACCTGGCGGCCTTGTTGGCGAGGTCCTGGGTGCGGGACTTGCTTTTCTGGGCTTCGGCTACCAGCGACATAATCTGGGATAGATAAGAATCCTTGCCGGTCTTCTTGACCTCTACCGTTATCGCTCCCTCGCCGTTCACCGAACCGCCGATGACTACCCCGCCTTGTTGCTTATATACCGGCTCTGTCTCTCCGGTAAGCATCGCCTCGTTCACCGAAGATTTTCCAGCTACCACTTCTCCATCAGCCGGGACCTTTTCCCCCGGCTTCACGATAAACTTATCTCCAACCGCGAGTTCCGCAACGGGCACATCTTTCACAGTGCCATCGGCCAACAACTTATGGGCTTCGGCAGGCATGAGTCTGGCCAGTTCCTCAAGTGATCTCGAGGCCCCCAAGATGGACTTCATTTCCACCCAGTGCCCTACCAGCATGACGTCGACCAGCGTGGCTAACTCCCAGAAGAACGGCTTTCCCACGAGACCAAATACCGTGGCACTACTGTAGACAAAGGAAATGGTAATGGCGAACCCTATAAGCGTCATCATGCCCGGGTTCCTGGCTGACAACTCATCGCGCATACCTTTCAGGAAGGGAAGACCTCCGTAGATGTAGATGCCCATTGAAAGACCGAAAACGAGGTATTGATCCCCGGTAAAACCAATGGCATTGGTAAGACCGGCAAATTCCCTGATGGATTCAGAAAAGATGAGAACCGGAATCGTCAGCCCCAAGGACACAAAGAAACGTCGCCGAAAGTCGGCCATCATCATGCGATGGTGGTCATGACCCGAATGCCCGTTATCAGCTCTATGGTTTTGATGGCTGTTGTGGTTCACTTTTTCTAGAGCTACCTTACCCAGTTTAAACTTACTCAGGCCTGATAAGGAGAAGGGGCCGACCCAGGTTTCTCAATACGTAGTCCGCCACGCTCCCGAAGGCCAGGCGCTTAAGCCCACCCTCCCCATGCGTCGCAATCGATACTAGCTGCATGTCATGGTTTTCGGCATACCGGACGATGACTTCCCCTATTTTCTCATGACCGGCCTGCACTGTTGCGCACTCAACATCCAACCCTTTCTCTCTCATCGGTTGCGCCACCTCTTCCAGGTAATCCCTAGCTTCATCCTCAGCCACGATGCGAATCGCCGGGGGAGACGGAAGGTCAACATGACCGACGGGGCCACCTGCTTCCTGCTCAGGAGTCCCATGCTCGCTAGCCGCCGTCCCGGATGCCACGAATACCCGGAGGAGCACAAGTTTGCTCTCGAAGTGGCGGGCTTCTTCCACAGCATAAGGGATGATCTGCTCGGCGAACTTGGAACCATCCAAGCAAACCAGAATCTTTTCGAACATTTGCTACCCCCTTAGACTTATCCAGTCACTATTTTATGCTTCATTCTATTTCAAGAACAGTTAAGAAATCATAAAATAGCCCGGGTAAAAGTTACAAAAGAATGAAATTTTGGCTAAGTTTAGAGTTATAGCGTGTTCATGCGCAATATTCATGTCATAGATGAATGACTTGACACAGATTTTACAATTTTGTAATATTTCTCGCCTTGGTTTTATGACTTTTACATATCGCGAGAATTACAGTATGTGAGAAACGTAACATGAGCAAGAGGTACGGTCTCTAGTTACGGAGAGCACATGAAATTAGGCGTTCCCCGGTTGGGCATCTATTCTAACGAGGTCAAGAAATTCTTGCAGGACTTCGGGCTGGAAGTAATCATGCCCAGCAAGGTTAC
>Ga0272441_10013398_pt1 | contig 11799 bp, 10 predicted proteins | sample SSMProp6N_FD_193582 | JGI IMG/M metagenome (GOLD analysis project Ga0272441, IMG submission 193582) | Marine sediment archaeal communities from Little Sippewissett salt marsh, Falmouth, MA, United States - SSM-Prop-6N | ecosystem: Environmental > Aquatic > Marine > Wetlands > Sediment ...
CTCTTTGAGTATCCCTGGTAAATCCTCTTTCTGCACACGGGCAGCAGCAACTGCCCCCGGGAGGCTGCATAAGAGACTTTTTATTTCATTTTCCATGATATAAAGATACTTGTTATTTCCAGCCTTTTCAATCTTGATAATCAGGATTGTTTTTAATCCGCCCAGCTATTTCGTCCAAAGATCAGAATCATTATTCAAATCTATTTATACCCTGGAACAGTATTCCGGATCCCTGCCGCCGTATCAATTAATAAAGAGTTCCATTCTGCTGTTTGATGCAAAAACATGGCAATGCCCTCTTATGAAGCAAATAAAATTTGTGCTACACTATTTTTCAGGGAGCTTGTCTATGAAAAAACCAGCCTTTATCCTGATTGCCGCTGTTTTCAGTTTTATCATCTCCTGCAGCCTATCCTCCCCATTGCCTGGTATTTTAGGGGACGAAGTCCGGGTTGACAAGGAAACCGGCTTTTTTAAGGAAGATATGGAATACACCTACAATGCCGGAACACAGTATTATACCTATACTTTTACAGCCACAGGCGCCTACACGTACAATCTCTTTTCCTGGAATGCGGCAGAGGGAGAATGGGAACAGGATGCCGGAGTAAAAGGATCATACATCTACAATCCGGATAACATGATCCTTTCACTGCTGATAACCGAGGAATATGATGTCTCTTCCGGAGAATGGACAGCCCCTGTATGGACTCCCTATATAAAATCCTGGCATGCCTATTTTACTACTGTAAATTGGTACGGCAGAGGAAGGGTCTTCCCGGCAGATCAGGAAAAGGAAAACTCCTGGTCCTATACATACTCCTACGAGGATGCGGAAAAAGAAATCTTCACGGAAACAACAGTTATAACAATGGTCCCTGAACCTGAAGGCTCCTTTTCCGAGCTTATCTCAAGTATAAACAGCAATACCACAGGAGAATGGGACAAGGACGAGGTTCAGACAGCGGGTACTGTTATGGCATTGTATCCTGCGGGTACAAAATTCAGAAAAGGTGAAACTGTCACCTTTTCTGTTACTGCGGAAAAGACTATCCGGGATTGGGATCCGGACACAGGCTGGGACGAATGGTCCGTTCCTGCTGAAGAAAGACAGTCAAGGACATATCTGCACATGGGAGACTTTTTAATTTACAGCCCCTCCCTTGCCGCCGGGAGATGGGTCCCCTGAGAATCTCCTCTTCCGCAGACATCATTTCGTAATAAAAATCCTTCCGGATTCACCCTGAATGTCCTCACCTGACGCGGAGACGGCAATAAAGCCGGCATCATAATTCCAGCTGTTAATGATGATGCCGCTGCTTTCCGACTCCACCTTCCGGGGGACAAAGGGAATCTTGATCCGGATATCCTGGGTGCCGTAAAGTACCAGGCTGATTTCAGCTGAAGAAAGGGTGTGCTGAAAAGAAAAGACATTGCATGTGGATTCCGTAAGGTCTACATAGGTCTCCATGAAGTCCCTTCCCAGCTGAACCTGAAGAGTATAGGACCCCTGGGAAAGCCGCCCCATGGTATTGCTCTCATGGCCGATCATAAGATAGCCGTACCCGTAATCATCCTCCCAGTATCCGGTGATTTCAGCCCCGCCGGTAATTGAAGCCGCAGAAATATGGCGCCCGTAGAGAGGAGTTTTCAGGACAAGGACACTGAGGAGATTGTTCGTGTAAGCGCCGTCTGGTATTCCTGCTGTATCAATTACATAAGTACCCCGGTTTCCGGAAATCGAAGCTTTACGGGTGTAAAACCACTGGCTCGCAGTCTGGGCGGTGTTTTTTGCCAGCATCCTGTCCGGGGCATCATTTACTTCCGAGAGATAATCAGTCCAGATGTCCTCAGCGTTCCAGTAATTCGGGAAATGGGCTTCTATCCAGGAATAGCTGATATTCGGATATTCGGGGTATTCAAACTGGTTCACATCTCCTGCACCTGCTGTTTCTCCCTCCGCGTAATAGAGGGCGCCTGAAGCACGGTGCATCACAAGAACGCCGTTGTCAATGACTCCTGCGGGATTTACACCATCCAGTACGGCAAAGGATACGTCCATATCGCAGTTTACGTATTTAACACCGAAGGAGCCGGCGACAGAGCCTGTAGATTGGGAACTGCCCTTTCCGTCACTGCCGAAAAACCAGGCGTGGCCCGGAGGGACCATGGATTCAGGGAAAGAGCACTCTTCTTCAGTGAAATAGAGGCGCAGGATGTCCTCCCAGCACTGGAGTTTATTGGTGTTGTCCTCAGTGCCCCAGGGATCAGAGTGATAAATATCCGGAAAGGGATAGATATGGGCGAATTCAGCCCGCTCCTCTCCGGCCGGTCCCCAATGCTCATGAGCTACTCCGTGGACACCAAGTTCGATGTTGGCAGCATTATTCCGGTAGATGTCCATGATTGTATCCAGCTGAGGATCATCTTTATAGGGATTATCAAAGGCGGTTCCAGAGGCGCTCATGTCGGATGGTGCAGTGGGCATGTTGTAGGAAGGGTCCGCACTGATGTTTGTCTTGTCAAAATCAAGGATCATAAAGGCGGTCATAATGCGTATCCCGAGGTTCTTCCCCACATTGATGATAGTCTGATAATCCCCGGGTACGGGATCCCGGGAGTTATCCCCCGGGTACCAGTCAAGCCAGCCTACATCATCAATGGCCATGCCCAGGGCATTAGGTATTACTGAAAAATCGGGATACAGGCTGTTATCCTCTGAAGCTGCTGTTCCACTGGAATTCACAGCGGCAAGGGTGCCGATATCCGGAAGGCTGTATGTATGATCGCTCTGGAATCCTATTTTCAGTGTGTCTGTATGAGGGTCAAAATTAATATCCGGGAATACGACAGACGTTTCTACAACAGTGTCTGATCGAACTTCCTCTGTCCGCGCAGTATCGAGAAAGGTCCAGTTCCAGTCTGTTCCGTCCCCTGAATACCGGTACGCATTGCCGTTCTCAATAAGATAATCCACTCCCCCGGCGGAAAGGTAGCCGGTAAAGGAATTATTATCAGTATCCAGGAACCAGTCTGTAACAGCATCAAGACCTGAGCCCCTGGCCAGCAGATAAAGCCTGCTGTTCCCGAAATAGGCGGCAATACTCGTTACTGTTCCCCCGGGGTTGTCCGCTGTATTAGCAATGGCTGACCAGTCACTGTCACTGCCGTCCATCCGGATCTGAAAAGGAGTAATTACATCATCCTCATAACCCTGCATTAACTGATTACAGGAAAATATTGCCAGAGACAGGGCAATAATCAATACAATATTTTTCATTCTGATAAAAGTATACACCACTATGGCGGTTTAACAACCCTTGACACTTTGCACAGTTCGGAAGATCATCATAACAGGAGGATAATGATATGCCACGCGGAGACGGAACAGGACCTGCCGGACAAGGCCCGGGCACAGGGAGAGGTACAGGAAGAGGAAGCGGAGGAAAAGGACAAGGCCGAAACCAGGGCAACAGGTCCGGAGCCGGTCCGTCCGGGAACTGCATCTGCCCTGCATGCGGGTACAAAGCCCCTCATCAGCAGGGAGTTGCCTGTTACAGCGTAAAATGCCCGCAATGCGGACAGCCTATGCGCAGAGAATAAGCACCTTTGGCAGTACTTACAGCGTCCATCAGTGATCAGAATATAGATTCAGCATTAAACAATATCACCCGGCGAACACATTGTTATAATCTGTGTCGATAGCCCTGCCCTTGGTGAACTGCTGATGAATGAAAAATACTAGTATAAAGCCCTGAACAATCTCGTCTCAGAACTCCGGAAAACAGGAAAAATTATTATCTATTCCGAATAACTACAGAAACAAATCCTGAAAAACTGAAAAGGCAGTCCCGCTTATTCCTCCGGTATCGCTCCTCTACTGTACTGCAGGATACCGGTATCCTGCAGTGTGCACTGTTGTGATTATTTTGGGATTCTTCGGATCATGTTCAATTTTTTTTCTCAGCTGGGAGATATGCTGATCCAGGGTCCTGGAATTCGGCAGATGGCCGTACCCCCATCCTGCATCGTAAAGTTCGTCCCTGCTTAAAACCTTGCCCTGATTTTCAGCAAAAAAAGCAAGGACTTTTACGTCCCTTAGACTCAGCTCGATATCCTCTCCGCTCCGGGCTGCTTTCAGCTCCCTGGGATATACTGTCAGATCATCAATGGAAAAGGGTCCGGCCGTTGTGTGCTCAGGCTTAATTCCGCACCTCCGGCTGACAGCCCGTATTCTCGCGATCACCTCTTTTACACCGAAGGGTTTGGAAATATAATCATCAGCACCCAGTTCCAGGCCGAGGACTTTATCAATCTCCTCGGATTTAGCGCTGAGAAAAATAACCGGAACTTCTTTGTTTTCCTTCCTGATGATTTTGCATACATCATAGCCGTTGAGCTTCGGCATCATAATATCAAGGCAGACAAGGTCCGGTTTTTCCCTGTGATAGACTTTCAGAGCATCTTCTCCGTCAACCGCGGAAACAGCTTTATATCCTTCTTCCTCAAAAATATCGGTTAAACCCCGGCGGGTAAAATCATCATCTTCAGCTACCAGTATTTTCATGATTCCTCCCTTTTTCAGCTCTGAATATTATTTTTATAAGCGTACCCTGTTCCGAGGGCAGAATTTTCGCACTTCCCCCATGAATCCCTGCAAGAGTCCTTACAATAGAAAGCCCGATCCCTGTCCCTGAAACCCCGTCTGTAAGTTTATTGCTCAGCCGGTAAAAGGGCTGAAAAACTTTTTCTTTTGATCCCCTGGGAATTCCGGGTCCTTTATCCTGAACAGTTACTACCGCGGTATTCCCCTCCTGCATAGTATGTATTTTCAAATACTTTCCTGAAGAAGCATATTTTTCCACATTGCTGATTAGGTTGCTGATAATCTGATCGATGATATCCCTGTCCGCGAATACAGGTTCCCCGCAGTTTAAATCCAGCTCAGCAATAATCCCTTTTTCCTGCAGCACAGGGCGGAAGTTATTCAGAACAGTCTGTACAACATCATCCACGGATATTTCCGCTGGATTAAAAGAGATGCCTGATTTTTTCTCCTTGGCAAAGGTCAGTACATTGGCAATAAGTCTGCTCAGCCGTCTGCTCTCCGCGGTTACAATACCCAGATAGTCAGCAGCTTTTTCATCTTCAGCCGGGAGCCGGTTTTCCAGGAGTTCAGCATACATCCGGATATTCGTCAGAGGAGTTTTCAGTTCATGGGAAACCTGATTTACAAAGGACACCTTCTGATATGCATCCCGGACCTCCCGGGTACTCTCCCGGTAAAGAAAAACCGAAAGGCCGATTGTCCCGAGGACCGCAGCCGCAATGGAAAGATAAAGGGGAAGAGGTCCTGTCCCTGAATCAGCTACGGTCCTGGGGCTTAAAAAATAATGAATATGCCATGCTTCCAGAGGGTCCTCCGGAGTTATCACTGCTGCAGCTGTTTCCTCTTCCCGGGGTTTATATGACCCCCACTGATATACGGTTCTGCCCAATCCGTCTTTAAGCACAGCAAGAAAAGAGGATCCCTTTTCAAGAGGAGTGTCCGGCAATCCCCGGATGACAGCGGAAATAACAGCCGAACGGTTAAGTTCAAAACCGATAATTTCCTCTCCTTCCATTTTCCAGAAGATAAAGTTCACACCTTCACCTAAATACCAGGTATACCATCCAAAGCCGGGAGAACCGGTCTCTCCCTCTTCCGGATTTATTAAAAAAAGTCCCGGAGAAATACCTATTTCTTTAACCCGGGCAAGGAAATCCCTTTCCTGCCCGCTTAAGGGAATAGAATCAGCAGGATATCTTAAGGTACCGTCCTCGGAAAGAATGAATACCTGGCGTATAAACCTGTTTTTCCTGGTAAATCCGCGGATTTCATCTACAGACAAATCAGAAATGCCCGGGAGCCCTAACAGTTCATTTTCGATTCCGGATATGGTGTTCCGTATTTGCAGATTAATATTTTCCAGTTTCCCGGCGGCCAGTTCGAAAGCACGTTCCAGGGCCCGGTCCTTTTCCATCCGGGAACTGACAAATCCCAGCCAGCCGAGAAGGCTGACCGGGATTATGGTTAATATCAAAAAAACGATTAGAAGTTTTTTGTTCATTGCACCTGCTTAGTATGATTAATAATTCTGCTGATTCTGTACCTCATAGGATTCCGCTTTCATGCGCTTTCTGCTGGCATTCCACTCCTCATCATCAGAAATAACCTCAGCATCCATGCTTGCAGCAGCGCCGAAAGCCTCCAGCTCCTCTGACCCGAGGGATTCCGCCTGGTCATAGAGAAATTCCGTGTTCTGCTCAAGGAGCTTCCGGGCTTTTTCCACATCGCCTTTGTCCCTGAGCTTGATGGCTTCCTCCTTGGTTTCTACAGCAATCTGCTTTACAGCCTCCACAATGGTATCTGCATCCTTTTCCTGCTCCACCTTTTCCTCTGACCTGGTAAAAGCCACCCTGCTTAAGGCTGAAAGCCTGTCGCTTTCCTTTGTCTCCATATTATCGTAGAGGACATCAACGGAAGCAACCCGGACATTCGCCCCTTCCTGCTGGGGAGGGATATCCAGTTCCACCATAAGGTACTTTTCCTGACTGCTGTAGAGCTGACTGATGGATGTATAGATTTTATTGCCGATAATTTCCGCGTCCCTGCCGAGAACTCTCACCGGCACAGTCCCGCTGTAACAGGTTACTTCTATAACCACATCCTGTGCGACTACAGAGAGTATGTCACTAAACTCATATCTGAAGATACGGGCCAGATCGTTATAATTTTCCACAAATGCATGATTACCGTCGCTCCGGGATGCCAGTTCCACCATAAGGTCCTCGTTATACCCGAGACCGAGACCTATAGTGGTTACGGAAATTCCGGATTTTTTGAGGGAAGCTCCCAGCCTGCCCAGGGCATAGGGAGAATCCGGGCCCACATTGGCAAGCCCGTCGGAAAGCAGAATGACCCGGTTAACATTATTTCTACTGAAATATTTTTCTACTTCTTCTGCTCCTTTGCTCACCCCTGCAAAAAGAGCGGTAGATCCGTCTGCATAGATTGATTCAATCCTGCTCCGTATGTAGGAGCGCTCCGTGACCCTGGTTGCCGGAATCAGGACTGATACTGTGTCAGAATACGTTACAATAGAGACGATATCATCTGACTTGAGCATATCTACAGCCATAAGAGCTGCTTCTTTTGCTCTTCTGATTTTTTCCCCTTCCATGGACCCTGAGCGGTCCAGTACTATTGCGACATTGGCACCGGGCCGCCGGATATTTGATGCTGCCTCAAACCCTGTAAGACCGACCTTCAGAAAAACGCTCTGCCGCTGATCAGCCAGGAGATACGGGTTGGATATTGAAATATCTAGTTCTACGGTTGCGGCAAAGGCTGATGAAACGATGAGTAATCCGATACAGACACAAAATAATTGTTTTCTTTTCATATTCTCATTCCTCCTGCTTATGAGGTTATCTCAGGCAGGAAAAATTAAGTGAGATAAGTGTAAAACAGTTGTAAAAAAAATGTAAGATAATGTACCGGCTACATTCTGAGAAAATTCTCTATACTCTTGATCGTTCCGGCTTCATCAACTTCAGGCTCAAGGCTCACGCACCATTCACGGGACTCTTTTTTAATATAAGAATAGAATTCTTTATAATTGATATCCCCTTCGCCCAGCGGCAGATGTAAATATTTACCATCTTTCATTGTGTAATCTTTGAAATGGAAATGGGATATTTTCTGAATGATTCTTGAAAATTCATCCTGCAGGCTTTCCTTTTTATACTCTTCAGGGAAATCGAGCATTCCGCATCGATAACTGTTCCCGATATCATATAATAAAGAAAAACCTGGCTGATTTACTAAATCTGCTAATTCAAAGGTCATGTTCCCTCTCGGTAAATATGTGAATGGGCAATTTTCAACAGCAAGCACCTTATTCTTCTTTTCAGCTATGATCGATGCTTCCCTGAATATTTCAGCCATATCCCTGAGAATTACTTTCATATCTTCTCGAATTCCGGTTTCTTTTCTAAACGGAAAAACTCTTATTGAATCAGCCTTAAACCGTACAGCCAGTTCTGTACATCTTTTCAGTTTCTCTATATGTTCGTTCCGGGTTCCTGAAAATACAAGGAATTTATCACTAAAAGGCTCCAGTGTTTTAACCTCAGTGTAGAGAGGGCACATAAGAAACAGGGTTGTAGATAAGCATGAAACCCTCATATTGTTTTTTTCCAGAAGTTTTTCCATTTCAGCAGCTTCAGAGTCTGAAATATCTTCTATTGTTTTTCCCCATAATGAATGAATCTCTACGTATGAGAAATATTCCTTTGCAGTATGCAAAGCTTTTTCAAAATCCATGTTTATCTGATCTGAAATAATCGATGTTTTCATTGTTATGACCATTCGCCTCCGTTTACATAAAGGGCTTGACCTGTTACAAATTGTGCATTATCAGAAATTAGGAATTCAACCATATCTGCAATATCATGAACATCGGTGAACCTGCCCATAGGAACCCGTTTTTCCCGCTGCGCGACATACTCCTCAAAGGTTTGCCCTTTTCCGCTTATTAAACTTTCAGTAAGTTTCCTTTGCATAGGTGTCATAGTAACTCCGGGACAAACAGTATTTACAGTTATTCCATAAGGCGCCGCATTCAGTGCAAGGGACCTGGCAAGCATAATCAATGCTGCTTTACTTGATCGATATGCAATTACATACCCGCCGGGTTTACCGCCATTCGTTGAGGAATTAAAAATGATTCTGCCTTTTTTCTGCTTTTTCATATACGGCAGTGCATATTTTGCGCAAAGGAATCCGGCTTTTGTGTTTACTGCGAAAACATTATCCCAATCACTTCCTGATGTTTCTTCGAAATCATATGGTCCGACAATACCTGCATTACTAACTATAAAATCTATTTTTGAGTATGAATCAATACAGGATTCAATCATTTTACTGACATCATCTTCCTTTGTAACATCGGCTTTCTGAAAAATAATATTGTCACTAGAGGCAGAAAAGTCATTATGTATTTTGCCCAAGGCGTCTTCATTTATATCAGCGAGGACAAGAGAAGCACCGTCTTCAGCGAGGCGCTCAGCAATTGCTTTTCCCATACCCGCGGCAGCTCCTGTTATTATCCCCGCCTGTTTTTTTAAATCCAATGTAAATTTATTCTTCATAGAACTAATTCTCCGTGCTATTCCATATTAATCATCACTTTGAGTGAGTCTGTTTGTGACGACTTTTCAATTGCATCTTTCAATTGATCAAGTGTATATCGATGTGAAATAAGTTTTTCGGTTTCGATTTTCCCGTTTTCCAGCAAATTCAGTGCGCCCTGAAAAGTCTTTATTGTGTAGGAGTAACTTCCTTTTACCGCTATCTGTCTGTAATGTATAATATTCGGATCAATATCGAGACTCAGATTCTTAGGCAGTCCTCCGAAATAGAGGACAGTACTGCCTATTCTGCCGTATAATACTGCTTGTCTATATCCTTCAATATTTCCGGTTGCCTCTATTACGACATCCGCACCGTATCCCTTTGTATAATCCATAACCGCTTCTACAGCTTTTTCCTTTTTAAAATTAATGCTTTTTGTTGCTCCAAGTTCATGAGCTTTCTGTAAACGCTTTTCAACCGAATCAATTACAACTACTTCAGAAGCACCGCGTAAAAGAGCTAATTGCAGCAGCAGCATACCCATAAAGCCGGCGCCCAGAATAACTACAGTGTCACCAATAGTTATATCTGCAATTTGTATACCATTTAAAGCGCAGGCAACAGGTTCGGTCATAGCTGCTGTTTCGAAAGGGGTTTTCTTTGAAAAAGGGAAAAGCCGTGTTTCTATATGATAGGAAGGTATCAATACCATTTCTGAAAACCCTGCGGGCTGGATAAGAGTATCTTTAATATTCAGGCAGAACTGCGTTAACCCTTTCTTACAATAAAAACATTCAAGACATGGATTAATCCAGGAGACAACTACATTATCTCCGGGTTTCACCATTTTTGTACCAGGTCCTATTTCCGCAACCTCACCTGAAAATTCATGACCGCCGATAAAAGGCAGACCGTAAAGATCAAGCAGGTTATGTCCGCGTTTAGCCATCTTGACATCTGTAGAACAAACTCCTGATGCCTTAACCCTTACTGTACATTCTCCTTTCCCTGGTTTTAAATCTTCTATTTCCCGAACTCTTATACCGTTCGGGATGCTGTAATATTCACCGATTTTCACAATCCATACTCCTATGAATAATTATAATTTTGATAAATTTTATTCAATATATTATTTTTATACTCCATGTACTGCCTTGCTTTTTCCGCATACATATCAGTTTTTACTTTCTTGCGGGTTATTGTTTTTTCTGTGTCAATACAATTTTTCAGAACTGATTCTACATTATCAATTAAATTTATCCCTTTTGCCGCAACAAGCGCAGTTCCTAGATTTTCATGATCGTCACGGTTTAGAATTATATAATCACTCTGAAGAATATTTGCCTTTATTATATTCCACAATTCATTTTTTTTCCCGCTCCCGGTGACCACAACAGGTCTGTTCTCAAAATCCCCAACACCTTGTTGAAAAACGTCTCTATAGCAGTAATACTCATATCCTATTGATTCAAGGATAGACCGGTACATGTGAGCGGCTGTGTGTTCCCAGTTTAGGCCGAACCATGTTCCCCGCAATTTTTCATCAGGAGGGATAAAAGAACCGCCTAAAAAGGGAAAAAATAAAAGACCATTTGAACCTGCAGATATTTTCTCAGATTCCATTTTTATTTCCTGGAATCTGTCACCCTGTTTATCATAGATAATGTTTTGTAAAAACCAGGAATGTAATTCTCCTCCGAATCCGACACCAAGAAGATAATTTATATCACCTAGAGGAGCACGCATGCGGATCAGTGAATGACTTTTTGTATCAGTAAATTGTCTGTCCGTGCAAATACCAAAAACTGAACATGTACCTGCAATATCAATATAAGAACCCGGTGAGACAATCCCTGCACCTAAAATACTCGAAGCCGTATCTCCCGAACCTGCTATTAAAGGTATTCCTGAAGGAATTCCGCACTGGGAACTGACTTCGTTATTTACAAAGCCAACAATTTTTGTAGATGGATAAATATTCGGCAATTTGCTGATTGGAATTCCGAATGTATCGCAAAGGACCTCAGACCATTTTTCATATGTTCCAAGAGCATACAAATAGGTTGATGTATGATCGATAAAGGCTTCCTGGCTTTTAAGTCCTGCAAGCCGGCTTGTTACATAACCGGCAAGGCTCATAATCTTTTCTATCTTCTTAAAATCCTTTTCATGTTCATTTTTCCAATACTGTATCTTTGCTCCATTAATAGGTACCGACCCTGATATATTGCTGATTAATTCTCCGTAATTATGGATAAGCTTATTCATATATGGTTTATAATTATTGTTAATGGGAGGATCAAAATTGAATACAGGGCGCCATAATTCATCAACACCCAATATGCCTCCCATTTGGCCGTCTATGCCAATAACCTGAATATTCTTACCTATTTGACTTTCTCTTACGATTTCTTCTATACCTTTTATAACAGAAATATATATTTCCTCAGTATCAAGCGTTCCATATTCCTTTTTTACTAAAGGAGTGTTTTTCCTAAGAAAGATTATATTTTTTCCATGCTCATCATATATGCCATATTTTAATCCTGTAGTACCTATATCTATGCTAAGGATGTAATTATCTTTCATAACTTACTATAACTTCCATTCAAACAAAATAC
>Ga0272441_10013399_pt1 | contig 11798 bp, 4 predicted proteins | sample SSMProp6N_FD_193582 | JGI IMG/M metagenome (GOLD analysis project Ga0272441, IMG submission 193582) | Marine sediment archaeal communities from Little Sippewissett salt marsh, Falmouth, MA, United States - SSM-Prop-6N | ecosystem: Environmental > Aquatic > Marine > Wetlands > Sediment ...
TCGGACGTGTCGAAGGTGGTGGTCTGGAGGTCGTCGAGGTCGGCCTGTGCGTCGAGGTCGACGGTGCTGAGTGTGCCGGAGAGCTTGGCGGAGTCGATGGCCGCGCCGTATGTGCAGAATGCCGCCGCCAGCAGAAGGGGAACGAGGTACTTCATGGGGACCTCCCGGGCCGTTGGCCCTAGTGGTCTTGCGCTAAGTGGAGGGCGCCCGGCTGCCCGCAGGTGTCGGCTTTCGGGGAGGTCCTGTACCTCGCCCGCGGAGTGACTTCCGGCCCCTCTGGCCTGCCCGGTGGCCCGCTCCGGCCCCTTTGGCCTGCCCGGAGGGCCGATTCCGACCCTTTGGCGCGCCCAGGGGGCCTGTTCCAGCCCCCTTTGGCCTGCTGGGAGGCCCCCTTTGGCCTGAGCAAACAGCGCCCGCTGTTTGGCAGTCTAAGTATAGCCGGGCGGCACCCGGTTTGTCAAAACGAAGTGCGGACCGGGGCCGTCGTAGGTATTTGCGCCCCAGCATAATACGAGCCGGCTGAGACGGGGCGGGGGCGATGCTCCCCCCGCATGTCGGGCATAAGCACTGGACGACGTACGGCTGGTCGAGTGAGGGAGCTGCCTGGAGCGTGAGAGCCCAGAGACGCCGCCCCGCCGGATCCGAGGCAAGGGACAGTCGGGTGCGGGGACGGGTCCCCGCCCGTGGCGCCCGCGTGGTGGATGGCGAACGCAGCGGCAGAGACACAAGGCATGGTCGAGTAAGGGACTCGCCCCTACCCACGGTGACCCGCGGCCCTGGGGGCACTTGACAAAGCCACGCCGTTCAAGGTATCATGATATGAGGCGATCGGGCGACGTACAACCACGGGGTGAGATTATGCGGGCGCGGGCAGGAGTAGGTCCGGGGCAGGCCGCAGGGATCATCCCTGCGGCGCTTTGTGTTTCTGGGGAGAGCCGGAGGAAGCGGACCCGGTGTGGGTGGCCGTGCGCGGTAGCGCTGGCGGTCGCGACCTTGGTATCGGCGGCCCCGGCCGGGGACTACTACGTCGACGGCCTGTCCGGCTCGGACGACACCGGTGACGGCAGCGCTGCTTTCCCCTGGGCGAGCATCGAGCACGCGGCCCAGGCTGTACCCCCCGACTCCTCCGTCTACATCACCGGCGGGCAGACCTACGTCCTTTCCAGCGCGGTTGCAGTCGTCACCGACTACGTGGTATTCCGCCCCAAGCCCGGCTCCGGCGAGGTGACGGTCGACGCCGGCACGCAGATGTACGCATTCGAGGCGTGCGGGTGCGCCGGCATGGAGGTACGGGATCTCACGATACTGCACGCCGGCGGAAACGTCACGCTCTACTGGGCGCTCGCGCCGGACGCCGGGGGCGCCTCCGGCTGCAACGTCACCTCATCAGCCGCTTACGGTGCTGTGCTGTGTAAGGGCAGCTGCCAGACCATCTCCGAGTGCACGATCACGACCCTCGGCAGCGGCTCGCTCAGGTACGGCATCTGCGCTTCGAACTCGACGGGACTGACAATCGACGGCTGCACCATCCAGTCAGCAGCGGCCTGCGCCGTATATCTCGACGGAGACACCTCGCCCACCATCTCGAACTCGGCGGTCTGCTCAACGGAAGCCATAACGGTGCGAGCATGTCGATGCGGCATGATTGCCATCGAGGACTGCCAGGTGATCTCGCCGTCGGACCACGCCGTCCTCGTAACCGACACCACCCACCTTTCTTTGGAGGGAGGGTCGGTGACGGCTTCGGCGGAAGGCGCGGCCTGCCTCTGGCTGCAGACTGGGTGCGGACTGACGGCGCGGGACGTCGCCCTCACTTCCGAGGGCGGGCACGCCCTCACGTTAATGTACGCGGGCGACGCCCTGGTGGAGGATTCGACCCTCCGCGCGTTGGGGGGAGACGCCGTCTACACTTACGAGTCCGGCTCGCTTACCATCACCGACTCACAACTGGAAGCTTCAGCGCAAGAGCCCTACGTAACCGCAGTCTATGCTCTGGACGGGGGCCCGGTCGTGATCAGTCGCAGCACGCTGTCCGCCTCCAGCTCCCATCAATCGGCCGAGTGCATACTCGTCCAGAACTGCGGCTCGGCTGTCATAACGAACAACACGGTGCTTGCCTCGCTGGTCTATGACGGCATCTCCGTGTGCGTGGACACGGACGCGGTGATATCCGACAACGTGGTCGAAGCGGGTCGCGGGCACGGGATCATGCTGGGCATAGATTCGGGGGCCTACCGCGGCCAGGACGGCAGCAGGGGAACGATCTCGGGCAATGTCGTGACGGCCAAACCGTTCCCTTCGGGCACAACGGGCCCGGCCGGTCTGAGCACCTGCGAGCAGGTTGTCGTTCCGGCGCTCGCCGGCCTGTTCCGGGATGGTCTCTGGGTCGGCGGCCACATCAGGGTCGAGCTCCCGTCGGGCCCGGAGTACCGTGAGATAGAGGGCTACGAGGGCGTCTCCGGCACCTTCACGCTGGCGGCCCCTCTGACCGCCACGCCCGACGTCCGCCCCTATGAGGTCTTCTGCACCCAGCACGCCACATTGGTGGGCGCGTGCGACGGAGTGTCCATGTTCGACAACGTCGTCGAGGGCGGCTACTACGGCCTTGTGGTGAAGGCCTGCCTGAACGTGGAGGTCAGGGACAACGTTTTCACCAGCGGGGAGAAGTGGTGCGGGTTCGGGGGCTGGCAGGCGGGCATATACGATAAGGGCTCCGACGGCACTCATTACAGCGGGAACAGAGTGGCCGGGTGGAAGCGGGGCCTCTGGCAATACCGACACAACGACCTGTACAGTATCAACGTCAAGGCCACGGGCAACGTTCTGTCGGGTTGCGGCACCGGCTCTTACTGCTGGAGAATCGAGAACTCAGACCAGACGGTCGACCCCGCCAGCGATGACAACGTGTACCTCTGCGGAGATGGATGCTGCATGGGCATGTATCAGGGCCAGCACTGTGGGTGCATGACCGACTGGCTTGCCCTCGTGCCCGGAGGAATGGACGCGAACTCACGCGTCTTGTGGAAGGAATGCATCCCCTTGGCCGACGACTGGAACCTCATCAGTCCCTGCCGAGACTTCCCCTCGAAGTGGGCCGACATCCTGATCACCGACGGCGTTGAGATGCTACGCGTCCCCGCCGCTGCATCCGCCGGGTGGATCCAGGAATTGGCGTTCGAGTTCGCCGAGGGCGCCTACCTGCACGTGCGCGGCCCGGACTGGGTATACCCCTCGGTTGGGTACTGGCTCCTTTGCGAACGTGGCGGACTCCAGCTGGTAACGCCGAGCCGGTAGGCACCGGCACGCCCCCGCGGCGGCCCGGACACGGGGCATGGTCGAGCCCGGAGTGCGACGTAGGCCCGTCATCGGCCTCTTCCGAGCGCCCCCTTCACTGGCCTGCTGCGAGCGTCCCCCGCCGGTTGCCGAGATGCGCCCCGCAGACGGTCGCCCTTTGCGATAGAGCCCCCGCCCGCACAGCCCACCCGCCTACGGATGCGGGATGAGCAGCCGCAGGCCGCTTTGCTCGACGAGTAGCCAGTAGGCGCGCCAGGGCTCGACCTGGGTCTCCTCGGTCGGGACCTGATAGTAGCCGTCGTCATAGCCGTAGATGACCCTCTGTATCCAGCCCTGGGCCTCGGCGTCGACCGGGTCGTACGTGTCGGTTCCGTCGGTGATGGAGCAGTCGTCCCAGTCCTGGGCGACGCCGAAGGGGTAGCCCCACAGGTTCCAGCCCTCGCGGAGGTTGATGTCGAAGTCGCCGGGCCCGGTTGCGCAGAGGTACTCGCAGTCCGACTCAGTGTCGAGGTACAGCCAGTAGCCGACGCCCCTGCCCATGGTCGTGAAGTCGCCCGGGTAGATGGCGTAGCCGTCGACCGGGCTGTAGGAGAACAGTGCGTTGTCGAGGACGCTGACCTCGGCGGGCAGGGCGAGAACCGAGTCCACCTCACCGCAGAGCGGGTCGTGCGGTATGGAGACCATGTTCCACCCGGCGGCCCATGGGGCTTCCGACGGGGTGTGGGCCGACTCGGGCAGTGGCGCGCAGGCCGCCGCCACCGTCTTGGACGTGATGGGGTCGTGGAGGACGGCCCCGCCGACGACGCCGCCGTCGCCCGATGTTACGCGGAAGTCGAAGGTCGCCCACGCCTCGTCCCAATCCCCTTCGTAGGTGTCGCTCTCGAGGACGACTGTCTCGTGCGGGTCGAGGTCGACGGCCAGCTCCGTGCCGGTGGTCCCGTCGGCGTTCAGGAAGTAGGCGCTCCCGGACAGCGCTTCATCGGTCGGGTTGTGGACGGAGTAGAGCGCTTCCCAGTCGATGCTGTCGCCGACGATGGGGAGGCACACGCGCGCGGACGGCTGCCCGCAGAGGGGCATCGAGGCCGTGTCGTCTCCCCCATTCTCCTCGTAGGTGACCGAGCCGCAGACGCCCTCGCCGCTCTCGAGGTCGACCTCGACGCTCCCGCGCCAGTCGGACCCGACGTAAATGGATGCCTCAACCATCTCGCTCGCGTGGGCGCTGAGGGGGATTGAGGTCTCGGTCGCCTCGACGGCGCCGGACTCGTCGTAGAACGTCAGCGAGACCTCGGCCGCCGTGTCCGTGGGGTTTTGGACGCAGAACGTCGTCGTGCGATCCATGCTCTCGTCGACCAGGGGCACGCTCATCTTCTCCCACACCGCGCCCGACATGGCGCAGTAGGACGCGCCCCCCGTGGTCGTGTTCTCGACGAGCGCCCCGCCGCAGAGGAGCTGCTTCCCTCCGGTCTCCTCGGCGACGATGGTACCTTCGCCGTTTGCCGGCAGACCGGGTATATCGTCCGGCAGGTGTATGTCGAGCCTGGCGTTCGGATTGACCATGAACGTATCGCTGCCTAGGGACACACCCGCGTCGTCGTAGACGGTCACGAGCACCTCGGCGGGCTCCGCGACGGGGTCGTATATGAAGGTGACATCGGCGTCCCACAGCTCGGTGTCCCGCAGCCCCCAGGAGAGGGACAGCCCGTACAGGTTGTCCCAGAAGCCCCCCGCGCTCGTGGTCGCCAGGGCGAGGTCCGATGAGCAGGCCGCGATCGCCGACGCATCGCTGACCGTGACCGAGCCGGTGGCCCCGGTGTAGTAACCGAGGTCTATGCCCGTGGTGGCCCCCGGCTGGGTGTTGATGCTGCCGCCCACGGTGGGGGCGCCGGACCCGTCGTAGCCCTGCAGGTCGGTATCGATGGCCAGGTCGAAGCTCGAGGCGAAGAGGTGGCCGTCGCAGTCGGCGCTGGCCACGAGGGACGCCAGCGCCTGCTTCAGCGCGTCGAGCGTCGTGTAGACGTTGACGTAGTCCGTATCCGTGCTGGTGCCGTACGTAGTGCTATAGCCGTGCTTGGTCGGCTGTCCCGAGGTCAGCGTCGCCGTAACGCACCAGGATGAGTTCTCGTCCCAGCCCGTGACCGGGCAATCGAACTTCGCGGAGAAGCGCCCCGCGTCGCTCAGCGAACCCGTGGGCACGGTGGTGGTTCCGCTGTAGCTTCCGTTTGTGTAGTCGATCTGGATGTTGGTGCCTGTTTTCACCGTTTGCCAGCCCACGCCGGCTTCGGGCGGCTCGGCGTAGGCCGTGCCGCTCACGGTCACATCGTGCCACTTGTATATCCCGCAGTATGGGGACACGACGTCCGTCTCGGTCTTGAAGACGAAACTCGAGTTGTACACGGTGAAGGAGAGGTCGTCGGAGTCATCGTCCTGGCAGTTGCACGAAACCGAGATGTCCCTGGTGTAGGCGTATATGTTGGCGACGTAGTTCTTCTTGAACCACTTGCCGTTCATGACGGTGACGTCGAGTATGGTCGAGCCCGTATCGCCGTTTGTGTCGGCTATGGTACGCCAGTCCTTGATCCCGTCGGCCTCCAGTTCCATGTGCATGTAGAAGTCGCACAGCGTGTGCTCGTCGCCCCAACTGCACTGCATCTCGATGGTGACGTTGCCGTCGCTCGACTGGAAGTCGCTGGCTTGGCCGAAGTCGAAGTCGGCGGTGGCGTCGCAGTCCACGCAGGAGAGCTGTCCGGTGAGCCTCTGCGTCGTGGTGGCGAGGGCGGCGGAACAGGTGAGGGCGAGGATGGCAAGTGGCGCAAAGCGCATCATGGCGCACCTCCAGCGCGGTGTGGCCCGCGGTTGTCGTGACGGAGTGGAGAGGGCGCGCTGCCCGCGGATGTCCATGCCCGGCCGGCCTGATGTCCCGGCCCCGGTGGTTTTGCTGCTGCCCCTTTGGCCCGAGCAAGAGGCGCCCGCTCTGTACCCTTATAGTACACTATACCCGGATTTCCGGGCGTTTGTCAAAGCGATGTGCGAGCCGCGCCGTCGTATGGATTTGCGCCCCAGCGCAGTACAAGCCGTCGGTGAGATGGCGGGGGCGATGCTCCCCCGCGTGTGGGACGTAAGGATTGCCCGACGTACGGCCAGTCGAGTAAGGGAGGTGTCTGAGGCAAGAGCCCGCAGACGCCGCCCCGGCGGACGCCTGGGCGAAGCGCCCCGGCTCGCACGCAGGACACAGCCCCGGGAGCGGACGCCCCCGGCCGGAGATGGCGTGCTCGGAGGGGCGCCGGAGCTCCTGCCTACCCCATCGCCAGCGCCTCGCGTTGACAGCCCTGACCCCTTCTGTTAGCATATGCTGAAGCGATTTCCTCGCATCCCCTTGGGAGCCTAGCGCTTGACCCGTTTCTCACCTGCCCTGATAGGTCGACTACTGGTCCCGGTGCTGCTGATGAGCGCGGCCCCGTCCCGCGCGGACGAGGCGTCCGCCCCCTATGTGGACATCACGGACCGGCCCATCACGCTGCGCGTGCGCGACGTCCCCGACCCCCACGACCGCAGCGCCGGCGGTCGAGCCAAATACGCCCTCATACAGGAGTTCCAGCGCCGCTACCCCAGCATAACGATCGAGCGGGCGACGGGCCTGCGGCTCTATGCGGAGATGGAGGAATCGGCGGATTACATGGCCATGGCGGGCGGCATGGCCGCGGACGTGCTGGATCTCCATCTGCGCAAGTTCCCCAACTTCCTGGAGGAGGACTTCGTCTCCCCGCTGGACGAGTTCATCGAGTACGAGGACTCGCTGCGCGGGCCGGACGAGGACGACTTCATCAGCTATCTGGACGTCCCGGACCAGCTCTGGCCTGTGGTCTACCGCAACGGTCATTACTACGGCATCATCTACAGCCATTACGTGATGGGTCTGATCTACCGGAAGGACCTCTTGCGCGAGGCCGGTCTGCCGCCGCGGGCGCCGCGCGACTGGGACGAGCTGATGTACTTCGCCCAGAAGGCGACGTACCCGGAGAAGAAGATAGCCAAGTCGCTCGTGGCGACGGGTCAGTACGGGATGGGCCTGTACCGGTCCCGATACAGCGGCTGGTACTGGACGGACTTCGTGTGGCAGGCGGGCGGCGACATGGTGCATCAGTACTGGAAGTGCCCGGTGGACGGTTGGGAGTGGGAAGCGGCGAAGGAGGAGCCGCTGCCGACCTGCCCCAACGACGGCACGCATGCGGACCCTCGGCAGATAAAGTGGAAGGTGGTTTTCGACAGCCCCGAGGCGGTGACTGCGCTCAATTACTGGAAGGCTCTTCGCTGGAACGAGTGGACGCGCTGCCCCGCCTGCGACGAGCCGGTGGACGTAACGGTCTACGACTGGCGCAACAACGCGGAGAAGACGCGCGGGACGCACCTGTACACGGACCCGGACACGGGCGAGGTCGATCCCGACTACAGGGTCTGCCCCGAGTGCGGCGAGGTGATCGAGGTGCGCGCGGCAAGGCGCGCGAACAAGGTCATCACGGGCGTCTGCCACTTCGACAACGCCGGCCTCCTGACGCAGAAGTGTCTCACGGGCGAGGTGGCCATGTTCCTGGGGGTCCCGGACCAGCAGCTCTTCCAGGACTTCCAGTCCAACGGCCTGGGGCGGGACAAGGTGGGGTTCGCGTCGCTGCCGGTGGGCCCGGCCAAGATACACGGCAACTTCATCGGCGGCCTCGTCTACAGCATCAACAGCACCCAGCGCGATCCCTACGTCCGCAAGGCGGCGTGGGAGTACATCAAGTTCATGTGCAGCCCCGAGGGGCAGCGCCTGTCCACGAAGACCTACGTGGAATCCGGCTACGCGGGCTACGTCATGCCGCAGCTTCTGAAGAAGTTCGGCTACGACGAGTATTACCGCGAGATACCGCCGGAGATGATCGAGACGTACCGGGACATCCGTATCCACGGGCGGGTCGAGCCGACGAGCCCCAACTATCAGAACGTGCAGACGGAGCAATTGGCGGTCCCGATAGACAAGGTATTGCTGGACGCGGACACGGACGCGGCGGAGGTGTTGCGCGCGTGCGCGCTGAAGGTCAACACGTTCATCATGGGGCGTCGGCCCGAGGCGGAGATGCGGCGGTATAGGAGGATCGGCTTCGCGCTTATCGCCGTCACGGGGACGCTGATAGTCTTGCTGCTCGCCAGGGCGCTGCGCTTGTTGTCGTCGCAATACCAGCTCGAGCACGCGGCTCTCCGGCGCGTGCCGGCCCGCAAGCAGCTCATAGCGTGGATGCTGATGTTCCCGGCGCTTGGCAGCGTCGCCGTCTGGCAATACTTCCCTCTGCTGCGCGGGTCGCTCATGGCCTTCTTCAACTACCGCATACTCGAGGGGCTCACGCGCGACAGCTTCATCGGGATAGACAATTTCATAACGGCGGTCCTGGATCCGGGCTTCTGGCAGGTGCTTCTACGGACGGCCATATACGTCGGCATGTCCCTGGGTTTGGGGTTTTTCGCGCCGATCTTCCTCGCGCTGTTTCTCTCGGAGGTCCCCCGCGGCAAGATTGTCTACCGCACATTGTTCTACCTGCCGGCCGTGATAACGGGCTCGGTGACGATGTTCCTCTGGCGCACGCTGATGTACGACTCGTCGCGCTCCGGCGTCTTGAACCAGGTGCTGTTGCGGGTCCAGGAGATAGTGCAGAGCCTGGGTGACTTCGCGGCTGCGCATTTCGTCGGCGGCGCGGGCACGTGGTGGGCGAACTTCGTGGAGAACATGCAGTACGCTCAGTTCGGGCCGATAGGTTGGCTTTCGGACACGCGGACGGCGATGCTGGCGGTGATCTTGTGCGGGATCTGGGCCGGAGCGGGCCCGGGGTCGATAATCTACCTGGCGGCGCTGAAGTGCGTGCCGGAGGCGTTGTACGAGGCGGCGGACATCGACGGCGCCTCCATCCGCCACAAGATCTTCCACATCACGCTCCCGACGATAAAGCCGCTCATCATCATGAACTTCGTCGGCGCGTTCATCGGCTCCTTCAAGGCGATGGAGAACATCTTCATCATGACGGCGGGCGGCCCCGCGAACAGCACCCGCGTGATCGGCATAGACATCTGGTTCAACGCGTTCCTGTATTTGAAGATGGGTTTTGCCACGGCCGAGGCCTGGATACTCGGCTCGATGCTGATAGGGTTCACCATGTATCAGTTGAGGATACTGCGGCAGGTCGAGTTCACGGCCGCGGGGCAGAGGTAGGTCCGCCATGCCGATCATCCCGCACGTAGGGCGCCGGTCGGCCAAGGTGCGCTTCGTTATCGCCTTCGTCTACACCTTTCTGACCGTGGGCGCCGTCACGATGATCTACCCCTTCTCCATCATGCTGGCCACGGCGTCCAGTTCCGACGTCGAGTACCAGCTCCACCTGCCCTTCCCACGCTATCTGATAAAGTCGGAGAACGGCTTCCACGACATACTCCTCTGGGGCAAGTATCTTTCCGAGAAGTACTTCGGCGACTATCTGGGGGACCTCAACGCCAAGCACGCGGTGAAGATAGACCGCCTCGACCAGTTCATGGAGTACGAGGAGGTTGACGGGCGGCAGGTCCCGCTGATGAACCTGCCGCGGGTGGACACGGACGATGCGCGCGTTCGGCGCCGGATCGACGAGTGGTACGAGGCGAAGCGCCTGATCCCGGCGGACATGCGGTGGACCTACTACTGGGACAAGTGGCTCAACGGCCGCGTCCAGAAGCGCTACCAGGTCCACATGAGGGAGGTGTACGGCAGCGTCGAGGCGTACAACGACGTCCACATCGAGCGCATCAACTTCTTCTACGACGTGGAGATCTACGTTGAGCGCTTCGACGGGCACAACTATCTGCCCGAGTCCTCGCTTGAGAGCGAGGAGTGGGAGGCGTTCGAGGCCGAGCTCCCCCCGGACTACATCCGCGTCTTCTGGCCGACCAACGTCCTCGCCCCCTGGCTCGAGGTGACCTACAACGCCGACATAGACGAGCTGAACGAGGAGTGGGGCACGGAGTATGAGCATTTCTACCAGGTCCGGCTGCCGCACGCGGTGGAGGAGTTGGGGAGGATGCCGCAGGCGGTTTGGCGCGACTTCGTCCACACGAAGTGGCCGCTGCGCTACGTGCGGCTGCGCGGCGGCAGCGACGAGGCGTACCGAACCTTTCTGAGCGACAAGTACGGAGACATCGAATCGTATCGCCGGCGCACGGGGTCGGCGTCGGCGTCTTTTGCCGAGATGGAGCTGCCGTATGAGCACCCGACCGGTGCCATCGAGTTTTTGGACTGGGTCGCGTTCGTCGACGCCCACGTCGACGACGCCGATATCGAGATCGTCTCGCCGGAGAGTCTATACAGGGACCGGCTGGCGGAGAAGTACGGCGGCGTGGAGGCGGTGAACGAGGCCTACGGCACGTCGTTCGCGTCGATGGACGAGGTGCGCCCGCCCTTTGCGGAGGCGGACTTCTCCGACTTCTGGTCGCGCCGCGGCGAGCTTCGCCGGTACTTTTTGGGGATCAACTACCGCAACGTCTTCCGCTTCCTGGTCCTGCGTGGGCGCGCGGTACTCGTGACGGTCATTTTCATCGTATCGGCGATAGCGACGCAGCTCACGGTGATGCCCTTGGCGGCTTTTGCGCTATCGCGGTTCCGCCTCCCCTACACGCACAGGATCCTTCTGTTTTTGCTGGCGACGATGGCGTTCCCGGGCGAGGTCTCGATGATCCCCAACTTCTTGTTGATGAAGGAGATGCACCTGCTGAACTCGTTATGGGCGTTGATTCTCCCGTCGGTGGCGAACGGTTTCTTCATCTTTTTGTTGAAGGGCTTTTTCGACAGCCTTCCGCCAGAGCTTTATGAGGCGGCGCAGATTGAGGGCGCTTCGGAGCTGCGCATGTTCGCCACGATCACGCTCCCCTTGTCCAAGCCGATCATGGCGGTGATCGCCCTGGGTGCTTTTGGGGCTGCGTACGGCAGCTTCACCTGGGCGCTTCTGATCAATCAGAACCGCAATTGGTGGACGATCATGGTGTTTCTGTTCGAGTTTCAGCAGACGCAGCCTCAGTACGTAGTGATGTCGAGTTTGGTGTTGGCGGCGATCCCGACGTTATTGGTTTTCATATTCTGTCAGAACATCATTTTGCGTGGGATCATCATCCCGACGTTCAAGTGAGCGCCTGCTCGGTCAGATGGCCCCGGCGCCTCCCCGTGATAGCCCGACGCCTCCGTCCCACCCCCACCCTCCGCCCCCACCCTCAGGCCCAACGTCCAGACCCACTCAATCCCCGGCGCGTCTCTGCCCCGGACGTAAGACGTAACAAGCGTGCTGCTTGCTGCAGGGAAATGGGAAAGGGCCCGATCGCCGTGCCCGCCGTGTCGTTCCGCGAAGCGGTTAGGATGCGAAGCATCCGGCCTGGTGCAGCACTTGCTGCCCGCGGAGCGGGTAGGATGCGGAGCATCCGGCTTGGTGCAGCACTTGCTGCCGCGAAGCGGGTAGGATGCG
>Ga0272441_10013400_pt1 | contig 11798 bp, 11 predicted proteins | sample SSMProp6N_FD_193582 | JGI IMG/M metagenome (GOLD analysis project Ga0272441, IMG submission 193582) | Marine sediment archaeal communities from Little Sippewissett salt marsh, Falmouth, MA, United States - SSM-Prop-6N | ecosystem: Environmental > Aquatic > Marine > Wetlands > Sediment ...
CCAGCGTGGGTGGTTTACCCAGTTGCTCATCCAGACGCTTTTTGTAATCATCAAAGGATAGAGCCAGCATAGGATTACCCATAATCTCCTGCCAGCGTTCCTCGTCGCTGTATGTTGGTATAGGATCTCTGATCTCTGTATCCTTCAATATCTCTTCAATTTGCTGACAACCAATTTCCTCAATCATTAAGCACTCCTGACTTTGAAAGATGGTGTAATACCAATCTAAGTTATTAATGTCGCATGTTGTGCCACTGGGCAGCTTGCTGCCAGTGTTTTGGATGAGTATCATTTCTAACTAAAACGGGTATAATTCAATGCCGTCCTACCTTCCACAGACTGGACAGCTTTTTACTTCTCCCCATGTTATCAGTTGCCTTCTCATAGGTTCCACAGGGCTGCCCGGCATGTTAACGTGCCAGAGCAGTATAATGCCGTTATGATCAGCAGAAGCGAGCCATTTCCCACCCGGACTGAAAGCGACGGAACACACCTCATTCTCATGGCCTTCCAGCGAGGCTATTTGCTCTTGCGCATGGACGTCCCAGATGTGAATCGCGTTATCTTTCGATCCGCCTGACGCCAACACTTCTCCATCCGGGCTGAAAGCAATGGAAAAGCTGCTGTTTGTATGTCCCAGAGTCACTGGTTCCCCTAGCTGACCCACCTCTTCCCGCTTATCAACGTCCCAGAGACGAATATGATCATCGTCCCACGCCGCGCCAATAGCCAGTAGCTTCCCATCCGGGCTGAAGACGACTGTTTCATCGTTCAATCGTTCACTTATCAACACTACCTGTTTTTGCGTTTCAACGTCCCAGAGGATCTCCATGCTGTCCCAGCCAGTTGAGGCCAGGCTTCTTTCATCCGGGCTGAAGGCCACGCAAAGCACCGCTTCATCATGACCCTCCAACACGCCCACCTGCTTCTGCGTCTCAACCTCCCAGAGGCAGATCGTCGTGTCCATGCTGGCTGAAGCAAGCAGCTTTCCATCCGGGCTAAAGTCTATGAATAGCACCTTGTCCGTGTGTCCCTGTAGCAGACCGATCTGTTCCTGTGTCTGAACGTCCCAGAGCCGAACCGTCTTGTCCAGGCTGGCTGAAGCGAGGATGTTCCCTTTCGGGCTGAAAGCGACAGACCATACCTCATCGGTGTGTCCTTGCAGCGCACCTATCTGCTCCTGCGTCTGGACATCCCAAAGCCGAATTGCGTTATCCGAGCCGCCTGACGCAAGAGTTCCCCCACTCGGGCTGAAGGCTATGGAATATACATGGCTCCCGTGTTGCAGCGACCATGTCGGCTCATCGGGAAATGTCTGCCCAAAAGCCACAGCCTGAACCAGGATCGTGCAAAAACCTATAGCTACAAGTATTATGGCCTTTGCTTTTATCATCCTCACCAATGTCACCCCTATCAACATTGACAGAGTAGGGGCGAGGCACGCCTCGCCCAAAAACGACCACAAACTTGGTAATCAGAACACTTAAACAATTTGGGCCCGGTTAACTATCTCCTTTATCCGATCAGCGATAATCCTTTCCTGCCCGGGTTCCAGCGTCTGCGGGTTGACGAAAATGCCGCTGCTTCCAGCCGCCGCCAGTGCGATAGACGGTTCGCCTTCTCTCAACTTAGTAAGTACATCGTTACGCGTCATACCCAGACCCGGTTCGTAAAAGATGATCTCCGCTCGCGGCATAGGCTGTCCCGCTTCGCTGGGGAAATTCCGCTGAACCATGACATTCGGGAGATTTGAGAGCTCGTCTATTATATACTGAACCTGCTCCTCGTAAGTCTCCATTAGCTTATCGTGATCTAAGTCCAGGTAGCACCTCACCGCTGTCAGAAGTCCTATTATTTCCTCTTTTCCTACCTTCATGGGACGGCCGATGAAAGCTCTGGGACAGGCGTTGAAAGCGCATGCTTCTATGAGGTCTTTCCGTCCCAGGACAAGCCCGCTGCTCTGAGGGCCACGCAGTCCCTTGCCGCCGCTGAAGATGGACAGATCCGCTCCCATATCATGAGTGAACCACCATAGATTATCCACCGGCGGGATCTGCGCAGCAGCGTCCACGATCAGCGGCACACCGTTCCGCTTAGCGATCTCGATCCCCTGTTCCAGCGGCACCAGGCCTTTCATGCGGGTAATGTTGTAGAAATAGAAAATAGCCGCTGTTCTGTCGTTGATAGCGTGCTCCATATCTTCCTGGGACGTCCCAGCCTCTGTCCCAATCTCTATAAGCTTACCGCCGGCCTGCCTGATAGCGAAATCGTAGCCAACCCGGCCATGCTTGTGCACGATCACCTCATTTTTCATCCCGTCGGTATAAGGCAGCCGCGCCCGTTTTTCGGGATCCAGGCCGGTGATACACGCGGCTGTGCTCAAAGCCAGTCCTGCTGCCGCGCCGCATGATATATAAGCTGCTTCGTTCTTAGTCCATTCCGCAATCTTCGCTCCTGCTTTCTCTTGCAGTTCATCAATGCTAACGAAGTGCCGGGCGGCCGCAGCCATAGCCTCCGTCACCTCCGGCAGCATTATAGAACCACCCAGTACAGTCACCGTCGCATGTCCGTTGATAACCTTCCTGACGCCAAGTTCGTCATATATATCCATATTCTACCTGCCTTTATTAGCCACGGATGGAACACGGATTAACACAGAAATCCGCATACTTGATTGCTTGATGCACATCCTCGGTTTCCAGTTCGGGGTAGGCTTCGATTGCCTCTTTGATTGATTTGCCACCTGCCAGCATCTTCAGGATAACGCTGACAGTAATTCGCGTACCCCGAATCGTTGGTTGACCCAAGCAAATGCCAGGATTGATCACAATGCAATCCAATTTCTCTGCCATTCTTCCTCCTATATCCGTGAAAATCTGTGCTAATCCGTGGCTAATTCTTTTCCCATTTCCCTCAGCAATCATATAGCCACTTAGGTCTGAAGCTTCGGGATTTCCCAGTAAGGTTCTGGGGCGTTTTCCCACTCTGGCATACTCAATCCTGTAGGGTCATAGACGATGCTGCCAGCCCTCAGTGTCATGACGCACTCCAGTTTTTTGTTTCCTATCATCTTCGCTTTGCCGCAGTCCGTAAACCCGAACGTTCCTTCCAGGCTTTTCAGCACAGCGACGTCTGCCTCCGCCCCGACGCTCAGAGTTCCCAATTCAGGACGTCCTATTTCCCGGGCCGGCGCGACCGTGGATCGCATGATGATCTCCTGAAGCGGCATACCCATGCTCAGGTATTTTGACATGGTGCGCAGCATACTAACCACCGGCCCGTTTATATTGCCCATGTGGAGGTCTGTACTTATGGAATCCGGTGGGAATCCATCCTTCAAAGACGGGACAGCGTTGCGGAACCAGAAACTTCCGGCTCCATGTCCCAGATCAAAGATAGTTCCCCTGTCCCGGGCCTGGAGCATATAATCATAGACTTTGCCGTTTTCATCTACTATAGGAAACTGCCGCGCATAAACGTGGGTGTGAATATCTCCGGGACGCAGTTTTTTCAGGATCAGATCAGGATACGACCGCTTCGGTGGCCGAGGCCAGAAATCTACCATCACCGGCTTCCCGCAGATTTCCCCGGCTTCTACGGCGCGCTCCACAGATGCCCAGGGCGGATGATCCGCATCCCAGGGCTTGGTCGTCCAGTAATGCGCCGTTTTGATGCCCACGATCACGTCCGAATACTCCTCAGCGACCGCAGCAGCTACCTTTGGATTCAGCTCTTTGAGATTCTGTTCGGACTCCTTCACTAACATCCCTCTGTCGGCAATATTTATGAACGCTAAGATGCGCGTTCTGGCTTTGTCGATGCACTTCTCCTTGAAGTCGGGAAAATTCTTCCATCCAGCGGTGCCGGCGTCCACTGTCGTCGTAACACCGGCCGATAGCAAATGAGCGTCAGCATTCAAACTCATAACATAATATGAACCGGTAAGTTTGAACGTGTATACGTGAGTGTGAATATCCAGAATGCCCGGCGTGACGTAGTGATCTGAAACATCCACCGCGTTAACCGCCTCGCCCATTGGAATATCCGGTGCAATCCTGACGATCTCCTTTCCCTTGATCCCCACGTCCATCTTTCCATCGACGTTGTTAGCGGGGTCTATAACGTGTCCGCCTTTTAGTAACAGATCAAACGATTTCCCGGAATTTGCTTCGTCTATTGCCATAACAATTCCTCTCTGATAAATTCTCTCCGCTCTTCTCTGTGCCCTCTGGGTCTCTGCGGTAAATATGTCCTTTAAACCAGCCACCAGTGTCCCGGCTCTATCTTTTCAATACTAAAACTCCTGTGTTCCGGTGGCAGCGAATTCAGCATTTCCTGAGCCTTTTCGCCGATGGCTTTTGACGCCAGTTCAGCGTTGCGCCTGCCCACCTCTGCCGAAGCGTGTTTCCGGGGGTCAAGTCCGCCGATACCCCAGGGAGCGCTCATGTCCAGCACGATCTCCTCGTCTCCCAACTCGGATATATCGACGCGATCCGGGTAAAAGAACATCATGTTGGCCGTTTCCCACTTGGCGGCGTGATCGGTATTGGATTCCTCACACCGACTCAGGGTTATCTCCCAGAGACCGATGCCTGCAACTGTACCATCAGCGGTTACCGGCTCCAGGGCATTATTGATCATATCGATCTGCCCTTGCACGTTATGGCCGGAGACACCTATGATAACCCGGAATCCAGTCCTTTTAAGACGCTGGAATAATTCTGTATAGACGGGGACAAGATACTCCTGGTTGAACCCGTTGTGCAGCCATTGAGGCGGATATACTACCCCTCCGAACTGCTCCGCGCACTTCACCAGGATCGCGTGGGCTTTAATTGCATCGTTGCCTAAGGGAAGGTGACGACCGTGCCATTCGATTAGACCAAAAGGCACGTAGACAGCGGGAAACTCTCTGATAGCCGCTTCCAGTTGACCCGGGCGCATGAACTGCATCTGCACATCTCTGGAGAGTGAGCTTTCCATAGCGTTTGCCTCCTTAATAATCCACGTATGTTTTTCTATCCAACAATACAGGGAATATAGCACTATAGGATTGGCCTGTCAACAGGAATTGACAGCCGGAATTCATGGAATGACGGAAGCGCTTTATGTCTGAACTCCAATACTTTCCTATTGACAGAACCCGTTTCACGATCTATCATGTGAAGCGTCCAGCAATACGTTTCACAATGACCCAAGGAAGCCTAAATGGCAAAAATAAACGTCTGGATTCAGAGTTGATTATCAGAGATTCTGTTCGGCGGGTAATGAACGTTCAATAATTAATCGGGTAACCTTTGACAACCATAGTGGATTCCCGCGAACGCGGGAATCCAGCTTAGATTATTACCCGCTTAATTGATAAATCTTCATAACCCGCTGACAACCTCATAAGCAAAAATAGATTGTATTATCATCAAATCATAGGAGAAGAAGAATGAAACGGTTCTTAGCTTATGCTTTGACAGTTTTCTTAATGAGTTCACTTGCTGTTGTCCGGGCTGCTGATCCTTTAGTGCTCTATACTTTCAGGGAAGGGAGCGGAAAGACAGTCCATGATGTATCAGGAAATGGGACTCCCCTGGACGTAATAGGGGTTGACGCTGGGAGCCTTAAGTGGCTTCCTGGTAGGGGTTTGCGGATCACCGATCCCACTCTCCTGGCCTCCGTAGGGCCTGCAACGAAGATCATTGAGGCTTGCATGGCCACCAACGAGATCACCATTGAGGCGTGGGTCAAGCCCAGCAGCGATGAGTTGGGAGGCCCGGCGCGCATCGTTACATGCTCAGTCGATCCCAGCAACCGAAACTTTACAATGGGGCAGGATATTGAGAAACCTGTTAAGGGTTATCAGATCCGACTGCGTACACCAATAGCAGGCGTTAATGGAAGCGACGTGCGTATTGAGGAACCCGGGGATACCGTTGTTCTTAATAAGACGTCCAAACTTGTCTACACGCGCAATGCAGCAGGAGAAGCCAAATTTTACATAAACGGTGAGGAAATCGCCACGAAGCAGATCGATGGCAATTTCTCAAATTGGGATGCCAGTTATCGACTTGGAATGGGCAACGAACTTAACCTGGAGGGAGAACGCTTCTGGTTGGGAGAACTATACTACATAGCTATCTACAACGAAGCTATTCACCCGGATCAGTTGCCGGATTTTTCGCCTGTTGAGCCTGCCGGGAAACTCACATCCACCTGGGCGGGGATAAAAGCTTCACGCTAAACTGAATTATGAACCAGCAAAATCAGCCTCTGGAATAACGAATTGGCAAAGAGCGATCCGTAACGATAGGAGGGGAAAAGGGTGTCAGATACTGCGCAGACCGTTTTACCGCGTTGGAGAGGATTTAACATTACAGAGATGCTCCGTAGCGACGCGGAAATCCATAAAAAGAAAGGCATTTTTCGGGAAGAGGATTTCAAATGGATATCGGATTGGGGGTTTGACTTCGTCCGAATACCGTTGTGTTATCGCCTATGGATCAAGAGCGATGATCACGTAATTGAAAAGGATGACGCGTTTGACATCTATGAACCAGCACTTGAGGAAGTTGACCGGGTAGTGGAACTGGGCCGGACATATGGACTCCACACCTGCCTGAACTTTCACTGGGGGCCGGGTTACCGGGTGGGTAGCTTTGCCGAAGAGCCGTTCAATCTCTGGAAGGATGCCGATGGGCTTGAGGCTTTCTGCTTCCACTGGCAACTCTTCGCAAAGCGATATAAAGGTATTTCATCAGACCAATTGAGTTTCAACCTGGTCAATGAACCCAGAACACCAAAGGAAGGCTTTATGACTCGCGCTGATCATGGAAGGGTGGTGCGCGCGACAGTGGCAGCGATCCGAAAGGCGGATCCGGAACGTCTCATCATTGCCGATGGTGTGGGTTGGGCCAATATCCCATGTCCGGAACTTGCGGATCTGAAAATAGCGCAGAGCTGTCGAGGATACAAGCCTCGAGGGATCAGCCACTACAATGCTCCCAATGAAAGACGCGAGTTTCCTGTGCCAGTCTGGCCCGGCACTGTAGACGGGAAAGAAACGTGGGATCGCAGGCGACTGGAGAAACATTACGAACCCTGGGAAAATCTGGCGCGACAAGGTATTGGAGTCCACTGCGGCGAATGTGGGGCTTTCAACTATACTCCCCACGATGTCTTCCTGAGGTGGTTCCGGGATGTGCTTGACATCCTGACCGGGCATGGTATCGGCTATGCGCTCTGGAACTTCCGCGGCCCGTTAGGAGTGATGAACTCAAATCGTGAGGACGTGGATTACGAAGACTGGCATGGGCATAAGCTGGATAGGAAACTCCTTTCGCTTATGCAGGAGTTCTGATACAATACGCTTATCCCACTGATCGGTATTGTAAATGAAGATGACCGCAGAGACGCGGAGATCACAGAGTGATACAGAGAAGAAAACAGGTTCTTCAGAGTTAAGTGTGGGAACGGCAGGAGATGGAACGCAGATGACGCGGATTTGGCGGGTTCCCGCGGATAATGGTATAAGACATAAGGAGGATGCAGAATGAAAATGCGCTATTTTCTCACATTGTCCACGGTTCTTCTTGTGGCAATTTTGATGATGCCATCTATTTCCATCGCTCGAGAGGAGCGGGAGTATGAGGCAAAGCAGATCAATAACATCAAGATTGATGGCAACCTGAACGAGTGGGCGGAATGGGTCGAGCCAGACATTATCATTATGAATGAAGTGTTCGGCGGCGTACCGCCGGATGATCCCGATGATTTTACCGGCAGCGTCATGGTAGCCTGGAGCGATGATGACTCATCCCGGATCTACTTTGCTGTTAAGATCACAGACAGCGAGTTTCAGGATAAGGGCGACAACCCCTGGTGGACTGACAGCATGGAGTTCATTTTTGACTCTAACAACGACGGTGGCGCTGATCAATTTACCCTGGGCCAGGACGGCTCGCTTACCCACGCCTCGGCGAATCCGGATAATTCGGAGTGGGTAGTAGTGAATAATGGTATTGAATTCACATGGGAAGTGGCAATTACTCCTGCTCCGGGATTTGACGCCCATGTAGGAGATGCTATTGGACTGGCCCTCAGTTACAATGACTCCGAGAATGAAGTCCGCGAGCATCAGATAAGATGGATCGCTAAAGAAAATTCATGGGGTGCAGCGGTGAACCAGGGCGAACTTATCTTCAGCGCAGAGATAATGAAGCTCGCTCCAGTAGAGCCGCTGGGTAAAGCAGCAGTCACGTGGGGCGGGATGAAATTGCGCTAAATTTATTACTGTTGATTTTATTGCCTTTACCACTACGATAGTCGGAACATTCCTGTCCCGATTTCCCCTGGTATAATGCAGTAAAGGTTACGAGTTTTTCACTTACCGGCGAAACCTGTTCAGTAGAACATTCTGCTGCCAGCTTATTTCCGGGTTTGATCAGCATTCTGAACGAGCAGGCTGCACTTTCTACTGGGTTAACTGAAAAACTCGTATAAAGGTAAAGAATTAATAGGGGAGACTAGATGGATAGATTCAAAGGACTAAAAATCGGCATCCAGGCATGGACATTCAGGCAGTTTGAGCTACCAGAAATCATGACCTGTATGGACGAGCTTGGATTGAAACACCTGGAGCTGGGCTACCTCGGGAAAAGCGGACTCAACCCTGGCGATGAGAGCAAAGCAGACCATGCAATCGAACTGTGCAAAAGACATGAGATCATAGTTGAAACCTTCAATCCCAAGTTCCCGCCGGAAGCTGACATTGATGCTCAACGGCCAGTCTTTGATCTGGCAAAGCGATTAGGCTCCCGGGTTATTTCTGGTGGATTGAACACCGACCGGCTTGGAACCCTCGACAGGCTTGCTGAGGAGTACGATATGAAGATCGGGATGCACAATCACGGGCCCGGCGGTGCTCTAAGCGATGTCAAGACTATAGGAAGCATACTGAAGCCGCACAGTTCGCGAATCGGCCTTTGTGTTGATACAGGGCACTATCTGCGTTTACCCCTCAACCCAATTGAGATAATGAAAGCGTTCAAAGATCGCGTACACGCTGTACACCTGCGCGATATGGGTCCGGACAAAGATCCCATCAAAGGGGATGGCGGAAACTATTTCGAGCACATTGTCGGCGAAGGCCCACTTGATCTGAAAGGAGTATTGAAACTGCTTCTGGATTGGAAATATCAGGGCACCATCGGTCTGGAGTATAAACCAAACGCCGATAATCCGATGCCGGATATCCAGACTGCTCTGAGTCACATCGAGACAGTTTTGGCCAGACTATAGCTTATACCATTTTGACTATAGCAAACCAAAAAAAGGATTGCATGTTTGAATCCATGTCAGGGCAGGACAGGAATGTCCTGCCTATCAGCATTTCGATAGTCGGGACTTTCCAGTCCCGACTATGTAGTCAAACCGGTATATCCTTTTTTGGATCACTATAGATAAATAGCACTAGCAGCAAGGAAAACGACTATCCTTCACGCTTGATTTCGCCTGTCTTAACCATCTCTACCAGGGGTGAGTCCTCTATATCCAGCGGCAGATCGATTCGCGTCCGCCGTCGGCTTGACTCATAGGTAGCAAAGATCACCTCTGCGGTCTGTAGAGCCTTACGCCCGTTCAGGACTGGCTCATCGCCGGATTCCAGGCAATCTACCAGATTTTCAATGGCTTTGCAGAAGCTTTCCTCAGCGTGTAGATTTGGCTCCTGCGTGCTGATAACGCGCCAGTCACTTTCCCCGCGACCGCGTACTCGCAGAGTAGGGCCTTTGGTTACGCCGACCTCTATCACACCATGAGTCCCGATGAGGCGATTCGAGCAACCGATCTCCGAGTCATGCCCTGTAAACATTATACCCCGGACACCGTTTTGCCACATGATCTCGCTCAGGCCCTGCCCCTCCATCTCCACGCCGAAGACGGCTCCTCCTTTGCGATAGTCGATCTGGCCCATAACCCACTTGGCGGCGCAGTCATCGTTATACATGAAGAACATGTCAAACCAGTGCGTACCCCAGTCGTAAAGGTTGGGACAGGAACCCTCAAGCCGGATCAGATCACCGATAGCACCTTCGTCCAGAAGGGTCTTTGCTTTAAGGAAAGGCTCTCCAAAACGGCGCTGATGGTCTATTGTTAGCTGAACTCCGTTGGACTCACACGCTTGAACCATCCGTTTTGAGTTACCCCAGTTGGTGGACATTGGTTTCTCGCAATGTACCGCTTTCACACCGGCCCCGGCTGTGGTGATGGTCATCTCCGCGTGAAGGTGCGGCCACGTGCAAACGCTTACGATGTCCAGGTTTTCTGATTCGAGCATTTCTTTGTAGTCCAGGTACGTCTTTGTATTCGGATATTTCTCAGCGAATATTTTCGCGTTCTTCGGGGAGATGTCCGCACATGCGGCGATCTCGCATCGCTCCGACTGGTCATAGCCCTGTGCATGACGATACGCGATGCCAAACCTCATCCGTCCATCCGGACGCTGCCTCGCTCCGACTCCAATTATCCCTGCTCGATACTTTCCAGGCATTACTCAACCTCCTCACGCTCGGTTTCACATAGAATATAGATTTGATATGAGTTTTTCAGACGTATATTACCCTATTTGTGTCTCCGTTTCAAGGGATTCCTTTCTGTCCGGGAGAGTGTGCAAAATGTAATTTATCTACTTAACCGGCTGCACCAGACACCAGGTTTTTCCCTTATACAGCACCCCGGTGCACAGATGTGAGATCTCTCCCTCATCGTCGAAAATAAGCTGAGGCCGTTCCCGCCGTTCCATTACCGATTGGGTGTTATCCTCCCAGAGGATGGTATGAGTATATACCTCAACAAGATCGTCAGCGCGCCAGTTGTGAATACCGTCCTCAGAAATCAGATGAATTCCCCATCGCTCGTGTCCGCTAACATGCGATCGGTTGTCCTCACAGATGATATGATACAACCCATCCTTGTGATATAAATACGGGTCTTCCAGCTTGATGCCCGGCGTAATCCCAAAGTCACATACCTGATAGGGGCCATCATATCGGGGAGCGACGGCAATACCCATATTCAGTTCCCGATCCCGGAACGCCAGCTTAACTGCTCCATCCGCCTCAAAACATGCGGCCGGGTTGTTGGCATCCTCGCTGAGCGGAAGAGCCTCCTCAACGCGTTTCCAGGGGCCTTCAACTGCCGACGCTGCTGCATACCCGACTTTGCGGAGCCTGCTGTCTTTTGGACCTCCGATATAGAACAGGACATATTCATCTCCTACCTTGTGGATGGTTGGATTGTGGGCCATCCTGCTGTCCCAGTAATCACCTTCCCGGGCATGAATGACCACTTCCCTGAACACATAGGGACCTATGGGAGAATCCGATTCCGCTCGCACGATCTCTGAATGTGTCATATAGCCCTGTGGAAACTTCGTCTCTTCCGGCCAGCGGGAGGCGAACATATGATATGTTGATCCGACTTTGACCACTGATCCACCCCAGACAAAATACCCATCCATTCTGAATCCGCTGTCTTTTGGTATGGGTGTCAGCCCGCTGAATAGTGTTTCTACTTCCTGAAGGTTCTCATCTAAAGAACGCGGCATCTCATCCTCCTCATTTTTATCCCAGTCTGGTTTGAGTACCTGACCAATTTATTTTCTAACCCCATACACATTAAGCTAAGTAGAATTCCCCCTTAAAAAAGGGGGCCAGGGGGTTGGGTAGCTCCACATTTAATCGTGGAGTATGTGAAATTTGATGAATTGGCGTAAGTTTTAAGCGCAAACAAACAGCGGCACATTGAAGACT
>Ga0272441_10013401_pt1 | contig 11796 bp, 6 predicted proteins | sample SSMProp6N_FD_193582 | JGI IMG/M metagenome (GOLD analysis project Ga0272441, IMG submission 193582) | Marine sediment archaeal communities from Little Sippewissett salt marsh, Falmouth, MA, United States - SSM-Prop-6N | ecosystem: Environmental > Aquatic > Marine > Wetlands > Sediment ...
AAAACTACTGGTATCTCCAAACACAAGAACACGTCCCTTTCCATAGTATGCTCCTGCTGCCAGAATAACATCACCAATTTGCTCTCCAGGGTTGACATCATAGTCACCCAAGTACGATCGATCAACATTCAAATAACTTCCAATATCAGAAAACCCTCCTTTTCCTATAATCACTGAAAACGCATGACTTGTGATATCAATATCTAAGGAGGCACCCACACTAACATCGATATCATGACTATTTTGAAGCCCCTCTGTGACAGGATGATGGAGAAGGTTATAGCAAGATGCCCATCGTGACTTCATAGGTAAAGCTGAATCAAAGCGAAAGGAGATACCAACTGGTTCTAGTAAATCATTAAGAGGATTCATAATACCGCCAATATCAGTATGGTCTCCCATGACCAACAGAGAACCTCCGTTTTCCACATACGTCCAAATCATGGCAACGGTCTCATCAGAAAGCATTTCACCTAGATTAATAATAATCAACACGTCTATTGATGCTAAATTTTCTTCTGTGATGGATTCATTAATAACCATTACTTGATACCCAAACGATTCTAGATATTCTGGAAGAAGACCAAAAAAACCTGATGCATATCTCCCATATCGTCCATATTCAGGGACATCAAGCCCACCGACATCGATTCCTGGCTGATAGATTGATACTGTTGGTTTTGAGGAAGAAGGCGAGACGAAAAATAATGTCATTAGCAGTATCGAACAGACCAGTAGGATACAGATTAGAGGAATTCGTAATTTGAACCGGTCTAGTAACGATCGCCGTACTGCAGTCTTTATAGAAAGATTGGTTTGAAACAGCGTTTTCTTTTTTAGAATAAAGACAACAAGGACAACAGAACAGAATATGAAGAGAAGATAGGGGGTATTCATGCGCTCATGGATAGCTTGAAACGTATAGTACCCTTGAAATAAAATATAAAGAATCCAACAGATAAGAAGAGCTATAAAAGTAACCAGAAGACCAAGCACTTGTTGTTTTTTCTTGTTTGAAATAAAAAAGAGAAGAACTATAAACACTAAAAAAGAAAGAAGTATCCAAAATCCACTAGCTGAAGCTGAAAGTACAATAGGTTGTGAAAGGTTACCTATTCCAGTTGAAAACCCAAGAGAGATCTGTTTGATCAAATAATAAAGAGGCGGACTATTTTGAATGATAAGAACAATGAGTCCATAGATAAAGGCAAGAGAGCTATAGAAGAGAAATTCTTTTTTCTGTTTCTGTACTGCTTTCAGTAGTACATCAACACCAAGAATAAAGAGAGGTACTTGTAGGACCCAAAGTTCTTTATTTGAAAAAGAAAAAAGTAGCATTACACTAATAACCAATAGCAATCCGCCAAGAAGAACCAACCGTAGAGATTCTTTTCTTCGATGCAATACTATCCTATATAGATCTTTAAAGGGTAAATTAATAATAAGAAATAAAATCATTATAAGAAATCCTGTTAGTCTGTAAATATTACTATTATGAATTCCAAAATTATATGCCAATACATTGATTAATAACAGAAGTATCATAGAATTACTTACAAAGAGACCGTTTTTTAGTATCGTTTCTTTGATTTTCTTTCCTATGGTAATTCTTAAAAAGTCTTTATACTGTATGGTAGTAGGTCCCATCCCAATCCTCATATACTTAATCATGTCTTTCTTTATTAAATATTTTGAACAATATCACTTGTTCAATTCTATTTTTAAATAATTTTCAAATAAAATTTAAATCCTATAAGCTACCTGTTCTTCCAGGGGAAAAACATGAATAAGAAATTTATCAATTACTGTCTACTCATAATAAGTGTTGGTTGTATTATGGGTATTGGAGCTGTTCTCATTGCAGTACACGATGACATACTAGTCAATGAAAGCGATCTTTTTACATATCGGACATCAACAGCTATTGATTCAGATGCGAAGAATCCTGTCATTATGTATTTGCATGATGACGAAGAAATGCATATTAATGATTTTGATGGTGATACTGGTTCAACATCAAACAAAGGTCCAGTGTCAGGTTTCCTAAGCTGGATGTTTGGTACCTGCGATGGACCAACCTGTACAGGCACTTGTTACCAAAGTTGTGATGGAACATGTTTTTTCTATCAAGGAGCAACTTGTGATCATCGACCTGATGCTTCTACTTGTGATGGAACGTGCGCCATTGACACTTGTGATGGTTATGCAACCTGTGATTTAACTTGTCCAGGTGATGGGCATACCTGCTGGTGTGGCCATGAAACCTGTGATGATCAAGGATATTGCACAGGTACATAAAATCTTATCACTATTATTTTTTCTTCTAAAAGTAGACTACAGTTTTTTTAATTAAACTGATTTTTTTTATCTTTTCTATTAGATTTTTTTTAAAAATTTTCAAATAAAATATATAAATTGTTAATAAAAATATTACATTAAAAGGTGAATTTCGATGAAGATATTGACCAATAAAAACATTCTTCTTATTCTTATACCTATTATTTTTATTATTATCTGTGTAGCTATTGTCACAGCTCAACAACATGAACAAATTGATGATAGTGACTATTTCATCTTACGATCACAGATTGCTACCCAACAACTTCCTTCATTTCCTACAACACATTTTCTCAATAAGAATCATCTGAAATCTGGAAGTTTTGGCGGTTTCTATAGTGCAGATGATCCAGATGGTGGAACTTCCTATGATGGACCAGGAGTTTGTCCCAATATACCGACTGCACAAACCATGTGCACTCCATGTAATCCACCAAGTCACATCGAGACACAGGGTTTCTCATGTAATTGTCCTACCAACAATGACCTCACCTGTGGTTCAACGTGCTTTGGTGATTCCTGCCAAGGTACTTGTGAAGGTGGTATTACCTGTGACATAGGAACCTGTGGGAGTTGGGATACGTGTGGTGGAGGTACCACCTGTGATGGTACTGATACCTGTGATGGAACTCCTGTGGATCCCCATACCTGTTATGGACATACGTGTCATTATACTTGTGAGGGTGGTCTTACTTGTGGTAAAGCAGGGACAACCTGTTCAGGTACAAAAACCTGTAATATGCAACCAACTTGTGATGGACAATCAAAAACCTGTGATGGTGGTCCAGATTGTCAAGGTCAAGATACCCAATCTGGCTATCATACTTGTGTAGGACTGACCTGTGGAAAAGGCACCTGTGATGGAGCAAGCACTTGCGATGGTTCAACCTGCTGGAGTGGAACCTGTGATGGTTCTACGTGTTCAGGTTGGACCTGTGGTCAGACCTGCGAACAATCATGTAGTGGTGATACCTGTAAACTTGGGACCTGTGATTGGCAAGGAACCTGTGATATTGCCTGTATGCAAACAAGTGATCCTTCCTGTGGAGAAACTTCTGATCCATCTTGTCAAACCACAAGTCAGTATTGTTCCACTAGCGATTCTTCCTGTGGCTCTCCAACTTCTCAATTAACTTGCGGATCTAGTTGTGGTAGTGGTGAAGAGGAATGTGAAGAATGTTCCGATCCTGATGACGTCGAACTCTATGTCGGTCAAGAATATACCTTTAATTCCCCTTGTCCCGAAAGTGGTATAACAAGCTGGAGCATTGACGGAATTCCTTCAGATTATATTGTAGTCGCATCAGCAGAAGATGATCAATGGGTAAGAGTCAAATGGAATACCTCTGGAATAAAACATGTAAAATTCATTTGGGAAAACGGTAGCTGTTCCGACACTTCAAAATATCAAGTAAATGTAATTGAGGTGGACTTAACTATTTACAACGGAGGCGCCGATTTGGATAACGGTGACAGTCTAGGACCACAGGGCCCTGTGGTTTATGGTTCAGAAGAAGAATCGCTCGGAGCATGCCTATTAGTTAATTGGGATGATGATGATGGCGATGGTGTCTTTTCAAATGATCAATGGCAAAGCCTTCCCAAACCAGACCTCTATGAAAACTCAGTTGAATGTGAGGACAATTTAGCTCAACTTAAACCTTCTTTAAATCCATTCCTTGATGAAGGTGTTATTACACTTGAGGTTATATCTGGGACAGATAAAATACTGTTCTGGAAATACAGTACTAAAGGAGAAGAGTTACCCTTGTCAATGAATTGGAATCTTGCAAATGAGCAAGAGAGAATGGAGTTTTGGGAATTTCAAATGTATGGTCTGTGGATAGAAGGAATTGAGTATAGCGGGTCTGAGCGCGATGTTACGATTCAATTAACATATAATGGGCCTATATATTGTGAAGATACCGTGAAAGCAACTGTTGTTATGATGAATCTTGGAAATGCTGTATATCGGGATAATTTAGTTGATTTCCCACCCGGAATAGACAATTTTAGAGGACATACTGCTATTGTATACAAGTATGTGAGCATATGCACTAAAGATGAGCTTTGTAAAGATATTAATTATAAGTTAGCCGATATGCAATATGGGGAAGGCGTAACACTATATAGGAGTCTTAGAACAATAACAGAGTTTGTACCTGGGGAAGGACCAACAACACCCCGGGGGTGTTACACCAATCCAAGTATCACTTATCAACAAAGACTAATGATTATTTATACCGCAAAAGTACTAGGAAGCAAGCCTATCAGTTATACAGGGTGTTACGTTCTTTTTCCACTAAATACATGGGATGGAAAATTAAGTACTATTACTCATCTTCGATGTGATGGTTTAGTAGAAGTGCTATATGAATTTAATGGTGTTGACGCTTGGGGCCGTGAACGATGGTATGATGGATTTATGTATGGAATTAATTACGATATCACAGATCAAGGAGATGATTGGGGATTTGGGGTTATCTATCCACCATATATGGATCCTTACATAAGATGGTGGTCACCTTTCCCAAATAGCCTATTTGACAATCAGGAGGAACATAATGAATGGTGCGATCCTTTTGAAATATTGCCGTGGTGGGCTGGAATGTTACAACCTGCAACACAAGCAGGTTATGTCATGCCTATAGAAGGTGCACATACAAAATTCGAATTCCAGGTTCTATGCAGACCAATTGGATCAAGTGGATGCGGAAACTAAAGACAAACAAAAAACATCAAACGTATTTAAATAATGTATGGGAGAAAATAAGGGAAACCACAAATAAAAATTTTCTTTTTTTCAAATTTTATTTTTCATACCAATAATATTCTAATTGTTCTCTAGGTGACTTTACATATATTTTTTTAAAAATTTTCAAATAAAATATATATATAAATGAGCAGAATAAAAGGGAATGAAAATGGGGTGAATGTGCCTTTTAAAGGGATTTTTTCACCTTAATTTTCCCCCTACCATGGATTGGATAGGGAATACAAGCCTCTTACAAAAAAATTGGGGGAATATAAGGACATGAAAAAAATAAAATTAGGGAATAAAGCAGGCATTTTGTTAGTAACAGCATTGCTACTTTTATCGACAAGTGTTGTACTGGCAGATACAAAAGACTCAAAACTAGTTTTTGATGGTCACAATCAAATAGAACCATTAGAAGAAACAGATATAAATCGCGGCGAAGAAGTCATAAAATATCATAATGATTATGTATATACAGGTATTGGTGCTTCTGTTGACATGATACAAGCTGCTATTCGTATCACACCAGAAGAACTCGAACCTTATAATGATGAATGGGTGATTGTTGGGGCAAATGTCTATTATTACGAAACGCAAGTAATGCCAACAACCTTAGTATATATTCATGAGGAAGGAACACAGTATGCACCTGGAGATGTTATTGCACAGAAAAAATTCAAAGGTCTTATTAATGGACAAGGATGGTATCGATTACAGTTAGATGCAGAGGACTGGATTGCTGTAGATAATACCACAGAATATTGGGTCTCCTGGCTTATTTATGTAGATCCTGGTATGAGTTATCCTGTTGGTGCTGATAACGGACCTGCAGTTGATGGAAAAGGAGATTGGATACGATTAAAGCAAGCGGAAGGCGAATGGCAATCATGGATGGAACTCCAAGATAATGATCCACCATTGGACTATAATATTCTCATGGAGGCTATTGTTTATTCCGGTGGTCCTCTTGAAGCTAATGCAAGTGGCCCTTATGAAGGATTTGTCGATCAAGAAATTGAATTTGAAGGATCTGCCACAGGAGGAACTCTTGAGTATTCTTTCCACTGGGACTTTGGGGATGGTAATACATCTGAAGAACAAAACCCCACACATATCTACGCTGCAGAAGGCGAATATATTGTTAATTTGACGGTAGATGATGGTGCAAGTATAGCCTATGATGAAACAACTGCTACAGTTATCGTTGACACCTCAACTCATCTTGCCATTACCGATATTGTCGGCGGTCTTGGAATTATTGCCACTATTACAAATGATGGTGATTTTTCTGCCGAGAGTCTTGAATGGCACATTCTTGTCGAAGGCGGCCTTCTAGGAATGGTAGATGCTGATATCAATGGTACAGAGGATACACTAGAGTCTGGTGCAAGTATCGAAGCCTCCACTGGCCTCTCTGGATTAGGATTTCTCCATCTTGGTCCTATTGATATTAAGGTGACTGCAAAAGCCGATAATTCGATTATTGCAATAGATACGATTGAAGGATTTATTGTCGGACCCTTTGTCTTAATCTCTACAGAAGAATAGACTGCCCTTCATACCATAAGAGCAAACCCTAGGTTGCCTTTCTAGGCAACCTTTTTCTTTTTTAAAAATTTTCAAATAATCTATTTATATGATTAAAATAAATGTTATAAAATAAAAAAGAATTTGGGGGAAATAAATGAAATATCTATCGAGTAATAAAAAATATGTAAAAGCAGGTATGTCCATCTTTCTTGTATGTACTCTGATGCTAGCTTCAGTTCCCTCTCTTACAGGATATAGTTCTGAAACTAGAGAAGAATGGGTGATGATGATTGAAAGTATTGTCGTAGGTCCTGGAACAGATGGTCATGTTCTAGAGATTAATGGCACCTGGGCTAAGGATATTGTACTATACTCAATTGCTGTCCAATATGACCCACAAGAAATGATCGATGTTGTAGAACTCAATGCAGAGGGTTGTGTTGGTGAAAGTGGGACATGGTATCCTCAATACTATGATGGTCATTTCCGTTTCTCAGCAGTCATGGAGACGCCAATTCCTGCTGGCTCCGGAAAACTTGTCAATCTTGTGTTTAATGCATCAGATATTGAAGGTATTGTATTACTCACGTTTAAATCAGGTTCAACAACCTATTATACAGATATTGACGATGAATCGCATCATGACATTGAATTTATTAATGGTGCTATTACCATAGGAGAGGAGAATACTCCTCCTGGCATAACGTCGATTGAAGGCCCTTCATCAGCATATGTCAATACAGATCTCCCTTTTAGCTTTGTAGCAGAGGATCCAGAAGAACAAGATCTGACCTATTTTATTAATTGGGGAGACAATACAACCGGTGAGTTTGGGCCGCTTGCTTCTGGTGAAAGTTTTAATCTTACCCATAAATGGACAGAACCAGGCAAGTATGAGATTACTGCGTATGCTGTTGATACCTTTTTAGCAAAAGGGCCTAATGGAACCCATAGCATCGAAATTCTCGGGTATCCAAAACTAGACATCACTAGTATTTCAGGTGGTCTTGGGATTAGTTTTAATCTCTCAAATACCGGTAAAGGCGTGGCAACTACAGTAGAATGGAGCGCGACTATCTCAGGTGGATTGTTAGGAAGGATTAATGTTACCTTGACAGATACCCTTGCCGCTCTTTCGGTTGGTGAAACCCAACTTGTGGAAACAGGTATTGTAACGTTTCTTGGTTTAGGTCCCGTTGATATTACAATTGATGTCTCCTGTCAAGAAGATAAATCAGCAGATGAAACAGCCGAAGGATTTCAGATTCTTTTCTTTACTTTTATAAATGAAGAAATCTGAACTTTTTCTCCTTTTTTTTAAATATTTTCAAATAAAGTATTTATTTGAGTAGCTAGAATAAAAATCTTGAGAAAAAAGGTGATATAATGGGCATTTACCGAAAATGTTACTTTCCCAGAATAGGCTGGATTATCTTAGTCATTCTTTGCTTGTCTCTTCTTTTCTCTTCAAGCATTAGTGCTTTTACCCAGATATATAATAATCATGAATCTAAAGAAGAAGAATCTTCTGATATCTTTCATCATAGTGGTATTATGTTTATAAGTGGATATTGTTATGAAAGAGAGCGGGAGTATGGAGATCTTAAATTTTATTGTAATGATGGTGACATGTCTGTTAGTGGAATAGAATTAATTGAAGAATTTGAAGGAGTGTATATCAATTTTTTTTCAGAAACAAATTTTACAGAAATCATAATTTACGATCGATTTATAGGCTATCTTGATAGAATACCTAGAATTCAAGATTCCTATCACATCTTTGGATTCATTCGAGGAGAAGTCTACTTTAGGCTTCAATAGTGTAAACATCCTTAATGACAAGACCTAGGCATCCTGCACAATAGAAAAGAGTATTTCAGTTTTTTAAAAAATTTTCAAATAAAGTATTTATAGTATTATTTTACACAACTTTATTAATGAGGAAGGATTGGTCAGCACTCTACCAATCTCAAAGTAATGAGAACATGTGTTAGAAAAATTTACATATGTAGTGAGGGTTCATATGTCCCAAAAAAAATGGTATAAAAAAAGGGAGAATATACATAAAAAAATTAGTATTTTGTTAAGTTGTCTATTTCTGTGTCTATTCACTGTTGGATCTTCTACAGCTGACAATTGGCCTATGTTTCATCATGATAGCGCTCATTCCGGAGTTTCGACTACAACAATACCATCCACAAATGAAGTTCGTTGGACCTATCAACTAGGTGGAGCTATCTATTCATCTCCTGCTGTTGTAGACAACAAAGTATACATTGGCTCCAATGACTTTTCTGTCTATTGTCTTGATATCTATGACGGTTCTTTGAAATGGAGCTATGCAACAAATGGGGTAATCAAATCATCTCCTGCTGTTGTCAATGAAAAAGTGTACATTGGGTCAGGAGATGGATATCTCTATTGTCTTGATGCTGAAACAGGTATGAAAGAGTGGTCCTTTGGTACTGGTGGATCTATTCATTCATCCCCAGTTGTTGTCAATGATAAGGTCTATGTTGGCTCTGATGATGGCAATCTGTATTGTCTTCCGGCGACTGGCGGTAATGTATTCTGGATCTATGAAACCAGCGGTGCTATCAAGTCGTCACCTGCTCTCTATAATACTAACGTATATTTCGGCTCATTAGATAAAACCGTCTATTGTGTTGATACTGACACAGGAGTAACAGTATGGAACTATGTAACCAATGGCGCTGTCCGTTCGTCACCAACTATAGTTGATAATAAGGTATACATTGGCTCTGATGATGGGAATGTATACTGTCTTGATGCTGCAGGAGATAATGAAGAGAACACAGAGCTGATATGGCTCTATAGTACGGGCGACAATGTGGAATCAACACCAGCAATAAGTGATGACCTTGTCTTCATCGGATCAAATGATGATTCTCTCTATTGTCTTTATACAGCAGGTGGGACAAAAAAATGGAGTGTTGCTACAGCAAATAATATTGCTGCCATGCCAGCTGTTACTGCAGAAGCTGTAGTAATTACCTCCAATGATGGTAGCATCTATGCACTTTCCCGAGATGATGGAACAGAACTTTGGTCATATGGTGAGACAGCACTCTTTAGTTCTTCCTCTCCAGCTCTCTATGAAGGAAGAGTGTATGTTGGTTCTTATGCCGGTCTTGTGTATTGCTTTGGTAATGCTCCCCCTTCAACACCTCTCAAACCCTCAGGGGTTGCTTCAGGTTATGTTGATAGTTCTTATACGTTTTCAACTAGTTCAGTTGATCCTGATGGTGATACAGTTACCTACCAATTTGACTGGGGCGATGGAACGAAAAGTGATTGGAGTACGGCAACCTCGGCAAGTCATAGCTGGACAACAGCAGGCTCTTATGAAATTCAAGTGAAAGCTCAGGATGAGTTTGGAGGAGAAAGCGAATGGTCAGAACAAACTACTCTTGTGATTACTGAGCGATCGTATCAATTACATATCATTTCAGCATCAACAGTTCTTGAAGCTGCTACTCTGGATATCATCATTACCCTCAATGATGCTCTTGTGGAAGGAGCAACGGTTGAGCTTTTTGATGAGGTTCAAGAAACTTCAAGTGAAGGAAAGGTAAGTTTTGTTGCCCCTGAAGTTGAAAAGAACACCAACTATGAAATCCAAGTGAGTTATGAAGAGTATGATCCTGCTACGAAGACTATTACTGTTCTCAATACAGCTGCTGAAAAAGAAACAGGATGGATTTATGGAATTATTACAGATGCTTCAGCAACCGTGCTTAAGGATGCTCACGTTTGTGCTGTAACTTGGGTTGATAATGAACGTCAAGAACGAACCTGTGATTTTACAAATGAAGAAGGAGACTTTCTTTTACAGCTTGATCCAGGAGAATATACTGTAACAGTCCAAAAAGAAGGGTATGAATCATGTTCCGTCACCAATGTATTAGTACAAGATAAAATGGCTATTGAAGTAAATGTTGAAATGAATGCAGAGCAAACACCAACCACTAGTTCAAATCAACTTATTGAATACACAATTACAGAAAAAGCAAAATCAGACATTGTAGGTGCTCGTATTGATATCCATCCACAAGAAAATGTTATTTCTTACTATGATGAACTAAGTATCTCTTCGTTTTCCTCTGAAGCAAACAAAGTTGAATTTGTGATAAGTTCAGAAACAGTTCCAGGATCAATTATTGCGGTGTATCTTGGCAAGGGAACCCTTGAAAGTTTGGATAATATCGATATTCAGTACGATGGTGAAACCCTTGAGGAATCCACTACGGTTGAACAATTTTTTGATCTTTCAGATCTTACACCTAGTTATCTACGAATTCTTACCAACGATGGCCTTTATGTGTTTATTAAAACGCATTTCAGTGAACATACGATAACAATTTCTTCTCTTGCAGAAGTTGTTAGTATTATCGCGATATCATTGTACATCGTCGTCCTTGCAATTTTGGCTATTGGTACAGGTATCCCTGTTATTCGTTTGTGGAGGAAAATCGAGTAATCATTATATTAGGAGTTTATCATTACTATGGTACAGTGGTGGTGTGCAGATGGAAATTATCTCTATTATTTTGGGCGCAGGTATCACAATTTTTTCCTTAAATTTATTGCTTATTTCGCTTTTTAGTTATCGAAAATATAGGAATGTAAAACTACTGTTGATGAGTGCTGTTTTTCTTTTTTTCTTTCTAAAAGGCCTACTCTTAAGTCTCAGTATTTTCTCATCACAGATTGAAGAGGGAAGCACAGTGCTTTCTATCTGGGTGCTTGATCTAGTTATCCTCATTTTGCTGTATATTACATCTTTAAAGAGATAAGTCATATGGAAGAAAACCTTGACCTAGAAATTCGCAACACCATCTACAAATTTATTTTATCCCATCCAGGTATCAACCTTAGTTCTATTGCTGATCATTTACACATCAGCGTTCAGCTAGCTGATTATCACTTACATTATTTAGAGGAAAATCATCTTATCACCATTATTAAAGAAAGTGGTTACAAACGTTATTATGTCAAAGGTAAAATCGGATCAGAAGATAAGAAAACCCTCTCTTTACTGTATCAAGAATTTCCGTTACAGATTGTCTACTTTTTATTGCATCATCCTCACTCTAAACCTCGAGATATGAGACAAAATATTGAGATTTCCCCTGCCCTTTTAACCTACT